>JAAUYI010067207.1_pt1 | contig 14747 bp, 12 predicted proteins | sample 7278041 | NCBI WGS metagenome assembly JAAUYI01 (sample SAMN14350216, study PRJNA611818) | marine sediment metagenome | isolation source: surface marine sediment (0.6m) | place: French Polynesia: Moorea | collected 2018-08
CTCACGATGTCCCTAAAATTCCTAGATCAAAGTGCTGCACTATTTCAGCAGAGTTTTCACGATTCTAGAGGAGTTTCACCCCGACTACTTAATTTTACGCTTAAAGTCGCCTTGGAAGGGCGAGGCTTTAAACCCGTTGTTTTCGGTAAATTAATCTAGGTAACAGCAATTGTGATTTTAACGGTATCAACATTGCAATGCTGCAAAGGGCGGTGTTACAGATGAACTACCTGATGGCAAACGCACTATAGAGCAATGCCTTTAATTGTTTTTGTAAGCATTTGTGACCCGTATTTAGTCAAATTCAATTATGAGAGTTTCCCGTAACTCAGAGCAAGCTTCTCTGAGTCTGCTTCACAAAAATTTACAATTATTTTTCATATACTGATTGTAACTGTTGAAGTTAGTGTGACCGGAAAATAGACTGGATACAATCCCCCGGATTTATCTGTGGAGAAAAACAAACGGTTTTATGATTATTTCAAGCCTCCGGGCTTTAGACATGGAGCCAATCCAAAATCCAAAATTGAATGACGGCAAAGGAATTCATCCCGACAGTGTAGTTGCACAAGGGTATTCAGTAACATATTTTCTCAATTGATTATTAGCGGTAAGAAGTAGATGAAAAATGGGCAGGGTCGTAATTCTGTAGTATTGGTGCATGGAATTTTTGATACCCACCGAGTATTCGATCGCATGGCATCGTACCTAAGAAAAAATGGTTGGCAGACCCACAGTTTGGATTTGATCCCAAATAATGGTGATAAAGGGTTAGATGAGTTGGCGCAGCAAGTAGCGGATTATATTGCGCTGAATTTTACACCTGGTGAAACCTTAGATTTAGTGGGCTTTAGCATGGGGGGTATTGTTAGCCGTTACTACGTGCAAAAATTGGGAGGGATAAAACGTATACAACGGTTAGTGAATATTTCTACCCCTAATCATGGTACTGCGATCGCTTACTTTCCTCAAAATATCGGTGGCAAACAAATGCGTCCTCGCAGTCAGTTTTTGCAGGACTTAAATCAGGACATAGGGATGTTAAAAAAAATTAATTACACTTGTATTTGGACACCCTTTGATTTAATGATTGTGCCAGCAACCAGTTCTAAAATGCCTGTGGGGGAAGAGGTAGTATTACCCGTGGGACTACACCCCTGGATGCTGACAGATTCTAGATCTATTAAATCTGTCGCAACAGCATTATCTACGCCGCTTTAACAGTTGTCAGTTGTCAGTTATCAGTTGTAGGTTGGGTTGAGGGATGTAGAGCCGAGAACCCCGACTTCTCAATCAATATCCTTACATCATAGAGATTCCTAGGATAGAAGTCGGGGATCTTTTAGCCCAGTGAGGGGTCAAACCTAATAGTTTGTGGCGATCGCTATATTATAGAATCAATCTAAAATCCGCAATTATTGCAAATAAATAAATTCTATAATTTCATCCGTTGTAAGTGGCTGCGGGGATTATAAGTGCGAATAGCGCGAATTTTTTCATAATACTCCCGTTCTTGGGCAGAGATATCTTTAGGGGGAACAATCGCCACCTTCACAAACTGATCCCCTCGTCCATCCTTGGGGTTGGGCCAACCTTTACCTCGTAGGCGTAAAGACTGTCCCGAACGAACTCCAGCAGGTAGTTTCACATTCACACTACCATCAGGAGTGGGTACATCAATCGCAGCCCCTAAAGTCGCTTCATCTGGGGTAATGGGTATTTCACACACCAAATTATCCCCCTCAAATTGGAAGAAAGAATGGGGTTGTAGTTCCACCTTTAAATACAAATCGCCCCTTTGTTGATTTAAAGGATTGAGAGGGCCCTTACCGCGCACCCGCAACTTACTACCAGTTTTTGCCCCTGCGGGTATCCGTACATCAATTACTTCGTTACCCAGTCTCAAAGACTTTTGTACGCCATGAAAAGCCTCGGCAAAACTCAGGGAGATAACAGCTTCACTATCTTGATTGGCTGAGGTTCCTACATCTTGAAAGCCGAAATCGCTAAAACCACCACCAAAACCACCAGGTCCCCCTGTGGTTGTGCGGTAACTGCTGTAACCACGTCTTCCTGCACCGGGACTAGGACCACCAAAACGTCCTAGTAATTCATTAATAAAGTCATCAAAACTGCCATACTGACTGAAGTCAAAGCCACCCATATCAACACCAACACCACCGGGGAATCCTCCTTCTCCAGCGTGTTTCCAGTATTGACCAAATTGGTCGTATTTTTTGCGTTTATCTGCGTCCGATAAAACTTCGTAAGCCTCGCTGACTTCTTTAAAGCGTGCTTCCGCCTGCTTGTTATTGGGATTAACATCGGGGTGGTACTTGCGGGCTAATTTGCGGAAGGCTTTTTTGATCTCATCTGGACTAGCAGTTTTACTAACTCCCAAAATTGAGTAATAGTCTTTGAAGTCCGTTGCAGCCATCTACCAGCCTCCTGTAGCAAATTACCTTGAAGTTTTTTTATAAGATTTAAGAGATTATTGATTTGATTTACTGAGTGTATTACCAAGCAATATAAAATAAACTCTGATTTTAAATTAACAAACCATACATAGAGTTGAGTGCGGTTATTCTCACTCTGGCAGTGCAATTCCCGTACCGTGATTGGAAGAGGAAGGAGTGATGGAGGGAAGGAGTGATGGAGGGAAGGAGTGATGGAGGGAAGAATAAATTATGTATTCATCTTTCCCATTATCCTAACTCCTAACTCCTAATTCCTAATTCCGAACTTTAGGGCGCAAGCGTTGCGCCCCTACTCCGAACTCCGAACTCCGAACTCCGAACTCTTAGATAATTGTGCCATTGGGAATGGTGGCATTTTTCAGTACTACCACAATGCCACTGCGAATATAAAAACCTTGTTGTTCGCGATTGGCTTCCTGTACATTATCTTTGTTGATAATTTTCACCTCGTGACCAATGCGGGCATTTTTATCAATGATGGCACGGCGAACAATGGAATTTTGACCAATTCCTATGGGAACTTCACCATTTGCCAAACTAGATTGACGTTCTGCAAAAGCTTGGTAGTAATCTGAACCCATAATTAGGGTATCTTCAACTACACTATCTGCTTCCACACGAGATCGCACTCCCAAAACTGAATGCTGAATCCGGCAATTCTTTAGTATACAACCTTCCCCGATCATAGATTCGGAAATTTGGCAATCTAACATTTTACTGGGAGGTAGGTAACGAGCGCGGGTGTAGATGGGAGACTCTTCGTCATAAAAGCTAAATGGTGGCTGTGGTTGCTTGGTTAATGCCAGATTCGCGTTATAAAATGCCTCAATGGTTCCGATATCTTCCCAGTAGCCATCAAACAAGTAAGCTTGAAGGTTATAATCCTTGGCTGCATCGGGAATAATTTCTTTACCAAAGTCGGTACGTTCTAAGGATTCTTTCAACAGGGTGAGTAAAACATCTTTTTTAAAGATGTAAATTCCCATAGAAGCAATGTAAGGTTGCTGTTGAGCCTGTTCGGGGGTTAATCCCAAAATGGTGGTATCCACAGCCATTTGCTTGAGAGCTTCATCTTTGGGTTTTTCACTAAAATCAACAACCCTACCGGAGTCATTAATTTTCATTAAACCAAAGTCAGAAGCGCGACGTTCATCAATGGGAAGCACGGATAGGGTAATATCAGCTTGAGTATCCCGGTGACGTTGGACAAATTTCCGGTAGTCCATACGATAGAGATGATCGCCTGATAAAATTAGGTATTCATCTACATCCCATTCTTCAAACAGTTGGATGTATTTACGAACTGCATCTGCTGTTCCTTGGAACCAAGTCAAGCTGTCTGGAGTTTGTTGTGCAGCCAAAACCTCAACAAAACCTTCGGTAAAGCTAGAAAAGTTGTATGTACGAGCAATATGACGGTTCAGGGAAGCTGAGTTGAATTGCGTTAGAACATAGATTTTAAATATTTCCGAATTGATACAGTTACTCACAGGAATATCAATTAAGCGATATTTCCCTGCTACTGGTACTGCTGGCTTTGCTCTTAACTTTGTTAGGGGATAAAGGCGTGTGCCTGCACCGCCACCGAGAATAATTGCTAAAACTTTTTTCACAAGATGTAACCCGCGTGCCTTTCAACTCTCAAATACAGTTTATGACTGTCTGTGGCAGCTGGTAAGGGGGGGAAGGAAAAATTATAGTTAGTTCGTATGCCAGTCAGCTTGTTGTCAGGAATAATACATACTCGTATTGCAGTCTAAAAATAGACATATTAATTTATACTAATTTTTATCTGCGGTTATTATTATGTTCTTTATGCTCTATTTGCCAAACGTAATTTATGGGATAGTTTGAGATACTTTACCCAAGATTGTTCGGATAGTTGGGAAATTGCATTACAAGACAAAGTAGCAGTAAAGACATTTTGGTTGCTAGTAATATTACTGATACCTGCATTTTCTAACATAGCGATCGCATCAGGGTCTAAAGGGCTATGTGTATGGATGAAAACCACTAAGTTAGGGGTTTCTGGCTCTAGAACATCGTTAAGTGCCATTGCCAGGGAAGCGTCCAATTTTTGATAATTCATAAGTTTTTCCTATCAATCAAGGGGAAGTCATGGGATGCGATCGTCCTTGATTTAAGCTATCAAATTTGTAGCCATGAATTATCTGTATTGAAGCAAATTGTTAAATTGCGATTAGCACAGCTTAACCCCTTTTTGATCAGTCGCAGATGTTTAGATCCACGACTTCTGAATAAATATCCATACATAGTAGGGATTCTGATACCATTTTGAAAAAAGAATGTGACAGATGGGTAGGGGCACGGCATCAGCAAGATAATTGTATACACCAAAATATTGTGGATGCCGTGCCCTTACGAAAATATATGTGTTACAAACATTATTTGAATTGGTATGAGGATAGAAGTGGGGGATCTTTGAACCCGCAGATGTTTAGATCCCCGACTTCTGAATAAATATCCCCATATAGTAAGGATTCTGAGGATAGAAGTCGGGGATCTTTTAGCCTGCAGATGTTTAGATCCCCCACTTCTGAATAAATATCCCCATATAGTAGGGATTCTGAGGATAGAAGTCGGGGATCTTTGAGCTGTCAATTACTAGGCATTATCTGCAAGGGGAAGATTTTCAATATTAATCACACCAAAGCCCCATTTATTGTCAAAGGTTCCTGGATCTTTCTCAGGAATAGAGCAATTTTTACAGAGTAAATCTTTAATAGTTTTTGCATCTAATTTGGGATTCTTTTGCAATAAGAGGGCAACCACCCCGGTTACAAAGGGTGTTGCCATACTAGTACCAGCCATAGCGACAAATTTATCGCTGACCATCATAGAGCGCGGCACACCAGCATCAGCAGAAAGGGCAGAAATAATCATGGCTCCTGGTGCGGCGACATCGGGCTTCTGAGCATCATTTCGTAAAGGACCTTCACTACTAAACTCAGAAATATCATCCACATCTAAACCAACTTGACGCTCCTTACCATCAATATCTGTATATTCAGTTCTGGTAGTGTAAGCAGCAACGGTAATGGCACTGCTAGAAGCTCCAGGGGAACCAATTTTCACAGAGTCTTCTACACTTTTACCAGTAAAGAATACTGAGCCTCCCTTATCATCTAAAGTCCAAACATTTAACCGGACATCATTACCAGAGGTATTACGTACCCGCAGTTGCCAAATTCCTCCTGATACTGGTAGACCAAATCTTCCCACACCTAAACCACGAATTTGACAAAAGAAATTATGGTCTCCGTTGGAGGGATCTGGTCCTGAGGTGACTATTTCGATTCGTCCATCGGGTAACTGGTATTTCTGGTCAGGATTACCGTCAGTAATAATTGCCTGATAGGGAGTAACAAAGCCGTTGGGACTGCGTAGGGAAACTTCTAGTTGGCCTTTGCCATCGTACCAACCGTTTAACCAAACTATGCCAACTTGATTGTAAGGTACATTAAAACGCATGGTATGGCGTTTTTTACTGCGTACCACACGCTGACCATGAATATTATCATTGCCTTCATTCCCGGCAGCACAGCAAACAATTTTTCCCGGTCCAGATTCAGCATCAATGATTTGTGATAAAGAGTCCATACCATCGTGGCTGTCAGCGTGTCCCCCCAAGCTGAGATTTACTACCGCAGGCATATCCATGTCTTCGGCTACGCGGAAAATATAGCGCACAGCATCTGCAATATGGGCATCTTGTAAGTCAGTTTTCACAATCACCAATTCTGCTTCTGGTGCTACACCACCATATTTACTGTCCGCACCAGCAGAGGTTCCAGCAACGTGGGTTCCATGACCATTGGTATCGCGGGAAATAGTTAGTAATTCTCCCTGTACTTCTACACCATAGCTCCCTTCTTTAACTCCCGGTCCCGGTAGGGTTTGATCCCAAATGCGTAAAATACGTCCAGCAAAAGCAGGGTGTTTGGGGTCAATACCAGTATCTACCACACCAACTATTACCCCTTTACCAGTAAGTCCGGTTTTATTCTTAAATTCCGGTAACTTGACCTTGCTCGCAGCAAGATCCATATGAGCATGGAGTTTGCGCGATGGCTTAATTCGGTGAATTGCTGGGTCTTCAGATAAAGCATCTAAGCTTTCTAGTGGTAAAAATGCTGTCCTCACACTACCGGTATTTTGGTTAATACGAATACCATACTGTGAGAGATGGCTGAGGTCAGCTTGTTCGTCGCAGTAGATAAAAACGACACTACGGGTTGGCTTGAGATCGCTGGTGGCAGAAACAATACCTAGCGATCGCTTGTGGGTGGTTAAACCCTCCTGTCCTTCCTGTTGATAATCCTCAAATGCCAACAATAAGCCGGGAGAAAGTTTATCGCGTCTCATTTTCACCTCTGATGATTTTTGATGCTGCCAGATTGTAGCAGGATAATTTGCATATGTATTTTTTTTGGCTTTATTTTTTTTTATACAACTCGTTAATTTACTATTCCTGAACCATTTTTCATCTCTGAGTATCAAAAAATGATACAAAGGTCGCTTTGGTAATTATGGCTTTGCGGAATGTTCCCCTAGAGCATCAATTCAGTAATCGAGAGCAATCATCAATTGAGAGGGATAGGGGAGTGTGGGGAGATGGGGAGTGTAGGGAGATGGGAAGTGTGGGGAGTGTGGGAAGTGTGGGGAGATAAGGGGAGATAAAGGGAGATAAGGGGACAAATTTGTTCTCATCACCTCATCACCCCATCACCTCATCACTTTTTTTGAAGCAAAGCGATCGATTCATCTGGAATTCGTTAAAGTAGAAGTATCCATAGCTTCATCAAATACCTGAGGAGATTAAATTATGACTGCATTATTAGCCGTCCGGGTTGATTTGCCTCTCACCACACAAAGGACACAAGGCGCAGAGAGATTGATTTAGTCTTCTAGGCTTTGGGAATATAAATATAAATTCCTCTGTGAAACCTTGTGCAAAATCATCAGCACACATTGAGGAATCACAATGAACTTAGATTGTTTAGGCTGGAGTGATTTTTTTGCTCGCAGCTTTGAGTCCTATGCACACAAAAATTTTGTTGTTGCTAGGGTAGCGATCGCTCATCGAAATACCTATATCCTCTACAATCAAGAGGGAGAGTTTGCGGCGGAAGTTAGCGGTAAGTTACGCAATCTGATAACTGAAAACCACAAGTTTCCAGCAGTAGGCGATTGGGTGGTAGTCAAGCTCAGAAAAGATGAAGCAAGAGCAGTAATTCACGATATTTTACCCAGGAAGAGTCAATTTTCCCGTAAAAGTGCGGGGAATATAACGGAAGCTCAAACAATTGCTGCTAATATTGACACAGTTTTCTTAGTTTCGGGATTAGATGGAGACTTTAATCCTCGAAGAATTGAACGCTATCTAATTTTGGCATGGTCAAGTGGTGCAAATCCGGTCATTATCTTAAATAAGGCGGATGTATGCGACTGTATTGAACAGTACATGGCTGAAGTGGAAGCTATTGCCCTTGGTGTACCAATTATCCTGTTGAGTGCTGCCCAAAATCAAGGGTTGGATGCTCTCAAACCTTACTTGCAAAGGGGACAAACTGTAGCTTTGTTGGGTTCTTCGGGGGTGGGAAAATCCACTATTACCAATCAGTTACTAGGTGAAGCGGTTCAAGCAGTGCAAGCAGTACGCAAAGATGACAGTCGAGGTAGGCATACAACTACCCATCGGGAGTTAATTTTACTACCTAATGGTGGTTTAATTATCGATACTCCGGGAATGCGAGAATTACAAATTTGGTCCGGTGAGTCAGCTTTGCAAACTACTTTTGCAGATATTGAAACTTTGGCACAACAGTGTCGCTTTCGTGATTGTCAGCATAGTAGGGAACCGGGTTGTGCTGTCAGGGAAGCTGTGGAGTCTGGTAAGCTCGATGCTTCTAGGCTTTTCAGTTACCAAAAGCTGCAAAAGGAACAAGCATATCTTGTCAGCAAACAAGACCAAAAGGGTAATCTTAATACCAAGAAACGTTGGAAGCATATTACTAAGATGATACGCGAGCGTCAGCGTTAAAGCTGGGTTATTCAGTTAAAGGGGTATTCATGCCTTTAGCTGAGTACTCGTGAACTACCCAGGTATTATCCCCCAAATATCCTCCCCATATCAATCATGGGAAAATTATACCAACTTCCTAAATTCAAGCTACAGATAATGGGGAGCATCCCACTTTTTTGTACGTCATTGCGAGGAGGAACGACGAAGCAATCGCATGGACTAGTTCTGAGTTGAAGATTTTGCGTTCGCGGAGCGTGTCCGTACCGAAGGTCGTCCCGGAGGGACTTAGGACTTATGCTTCGCTTCACTTCGTTGCGTGAGCACTTCGCGCACGCTACGCGGTAAGCGCAGCTATGCCGTAGGCTTTACGCAATGACATTTATTCTTTTGATGCAAAATAAAAACTGGGATGCACCCCAGATAATGAGTCAAGAATAAAGGACTTCCAATTTAATAATTATCCCAAATTTCAGATGTGGGACGAGAAGCGCAACCAATTACTACACTTTGGTGCAACTACACAAATATCCTAACAGCAATGTGATACTAGTACTCTGGCAAGTTAACTTTGCTAGGCATATAAATTAACCACGAAGACGCGTTAGACACGAAGTGGCTTCCCGTAGACACGCAGTGGCTTCCCGAAGGGTAGGGTAGAGCGCGAAGAAGGAGGAAAAAAAGATAATTAGAAAAGTCTGTATGATGACATCTTGCAATAGTTAAAAATAGACGAAAAAGTTAATATTCATCACGCGGAAAGTAACGATGGATTTTTTCTGGCAGTAATCCCACGCCATACTCCTCTGGTAGTTCGCGGTGTACATCCCAGTCTGGGTACATATCATGCCAATAATCTGGTTCCACTTTTCGATATTTTCCTAATTTCGCCTTAACTAAAAGTCTTTTTGAGTCTTTTAAATAAGCTATTTTGTATCCCATTTCTTCAAACCACACGGCTAACTCAGCCTCATAACAATACCCAACACATCGAGTAAGCCGTTGTTTATAACCGTAAACAGACTCCCATTCTCTAGAGGTTGTAAAGTTGGTTGAAATGTAATCTTTAACTCTTTCCTCAATAGTTGAAGTATGTACCCTCATAATCCACCTTCTAATGAATAGCACCATGTATTATCCTAGGTTAAAAGGGGGTAGAGGCAGCCATATTAACACCCAATCTCTAATTACTATCCCCCAAAACTAAGCATTGAGCCATTACTGAGCAATAGGTGGGTTAAGAGATATTAATGGTTTCAGACTCTAATTTTCTCAATAATTCTGTGGTGCAAGATGTGAATTTACTTGCTAAATTGTTTCGTAATGCCAAATTTACGATTTTTTGCCTAATTGACTAACTAAATGGTTTAACTCTGGCAGTATCAATTTTTCCATTGCTAGCCGCACAGCATTACTAGAGCCAGGGAGAGAAAAAATTAACTTCCCTCGATATACCCCAGCAACTGCACGGGATGCGATCGCACGGGAGCCAATTTCTTGATAACTCAAGGAGCGAAACACTTCTCCAAATCCAGGTAAAACTTTTTCGAGTAATTTCTCAATGGCATCATAGGTAGTATCCCTGGGGGCAATCCCCGTACCACCATTAAATATTACAACATCTATACCTGGGTTTTTACCCAGAATTTCTAACCGTTGTTGAATTTTGTCTGGTTCATCAGGTAAGATGCCGTACTCTCCTACGGTATGATTACCATGGTCAAGTAATTGCTGAATTAGTTGACCACTTTTATCTGTTTCTGGGGTTCTGGTGTCGCTAACGGTGATAACGGCACAGTTTACCCTAATCCCTGATGTATCTGGATGGGGAAGGTTTGACATCAGCAACTTCTAAAATGATTCAATTATTGAATGTAAATAGAGTAGCCAGAAAAGATAAGGAGCTATACTAAATAACCAAAAACTTATGTAGATTTTGCTAAACTTAGTCAAAATTTGCGGTATACTCGCTATAGTAAGTCGAAAACCAAGACTAACTACTGAAAGGTTAGCAAACCTTAGTTACCTATTAACTAAAAGTTTCTCCAAGTCTTACTAGTATTCGCCATTAGTAGGGTGGGCTACACCCGAATTTACACCTGTGGACAAGAAGGAGCCGACTCCCTTGACAGAAGCAGGAAGCAGACCCTCTAGAAATTACTTCTAGTTGAATGGTGAAGCTTAAATAAGTTTAGCCAAGTTTTGTATAGCAGAACTACTGACTACTGACTACTAATTCCCTAAGAGGGTGTTCATAAAGGGTGCGTTATGCTTGGGAGCTAACGCACCATCGGGAGCAGGTGCGTTACTGGTAAAAATCTGATGAACAATCCGAAATACCTATTAAGCCGTAACACACCCTACTTAATATTTTATTAATAAACACCCTCTAAGACTTGCTTAATCCCAAACCATGTTCTTCTGCATATCGCTCCATAAACCGCATAAACCGATCCCATTCCTCAGCAGATTTCATTAAATAAATTGCTTCTATGATTTCTGCCTTGCCGTTGATGAACTTACCCTTAACTTCACGGGTAACAATTTCTCCTTCCTCATCAATCATGTACATACCAGTGATTTCTTCGGTACTATTGGCATCCAAGGCATTGGGATTTTGAAAAATAAATGTTGCAGTACCAGTATCACCACTGCGCGATCGCGTCAAGCGTACATCGGGAACTACTGTTTCGTCAACACCTCTAGAAAACTGGATCTTTGCCATGATGAAGAATCTTAAAGTTTTGTAATGGTTAAACTAACATTCTCTCATCATTTAGTACCTATTGACCAATTGAATATATGATTGGTTCGGTGTATATTTATTTTTCTAATATTAAAGTGACAGGTCCATCATTAGCGATCGCAACTTCCATCATTGCTCCAAATTGACCAGTTTCCACCTTTAAGCCACTGCTGCGTAACTTGTCAACAAAGCTATTATATAGGTCTTCTGCCACTTGGGGATTGGCAGAACGGTCAAAGGAAGGGCGACGACCTTTACGACAATCACCGTAGAGGGTAAATTGACTAATAACTAGTAATTCCCCCTGAATTTCTTGTATAGATTTTTGCCAGCGACTATTGCCTTGTGACTCTGGGAATAGCCGTAATTCTAGGCACTTACGTACCATCCAGTCTAGCTCAGTTTCGGTATCGCGATCGGAAATACCAACGAGTAAGTTTAGTCCTCGCCCGATTTTGCCAATCACTTCACCATCAACTGTGACTTGTGATGATTTTACTCTTTGGACGACTACACGCATGACAGGGGAGTGTGGAGTGTGGCAACTGTGGCAAGTGTGGGGAGACAAGGGGACAAATTTTTTCTCATCATCTTATCACCCCATCAACTATCAATCATCAACTAACAACTAACAACTAACAACCATCAACCATCACCTTATTTTCCAAATCCTTTAGCACGATTGACGGAAGGAAGACAAACACAGTGTTCTAATTGCTCGTATAATTGAGCGTGGTCTAAATTCTGACCAATTAACACCAGCTGATTTTTCTTATCTCCTTTCCACTCATCATCATCCAAAGTAAAGCGTTTACCGCAAAGGTGGAAAATATGCCGTTTGGGACTTTCGTCAAACCACATAATTCCTTTACCACGGAACACTGTCTCTGGCAATTGGTTATCTAAGAAATACTGAAACCTCCTAATTGACAAAGGTTTATCACTCTCGAAAGATATGGAAGTAAAACCATCATTTTCCAAATGGTGGGAATGGTGATGATCATGGTTATGATGGTGGTGATGGTGATGATCATGATCGTGCTCATGACCACATTCAGAATGATCATGGTCATGATGTTCATGATGTTCGTGGGTGTGAGCTTCTTCTGCGTCATAATACTTCTCTGACTCAAATAAACCCACGCTGAGAATTAAAGGTAAGGGAACCTGAGAATTAGTAGTGCGGAGAATTCTCGCACCTTCCTTCACATCCCGAATTTTAACTTCTAACAGGTCTAAATCCCCTTCATCCACCAAATCAGCCTTATTGAGAACAATCACATCGCCATAGGCAATTTGACTGTGAGCCGCTTCGGAATTAAACAAATCTAAACTATAGTTTGCCGCATCAACCATGGTAACGATAGAATCCAGACGGGTTAAATCCCGCAACTCCGTACTTAAAAATGTCAATGCTACTGGTAAAGGATCGGCAAGTCCAGTGGTTTCTACCACCAAATAATTTATATTTTCGTCCCGTTCTAAAACTTTATAAACTGCATCCACCAAATCGTCGTTAATGGTGCAGCAAATACAACCATTATTCAACTCCACCATATTTTCATCCGTGGAGACAACTAACTCATTGTCGATGCCAATTTCGCCAAATTCATTCACTAAAACAGCGGTCTTTAAACCCTGTTGATTGCTCAGGATATGATTAAGGAGGGTTGTTTTACCGCTACCGAGAAATCCGGTGATAATCGTCACTGGTAAGCCCTGTTTGGGGGCATCCATTGCTTGAGAATCGGAAGTAACTGCTGATTGCATAGTGCTGCTATCAAAAAATTAAATCTAAGAGTGTAGCGCACAGAGTCCAGAAAACTCTAGCATAGGGATTGCTGGTATTTTATCCCAGTCGCTTAAATCTATTATTGCTTAATCTCCGTATTTGAGACTTATTTGGTTATGACCCTGATAGTTTACAACACCCTCACCCGTCGCCAGGAGCCTTTTGAACCAATCGAACCGGGAAAAGTTAAGATGTATTGCTGCGGCGTGACAGTGTATGATTATTGCCATTTGGGTCATGCTCGTTCTTACATCGTCTGGGATACCATTCGCCAATATTTACAGTGGCGTGGTTACGAAGTACGGTACATTCAAAATTTTACTGATATTGACGACAAAATCCTCAACCGTGCCAAAGAAACGGGTTCCACAATGGAAGCGGTAGCAAATCGCTTTATTGATGAGTATTTTGAGGACATACGGCGGTTAAATGTGAAGGATGCGGATGAGTATCCCCGAGTTACGGAACATATTCCCGAAATTCAGCAACTAATTCAAGATTTGCAAACCAAGGATTTTGCCTACACTGTCAATGGTGATGTTTACTACAGAGTAGAACGTTTTCCTACTTATGGAAAACTTTCGGGGCGAAAACTAGAAGATATGCAAGCTGGGGCTAGTGGCAGGGTTGATGCTGAAGATACTGAAGGTAATAAAAAGCAGCACCCCTTTGATTTCGCCCTGTGGAAATCCGCAAAACCGGGGGAACCTGCTTGGGATTCTCCTTGGGGTAAGGGTCGTCCGGGATGGCACATTGAATGTTCGGCAATGATTCGCTCCAGGTTGGGTGAAAGTATTGATATACATGGTGGTGGGGGAGACTTGATATTTCCTCACCATGAAAATGAAATTGCCCAGTCAGAAGCAGCTATGAATCAGCCCTTAGCTCGTTACTGGACGCACAATGGGATGGTGATGGTGGATGGACAGAAAATGTCCAAATCTTTGGGGAATTTCATTACTATCCGGGATTTGCTGGATGGAAAATGGTCTATGCATCCCCAACCTGTGGAGCCAATGGCGGTACGGTTGTTTGTATTGCAAGCTCATTACCGTAAGCCTCTAGATTTTACCGATGAAGCGATCGCAACGGCGGAAAATAGCTGGAAAACTCTCAAGGAAGGTTTGTTGTTTGATTCCCAGTACGGGGAACAACTCGGTTGGCAGCAAGATTCTCCACCCCTCATCCCGGAAATTGTAGAAAGATTTCAAAAGTCAGGGGACGATGACTTTAATTTTCCCACGGGTTTGGCGGTGTTGTTTGAGTTAGCCAAGGAACTCCGCCGTGAGGGTAATATCTTGGTGCATGAAGGTCAAACGAAGATTCCATCAGAAGAATTACATAGACAATGGCATACTTTAGTTACATTGGCTCAGGTATTGGGTTTAGAAGCTCAAGCAGAGGAGGAAACTAGTATTATTGATGGTTTAAGTGATGCAGAAATTGAGGCATTAATTGAGCAAAGGCAGGAAGCACGTAAAAATAAGAACTTCGCAGAGAGCGATCGCATTCGTGATGACCTCAAAGCACAAGGAATTACCTTAATTGATAGCAAGGAAGGAACGCGGTGGCATCGTGATTGACTACTCCCACCCCTAAAGGGAGTGGGATTCAGATAGTTAGAAGTTAGGATTAACTATCTGATCTACATCGAGCAGGTTTAACTGCTCGCCTAACGAGTTCCCCGGC
>JAAUYI010133955.1_pt1 | contig 14725 bp, 12 predicted proteins | sample 7278041 | NCBI WGS metagenome assembly JAAUYI01 (sample SAMN14350216, study PRJNA611818) | marine sediment metagenome | isolation source: surface marine sediment (0.6m) | place: French Polynesia: Moorea | collected 2018-08
CCACCAAAGTCCATGAATCCGCATGCCTTTTCTTCGGATGCAAATCTATCGTATATGTCTAATTTTTTCGATGGACTTTTACAACGTAAAGCTCCGGAAGGCAAACTTCTGCCAGCTTTGGCGACAAGCTGGGAGAGGGTTGATGCGGTAACCTGGAAATTTATGCTGCGTAAAAATGTTAAGTTTCATAACGGCAACACCTTTGACTCTGCAGATGTCAAATTCACCTTTACCCGCATGAAGGATCCTAAATATTCAAAACTGTTGAATATTGCAAATTCAATTGAAACCATTGACACACCTGATCCTTTTACCGTGGTTTTTAAAACCAAGAAGCCGGTACCCTGGTTTGCCGAAACCATGCATCAAAACTTCATAGTAGACAAAGAGTCTTCAGAAAATCGCGACGATGGTGACTACAATACCCGTCCGATAGGAACAGGTGCCTATAAGTTTGTTGAGTGGGTTAAAGGATCATATGTGCGTATGCAGGCTAATGATATGTACTGGGAAGGTGTACCAAAATATCAACAAGTTGATATCCGTCCCATTACTGAAGAGTCAACCAGGTTTGCCGCACTTGCAGGTAAGCAGGTTGATATAGTCAATGGTGTTCCGGTAACACTGTATGAAAAAATAAAGGCCATGCCGCACATTCAGGTTATTTCTCAGGCGGCCCGTCGGGCAATTTACATGGATATCAGCAATAAGCCGGGAACTCCTTTTGAGGATATCCGAGTGCGCCAGGCGGTAGCTCATGCTATTAACGAAGAAGAGATCATCGAAAAGGTGATGCAGGGACAGGCAACGCTTGCCCATCAGGTGCCCGATGTTCCTACAGTGGGCTACGATGCTTCACTCAAAAGACTCGCCTACGATCCGGCGCAAGCCAAAAAGCTTCTTGCCGAAGCTGGCTATCCTGATGGCTTTGAAATTACCATCGCCGGTCCCAACGACAGGTATGTCAATGATGAGAAAATATGTGAAGCGGTTGCTAAATACCTGGCCAAAGTTGGGCTGAAGGTAAAACTCGATGTGAAACCTAAATCGATCTTTTTCGATGAGATTTCCGAGAACAAACATCTTTTTTATCTTATTGGCTGGTTTGACGGTTCTTTTGATTTTGGACGCTCTGCTGAAAAGCTCCTGCATACCCCGGATAAAGATAAGGGCATGGGTGTCTATAACGGTGCTTTCTACTCCAATGCTGAGATTGATAAGATGATCATTGAATCATCCTCCATCCTTGACCGAGCAGAAAGGGAAAAAGCGCTACAAACCATTAATAAAAAATCGGTTGGAGATGTAGCCTGGATTCCGCTGCATTACCAGCAGGATATTTTTGCTGTCGTCAAGGGTAAGGATATCAAATTTACTCCACGTTCAGACCGCTGGATTGTGGTGAAGGAAATCATGTAGCTCGTTACAGTCTGGGAACTACTCTTTTGCACAATCTCAACGTTGAGCAAAAAACTTAGTTTTAGGATGGAAACACAATAGAGAATAACAGGGGCCCAGGCGGGCCCCTGGAGTGAAACTATGGGTACCTATATCATTCGCAGACTACTACAGGGGATCATTGTTCTGCTGGCAGTTTCGACGGTGTGTTTCGTGATGTTTCGCTACACAGGAGATCCGGTCCTGATGCTCGCAGGAAAATATGCAACCCAGGCAGAGAGAGAACACGTTCGGGTTGTGTATGGATTGGATCGACCCGTCTATGAACAATATTTCAGCTTTCTCAGCGGAGCGGTTAAAGGTGATTTCGGCAAATCCTATGTCTCTCAGATTGATGCCTTGGATACTATTCTGGAACGTTTTCCCGCGACGTTTGAACTTGCTTTTACCGCAATATTCATATCCTTTGTTTTTGGGGTTGGTCTGGGGGTAATCGTATCTGTCTGGCCGCGAGGGGTGATCAGTAGAAGTGTGATGGCAGGTTCACTCTTTGGTATTTCAATTCCTACCTTTCTGATCGGTATTCTCTTAATTATGGCCTTCTCCGTGTACCTGGAACTACTTCCCCCTTTTGGTCGAGGAGATACAGTTCAGTTAGGATTTTGGCGTACAGGTCTGCTTACAGCCTCTGGCTGGCAACATATCATACTTCCAGCTCTGACTTTATCAGGGTACCAACTTGCTGTTTTGATCCGCTTAACCAGAGCTGGAATGCGGGAGACCCTTTCTGAGGAGTATATCAAAACGGCAAAAGCCAAGGGGCTTTCTCCTGCCAAAGTAGTTCTGAAACATGCTCTACGTAACGTCATGATTCCGGTGGTCACCATAACCGGCCTGTCCTTTGGTGAGTTAATTGCCTTTTCCATTGTTACTGAAACTATCTTTCAATGGCCGGGGATGGGTAATCTTTTGTTGACATCTATATTTGAAACGGACCAACCGATAATTGTTACCTACATCATGATCGTGGCATTCATTATTCTTTTTATTAATATCATGGTGGATGTGCTGTACGGCTTCCTCAATCCACGAATCAGATATGATTAGGGGGACACAATGACAAAATTGCTTCAGTCACGCAGAATGCAGAGCTTTTTGCATGATCCTTCAGCGATTGCAGGGTGTTGTATTCTCATTGCATTTATGTTTTGTGCACTTTTTGCATCCATTATCGCGCCGATGAACCCCTATGATCTTATGGCAGTTGATCTTGGTAATTTTCTTCTTCCACCCACCTGGATGGAAGGAGGAATGACGGAGTTTCCACTTGGAACAGATGATCAGGGTCGTGGTATACTCTCAACCATTCTCTATGGTTTGCGAACTTCCCTTATCGTCGGTTTCTCTGTAGTAATTATCTCAAGTATAATTGGGATTATTTTCGGCATGCTCGGTGCCTATTATGGTGGTTTACTCGATGCGGCAGTAATGCGTGCTGCTGATACAGTGTTTGCCTTTTCCACCACTCTAATTGCGGTCCTCATGCTCGGTGTCTTTGAGTCACGGGGTTTGTTTACCGTAATACTGGCTATCTGTATAGCAAACTGGGTGAAATATGCCCGTACCATCCGAGGTAGTGTACTAGAGATTAAGGAATACCCGTATGTTATGGCAGCAAAGGCATCAGGAGCTGCCGATTTTCGTATCCTCTTTCGTCATATTCTGCCCAATGCTCTGCCACCAATTCTGGTAGTCATGGCAGTCGATATGGCTGTTGCAATTATGCTTGAGGCCACTTTGAGCTTCCTCGGGGTTGGTGTTCCCTTAACTGAGCCATCACTAGGAATGATGATTGCCATTGGCAAGAACTATATTTATGCCGGCATGTGGTGGATGGTGCTTTTCCCGGGTGCAACGCTAATCGCCATGGTTGTGGGCATAAATCTTTTTGCAGACTGGCTGCGCGAGGAATTGAATCCTAAGTTGTAGCAGTCTCGATTCTCCATTGGGTGATTTGCCGAATCCGATTTTAATGAGTTGGTGTATTACGGTGAAAAGAGTGGATGGTTACCGAATTGATTTTTTCTAACTGAATTTCCTGTTTCAATATAAAAGGCACATCCACGTAAAACGGATTGCAGATAGTCAGCCAACTGGCTCCGCATTTTAAATCGGTAGATAGTTCCATGGAAAATTTTAGGGTATGATTTTAGCAGATTTGCTACATTTGGCGTTAGGGTAATGCTGAGTAAATTAGAGTTTTCATCAAGCTTTACAATCTGCCACTTTACATGTGCTACTGGTCTTTTTGGGTTTTTACCAATGTCCAACTCATAACCACTATTTTCTGACCAATATGTAAATTTCCTTCGAAGTATTAATCCATTGTAGTATTCAATCGTGTCGTTACTATTTTTACCGGGCCAGTGTCCCACGGTATTTCTCCTGCAGAATGGATGGCAATGTTCAAGATAGCCAGGTGCACTGATTGCATCCCAAACCTTGCCTTTAGGTGCGTTGATAACAGTAGAAACGGAAATAGAATTAGATTTTAAGTCAATCTTAATAGCATTTTTTCCCCGCATTACGTAATTCCCCCACCCTTTGAGTAATTCAGATAAAAGTTATCGATGATTAATAGTAATTGTCATTAACGATGTGATCTCCTATGTTGCACGACTAGATCTCTCGTGCGTTTATCAAAATCGTTTGAATTGATGTCGCCCACCACTATCGTCTGAAATAACTCGAGCAGTTCCTGGTGATGGTCGCAGGGGGTACGTTTTTGCAGGTCATAATATCTGAAATCAATCCATATAATTGCACTGATTTCTGCTGAACGCTGATTTTCCATCACACCCTCCATCGTCACCGAGTTTCCGGAAAATTTAATCAATCGTGTCGTGATCGTGACAATTTCCTGAAAATACACCGGAGCGATATAGGTAATTTTTGTCTTGGCAATAACCCAGTTTCTCCCATGCCTTTTCTGTTCCTGATAGATATTGAGATTATATGCGCTAATCAGGTGGTTTTCCCTGGCATTGATGAAATAATCGATGTATTTGGAGTTGTTGAGATGGCCGAAGGGATCGCAGTCTTGAAAACGGATGGTGTCTTCTGAGTGCGGCTCTTTGTCTAACGAAAGGCCATGTATTATAGGGTCGCAATCGTGTTTAGGGTGTAGAGTTTCCATAATAATCAATAAATTTGTGCATTGATAAGTGAATACCTTTTCCCGGAAGTGTCATCAGGGTTGAGGTACCATGAGCGATAAGTTTTTCTTCAGTATTGAAAATTTTCGCCTCGGCATAGCTGATAGATCTGCCAGTACGAATTGCCTTGCCATAAGCGGTAAGTGCCCCACTTTTTACAGTTTGGAGATAATTCAATTTCAAATCGACATTCACCAGACCGGCATCCTCGGGGATGCGGCAAAAAACTGCCCAGAACGTGACACTGTCAATCAGAGTTGCGGCCACTCCGCCATGCACCATTCCAAACGGTTGAAAATGCTCCTCTGAAATCTTAATTTCCATTACTGCCCTTTCGTATACAAGCTCTTTAAGCGTCATGGAGATATGGCGGGGAAAAGGGCTGGAGTTTACGGTTTCAATAATTTTCTCAAGGTATGCCGGATTGAGTTTGTTCATGGTAAAATGGTTCCTCAGAAAATACCGATCGGTATTTTATAGAGCAAAAAAAATTAGAGCGCTTCGATTATAATCTCCATTTCAGTCAGAGCACTTTCTAGAAATGCGGTATCTCCGGTAGCCCTTGACATGGCATAGCCGCCTTCCACCAGACAAATCATAACCATGGCGGTTTGGTTTGGGTCGATATAGGAAGAAAATTCCCTATTCTTCATACCTTGCTCAATGATGTTTGTAATAGCCTTCTTCCACCAGTTTATTATATTGCGCACCGCTTCTTGAAGTGGGCTATGCAATCCACTGCTGTCAACCGCAGTATTCAAAATGGGGCATCCCCCGTCTGAAAGTACAGTGCTAGAAATTTCTTTGAATGTCTTGGGATAGGCTAGCAATTTTTGACGGTAAGAATCTGCTTGTTTGATATTTTCCCGTAAACTGTTGATGATGAAATCAACGTTGTGTTCAAAGGCTGCAAGGGCGACGTCATCCTTGTTGCGAAAATTCCCGTAGATACTTCCTTTAGTCAAACCCGTGGCACTGGTTAGATCATTCAGGGAAGTTGCTGCGTAGCCTTTGCGGTTGAACACAGGTGCCACCTTTTCGATGATATGACGCTGGGTCCTTTCTGCTTTTGATTTTTTTGAAGTTTCCATAGAGACAAAATATACCAATCGGTATATTTTGTCAAGCTGCAGTGATATATAAGTGAACTCAATTTGATTGCTCTTCCCCTAAAATTCAGTAATGTTTTTGGGACAGGTATTGGCCTTTTCTCAGGACGCCATAAAACCATCCCTGCGAGCTTGTCTGTAGCCGTCCAAGCTACAGACACCTGCGAAAAGATCAAGACCTTTCCCGTAGTTTTAGTTTGCCGAAGAATAGGATTAATCAGATAGCTAAATTTCTTGATTTTAAATGGAAGAAGAAAAATAAGTTGCTTGTGGAGAGGATACTCAGGCTGCCTTATCCTTTAGCAGGCTGCGAATGGAATGAGCCAGTTCAAATTTGTCAATTGGTTTTAAGAGATACGTATCAATTCCCTGCTGGGCCGCAATAGCTGCATTCATTTGCGCACTATAGCCGGTACAGATAATTATTGGGATATCGTTACGGATGGTTTTTATATTTCTGACCAATTGATCGCCGGTGAGTCCTGGCATAGTTTGATCGGTGATAATCAAATCATATGAGTCTGGGTGCATTTGGAAGAGTTCTAACGCTTCCTGACTATTTGTCCGAGATACGACATCATAACCGAGGAGTTCAATTCGCCTAGCCGTCATATTGGCAATTGTCGGATCATCATCAACGATCAGAATTCGCTCGCCTTTACCAGTAGGTAACTCCTTTTCGGTATTATTTTCGGTTGCTTCTTGCTGGTCGATTTTTGGAAAGTAGATAAAAAAGGAAGCTCCTGAGTCATTGTTGCTGGTAACTTCAATATGGCCTTCATGGGAATTGATAATCCCTGCCACCACTGCTAGTCCCATCCCGGAACCTTCACCAACATCCTTGGTGGTAAAATACGGATCAAAAATACGATCGGAGAGTTCTTTGGGTATTCCAGGGCCATTATCATGAATAGATAATCGCAGATAGTTTCCTGGGGAAAGCTCAGGTGAAAAAGTGTGTTTATCAACCTCGTAACAATCGAGCTGAATCTCGATAATGCCGCCAGTAGCACCCATTGCCTGTGCGGCATTCGTACAGATATTCATAATAATCTGGTGTATCTGAGTAGGTTCAGCAAGTATCTGCCCACAGTGTGGATCAATATCGGTACGAATATCGATTGTGGTTGGAATTGTAGCCCGCAGAAGCACCAGTGCTTCTTTGACAAGAATATGGAGATTGACTGGAATTCTTTCTTCATCCTCTTTACGGCTGAAGGAAAGTATTTGCTTAACCAGGTCTTTAGCTCTACTACTTGCCTTCAAGACCTCTTCAAGATGATGTTTTGCCGGGCTGTAACTAGGTAAGTCATCCTTGGCCATATCGGTGTAGCCGATTATTGCGGCAAGGATATTATTGAAATCATGGGCAATGCCTCCGGCAAGGGTGCCGATCGCTTCCATTTTATGCGATTGTCTGAGTTGAGCTTCTATCCTTTTACGTTCATGTACTTCATTTTCCAAACGATCTCGGGATTGACGAAGATCGTTGGTCCTCTCCTCGACCTTTTTCTCGAGATTATCGTGAGCCCGGCGCAAAGCATCTTCAGCACGTTTACGCTCGGTAATATCATGTAGGCTAGCAACTGCTCCAATAATTTGCCCTGATAGATCTTGCAATGGTTGACCTGATGCCAAAACATAACGCATACTTGAGTCTTTAGGAGCAATAACCATCTCCAGATTTCGTATATATTCGCCTTGCAGGGCTCGATAGAGGGGAATATCCTGGGTATCCATCATTGTTTTCCCATCTGCATGATAGAGATCGTAATGTTTCGCCCACTGCTCGGCTGGTATAGGTTTTTCCAGGAGATTGTGCATTTTCCTGGTAGCTTTATTAAACAAAGTCAAAGTGCCTGTTTTGTCACAGGCAACAATCCCGTCTTCGACATTATCGAGCACAGCTTTAAGAAATTCCTTTTCCTGTTTCAACTCTTCTTCGTTTTTCCAATTTTCCAGTACCAGAGCAACGTGGTTAACAGTATTTTCAATGAAAGGTCGGTACGTGGAAAAATGGGAATTATCTGAAACGAGGATGAGGAGTTTTCCATGGTTTGCCTTGGGAGTCTGAATGCTGAATTGATGATAATTAGAGTGTTTCAGGGAGCCGTTTATTGAAAGCATTTCCTGTGCCAGCTCCCACGAGGGAGGCCAATCGTGTATTACTTTGGCTCTGTTCTTAGATGTAGAGATAAGTGTATCTTCAATATAGATTGCCAGGTTCTCAATGCCTGGTATTTCACTGAGCATATAACAAACCTGTTCTCCAAGACGTTTCTGGTCTGGAGCAACATGGAGCGAACTCTGGAGGAGTATCAGCTTTCCCAGAACATTTATGTCGATGTTGAAATTCTTCAAAATGTGTTGTTGTGCTGACGTGCTCTATATTGTTGCAAGAAGAGGTCAGGTTCAATATAAAAGGGATTATTGACCAACTGCCCCCGAACAATCATCGCCGGATGGACACTCAGTACGTCCATGATAGTCTGGCCGTCAAACTGACGGGCATCATATTGTCAGCATGCCGTGTATGGGTAACACTTCAGCAAATCGTTCAGACGTGCCTCGTAATCGAATAAATCCTCGGCTTTGGCTACGTCATTGTTGAGGCACCAGCTCATTTCACCAGTACCGCGAGCACCATTGTAACCTTCTTCTACGGCATTGAGATAAAAATCCTTAACCAGATCGAGCATTTCCTCAGTCCTGAAAAAACCAGAAGGACAATATGCGGGAGTTGCATCGGCAATGGTAAAATCCTTAGGTTTAGCCCCCCGGAAATCAACCCCAAGTTCTCGCAAGTGGTCGAGCATTTCCTCAGAAGTCATGGCATCAACCAGATAGAGCAGTTTCTCGTGAGAATTCATACCACTTTTGAGATACTTGGCCATTACTTCAAGACGCTCATTATCGTCATTGTAGATGTAACAGATGTGTTGTCCTTCAGGTACTATTGTGTCACAAAAACCAAGAGAAATAGTCCTTTTTTGTGTAACCATGTCATCCCCCTACCGTCATATGACGGCCGATAACATAAATGTGAGATTGATGACCATTTATCGGATCGCTGGCCGAACCGATTATACGTTGAAGAATCTCTTTTAAATTATCTTTTGGATTACAATCCAACAAAAACTTGGATTATTTAATGTTCTCACTAAAAAAGAGTGTGAGTCAAGAAAGAAGTTATTGAATTTATAGATTCTGATTAGGGAGAAGAAACCTTTTAATAAAATGCTAATTGATTTTGCTTAAATGGTTAACGGAGGAATCATAGACGATTACTCCCTTTAAGGAACATTCATGCTAAATAAATACATGTTTTACTGGTGATACGTTACAGCCTTATTCGATTTTGTGCGCGTTTGTTAACTGCTTTGCACGGTACGAGTCATTCCCTGATTTTATAAACGCATTTGTAACAACTAACGCATTCCTTAAAAGTACTATCGTTCCTTGATCTATGTGTTTGATTTATTTGTGATAATCCGCATTTCTTAACTCGGCAAAAAACTGATCATATTTGCCGTTTTCATGAAGAGCTTCGAGGCCTCGATTAAATTTCACCATCCTTTCTTCATTGCGAATATCCTTTTTGGTGAGGAGGAGGTGATGAGGGGCTGATTTTACAGGCAAAGGATGATGAGTAAAGAGTTCTTCTGCCTTTGGGCCATACTCTTTTCGTAGAATTTCATAGCCTACCTCAACATCACAGGGAAAAATATGTATGAGATCATTGCTCAATCGCATAAAATTCTCGGTATCCGAAGGTCTGCGAATGACTCTGGTCTGTTTTTCTTTCTCGGCACTCTGAAAGCTCTTTCCATAGTCATATCCAATTGTTGCTCCAATTCTGAGATTTTTGAGATCTTCGATTTTTTGCCAATTAAATGGAAAATTCCTTTTATGAAAAAAAACATACTTAATATCAACTACTGGCTCACTTATGTAGAATTTTTCGCTTCTTTCGGCTGTGTTAAACCATACAAATGTGCCGTCCCATCTACCTGTTTCTGCAAGCAAAAAAGACCGCTTCCACGGGAAATAGCCAAATTCTACCTTAATACCTTCTGAGGCAAAAGCTTCTGAGACTACCCGCGATACAACGCCAGCATGCTTAAGATTTTGGGACTGGTATGGAGGCCATTCACCGCTTGCAAGACGGATTGTCTCTTCAGCGTTGCAGGAAAGACTCTGGAGAATAAACCACACAATTGTGAAATAAAGGATGAAGCCTCTTTTCATCTTATGATCATGAATAAATGATGTTATATCAGCAACTCAGGAGTATTCACACCATTGAGCCGTAATTTGATACTCAAAATATCTACATGCATAACAATGCTAACATAAGTCTACGCAAAGCGTTTTTTATTGTCAATTTTTGTCAAGTTATGCGGAGATTGGTTGCCTGTGGTGCATTTGACTTCGGGATAATATTGAGATTTACTTTAACAAGATGTGAGCAGAAATTGATGTACGCAAATCTCCAACAGCAGCATTTATCTCAGTCAGCTATTATTTCTTATGTTATTAAGAAAAAGCAGCATAATTGTCGCAATACTCATTGTATTTATTTTCGCAGGTTTAATCTATCGGGATGCTAAGGTTGAGCAAGTTAAACATGATCTGCTGGAGCATTCCATCGTGGTTGCCGAGCCCATGTGGAATTTTGATACTGAACAACTGGATAAGTATCTTGAAACCGTAGCGAAGAAAAATAACTACCAATCCTTGAAACTCATTGATGATGGTGACTTAATTATCTTTGAATCCAGTATAGCTTTTCCTCACAAGATCGAAAGGGCATTTGCATTTTTAGGCCTCATCCCCAAAACGCATTTTACCAAGGAAATTCTTTATAATGATCAGAAAATTGGAAGAATAGAAATTGATTGGCGAGATACTTCAATTTATTTTTATTCTTATAGCTTTCTGGTTTTCATTCTGCTGATTGCCATAATTAACCTGTACTCAAGTGTTTTCGCAGCAAAGAACTCTCTTGAGCTTAAAGTGTTAGAAACTGAGAATGCCTTGGAAATCTTACAAAATCAGAAAGATTATATTGAGGGGATTTTCAACGTAGTACCCGAGGGGCTAATAACAATAGATCATAATGAGCGTATTAGTGGAAACAATCATTTTTTCGATACCATTGTTGATAATTGGGCGAGGACTCTAAAGCAAGAATCTGCGCTAATTCAACATGAAATTCTAGCAGGATTACTTCAACGCTTGAAAGAAAAAGAGCAGGATCAGTATACAATCAATATTGGTGGACAAACCATCCATATTGATTACAGCTCGGCAGTCGTATCTTCCTTGGAAGAAATAAACTGGGTTGTATCTCTCCGTGACACCACAAAAATAAATGCAATGAAAAGAGAACTTGCGCAAACTCAAAAACTTGAATCGGTTGGCCGGTTAGCCTCAGGTATTGCCCATGAGATAAATACGCCCACTCAATATGTACTCTCCAATATCGATTTTCTAACTGAAAGCTATCAGGACATAGCTAAAGTTATGCGTCAGGTAGGTGCTCTTCTTGATGATGAGAAAAAGGAATCAATAGATATCCCACAATTAGACGAGCTTAATAAGTCCTACCAAGAGGCAGATTGGGACTATCTGCAGCAGGAAATTCCTAATGCCTTACAGCAATCAAGTGAAGGGCTTCGACGAACTGCCAAAATCATCAGCGCGATGAAGCATTTTTCCCATCCTTCTGGATCAACACCTGTTCTGAATGATCTCAATAGTGCGATACAAAGTACAGTCGCGGTAACCACGAATGAGTGGAAATATGTGGCAGAAATTGAACTGCAACTTGAACATGACCTCCCCTTAGTAACCTGCTTTCTTGATGAATTAAATCAGGTTTTCTTGGCAATGATTGTTAATTCTGCGCATGCCATCGAAGAAAAATATGGCAAAGATGGCGATGCAAAAGGCAAAATCATAATAAAAACTGAATCGAATGAAGATTCTGTATCTGTCATGATCAGTGACGATGGCAACGGGATACCGCAGAATATAAAAGACAAGGTTTTTGATCCCTTTTTTACCACTAAAGAGTTAAACAAAGGTACTGGTCAGGGATTGGCCATTGCTTATGATACTATTGTGAATCAGCATAATGGTACGATAGCGGTGATGTCAGAAGAAAAAGAGGGAACGTCATTCATCATTTCACTACCCTGCAAGGAATCTACCTGATACACTTCAGAAGAGTTCTACTAACGTTGTAAAATACAATCATAAATGAAAATCGAATCCTCTAAATGACCATTACTATTATCACTAGAGTTATTCACGCCATAGTTTTCCTGTAACCTCCAACTGTTGAGTATGTTTAATAAATTTGTTCACGAGAGAAAGTTTTTCTTTATATTACTTGGTGTAGCCGAGTCGATGGATACGGTGTTCATCAACCAGAAAAGCGGCTTTGCCATGCTGGGCATAACACAAATCAAAAATAGTCTTAGTATCAGGAAAATCTCCCTATATGCAGCTCTCTCTATCTCCTTGAAAATATTATTGAAGAAAATATCTAAGATTTTGCGAGGTAGAGAATAGCTATACTCTCTAACTTAGAAGTGATGTCGGAAGGGACAGTTAAAGATTATGTACAGTAGTAAATAGATCTTGATTACATACAGTTAAGTGCCTTGTCGAGGGCGTGTATTAGATCTTCAGTATCTTCAATTCCAATGGACAGCCGGACAAAATTGTCGTGTATTCCGAGCATTTCCCGCTGCTCTGCTGGAATTGAGGCATGGGTCATGATTGCAGGATGTTCAATGAGCGATTCAACACCGCCCAGACTTTCAGCAAGTGCGAAAATTTCAACATTTTCAAGAAATCGTTTAGTAGCTTCCAGATCACCATCAATGAAAAAAGAGATCATTCCCCCGAAGTCATCCATTTGTGATTTGGCGAGTTCAAACTGCGGGTGTGAAGATAAGCCTGGATAGATAACCTTACTTACTCGTTGATGATCAGCCAGCCAGCCTGCTATAATTCTGGCACTTTGATTATGCTGCTTCATCCGCAGTGCCAGCGTTTTAACACCGCGCAGTGCGAGATAGCTGTCGAAGGGGCCAGCAACTGCGCCGATGGCGTTTTGCAAAAAGGCGAGTTTATCTCTGAGATCAGAATTATCACCAACCACTACCATACCGCCTACCATATCGGAATGACCGTTGAGGTATTTTGTTGCTGAGTGCATAACAATATCAGCACCTTGTGTTAAGGGACGTTGGTTAAATGGGGTTGCAAAGGTATTGTCGACGGCGACTATGACATCTTCGCATTTCTGCTGAGCAATTGCGGCAATATTGTGGATATCAACTATTTTGAGCATGGGGTTGGATGGTGTTTCAATCCAGACCATTCTGGTATCTGCTCTAATGGCTTCCTGAAATGCAGAAGAATCCGTCAGGTCAACATAATCAATGGCATATCCCGCCGAACGTTTGCGAACATTTTCCAAGAGCCTGAAAGTACCACCATACATATCATCCATGGCAATGATATGGGAGCCAGAAGCAACCAGTTCAAGGATGGTCGAAGTTGCTGCCAGTCCTGAGGCAAAGGCAAATCCCGCGCTTCCTTCTTCAAGGTCGGCAATGCATCTTTCGTAGGCAAACCGAGTCGGGTTCTGGGAGCGAGAATATTCGAATCCGCTGTGCTTTCCAGGGCTTTTCTGGGCATAGGTGGAACTGGTGTAAATTGGCATCATCACCGCACCAGTAGAGGGGTCGAGGTGCTGTCCACCGTGGATGACTCTCGTGTCAAAAGAAAATTTTCTCTGCGTATCTTTCATGGTTTAATCCATTATATGTTGTTGCATCCAATCATCATTAAACACTTTGGAGAGATATCTGTTGCCAGTGTCGCATGCCAGGGTCACCACATTCTTAGCTTCCTTTTGGTTGCTGCAATACTTGAGAGCTGCGGCAATAAGTGTTCCCGCAGAAGATCCCACAATGATACCTTCACTCAAAAGAAGGTTTCTGGCAGCATCAAATGATTCTTTATCGGTGATGCTGTATGCCTGGGTCACGAGTTCAAGATTGCAGTTGTCCGGGACAAAGTCCTCCCCAATCCCTTCAACATACCAGGAGCCAACTGTTTCAGGCATGTTGCCTGTTTCGACCAGTGGAGCAAGTACCGAGCCCAGCGGATCGGCCAGGATAATCTCAATATCGGGATTCATCTCTTTCAGATAACCTCCTGCACCTGTGAGAGTTCCTCCCGTGCCGACCCCGCAGACAAAGGCATCAATTTTTCCCTGAAGTTGCTGCCAAATCTCCGGTCCAGTGGTCGTGTAATGTGCATCTACATTTGCCCGGTTGCAGAATTGGTTGACATAAAAAGCCCCGGTTTTATCTGCGATCGACTGTGCCAGATCCTGATAATATTCAGGATGTCCTTTAGTTACATCTGAGCGGGTCATTATTACTTCTGCGCCCATGGCCTGAAGGCAATACTTTTTTTCGACACTCATCTTATCCGGCATGACAATCTTTAACAGATAACCTTTTTGTCTGGCTATAAGTGCCAACCCAACTCCGGTATTACCAGCAGTGGCTTCAATGAGGGTGTCGCCAGGTTTGATGAACCCTTTTTCTTCGGCATCGTTAATCATGAACAGAGCGATTCTGTCCTTAATTGAGCCACCTGGATTAGCTGACTCCATTTTTAGGAAAAGCTGACACGGTTCGGTGGACAGGCCGGTAGTTTTCAGAAGCGGGGTTTGCCCAATCATTTCAAGGACATTTTTATAGACAATCATAGTTATTTAATAATGACTATTGCAGTTTTGTGGAGGGTTTTTCGATATTAAAATCCATTTATTGCCGCTATAATTCACCAATTATGGTGATATTACCGGTGAGGTTTTCAGTCGCGCGTTATCAAATACAGGGACGTTAATGTACTTTTACTGCAAACACAAAATTTGTTACTGTGTATTCTTAAGAGATTGGTAGTATTCGG
>JAAUYI010112325.1_pt1 | contig 14711 bp, 24 predicted proteins | sample 7278041 | NCBI WGS metagenome assembly JAAUYI01 (sample SAMN14350216, study PRJNA611818) | marine sediment metagenome | isolation source: surface marine sediment (0.6m) | place: French Polynesia: Moorea | collected 2018-08
ATTAGAATCATCATAAAAATCATCACCATAACCAAGCTTTGCTAGTCCAGTACCAAGCTCCAAAAGCAATTACTAACTCAAACATCGTTAAATCTCTCCAGGAATTAATGAATAAAAAAGGTGCAGAATTAGCCAAAGCATAACCATAAAAGACAGCCCCTCGTCTCCCTCTGCTCCCCTATCTCCCTTGTCTCCAAAGTCCCCCAGTCCCTCAGTCTCCGAAGACTCCCAGTCTCCTAGTTACACCGAATCGAACCCTGCTGATAACTTTTGCTTATACAAGTAATAAACAATCATTTGTCAATAATACTTTACAAATCTTTATATAATTTGTTACATTTATTTACATTAGAGCAAAAGAGGAACGCACCATGTTTACCACGAGTGAGGAAAAGGGCATTCTTAATAACGTTGCTAACGAACCCAATATGTATTACCGAACCAATCTGACACAACATTAGCAACAGGGTTACTTAGTATAGAGTGTCTCACTGAATCACTGGTGATTAATTCAAAGGTTGTTACTACTCTAGTTAACTAATTTTTTAACAACAAGATTTGTACTTTATAAGACGTAATAACTAAGGAGGTTAATAATGTTTGCACCTATCGTTGTTTTACTACGCAATCTCATGGGAAAAGTAAAATTTAATAAGCTACGCGGTGAATTCATTAAATTACATTCTCAAGCAATTACTAACTTTTGTGAAAATTTTGGCGTTGATAGAACTGCCAGACAAAACATGATTAGAACTGCCAGAGATAACGGTAAAAAGTTAGGTTTACTGGCTTAAACCATTAAACAAGTTTCCATTACATTGGATTTCTCCTACCTTCCCCCCTTGGTATAATTGCCAGGGGTTTTTATTGGTTAATCACTAACTTTTTAAGGATATCTTGGTGCATAAAAGCGCGATCGGTTAAAGATTGAATCCGATCTTTGAGTAATGGTTCTCCATTCACAAAATATTCTAACCAAGCGGTACTAATAATGTTAGGATCGGTGGGTAGTTTATCTAAGTCCCATCCAGGAATTTCTATTTCTTCCATTAAATAGTTGACTTTGGGATCATAACTGAGGGCGAAACATTTACACTCTTCAGAAGCAGCCATAATTAAACTATGTAAACGCATCCCGATGGTCATTTCCACCCCTTTAAAAACCCCTTTTAATTCTCTAGGATTTTCCAATTGAATAATTTTATAAGTTCCTGGTAATTTTTTAGCAATAGAACGGGCAATTTCTAAATCTTGAGACGCTTGGAAAGGGACTAATAAAAGACAGGTATGAGTGGCTTTTTGAAAATCAATTAAAGCTTGAGTGAGTATGTTTAAACGGGAAGGGGTCAACAAAGGATGACTCCGTAAATTAACTGCCACTTTAGGGGCTGGTAAATCCGCTAAACCTGGCACGGATTTAGCGGTTAAACCCCAGACGGGATCAGGGGCAATAAGAGGGTTTATATGCCATTTTGATAATAATTCTGCCGATTTATAATCCCTAACACTAACAGCAGTGCAACCTAATAAAACTTGACGGGTTAACCAGCGAGTTAAAGGATTATTTAACGGGCCAATTCCTTGGGCCCAAGCAATGGTTTTTAAGCCTTTTTTTTGGGCTAACGCCATCAATCCTGCATAATAAATCGGACTGGCTAAACTGGTGACATCCTGCATTAAACTACCCCCACCCCAAATAAAAATATCAGAGGTTTGTAGGGCTTGTAAAATAGCCAATCCAGAACGATTATGACAAGTTTTTACCCCATACTGTTCGTAGGTTTTACGGGGATTTCCTGAGAGGACAATGGGTTCAATTTGAGGGGGTAACATCTGCAATAAAGACATTAATAAGGCTTCATCTCCACCATTGCCTTTGCCATAATAACCACTAATGACTGCCCGCATTTTTATCTCTCAATTGGCCAAATAAGCTTAGTATACAGATAAGCGATGGTTTCCACAATGACAGATTTCACCCCTGCGCTGGTTTTCCACCAAGGCCGAGAAGAAGGAGGGTAGAAAGCGATCGCCCCCACTTTGATGTCAGGTTCTAAAATCGTTTTAAATACCAACCAACTCCGACGGGTATGAACACCATAGGAATAAAGGTTGATTGCCTTAATATCTAAATCTGAGGCTAATAACCATTGTTTAACGGCTTCTGCACTGGCTGCGGTTCGATTAACCTCTACAGTGATGTTGGGGACTCGCACGACTTGGTTAGGGTCTAATCCTAAAGCGATGGCTGTTGCGGCGGCTAAGTCAGCGAAGGTCTTATAATCACTTAAATACTTCCCTCGGCCTATCTCGTTGCCTGTGGTGATCATCAAGCGATAATTTTTTTCTTGAAATTCGGCGATCGCCCCTTTTATGGCTAGATCAGGAACCCATCCTTCTATGACCATAACATCTGTGTCTAGGGGGTGAGACATCCTCAAGAATGGGTGAATAGACAGTCCGAAACCCATCAACAGTGAAATCAACAAAAAAAATAAAAATAACCATCCTCTAAGGGTTAATGTCCACTGGGGTTTATATTCAAGTAAACCCCAAAAGTTTTGAGGAGGAAGTTGGGAAAATAGCATGGTTCATTGATTAAGAAACAGAGGCAGATTGTTGTTGCTTTAGGTAGGTAAATACGGATTTATCTCCAATATCAGGGATTAAAGGTTGAAGGATTTTCCGTAGGGCAAAAACAATAAATAAACCTGTCCAGATTCCTAGTAAGGCTTGTTCCATACCCACTGATAAAACGCCAAATAAGTGACCTAATAAAAGTATGGGAACTAAGGGAGTTAATAATTTTGTTTCCAGCCGATTAAAACAAAAGGCTTCCTTAAAATAAATCCCTGTTAAGGCGACAAATATAAAGCCAATTCCTAATAAAGTAAGAGGATTTTTATAAACACATAAAGCTAAGGGATTTTGACAAGATATGGACAAAATTATGGCGGTTATGGCTCCAATTCCCCAACAAACTTGTAAGAACCGATGGAGAGGGATCAAGTAAATATGAATAGTTATTAAGCTAATGCCCAAACCAAGACAAAATAAGGTAAATAAAGGAGTAAGTAACGTTAAGGTTAAAGTCGTTGCGCCTCTCCCTAAAATTAAGGCACTTCCTAAAGCAAAACTGAAGGCTGATAGCACTAACCCGGCGCGATAGATTTTAACCCCTTTTAGGTCTTCTGGGGTAATGGTATATTGTCCAAATTGTCCTTGATAAACCTTTAAGGGTTCAGATGTTGTGTTCATGATTCTTTTTTATTGTGTTGACGATTAAATTGTATCGTTTTTTTGCAGAAAAGAAAGTGCTTTTTCTACAATTATAAAATTCTCCTTAAATTTTAAGAGAATAATCAATCATTTAGGCTAAGATTATAGTTTTAAAAAGACAAAAAGTTATTGATAAAATTCGCAATAAATATCCAATTGTAAAATAATACTATGATTGTTAGCTTTGAACAGAATAAAAGAGCTAGAATAATTATGGTAATAAGTAAGGTGCTAGGCAGAGAGAAACAATTTAGCGACCGATAAAGTGTGGTGTGAGGTAGTGAAAGTCCCATTAACTAATCTAGTTTAGGGCAAATTAAATAATACAGCAGTTTGTTATTAAAACACTGCTCCTTACACTCTTTGGAGGTCAAAATGGTTAACAATTCAGCTAAGTTTATTGCTTTAGGTACAGTGGCAACCGTTGGTGTACTTGGTTTCGTTTCTGAAGCAGAGGCTCAACATTTCGTCTATCCTCAAGACATCGAAAAAGAGGAAATGATTTCTTATGTTGACTGGGAAAGCAACCCCGGCCCCTATGCTTTTGAACGCAAGATCCAAAAAGTTGTTTTCGAATGTATTCCTCAAGCAGACGGCACTTATGCCACTGAAGAACGGGTAGTAGAAATTACCTTTAATCCTGCAAAGGCTGCACCCGTTGGTAGCACTTTCGATCCTCATAACCCCTATAGTGGTGGTGTTTATTCCCGTGAGGATGTTTCTTCCCAATACATTGCATTGGGTGAATTAACTGGACAACCCATGATTCTATGGAGCGAAGACGTTCCCTCTAGTAATCCTGAAGGGTTATACACTCCCGAAAGTCGTTGTCAAACCATTAGTGCGCGCTTAACCAATCTTGCCTACGCCTTTGGTGAAACTACTCCTGTAGGTGTTGCTCAAGCATTTACCGAGAGAATGGCGACAGGTATCGTTAATGGAGAAAGAGTTATCTTTATGTCCTACGATCCTGAAAACGTTTCTACTGAAAATGTTGTCTTCACCTTACGTCCTCAAAATGGAGCTACATTTGCGGAAGCTCAAAGAACCCTCGCTCAATTCAATAATTCCATTTCTGGAAGTATTGGGGGTTTAGAAGAAGATCCTGCTAAGCGTCCTCCTATTCTTGAGTAGGTTTACCTTCAGGGAAAGAGGTTTAATATGTTGATATTCTTTCCCTTTTTTTGCTAGAGAGTTAGTGTGTTACTGCTCTCTATTTTTTTTGTAAAATAATAGTTTAGTAATTAATTAAACACTTGATGATGATAATTTAGAAACAGGTGTTTCAGGGGATTTATTTACAGTTTTACAATCAGCTAAATACTGCTCAATCACCGTTTGAAAAGCTTTTTCTAACTCATGTACAGACAGACCATCAAAAACGATTATATCTCTTATATTTATCACCCGACCAAAAAATAGACGATCCTCTTCATCATATTCAATGATAGCTTGATATCCTTTGTATTTCATGGGTTTATCCTTGCCTTAAATAAAAATTCACGAATTGCTTTAACTTGATATCTTTTTAATTCTTTTTGAGGATGGGGAGAATGAATATTGATAGAGAGATTATTAAGGTCAAGTCTAACCCTTGACCCATCTTTTTGACTGACTGTCCCTCCTACGGCTTTAATCAATGTTACTATATCATCCCAATCAATATTATCTTTGATGGATTCTGCAAAGATAGTATCATAAATCTTACGCTGTTTTTTGTTCATTCATTTATCATACTATTTCATAACCCCTTGAGAATGCACTGCGAAAGCATATCTTTTCGAGATCTCGCTGAGTATTGTTTAACTCATTCTCAATTAATGATTGTTGGGTTTCGTTTCTTCAACTGAACATATAAGACTAAGATTTACAGTCTTTTAAGCAATTCATCATATTCATCTTGTGTCCCGATCCAAAACCAGTAAATGTGATCACCTTCTAACAATCCGAGAACACGATAATTCAAACTTATACGCACTGAATAAATAGATTGACGTTGACTGACTCGTTTGAACTGTAAACTGTTGTGATAGGGATCTTGATACCAAAGTTTGTATGTTTTTTCAGCCTGTTTTTGGACACTTTTGGGAAGTTGGTTAAGTTGCTTACGAAATGTTTTTGTAACACTCGATTTCATGACTTGACTGGAAAAACTTTATCTAATGGTGTTGTTTCACCATTGCTGATTTCTTGTCGAACCATGTCAGCTAATTGATCCCATTGTTTATCAGTGGTTGATTGAAACTGTTCTGTCCATTGCTGTTCATCGTTTAGTTCATCCATCCAACGAGAAGCTATAGCATCTTGTTGATCGGGGGGAAGTTTTTTGAGTTCTGTGATGACTTTTTCAAGAAGTTCAGTCATAAGTTTTAGGGAATAATATATAGACTATTATTTGTTATTTTAGCTAAATAATGATCATTGTTGGGTTTCGTTTCTCAACCCAACCTACAAGATCGGCGATCAATCGTCTTTGTCCACTTTCATTAACTAAAACCAGTGAAATTGTTGCTTCACAATTTTGATTAACAACCCCTTGCATCATTGTCTTTTGCTCACACTCCGTCCTCCAAGGTGGTAAACAGACTGATAACCAATGCGAATTACCCAAGGTTGAGCATTAGGAAATCGCTTAAATAATTGCTTTGTTGCAGGTAAAACATTATCAGCAATCTCAAATGCTCCTGTTTCAATATCAATGGCGACAATTTTACCTTGGTTATTTGATTGAACTTGTTGACGAATTCCTGATTCATAGAGTTTTTGTCCCCGTTTTGCTAGTTCTTCTTTGCTATATCGTCGTTTTCGTGTTTCCATGATAAAAACCTATTTTTAAGTATTATTCTTATTGTAAAGTGATCGCTCATTCTCAGTTGATTATTGTTGGGTTAAGGAACGAAACCCAACCTACACAAAAGGCGATCGCACTGCCTCATGGGTGCGGTTATTATTTAGCTTCTCAGGGACATGATACCAGAGCGATTCAGGATTATTTAGGGCATAAAAACATCCATCACACAGTTAGGTATACTCAAATGTCACCCCAACGATTCGAGAATTTTTGGATGGATTAAATCAAAAAGACGCTTGGCGTTTCATCAATTTTAGTAATTAGCTCTAATACCTTGTGCTGCCTTTTGAACAGTATTTTGAATACGTTTGGCTCTAGTTTCAGGACGCTTGGCGTTTTTTATCCATTCTAAAATTCCTCGTTTTGAAGATGGTGGAAAAGTTTCAAAGTTCTTTTGGGCGATCTGATTTTTTGAGAAAGCTTGCTTCAAATCATCTGGCAAAATGAGTGCTTCAACATCATCTAAAAAAGACCATGACCCATCTTTTTTTGCTTGCTCAATTTTAATTAATCCTAATTCTTGAATTAATCCTGCTAGCTCTAATTTTTCAACCCGTTCCTTGTTAGCTTTTGACCAATTACTACCTTTTTTACGGGGAGAAATGTAAAGCATTGTTCTTTTCTCATCTAGTTTACGTGGCAAGCTATCTATCCATCCAAAACAGATACATTCTTCAACAATATCATCATAGGATAAATAATATTCATGATGTTTTTTGTATTTTATTAACCAGATACCTTGATTTTGAAGACAATTTTCTTGAAGCCATTTCCTTAAATCATTGCGGGTTTTTACCTCAACTCTTTCAGCCGTTTCAGCAGGTTTTATCATAGTGTTTTCAATACTTAGATGATTTTTTGATTGTCATTTTTTAGGCAACTAATGGTTGCGATAACCTCTCTATTCTCTCCTTCATATCCAATGCACCAGGGTCGGTTTTGAGAAAAGCAAAGTCTGACATTTTGCTGAACTTCCCCGACTGCTCGACAGATTCAGCATTTTCCGTTTCTTTAGTAGAGAGAAGGTGGTTAACACTTTATTTGTAACTTTATCACCAAACCTCTTGTAAATGATCATAAGTCCAAGTAAACCTACCCACACCCAAAGTTAATAGTATGGACAAACGACTAGAAAAAGTTGAAAGTGAACAAGATACGATGGTTAAAGCGATTTCTGACTTACAAGGTTTTCGTTCTTTAGTTGTTCCTATTGTCGTCGCAGTAGCAACCGCTTTGTTAACTTTGCTGTTTCGTCTGGTTCCTAACTCTCTCCATTAACTTAAGGGAAAAAGGGTTAATTTTTCCCGTTACCAAGCTACAGGCACACCTTAAGAGTTTAATGATTTGTTAGACACTCTCTTGATGGGTAATTTGACAAATTGTCGTCCACTGGCAATTTGCTTTTTTCGCAAATCTTCAAATATTGCCTTTAGATCATAATTGAAGGATTTTGCGTATTCTTCTCTATATTTATGAATTTCTTCTACGATAGGATCTTTATACATTATTAATTGCCTATAGAATCAAGATTGATGAACTCGTAAGGTGTACAGATAAAGTGAATTCTGATACTCATCCCACCAGTCTTGAGTAATTTTGATGTTAGCTGTAAGAATAAGGTTATCGGTTGGACGAGCGGTAAGATAGCCGAGAATACTTGTTTCGATATAAACAGTTACACTCACAGGAATAAAATTTATTGTTCTTATTTATGAAGTTTAGCGCGATCGCTCTTTTCCAGTTAATGATTATTGAGTGTCGTTGCTCAACTAAAAGATAAGCGATCGCACTATAAGTTCGGAGATCGCACTATTTAACCTCAATTGCACTTTGTATAATTTTAGCAATAACTTGAGTACCGGCTTTTTGAGCAACATCTAAGGTCCACTTACCTGCTTTACCAAGATATTCGTAAGCCTTAGCCATGTTTCCTTGCTTAACTGACTGTTGAGCATTTGCTACGTCACCAATAGAAATAAAATGTTCAGTATCAGTTGCTTCTTTCCGCAATGCTTCAAGAAGTACCGACAGTTCTCCAGCAAGTGCTTGTTCCTTTATATCATTATTTTTAAGGGTATTTGAAATATATGTGGCTCGGTTCTTTTCACCATCCACATTAACACCTTGCATATTGATGTCTTTTTTGGCACGAATGCTGATACGCTTAGACCGACTAAACCTATCTTCTTTATCTTCTTGCATCATCAAGCCTCACGAACTACTCTCACGAACTACTTGCATTACTATCATAACTTGCAATATTAACTCCAAACAAGCTAATGTTTCCACCTGCCTCAATAGAAACTGACTGACCTGATACTTTATGCTCTATATTCTTTAGTAAATCCTCAATACCTTCAAGTGGTATCCCATTAGAGCGAAAAACTTCTCTAACAGTTGATGTTACAATCGGCAAAAGAGATTTTAAGAACATTAAAGTGTCGTCTGTGTTGAATAACCCTAAATCTAATGACTTGTTAAATTTACAGCGTAATCCGTACATCAATCCAGGTTTTTGACGGGTTGCTCGAAAAACATCAATCCAAGTGAAGTAGAGATATACGAAAACCAATATCGAAAGGGGGGGGAAAATAGTTGCCAAATATAGACTTAAAAAGGATATAACAGTTTGTATAATGAGAGCTTTGATTTTCAAACCACCTAGTACATAGGAATCTAGAGCAATGTAGAGGTTATCACCATGTATCAAACATCTCGTAAGAGTCGTTACTTGAGTGCTTCGAGCTGTAGAATACTCAATTTTGAGATATTTTCTTGGCGATTCATTGTACACTTTAGAGTCTTGGTAATCTATAACATGATATTTAGTATTTCCAAAGCTTTCTTGATCTAACTTTTCTACAATCTTTTCATAAAATCCTTGTTGAATCACTGGAAGTCTATCTTTAAGTTCATTGCTGATAGGATAATTCAAAGATATTGAGAAGTTAGACAATTCTCGACCCAAGAACTCACCGGGGTCGGTGATGTCCAAGAAACCGTTAAATACCTTGTTTTTGGCTTTTAGCATTTAATGACTCTGCTTCTAAATCTTCTATCATTCTTAATTAAAACCACCTAAATCAATCAGAAAAAAAGATTAATTTTCCTCGTTACCATTAGTAGTTAAAACTTTATTTGTCACCTTATCACGGAACCTCTTGTAAATGATCATAAATCCAAATAAACGTACCTACATCCATAGTAAGCGATCGCATACCAAAACATTAACCTTAATTTTCTAGTTCTTTCATTCGAGCTTCAAGATTTCTAAATCTTTGCTCTATATCAAGATGTTCTGATTCATTGGTGATACTATAACCAATTAATTGCTCTATTCGTCTTTCATTTCGGTTCGATCTTTCGATCAATCGGTTCATTTCTTCTACTATAATCTCAAGGGTTTGTCTTTCCCTCTCCTGTGCATCTTGCAGTTGAATCTGTCTCTCTTGCAGTTCTCTAGCGATCGCCATGACTTGATTAGCCTGATTTTCCTGAATTCTTTGATATTCAGCAAAATTATTAGCCAATGTACCAATTGCACGAGTGTTAGACTCAATCAACTTTTTTAAATCGTCTTCTGACATCTTTATGAACTTGTATAGTCTAGGAATTGTTCGGTAGCCTATAAGAATACATTACTACTATAGCATTACTTATTATGGTTATATAGTTAGCGATCGCCTTAATGTTTTAACCTGTTTTTTAAGGTATCAATTAACTACGTCAAGCTGCTTTTTCTAGTTTTTCTCTCAATACATCGTTTACTAATTGACTGATAGCAACACCTTTTTTTTGAGCTTGTTGATACAAAACTTCCATAAGACCCTCATCAATTTCAACTTCAAAATGTCGCTGTTGAAATTCTGCTTCTAATGGTACAGTTTCAAACTCATCTAAATAGTCAGTTGTATCATGAGTATCCCAAAATTCTGCTGCTGCTTCATAACTAGAAAATTCTTCAGGAATGGGGGCGACTGCATTAGGTTTGTTGTTCATAGTATCTACGCTCTGATTGAGTCATGTCTCTTGCTGAGATTGGTAATGCTGCGGTTTTATTTTTGCGAACAAAAAAGACTATTAAGTATCTACCTGAATTGGTTTGACCATAAGCAACGTATAAATTTTCTCCTTTAGTAATTAACACTTTCTACAGTCATAATCATTTAGAGTGAACAATCATAAAAATTACCAAAAATATTAAGCTAATTATAAATAGGTTAGCCTGAAGAGTACATTGATCTCCCAGATTTTTCTCCTTTATAAATAAGAATTTCTTGTACTTTAATCCTCCTTTTTTTTTGTAAATATCTTCTTGGGGATCATTCGGAAGATTTTGAACAATATAAGGAATAGTACCAACTACTGATACAGCCCCCATAAAAATCGAAGCAATCAGAAATAAAAATAATATTATCGCTATTAATAAAGATATAGTATTAGGGGTTTTATCTTATAATAATCCACCCACAACAGCAATGGCAGCACTTTGAACAAAAATTAGTCCGGTACTCCATTCTTTGACAAGTTTTAAAGCTTCAAGCTGATATAAAAGCTTTGATTCATGAGGAATATTATTAATACTCATAGTATTTAATAGTAGTTGACAAATAATATAAAAAAGGGCAGATTTGAATCTACCCTAATTATAAATTAAAAATTACCTAAAGCAATGAGAAAAAGGTTTAATTTTTCCCGTTACCATTAGCAGTTAATACTTTATTTGTCACTTTATCAGGAACCTCTTGTAAATGGTCATAAGTCCAAGTAAACGTACCTACACCCATCGTCAGCGATCGCAGTTCAATAATAAAGTTGTGCATCTCTGCTTGGGGTAAATATGCAGTGACTTGATCCCAACCTTTCCATTCCGTTAAACTTTCATAACCGAGAATTTGTCCCCGTCGTCCACTTACTAACTGCAACACTTTAGCGGTACATTCAGCCGGAATGGACACTTTAACGGATAAAATAGGTTCTAGTAACACAGGATGACATAAAGGCATTCCATCAGACATGGCGATGCGTGCAGCTTGTTTAAACGCCTGTTCAGAACTATCCACCGAATGATAGGAACCGTCTGTTAAGGTAACATCCACATCTACTACAGGAAAACCCAACGGACCATGATCTAAATATTCCTTAACCCCCATTTCCACACCAGGAATGTATTGTTTGGGAACAACCCCTCCAACGATGGTTTGATGAAAGTGGAACCCTTCCCCTCTGGGTAATGGTTTAATCTCTAGATAAACGTCTCCAAACGCGCCGTGTCCGCCAGTTTGATGCTTGTAACGTCCATGAACTTTATGACTGTTACGGATGGTTTCTTTGTAAGGAACTTGGGGTAAATGGGTGGACATGGGTACGTTATACTTGCGACGCAAACGGTCTAAAGCGACTTGTAAATGTATTTCCCCTTGTCCCCACAGGATCACTTCTTTGGTATCTCCATGTTGTTCCCAATGCAAGGATGGATCTTCTTCCATCAGTTTTGCTAAAGCGGAACTAAGTTTCACCTCATCTTTGCGTTTTTCGGGGGTGACAGCTAACGCATATACCGGTTCTAAGGTATCTGCTTTGGGTAATATTTCACTGGGTTTCTCGTTACTGGATAAGGTATCCCCTGTTTTTATGCCGTCTAAACGAGCGATCGCAACGATCTCCCCTAAGGAAGCGGTTTGACTGGGGATGGCTATTTGTTGTTGTCCCGTGAGGCGATAAATACCACCAGCGCGAACCCCATTCAGAGACATTCCTTCTTTAACTTCTCCTTGCCATACTCTGACGAGGGAAAGTTGACCGCCTTGAGGGGTAAAGTAGGTTTTTAAGACTTGTACTAGGGTTTCTCCAGAGGTTTTGTTTTGCAGTCCCCGACGTTCTCCAGTAATATTGGGTGCAGGGGTTTCTTTAACCAAAGCGTTGAGTAAGGGACGTACTCCATAGTCTTGTTCGGCAATACCAAAGAAAACGGGTACAATTAAATCTGCACTTAGATCCTGCTTTAAATCTTTGAGTATTTCTTCTTGTGGCGGTTCGATGTCTTCAATTAATTCCTCTAATAAATGATCGTCAAAGTCCGCTAAGACTTCTAACATTTCGTGACGGGCCGCTTGTTCTTCTGCTTTAAGATGTTCAGGAAGGGCAATAGGATCAGCTGGACTCCCTGGATGATAATGATAAGCTTGTTCGCTGACTAAATCAATATAACCAATTAATTCTCTGTCTTGACGGATGGGATATTGTTGGGGTACAACAGGACGGGTGGACACATCTTTGAGGGCGTGGAGTACGTCCATAAAGCTGTCTTTGAAGCGATCCATCTTGTTGATGTAGATGAGATGGGGTATTTCCCAATCATCGAGAAATTTTAACAAGGGTGCAAGGGTTAATAGGCGATCAATTTCTGGTTCACAAACCACGATCGCAGCACCGGCACCTACTAGAGCATTATAGGTTTCTTGAGCAAATTCAATAGAACCAGGACAGTCTAAAAAGGTAAATTCAATGTTGTCATGGGTGGTACTTGCCGCAGAAACTTCCACACTCATTTGCCTGTCTCGGGCTTCAGGAGAACTATCGCTAACGGTGTTACCATCTTTTATGTTACCTTTACGGGTGATGGCATCACTAACAAATAATAGGCTTTCGAGTAGGGTGGTTTTGCCACTTGAATAAGGACCGACGATCACTACATTACGCACATTGCCGAGGACTTTTTCGTTCATCAAACACCTCCTTGGAGCTAATTTTCAAGCTCAACACAGGCAGGTTGGGGGTTTGAGAAGTTAGAAGTTTGAAGTCAGAAGTCAGAAGTTAAACGTTTATTGTGATAAGATAGGGTACTAACTTTTGCTTTAACTGCTATCTCTTGTAGGGTAAGGATAATCCTTTGTTTTCTTCCCCATCTTGTGAGTGTTAAGCAATAACAGAAAATTTAACTCACATTGTTTTCTATCTAGTTTTAATGTAGCGAGTCTAACGTACTTTCGGTATCCTAGAAGACGTTTTGCAATGACTTTTAAAATAACTGAGAGATTTAGTGAAGAAACGAAAATAATTGTTAATTAATGCTACAAAAATGAGATAGATTTAGATTTTTATTGTAAAGAATTGACTATGTTTTTTGAGTTCAAAGATAACTCGTAGTGAATAATATTATAAATTTTCTCAGCGATTTGATGGATAACAGGAATAGCAACAGAATTACCGATTTGTCTATACATTTGGGTTCTGGAAACGGGAAATTGAAAATCTTTAGGAAACCCCATAATTGCTTTACATTCATTCTCTGAAAGTAATCTTAATCCTGTTTCTCCATCTCTTACAAATGTACCTGTAAGTCGTTGAATTTTGTGATAAGTAGAAACAAATGTTTTCACTTTTACTTTTGAATTTTGATTCACAATTTGAGGTCTTCCGTCATTTTTTTTAAATAAATAAGTCTTTTGTAGATGTTTACTGATAGAATAACCTTGTTTATTGGTTTCAATAAATTGATCGATAAAAACATTATTTTTCTTTCCAGTTGGAAAAGTAAAATTAACTCTTTCTTTTAGATAGTTTCGACAAAATCCAACCATATATATTCTTTCTCTCACTTGAGGTAAATTAAACAATGCAGCATCCAAAATACTATATCTCACATCATAATTTAAACTATCCAGTGTTTTCAAAATAATATTAAAGGTTTGTCCTTTGTCATGAGTAACTAACCCAGGAACATTTTCTAAAAGAAAACAAAAGGGTTTTTTGGCTTCTAAAATTTGAGCAATGTTATAAAATAAATTACCTTGGCTTTCATGACGAAAACCCTCCCGTTTACCAATGGTACTAAAGGGTTGACAAGGAAATCCTCCTAAAAGGATATCATGATCAGGAATATCTTGAGGATGAATCTTATTGATGTCTCCAAAAGGTTTGTCTCCAAAGTTAAATTGATAGGTTTTTTGTGCATATTTATCCCATTCAGAAGTAAATACAAATTGACTATGAGAACGAGAAAAACCGATTCTCATTCCCCCAATTCCAGCAAATAAGTCCAGAATTTTAATTTTGTGTTGTGTTACTTTATGATAATTGTTACGGGAATAAGTAATATTAATTCGTTCTAGTAACTCAGGAATATAACTCTTTGTTGTACTTTTGATTAAACTAATTTGGTTATTCATTTTGCTTACAATTATGAGGTACAATTACTTATTTCAAAAGTTAATAATACAATGCCCAATTGTACCTCATTATATTCAGAGAAACCTTAGATTTTAAGATTTCGCTTAACCATAATAGGGACATAATTTTCTCGCAAAACAGGTCCACGGAATCCCAAGTATAAAGTATTACCATCGGAAGCAATTTCTTCAATTTTCTTCAATATCTGAATTTTCTGGGTACTTTCATCAGAAGCAATAGATAAAAATTCATCACGAGATCCATCACAAGATTTACCAAAAGAAACGATTACACTGATGTGATTAATGTGTTCATCTGTGTAATATCGATGACCACCTACAGTTCTTAATGGCTTCAGTTTTCCAGAAGAGTCCCATCGATGTAATGTTTTGACACTGACTCCTGCTAG
>JAAUYI010189090.1_pt1 | contig 14707 bp, 13 predicted proteins | sample 7278041 | NCBI WGS metagenome assembly JAAUYI01 (sample SAMN14350216, study PRJNA611818) | marine sediment metagenome | isolation source: surface marine sediment (0.6m) | place: French Polynesia: Moorea | collected 2018-08
ATGATGTACGGCGGCCGGGTCGCCGAGGAGCTGATCTACGGAAACGAGAACGTCACCACCGGCGCCGGCAACGACATCCAGCAGGCGACCAATTGGGCCCGCCGCATGGTCACCGAGTGGGGCATGAGCGGCAAGCTGGGCCCGCTGCGCTACAACAACGACCAGGAAGAGGTCTTCCTCGGCCATTCCGTCGCGCGCTCCCACAACATCTCGGGTGATACGGCGAAGATCATCGACCAGGAGATCCGGCGGCTGATCGACGAGGCAGAGTCGCTCGCCCGCAAGGTTCTGACCGAGCACATGGACGAGCTGCATCTCCTGGCCAAGGGCCTGCTCGAGTACGAGAGCCTCTCGGGCAACGAAGTCGATACGATCATCAAGGGCCAGGAGCTCGACCGCAGCGAGGATACCGGGACCGAGCCGCCCAGCGGCCGCAAGAGCTCGGTGCCTTCCAGCGGCCGCGCCAGCTCCGGGAAGGACTCACCGGGCGGCCTGGAGCCCGAGCCGCAGCCCGGCAGCTAAGGCCCGGAAACAGCGTTCGAAGCCCGTGGCCCCGCTTCCCGGCGGGGCCACGGCTCGTTATAACCCTGCGGTCATGGCCTCGATCTATCTCCGCCCCCTGGGGCTTGCCGCCACGGCGGCGCCCGCGGACGGCCTGCCCCTGGCCGGCGGCCCGAAGTGGTTCGCGAGCGCCGAAGTGGCGCGCCGCACGGCGCCGGGCACCGTGGCCCGGGATGGCCTGCCGCTCGCCGAGGCCCTGGCCCGGGTCGCGGCCGAGGCCGGTCCCGCCGCCGCCCAGGCCTTGCGTGACCGCCTGAGCCGCCCGCGTCCGCCCTTCGCCGGCCTGGCCCTGGACCGGGCTCGGATCATGGGCGTGATCAACGTGACCCCGGACAGCTTCTCCGACGGCGGCGACCGCTTCGATCCGGGCCGGGCCGTCGCCGACGGGCGGGCGATGCTGGCCGCGGGCGCGGACATCCTCGACGTCGGCGGCGAATCGACCCGGCCCGGCGCGGCCCCGGTCGACCCGGCCGAGGAGCAGCGCCGGGTCTTGCCGGTGGTCCGCGCGCTGGCCGCCGAGGGCGCCGTCGTTTCCATCGACAGCCGCCACGCCACGACCCTGGCCGAGGCCCTGGCCGCGGGTGCAGCCGTCGTCAACGACATCAGCGCCCTGACCGGCGATCCCGAGAGCCTGCCGCTGGTCGCAGGCGCCGACTGCGGTGTGGTTCTGATGCACATGCAGGGGGCGCCGCAGACCATGCAGCAGGCGCCGCGCTACGACGACGTCGTCCTGGACGTCTACGACTATCTCGAGGCCCGGCTCCAGGCCTGCCTCGACGCCGGGATCGCCCAAGCGCGCATCGCCCTCGATCCCGGCGTCGGCTTCGGCAAGTCCCTGGAGCACAATCTGGCGCTGCTCGAATCCCTGGCCATCTTCCACGGCCTCGGCTGCCCGATTCTGCTCGGCGTGAGCCGCAAGCGCTTCATCGGCCGGTTGTCCGGCGAGGCGCCGCCCAAGGCACGGCTGCCCGGCTCCCTGGCGGCCGCCCTGGCTGGCCTGGCCCGGGGCGCCCAGATCCTGCGCGTGCACGACGTCGCAGAGACGGTTCAGGCGGTCCGGGTCTGGCAGGCCATCGCTGCCATGCCGGTGGAGGAGCCCGCCCCGGAATCGCCCAGGTCTTGACCCCTTGGCGCAACAGGAGGATGTAATCTCACCGTCACGTTCGGCCGGACCGCCCGTCCCGCGGTTCCTGTGCATCCCACTCCAGTGAGCAGAGGCGACATGGCGAAGACTCTCTTCGGAACCGACGGCATCCGCGGCACCGCGAACCAGGAGCCGGTGACCGCCGAGACCGCCCTGGCGGTGGCGATGGCGGCGGGCGCCCAGTTCACCCGGGGCGAGCACCGCCATCTGGTGGTGATCGGCAAGGACACCCGGCTCTCCGGCTATCTGCTGGAGCCCGCCATGACCGCCGGCTTCATCGCCGCCGGCATGGACGTGGTCCTGCTCGGACCCATGCCGACGCCGGCGGTGGGCTGGCTGACCCACTCCCTGCGGGCCGACTTGGGGGTCATGATCTCGGCCTCGCACAATCCCTATCCGGACAACGGGATCAAGCTCTTCGGGCCCGACGGCTACAAGCTCTCCGACGAGGTCGAGGCGCGGATCGAGGCGCGGATCGCCGAGGGCACGGCCGGCTACCGGGCGCCCAGCGAGCACCTGGGCCGGGCCCGGCGGCTCGAAGACGCGGCCGGCCGCTACATCGAGTTCGCCAAGAACACCTTCCCGAAGGATCTCCGGCTCGACGGCCTCAAGGTCGTGGTCGACTGCGCCAACGGGGCCGCCTACAAGGTCGCGCCGACGGTGCTCTACGAGCTGGGCGCCGAGGTCGTGCCGCTGGCCGTCGCCCCCGACGGCCTCAACATCAACCGGGACTGCGGTGCGACCGCGCCGAGCTGGCTGCAGAGCGCCGTGGTCGCCCAAGGCGCCGACCTGGGGATCGCCCTCGACGGCGACGCCGACCGGACCATCCTGGTCGACGAGACCGGCGCGGTGATCGACGGCGATCAGGTCATGGGCCTGATCGCGCGCTCCTGGAGCCGGGCCGGGGCGCTGACCGGCGGCGGCGTGGTCGCCACGGTGATGTCCAACCTCGGCCTGGCCCGCTTCCTCGAGAGCGCCGGCCTCACGCTGCACCGGACCCCGGTCGGCGACCGCTACGTGGTCGAGGAGATGCGCGCCCGGGGCTGCAACCTGGGCGGCGAGCAGTCCGGCCACATCGTGCTTTCCGATCACACGACGACCGGCGACGGGCTGATCGCGGCGCTCCAGGTCCTGGCCGTGCTGATCCAGGAGCAACGGCCGGCGAGTGAGGTGACCTCGGTCTTCACCCCGCTGCCCCAGCAGCTCAAGAACGTCCACTTCAAGGGCGGCGCGCCCCAGGACGACGCCCGGGTCAAGGCCGCCATCGCCGAGGGTGAAAAGGCGCTGGGCGCGGACGGCCGGCTGCTGATCCGCAAGTCGGGCACCGAGCCGGTGATCCGGATCATGGGCGAGGCCGAGGACGAGGCCTTGCTGTCCCAGGTGGTCGAGCGGATCGCGGAGGCCATCGCCGAGGCGGCCGCGGCGCCGGGCGGCTGAGCCGGAGGGGGCCATGCAGGGACGGGTTCTGATCGTCGCCGGCTCGGACTCGGGCGGCGGTGCGGGCATCCAGGCGGACATCAAGACGGTGACCGCTCTCGGCGGCTATGCGGCGACCGCGGTGACCGCGCTGACCGCCCAGAACACCACCGGCGTCTACGGCGTGGTCGGGGTCGAGCCGGCCTTCATCCAGCAGCAGATGCGCGTGGTGATCGAGGACATCGGCGTGGATGCGATCAAGACCGGGATGCTGCATTCCGCGCCGGTGATCGAGGCCGTGGCCGAGATCCTGGCCGAGCTCGATGCGGCACTGCCGGTGGTCGTCGATCCGGTCATGGTGGCGCAGAGCGGCGCCTCCTTGCTGGAGTCCGACGCGGTCTCGGCGCTCAAGGACCGCCTGCTGCCCAGGGCCAGGGTCCTGACCCCGAACCTGCCCGAGGCCGAGGCGCTGCTGGGCAGTGCGATCCCCGAATCCCGCGACGACATGCGCGCGGCCGCCCTGGCGCTCGCCGAGCTCGGACCCGGCGCCGTCTTGCTCAAGGGTGGCCACATGAGCGGCGATAGCCTGCGCGACGTGCTGGCGCGCAGGGGCGAGGTCCTCGAGGTCTTCGAGGAGCCGCGCATCGACACCGTGCACACCCACGGCACCGGCTGCACCCTGGCTTCGGCCATCGCCACCGGCCTGGCCCAGGGGCTCGAGGTGACCGTCTCGGTGCGCAGGGCGCGCCGCTACCTTCGCCTGGCGATCGAGCGGAACCCCGGCCTCGGCCGTGGCCAGGGACCGGTCGACCACGGGGTCACGGTCCGGCCCTTCGACGGCGACTGATGCGGTGGTAACGAAGCTGGCCATCATTGCCCTTGACGGCTTCGTCGACCTCGACGTCTTTTCGCATCGGGACCTTTTGAGCCCCCCGCGGCAGGAGGTGCCTCGCGTTCGGGGCCGGCAGGACACATAATCCGCGGCGCCGATCTTGACCCGTCGCTCTTCAAAGAGGCCTGCAAGCCCGATGTCCAGACCCCATGCCGTCACGTCGCTCGAAGCCCTGGAAGCCCTTTACGGGCGCGTGAACCGGAACTCGCTGGCCAAGGAAACCGGCAGCCTGACGCCGGAATATCGCCGCTGGATCGAAGCCGCGCCCTTTTTCGCGATCGCCAGCGCCGGCCCCGGCGGGCTCGACTGCTCGCCGCGGGGCGACGCGCGGGGACAGCTCTTCCGGATCCTGGACGAGCGGACCCTCGCCATTCCCGACCGGCGCGGCAACAACCGGCTCGATACCCTGAGGAACATCCTGGTCGATCCGCGTGTCGCCCTGCTGTTCCTGAATCCCGGGATCAACGAGACCCTGCGCATCAACGGCCGGGCGACGATCACGACGGAGCCCGAACTGATCGAGGGCTTCGCGGTCGGCGACACGCGGCCCGCGACCGTCATCCTGGTCGAGATCGATGCCGTCTACTTCCAATGCGCGCGGGCTCTGGCCCGGGCGAAGCTCTGGGATCCCGCGGCGCGGGTCCGCCCCGGGACGGTTCCGACCGCGGGGCAAATGTCCAAGGGCGCCCAGCCCGACTTCGATGCGGAAAGCTATGACGCCGAGCTTCCGGCCCGGCAGAAGGCGACGCTCTACTAGACCAGGCCGGGGGCGCCGATGGGCGTCTCCTGAAGGATTCGGGTCAGGGTCTCCAGGCCCGTCTTCAGCTGCGCGCGGCTGCCGGCGGCGTGCAGGCAGAGGCGCACGGCATGGGGTACGGGCTGGCGGCCGACGGCGAAGACCCGGGCCGAGCCGACCATCACCCCACGCCGCCGTGCCTCCGCGGCGAAGTCCTCGTGACGCCATGGCCGGGGCAGGGTCAGCCAGGCGTGGAAACAGCGGGGGTGGGTGATCAGGTGGTCGGCCGGCAGGATCGACCGCGCCAGGCCTTGGCGGGCCTCCGCCTCCCGGCGCTTGGCCTCCGCGGCCTGCTTGGCCTGGCCGCCGCGGATCAAACGGGTCGCCAGCTCGGCCATGAAGCCCGAGGGCATTAGGGTGCTGGCTCTGAGGGCGGTGGCGATCCTCTCGTGGAAGGCCAGGGGCGACCGCAGGAATCCGATCCGCAGCCCCGGCGCCACGCATTTCGACAGGCTGGTGGCGTAGAAGCTGCGCTCCGGCGCCAGGGCGGTGAGGGGCGTCACCGGGTCCTCGAGCAGGAAGCTGTAGATGTCGTCCTCGATGATCGTCACGTCGTGACGCCGGCAGATCTCGACGATCCGCCGCCGGCGCGTCTCGGGCAGGACCGTGGTCGTCGGGTTCTGAAGCGTCGGGATGCAATAGAGCACCCGGGCGCCGCTGGAGCGGATGGCGGCCTCCAGCGAGTCCGGCACCAGGCCCTGGTCGTCCAGGGCGACGCCGTGGAGCTGGCGTTCCAGGGCCTCGGCGATCGACTTGATGCCGTAGTAGGTCAGGGCCTCGGTGAGGATGACCTCGCCCGGACGGGTCAGGGCCGCGGCCGCCAGGAACATGGCGTGCTGGGCGCCGCAGGTCACCACGATCTCCTCCGGCGGCACGTCCAGCCCTGCGCCCTTCAGCCAGTTGGCCGCGGCGGCGCGGTGCGAGTCCCGTCCGGGACCCAGCAGGTAGCCCAGGTGACGGTTCAGCTGCGGGTCCCGCGCCATGCCTTCCAGCGCCTCGCCGAAGAGCGCATGATCGGTCTCGAGCGCCGGGAAGTTGTAGGACAGGTCGATCAGGCCGTCCTCGCTGGCCAGGTTCTGGAAGCTGGGCGGCGCGCTCGGCAGCTGCTCGCGCACGAAGGTGCCACGCCCGACCTCGCCGGCGATCAGGCCGCGGCGCTCGGCCTCGCCGTAGGCCCGCGTCACGGTGCCGACGGTGACGCCGAGGCGCCAAGCCAGGTCGCGGTGGGTCGGCAGGCGATCGCCGGGCGCAAGGCGTCCGGTGGCCACGTCCTGGGCCAGGGCCTCGGCGATCGCCAGGTAGCGGGGGCCGCTCTGGTCTGCAAGATCGGGTTGCCAAGTTGTCATGGGGACAATGTTCCGATTGACCGAACAATGCGATAAATTTACATAAATGTACTCATACAATCAAGAGTACATGGATACAATCCAGGGGGTCAAAATGACATCCGTCTCGCTTTCGACCCGCCAAGGCGTGGCGCCCAGGGGCGTCACGCCGGACGCCGGGTCCGCCGCTTACAGCCTTCCCGTCAGGATCCTGGACCGTCTGCTGCTCTGGCAGGCGCGCGCGTTTCAGCGGCAGGCCCTGGCCAGCCTCGACGACCATCTGCTGAAGGATATCGGGGTCTCCCGCTCCGAGGCCGACCGCGAGGCCGGCAAGCCCTTCTGGCGGGCTTGATGACGGCGGCGCGGCCATGACCGCCACCCTGGAGCGACCGGCGCGCGCGTCGCAGGGCCTGGTGGTGCCGGTCGCGCTGCTGACGGTCACCCTCTGGGCCGGCACCGTGATCGCCACCAAGCTGGCGGTAACGGAGATGGAGCCGCTCGCCGTCGCTCTGCTGCGGGCCTGGTTCGCCGGCCTCCTGGCTCTGCCCCTGGCGGCGCTGAGCCTCAGGGACCGGCCGCGCGGCGCGGCGGCTTGGCGCGGCCTTGCCGCCGCGGCCCTGGGCGCCAACGTCCTCTGGCCGATTCTCCTGGCCCTCGGCCTGACCATGACCAGCGGCAGCCACGCCGCGTTGATCATGGCCAGCCTGCCGATCCTCGCCGGGCTGATCGCGGTGCCCTTCGATCGCCGCTGGCCGGGCGGACGCTGGTGGCTCGGCTGCGTCGTCGCCTTCGCCGGCACGCTCTGGCTGATCTTCCGGCGCGGGACCGGCGGTGCCGTCGAGGCCAGCGTCCTCGGCGATCTCCTGGTCCTGGTCGGCTGCGCCGCGGCAGCCTTCGGCTACGTCGCCGGCGCGCGGGCCGCCGCCAGTGCGGCCGCCTGGCAGGTCGTGCTGTGGGGCATGATCCTGGCCGCGCTGGTGCTGTTGCCCGGACTGGCCCTGGTCGATCTCTCCGCCCTGCTGCAGGCGGGACGCGAAGCCTGGCTGGGCATCGCCTATCTGGCCCTGGTCTCCTCGCTGCTGGGCTACGCGCTGTGGTACTGGGCCCTGGCCAAGGGCGGCGTCGCCCGCGTCGGCAGCTTTCAGTTCCTGCAGCCCATCATCAGCTTGGTGCTGGCCGCCATCATCCTGAACGAGGTGCTGGAGCCGGTCCTGCTGCTGATCGCGGCCGTCATCCTGTCCGGCGTCTGGCTGGCCCAAAGCGTCGGCCGGCGCCACACCGCCAACCTGGAGTCCTCGAAATGACACTGCCGATCTACGTCGTCGACGCCTTCGCCGAAGCCCGCTTCGCCGGCAACCCCGCCGCCGTCTGCCCGCTCGAGACCTGGCTGCCGGACACCGTGATGCAGGCTATCGCCGCGGAGAACAACCTCTCCGAGACCGCGTTCTTCGTGAAGTGCGACGCGGGCTATGACCTGCGCTGGTTCACGCCGACCAAGGAGGTCGACCTCTGCGGCCACGCGACCCTGGGCAGCGCCTTCGTGATCTCCAGCTATCTCGATCCCGGGGCGCGCCGCATGGCATTCCGGACCCGCAGCGGCGAACTCGTGGTCACGCGCGACGGCGAGCGGCTGACTATGGACTTCCCGGCCCTGGCGCCGCAGCCCGTAGACCGGGTGGATGTGGTGACCGAGGCGCTGGGATTCGCGCCGCAGGCCGTCCTGGCGGCGGACAAGATGATGGCGGTGCTGGCGAGCGAGGCCGAGGTGCTGGCGGCCGACCCCAAGCTGGACGTCGTGGCGGGCTGGCCCGAGGACGGCCTGATCATCACCGCGCCCGGCGAGGCCAGCGACTTCGTCTCCCGCTATTTCGCGCCCCACGCCGGAATTCCGGAGGATCCGGTCACCGGCTCGGCGCACTGCGTCCTCGCGCCCTACTGGGCCGAGCGTCTGGGCAAGTCCGAACTGACGGCCCGCCAGGTCTCCGCCCGCGGCGGGGCCCTGGACCTGGCCCTGTCGGGCGATCGTGTGATGATCTCCGGCCGGGTCGTACCCTACCTGGAAGGGATCATCCATGTCTGACCGGCGCGCGCGGATCCGCTTGGCCCTCGACGAAGACCTGGACGAGGTCCGCCGGCTGTTCCGCGCCTACGCCGACTGGCTCCAGGCCGAGGTCTGTCTGGCCGACTTCGAAGCCGAGCTTGCGGCCTTGCCGGGCGACTACGCCGCGCCGGCCGGCGGGATCTGGCTCGCCGGCGAGGGGCGTCGGGCGCTCGGCGTGGTCGCGCTGCGGCCCCTGGTCGAGCCCGCGGCCTGCGAGATGAAGCGGCTCTACGTCGCGCCGGAAGGGCGGGGGCGGGGCCTCGGCAAGGCCCTGCTGCAGGCCTGCATCGACGGCGCGCGGGCGCGGTGCTGCAAGCTGCTCTACCTGGAGACCCTGAGCGCGCGCATGCCGGAGGCCGAGCGGCTCTACCGCCAGGCCGGCTTCCTCGAGACCGAGCCCTACACCGACGATCGGCTGCCCGAGGTGCGCTGCCTGGCCCTGACCCTTTAGCTCAGGCCTCTATAGGGGCCAGACCCGGAGGATCAGGGGCACGGCGACGGCGACGATCAGGATGTCCAGCGGCAGGCCGAGCCGCCAGTAGTCACCGAAGCGATAGCCGCCGGGCCCCATGACCAGCAGGTTCGACTGATGGCCGATCGGGGTGAGGTAAGTCGAGGAGGCGCCCACCGCCACCGCCATCAGAAAGGGGTCGATCGAGACCCCCAGGCCCTGGGCGATGGAGATCCCGATCGGTGCCATCAGGACCGCGGTCGCGGCGTTGTTGATGACGTCGGAGAGCAGCATGGTCAGGACCATCAGCAGGGCCAGCAGGGCCCAGACCGGCAGGGTGTCGGAGAGCCGGACGATCGGCTCGGCGATCAGCATGGTGCCGCCGGTGGAATCCAGGGCCGCCCCGACCGGGATCATGGCGCCGAGCAGGATGATCACCGACCAGTCGATGCCCTCGTAGAGATCCTGCACGCCGATCTCGCGCAACAGGACCAGCGCGGCGACGGCGCCGACGAAGGAGATCTGCAGCGGCAGCAGTCCCAGGGCGGTCAGCAGGATCGCCAGGCCGAAGATGCCGGGCGCCAGGATCGAGGCGGCGGCGCGCTGGGTCGGCAGCTCGCGCTGGGCCAGCGGCAGGCAGCCCAGGGTCGTCAGCGCCGCCGGGATGCCCACGCTCTCGCCCTGGAGTAGCAGCACGTCGCCGGCCTGGAAGCGGACCCCTCCCAGGCGTTCTGTCAGGGCCAGGCCCTGCCGGGCCACGCCCAGCAGGTTGAGCCCGAAGGCCGTATGCAGGCGCAGGTGCCGGGCGGTCAGGCCCTCCATGCGCGAGCCGGGAGTCACCACGGCTTCGACCAGCCCGACCCGCTCCGATCGGAAGGACTCGGTGCCGTGCTCGGAGGCGCCGACCAGCTCCAGCACCGCTTCCTCGACGACGCGCTTCAGGGTCGCGGCATCCGTCTCCAGCTCGATCATGTCGCCGGCCTGGAGCCGCAGGTAGCCCGAGGGCGCAAGCATGCGGTCGCCGCGCCGGATCAGGGCGAGAGCGGCCATATTGTTCTGGGCCAGATTCTCCAGCTCGATCAGGCGGCGGCCGACGTAGGGCGATTCCTCCGGCAGACGGACCTGGGTCAGGTAGTCCTCGATGTGGAAGTCGATGCTCGGCTCGACATTGCCGCTGCGCTCCTTGGGCAGGAGGCGCCAGCCGAAGATCGAGATGAAGAGCAGGCCGGCGGCGGCGACTCCCAGGCCGACCGGTGCGAAGTCGAACATCGCGAAACCACTGCCGCCGGCCTGCTCGCGGAAGCTGGCGATGATGATGTTCGGCGGCGTGCCGATCAGGGTGATCAGGCCGCCGAGCAGCGAGGCAAAGCTCAGCGGCATCAGCAGGCGGCTGACCGGACGGCCGCTGGAATTGGCGCTCATGATCGCCACCGGCAGCAAAAGCGCCATGGCGCCGACGTTGTTCATGAAGGCGGAGCAGATAGCCGCCAGCCCGGTCAGCGCCAGGACGTGCAGGGTCGGGTTGCCGGATGTCGGTCGCAGCAGGCGGGCCGCGAGCTCGGTCAGGGTCGAGCGCTGCAGCGCCCGGGAGAGGATCAAGACCGCCGCCACCGTGACCACCGCGGGATGGCCGAAGCCGCCGAAGGCCTCCTCGGCGGAGACCAGGCCGGTCACGACCGTCGCCAGCAGCGCCATGACCGCCACGACGTCGTAGCGAATGCGGCCCCAGATGAAGAATCCGAGGGTGCTCGCCAGGATCAGGAAGATGGCCGTCTGTTCGAAGGTCATGGCTCTCTTGCAACCCGGGCGCGAGCGCGCTGCCCGCGAATCCCTCGGCTCCCCACAAGATGGCCCGATTCCGCGTCTGCGGCCAAGTTTGTTTGCATCGCATTGACGCACTGCAGCATGATTTCTACACTCGCCGCCGTTGCCCCTCTGCCCGGGGTCGGAACCACGGAGAGACCCGATGACCAGACCCGCGCCGCCAGAGCGGCGGCCCGCGAACCCTTGCTTTTCCTCAGGTCCCTGCGCCAAGCGTCCGGGCTGGACCCCGGGCGGGCTCTCCGAGGCCGTCCTCGGCCGATCGCATCGGGCCAAGGCCGGCAAGGCGAAGCTGGCCGAGGTCATCGCCCGCTCGCGCCGGATCCTCGAACTGCCGGACGACTGGCTGCTCGGGATCGTGCCGGGCTCCGACACCGGCGCGGTCGAACTGGCCATGTGGTCGCTCCTGGGCGCCCGCGGTGTCGACATCCTGGCCTGGGAAAGCTTCGGCGAGACCTGGGCGACGGACGCCGAAAAGCAGCTCAAGCTCGACCACCTCCGGATCCTGCGCGCCGGCTACGGCGATCTGCCGGACCTTTCCGCGGTCGACTTCGACCGCGACGTGGTCTTCACCTGGAACGGCACCACCTCGGGGGTCCGGGTCCCCGACGGGGACTGGATCCCGGCCGAGCGTCGGGGCCTGGCGATCTGCGACGCGACCTCGGCGGCCTTCGCGATGGCGCTGCCCTTCGACAAGCTGGATGTGGTGACCTGGTCCTGGCAGAAGGTCCTCGGCGGCGAGGCGGCCCACGGCATGCTGGCGCTCTCGCCGCGCGCCGTCGCGCGCCTTGAGAGCCACACACCGCCTTGGCCGCTGCCCAAGCTCTTCCGGCTGACCAAGAAAGGCGCGCTCGACCGGGCGATCTTCGAGGGCGCAACCATCAACACGCCCTCGCTGCTCTGCGTCGAGGACGCCATCGACGGCCTGCGCTGGGCCGAGGAGATCGGCGGCCTGCCGGCCCTGATCGCCCGCTCCGAGGCCAACTTCGCCGCCATTTCGCGCTGGGTCGAGGCCACGCCCTGGGTCGACTTCCTGGCCGAGGACCCGGCGACCCGCTCGACGACTTCGATCTGCCTCAAGGTGGTCGATCCCTGGTTTCTCGGCCTTTCCGGCGAGGCCCAGCAGGCGGCGACCAAGGCGCTGGCCACCGAGGTCGAGGCGGCCGGGGCGGGCTATGACATCGGCGCCTACCGCGACGCGCCCCCGGGGCTCAGGATCTGGGGCGGCGCGACCGTCGAAACCGCCGACATCGAAGCCTTGCTGCCCTGGCTGGATTGGGCCTTCGGCCTGATCAAGGCCGAACGCGCCGCTGCCTGAGGACACCCCAATGCCCAAGGTTCTGATTTCCGACAAGATGAGCCCGCTGGCCGAGGAGATCCTCACCACCCGCGGCGTCGAGGTCCAGGTGGCGACCGGCCTGTCGCCCGAGGAACTGGTCGAGAAGATCAAGGGCTTCGACGGCTTGATCGTGCGCTCTGCGACCAAGGTCACCGGTGAGGTGCTGGAAGCGGCGGAGCGGCTCAAGGCGGTCGGCCGCGCCGGCATCGGCGTGGACAACATCGACGTGCAGGGCGCGACCCAGCAGGGCATCGTGGTCATGAACACACCCTCGGGCAACGCGATCACCACCGCCGAGCACGCCCTGGCGCTGCTCTTCGCCCTGGCCCGGCAGATCCCGGCGGCCGACCGTTCGACCCAGGCCGGCAAGTGGGAGAAGTCCCGCTTCATGGGCGTCGAGGTCACCGGCAAGACCCTGGGCATCATCGGCTGCGGCAACATCGGTGCGATCGTCGCCGAACGGGCCCAGGGCCTGAAGATGCGGGTCATCGCCTACGATCCCTTCCTTTCGCCCGACCGCGCCCTCGACCTCGGCGTCGAGAAGGTCGAGCTGGACGATCTGCTGGCCCGCGCCGACTTCATCTCCCTGCACGTGCCGCGCACCGAGCAGACCGCCGGCATGATCGATGCCGAGGCCTTGAAGAAGGCCAAGCCCGGCGTGCGCATCATCAACTGTGCCCGGGGCGGCCTGGTGGTCGAGGACGACCTGCGCGCGGCGATCGAGAGCGGTCAGGTCGCGGGCGCCGCCTTCGACGTCTTCGCGGAGGAGCCGGCGCGCGACAACGTGCTCTTCGGCCTCGACCAGGTGGTCTGCACCCCGCACCTCGGCGCCACGACCACCGAGGCGCAGGAGAAGGTCGCGGTCCAAATCGCCGAGCAGATGGCCGACTACCTGCTGACCGGCGCCGTGACCAACGCGCTCAACATGCCCTCGCTCAGCGCCGAGGACGCGGCCCGGCTGGCGCCCTACATGACGCTGGCGGAGCAGCTCGGCTCCTTCGCCGGGCAGTTGACCCGCACCGGCCTCAAGCAGGTCCGGATCGAGTACGAGGGCCACGTCGCCGAGCTGAACTGCCGGCCGCTGACCCAGGCAGCCCTGACCGGCCTGCTGAGCCCGATCCTGGACTCCGTGAACATGGTCAACGCGCCGGTGCTGGCGCGCGAGCGCGACATCGCGGTCACCGAGGTCAAGCACGACCGGGATTCCGACTACCAGACCCTGATCCGTCTGACGGTGACCACCGAAAGGGGCCCGCGCTCGGTCGCCGGGACCCTGTTCGGCGGCTCCAAGCCCCGGATCGTCGACGTCAAGGGAATCGCGGTCGAAGCGGAGCTGGGCCAGCACATGCTCTACATCAGCAACGAGGACCGGCCCGGCCTGATCGGCGGTCTCGGCAGCATCCTGGGCGACGCAGAGGTCAACGTCGCGACCTTCCACCTGGGTCGCGCCGAAGCGGGCGGCGACGCCATCGCCCTGGTCCACGTCGACGAGCCGATCGCCGAAGACGTGCTGGCCCGGATCACGGCGCTGCCGCAGATCAAGCAGGTGGTGCTGCTCCACTTCTAGGCAGGAGCGGCGTAGCGGAGGCAGGACCATTTCGGACCGGGCAGGGCGGCCAGGAGGCTTGACCGTGCCGCTGCCTGCGGCTACGGCTCGCGGCGGGGAGAATCCGGGGTCCCGGAAGGGCGAGATGGACAGCCAGAACGACAAGGCCTTGCTGCCGGCCGGTCTTCAGGACCTGCTGCCACCGGAAGCCGCCCGCGAGGCGGCGACCGGCGAGGCACTGCTCGCCTGCCTCGCCGCCCAGGGCTACGAGCGGGTCAAGCCGCCCTTGATCGAGTTCGAGGAGGCGCTCTTGTCCGGGGCCGGCGCGGCGCTGGCCAACCAGACCTTCCGGCTGATGGACCCGGTCAGCCAGCGCATGATGGGCCTGCGCGCCGACATCACCACCCAGGTCGCGCGCATCGCCGACAGCCGTCTGTCCGGCGCGCCGCGACCCTTGCGGCTCTGCTACGCCGGGCAGGTCCTGAGGATCCGCGGCAGCCAGTTGCGGCCTGAGCGGCAGTTCGGCCAGGCCGGCGCCGAGCTGATCGGCGTCGATTCCGCGGCCGCCGAGGCCGAGTTGATCCTGCTCGCCTGGGAGGCCCTCGCGGCCATCGGTGCCGAGGGGCTTTCTGTCGATCTGACCTTGTCGACCCTTGTGCCGCTGCTGGTCGCCGAACTGCCGCTCGACGAGTCCGCCCGCCGCGAGCTGCGCCACGCCCTCGACCGCAAGGACGCCGCCGAGGCGGAACGCCTGACGGGGTCGAAGGGCGCACCGCTGATCGCCCTGCTGCGCGCGACCGGACCGGCGTCGGCGGCCATCTCTTGGCTGCGCAAGCTCTCGCTGCCGGCGGCGGCCCGGCGCAAGCTCGACCGCCTGGCCGAGGTCGTGGCCTTGTTGGCGGCCGCCGCGCCGGAGCTCACGGTGACGGTCGATCCGGTCGAGCATCGCGGTTTCGAGTACCAGACCGGGCTGAGCTTCGTGGTCTTCGCCCGCGGCGTGCGCGGCGAACTCGGCCGCGGCGGGCGTTACGAGATCGAGCGCCGGGACGGCCGAGGCGAGCCCGCCGTGGGCTTCACCCTCTATATGGACACGGTGCTGCGGGCCGCGCCGGCGGGCTCCGAGGCGAAGAGGCTGTTCCTGCCTTTCGGCACGGAGCCGGACCTTGGCCGCCGGCTGCGCCGGGACGGCTGGGTGACCTTGGCCGGCCTCGATCCCGCCGCCGATCCGGCGGCAGAAGCAAAACGCCTGGGCTGCGGCCATGTCCTCGTCGGGGGCGAGGCCCAGGCACTGAAGGACTGACCCCGCGAGGAACGG
>JAAUYI010085756.1_pt1 | contig 14698 bp, 10 predicted proteins | sample 7278041 | NCBI WGS metagenome assembly JAAUYI01 (sample SAMN14350216, study PRJNA611818) | marine sediment metagenome | isolation source: surface marine sediment (0.6m) | place: French Polynesia: Moorea | collected 2018-08
CAGTGACAGGGAAGTGATTGCATTTGGGTAAACCAATGTGTTTTGGGCACGGCGACATTCAGATTATGGCATGGAGAAAAAGTCAGTTGATGCCGTGCCCCTACGCTCTTCAAAAATGCAAGGGGTGCAATGCTTGCGCCATCGTCATTGATGATTATTAAATACATAAATAGGGCTTGCTGTTCGCGTAGCGTAGCGTTAGCTATAAAAGTCATGATTGTGGAGGTAGGGAACTCTTAACTCTTAATAAAGAACAGTTTCACCCCTATTGTTTCCATTATTTTTGACTCCAAAAAATTGTCAATGCAAGGTTTTTTAACCTCAAACCCCTATTTCCTTGCACTTTCTCCGGATAAAATAGCCTAAAAGCATTGATAAATAAATGTTTTATAGTTATTCAGCAGACCCTAAATAGAAGTCAAAATTCTATCAATTTAGTCAAGCAACTTCACAAATTATTCAGGTTTTGTGGGGCTAATTTTTTTGTATGGTCATAATATGCTTAATTAATTTGCGATCGCTAATGATTCATCAACAACAACTTATAATTCCCACTACAGGTCATGGGGATATGCACGATTTAACCGATAAAATCGCTGAAATAGTCAAAAAATCGGGCATTAAAGTGGGAATGGTAAATATATTTAACATCGGTAGTACCGCTGTTATTGGGGCTATTGAATTTGAACCTGGACTCAAACAAGATTTACCTGCACTCTTGAATAAATTAATACCTCCTAGCCGAGAGTACGGACACGAACAAACCTGGCATGATGGTAATGGACACTCCCATTTACAAGCAACTTGGATGGGTCCAGAACTTACTGTTCCAATTAGCGATCGCAATTTAGTTCTAGGTACTTGGCAACAAATATTTCATCTAGAATGCGATATCAAACCCCGTCAACGGCAAGTTATGGTGACGGTGTATGGGGAGTGAAGGAGTAGGGGCGGGGTTTCCCCGCCCGGAGTGAGGGAGGGAAGAAAATACTCTTACAAAAGTTCGAGCTGGGGCTTATATCCGCAAGGTTTGACGTTGAAATCAATATATAGTATATTCGTACTATAGATTAAATATTTAAGCTTACCGTTTTAATAAGTTACTAGTCAATTAGGCAACAGGAGAGTATGACTAATGAAGCTATCTAGATTGCATTTAAGTAGTATAGTGGCGATCGCTCATTCTGGGGAATATTTGCAGTTGCTTATAGATAGGGGAAATGAGCTGGAATTATTGGAAGTTCCTGCACCTGTGGAGGCTTATGAAGGATTGCAGGAGTTAAATGAGATTGTTGCAGATTCCCTGGCGTTACCAACAATAGATGAAGCGATCGCTATGTTACCAGTGGAGTCATCTATGGCGAATGCTGTAGGTTATGACAGTGACGAAGAAGTCTTGCAGATTGAGTTTAACAACGGAGCCATATACCAATATACAGATGTTGATGACGAAACCTGGGATGGGCTATATAAGACCGATTCTATTGGTAAGTTTTTTAACAAGGAAATTAGGGGAAAATATCAATACGAACGTCTTGATTAGGAGTTGAGAGTTGTTAGTTGTTAGTTGTTAGTTGTTAGTTGACGGTTGGTTATTTGGGAGTATCCCAATGTTTCAAAATATGCAGTAGTGGGAGCATCTTGCTCCCTGCTCCCCTACCCTCTTCTTAACTCAGCTTCTCAGGCTAACGCCGAATTTCTCTACCAAAGCTTCCCGGACTTTGTTGTGTACGGCTTCTACCTCCTTATCTTTCAGGGTGCGATCGCTTGCTCGATAAATGAGGCGAAATGCTAAACTCCGCTGTCCTGTGGGTACGTTTTCACCACGGTATTCATCGAACAATTCCACTGAATCTAGTAAAGTTTTACCTGCTTTGGTAATGGCTTTTTGAATCTCGGCGACGGTGATATCTACGGGTGCAAAGAAGGCAATATCGCGGTCTGATGCAGGATAGGTAGAATAGGACTTAAATGTGGGGATGAGGATTTCATCCTGGTCTAAGGCATCTAATAGTACATCTAAATCCAGTTGAAACACATAGATTGAATCTGGTAGGTCTTTATCTTTTCGCAACTGGGGATGTAATTGCCCGAATACACCTAATTTATCACCTCCCACCCACAAGGAAGCGGTACGTCCTGGATGGAGGCGGTTATCTTGGCGATCTGGTTGATATTCAACCTGTAACCCCATTTGGGTGAATACACTTTCTAAAATGCCCTTGGCTGTAAACCAAGTCATGGGTTCTTCTCTACCACTGTTGTGCCAATGGCTAGAGGTAATGTCACCCCCCATAATTCCTGCTACTATATCGGCTTCTTGTAATCCTTCATCTTGCCAGAAAATTCTGCCAATTTCAAAGCCATTTAAGGAACCGTTACCCTGTTCTATATTATACTGAAATACATCAATCAACCCAGAGATTAAATCGGTTCGCAGGGCGGAATATTCGCTGAATAGGGGATTACTCAGTTCAATCTGTTTGTCTTCCCCTGGCTTGACTAGGGAGTACTGCATTAATTCCGTCAAACCTTCTGCTCGGAAGCTAGCCCGTAATTTGCGGATCAGTTCTTGATCGATTGGTAAATAACCAGCTTCAGATTTTTCGGGGAGGGTATCACTAAAGCGATCGTAACCGTAAAGGCGGGCAATTTCTTCAATTAAGTCAATTTCCCGTTCCAAGTCGCGATAGCGGTAGGAAGGAACTGTCACTGTCCAAGTATTATCTTCTTTTGGTGTTAGTTCACACCCCAAGGCGGTGAGGATACGTTCTACATCTGCACTTTCCAACTCACCCATTTCATCATTACCCAGTTCCACCGGACCAAGCACTTGATTTACCCGTTCTAAACGCAGTTCAATGGAACGAGACCAAGTTGTAGGATCGGGACGACTATCGGCTTTTTCTTGGGTAATAATTGTGCCACCAGCTAGTTCGGTAATTAAGGAGAGGGCACGGCGACAAGCTACTTCCAAGCCAACGCTATTGACACCCCGTTCGTATCTTCCGGAAGATTCACTCCTCAAACCAACACTGCGGGAGGAGCGGCGAATGGCAACGGAATCAAACAAGGCTGCTTCTAAGACAATGTTTTCTGTTCCCAAATGGACTTCTGTTTCTGCTCCGCCCATCACCCCTGCTAGGGCTACAGGTTTTTCATTGGCAGTAATTAGCAGGTTTTGGCTAGTTAGGTTGCGGGTTTGTCCGTCCAGGGTTTTCAAAGATTCCTCGCCATAGGCAAAGCGTACCCCAATGGTGAGTTTGTCACCACCTGCCACAGATTGCAAGCGATTACCATCAAAGGCGTGGAGTGGTTGTCCCCATTCCAGCAATATATAGTTCGTAATATCAACAATATTATTAATGGGACGCATTCCCGCACTGTGTAACCTCTGTTGTAACCAGTCGGGGGAAGGAGCAATTTTTATACCTTCAACTACTGTACCAAAATACGCCGGACAAGCTTGGGGTTCGCTAATTTTTAAGGTTAAATTACCTCCGCCTTGGGGTAGGGACATGGTATCAGGTTCGGGAATACTTAACTTACCACCCGTAAGTGCAGCTACTTCCCTCGCCACACCCACCATACTCAAGGCATCGGCGCGATTGGCAGTAGAGGTTAAGTCTAAAATAATATCATCCAAACCCAAGAAGGGGCGGACATCACTACCCAGTTGTAAATTTTCTTGGGTGAAAATATGAATACCATCAACATCCGTAGGTAAACCTAGTTCTTTTAAAGAACAAATCATGCCATTAGAAGGCTCACCCCGCAGTTTTGTCGGCTTAATTTTTAAATCGATGTTGGGTAGGTATGTGCCAACGGTTGCCACAGGTACATAAATATCTGCACATACATTTGATGCACCACAAACAATGTTTAAAGGTTCTCCCTTGCCAATATCAACTTGGCAAACACTTAATTTATCAGCATTGGGATGGGGTTGGCGTTCTACTACTTTTCCTATTACCACACCATCTGCCCAAGTGCGGCGATCCTCAATTTCTTCTACCTCAAACCCTGCCATGGTGAGGGTTTCAGCCAAGTCTTCCGGGCTAAGTTTTATTTCGACTAGTTCCCGCAGCCAATTCAGAGAAATACGCATGGAATGAGTTTGCTTGTTTGATAAAGATATTGTTTGCTCTAATGTTTATGTTATCTGCAAATCTCACCTGTAAATCGGATTGTTGCTAGCCGTCATAGAAATATCCGCATATAGTAGCGATTCCTAGCTTTGTGACTAACTCCTCAAGGGCGCACGCAATGCGCCCCTACTCCGCGCCTCCGCGCCTATTTTCAAGTTAGCCCCTCACGGGAAAATCCCACAACCAAGGATGAAAATACCTCGACTGCGGTTCCTACACCTAAGCTGTCAACCATCAACTAACAACTAACAACTAACAACTAACAACTATCAACCATTTTCTAGCTAGGGATAATCTTCTTTATTTTATAGTATTTTTGTACTATAATAAAAAAGTGATGGTGCATTGGGGTTGCTCCCAAAGCTTCAGGTATTTAGTTAGGTGGATGCAGAGGTTTATTTATGATTGAACACTATATTCTTAACCTTAATCCCACAGCCAAGCACGAATGGGATAGATGTATATTACGCGACCCTCTTACTGCACAGCGTCCAGACCTAGCGAAGCTGGTAGCGGAAGCAGTAGGGGCAAATGCTGGTAGTTATTTAGTCAGTGTAAATATTGAAGTACAGGTATTAAAACAAGCGAATGTTCCTGAAGTAGAACAGCTATCTTTGAATATGTCGGAAGTTAAGGAAAAACCTCAACTGCGGGAGGTGGCGTAAGAAGAGTGAGGGAGTAAAGGAGTGAAGGAAATTATTTTTATCCTTTTTCGTTCATTCCCTTCCCTTTTCGGAAGTTATGAAAGTTATTTGATATCATGTTCGGGTAAATAGTTACGTTTAAATCTCACGCATTAGACGCGTAAAGCCTACGGCATAGCTTCGCTTACCGCGCAGCGTGTCGCTTTGCGACTCAGCGGCTTCCCGCAGGGTAGGCGCAAAGACGCAAAGTTTTTATTGTAAGCAATTAAGCGAACTTGATATTAGACGGTTGTAAAGTGATTGGGAGTAAGGGTGTTTGGTTGGACTCCAATTATGATGGCTAATTGTTCTTGATTTTGGTTGAGAATTAAGGCATCCTGGGGATTATATCCAAAATCACCGGCAGAGACAATGGTAATCTGTTCGTAGGTTAAACCATTGGTTAGGACTAATAAATCTTGATCAAGTTGAAAGTCTGTAATGGTGTCTACCCCATGTTCTGATGCTAATACAAATTTGTCTACTCCACCATTACCAGTGAGCATATCATTACCCATACCACCAACCAAAATATTATCACTGCTATTACCTGTCAACACATCGTTATAGGATGTGCCAATAATATTATCGATATGATTTAGGGTGTCTCCTGGAATATTATTGGGATTGTCGGGAGTATTTGCGTCACGAATAGCTTCATACCAAGAACGAGCTATTCTATTGTTACCTGTGGGGGTGGGGTGAACGTCATCTTCCAAGTCGTCAATGTTCATGGGACTGGAAATATCGACAAAGGTAACATTCTTACCCGCTGCTCTTTTACTCTCAACTATACCGGGAATTAAGGCATTATATTGGTCTACTAACTTTTGTCTTGCAGCATTTTTATCGGGAGGGATGGAACCGACAAATAGTTGAGTGTCGGGAGATTGATTGGTAATTTGGTCAATGAGGTTACTTAATCGATTGGGTGCATCTTCAAGGTTATGATTTTGTAGAATGTCGTTAGTACCAACCATTAACAGTACGATATCAGGATGATAGGTACTTAATAGATTATTAATGCGATCGCTAACTTGATCGATTCTTTCACCAGTAACACCTGCATGGTCTTGATCAAATTTACCATGTCCACGGGAGCGATTACCAACAAAATCAATGTTGTAGCCTTTATTAGTTAATAATCTGTATAAATCATCACGATAGCCCCCCTTGTCTGATTCTAAATAGCCTTCGGTAATAGAGTCCCCTACTGGCATTAAGGTGAGTGGGGTTTCATTTGCAGGGAAAATATTATAAGTGGTAATACTATTATTTAAGTTAATATCAATACTTGTGGTAGCTTGACTATAGTCAACTGTTTCCAGCTCATCAACATTTCCATCAAAATATTGATTTCCACTACCACCATTAAAAATATTGCCGAAATTGATTGTGGTTGCTGGGATTGGGGAACTAGGATTTTCAGAATTCATGGTTTTCTCACTTCAGTTGATGGAGTAGTTGAGAAATTTTTTGGTTGATTTGATTGATATCAAATTTTTGACTGGCGATGGTGCGGGCGTGGTTAGCGATCGCTATAATATTTTCAGGATGGTTGTAGCATTGGGTAATTGTTTGTGCAAGTTCCTCTACGTTTCCAGGGGTGACGAGGAAGCCTGTTTTACCGTGTTCGACTAATTCCACTGCACCCCCAGCTTTGGCGGCGATGACGGGTTTTCCGCATAGCATGGCTTCTACAATGACTCTTCCGAAGGGTTCGGGGGAGGTAGAGGTATGGGTAACAACATCGCAAGTCGTCATGAGTTGGGGGATATCATGGCGAAATCCCCAGAATTTGACTCGATGTTCTAAGCCTAATTCGGCAACTTGTTGGTGTAGTTGCTGTACGTAATCATGTTCGCCAAAGAGTGCATCACCTACTAGGATGGCTGTGACTTGGGGGGGACATTTGGCTAAGGCGGCAATTAATATATGTTGTCCTTTCCAGGGTGCAAGGCGGCTGAAATGTCCAATGACAAATTTGTCTGCTATGTCTAATTGTTGCTTAGTTTGTTGGACTATGTTGTTGGCAATTTGATATTTTTGGGAATTAAAGCCGTTATATACTACTTTGACGAGATGGGGGTTTCCTCCTGCGTTGATGAAGGCGGTTTGACTGGCTTGGGAGTTGGCTATGACTAGGGATGCGAAGCGGTTGGCTAGGGTAATGGCTAGGTGTAGATTGGTTTTGCTGAAGTGGGTGGTGCAAAGGATATCATGTAGGTGATAAACCAGGGGACGGTGGGTGAGGAAGCTGGTTAATGCGCCGACGACTAATGCTTTTTGGGTGTTGGCGTAAATTAGGTCATATTTTCTGGCGATGGGTATTAGTTTGGTGATTAGGGGGATTATTTGGGTGAGGCTGGTTAATCCTTGGAGTAGGTTGCTTTGTTTGTGAGTTTTGATGGTTTGGTTGGTGAGAATTTGGACGGGGATATGGGATGTTTGTAGGAGGTTTCTAAAGTCGCCGTCGGTGAATAGGGTTACTAGGCTGGTATGTCGGTGGGGTTTGGCGATGTCTAGTAAGCATAGTTCTGCTCCGCCTGGTTTGCCACTTTGGTCTAGGAATAATATTTTCATTTGTATGGTAAAAGGTAAAATATATGGATTTATCTCACGCAGAGACGCAGAGGCGCAGAGAAGAGGAAGGAGTGAAGGAGTGAAGGAGGGAAGGAGTGAGGGAGGGAAGGAGTGATTCATTAAACTATCAACTAACAACCATCAACTAACAACTAACAACTAACAACTCCATCACTCAAAATTCTCTGGCGTACTTGTTGAGCGATTTTGCTCCAGTCAAAGTTGTTTACTGCATACTGGCGACAAGATTGTCTGGAGGGTTTGGGAATTTCTCCTAGTAAGAGTTGTGAGAGTTTGGTGGCGATATCTTTTGCTGAGATAGAGGAGGTTATTAAGTCTGGTGAGAATGGTGTTAAAATTTCTGGCATTCCCCCAATAGGGGTACATACAACGGGAGTACCACAGGCTAGGGATTCGACAATAGCTAATCCAAATCCTTCAAAGGATTGGCTGGGTATGACTGTTAAATCAGCGGCTTGATATGCTAGTGGTAAATGCTCGTCTGGGAGGAATCCTAGGAATTTAACGTTGTTGTTTAATCCCAGTTCTGTAGCTTGATTTTGTAGCACTAATTGTAGATTACCACGTCCTGCGATCGCTAGCCAAATATCTGGTATTTTGGGTTTAATTATTGACAGTGCTGTTAATAGTTTATCTACTCCTACTCGCTGTACTAAACGTCGGGAAGTAAATATAATTTGTCTATCTTGATGCCATCCTAATTGCTTTCTGGCTTCTGTTGGTGAGAAGTTTGGTTGAAATCTATCAATATTTACTCCCCCAGGAATTACATGAATTTTATCTCCTGGTATTTGATATTTTTCATGTAATATTTTACCGAATGCTTGACTGAGAACTATAAAGCGATCGCATTTTTGATAAACTTGTTTTTCTATCAATAATTTCTTGAGAAATACACTCAGTTTATTGGTTCCTTCAGCATGGCTTTCATCTGCCCAAGGACCATGAAAGTTAAAGGTAATTGGTATTGTTTTCGGTAGTAAGTCTATAATTGGTAAACTATACAGGGCAAAGTGTAAATTAATTGCGTCTATATGAGTGATATCTATTTTTTTAAATTTACTACGTACAGAATGTAGTCTTTGCCAGATAGATAGATTTGAGAATGCTAAATTTGTGAAATGGATATTTTCATGTAATTGTATATCTGGTAAATCTATCCCACATAAATGTATGTTGTCTTGATTAGCTGCCAGTTGTTGAGTTAATTCGTATACATATCTTTCTAGACCTCCTGGTGTATGAGGAAACCAACCCAATCCTAGGCATAAAATTGATGCCGGAGATGCTTTTTTATGTTGATTGTATTTATTGGTGCTGACTGTGCTTATCGTCATTTTATCGGAGGTGATAATTGTTTAATTTATTGCTAGACAAACACCCTGTAAGTAATTACTTATTAAAAAACCGCTCCAGACGCAGAGGGCGCAGAGGGAAGAGAGATGGAGGAGAAAGTTCATTTATCAAATTTCCGTCTCTGTCAAACTTTACCCTGTGCTGAGGGACATCCCTCTCCTGAATAAAACTATGGTGTAAAAAAATTATCGACTTCCCAAAAATCTTTGGAAAACCTCACCCTGACAAAAGCGGACATCCCTCTCCTTAATAAGGAGAGGGAAAGATTTTTGCGTAGCAAAAAGCGAGGGTGAGGTAATGATTTTACACATTTGAGAGTTACTTCAAATATTTTTTTATCTCAAGTAAAGGTATAAGGATAAATAGTTAATCATGGATTATACAATTAGATTTAAATCAAAACAGATAATTGATTCAATTGATGTGCTTGTTTTGACTTTTTTATAAACAACATATATTTATTTTCAATCAAACAAGCCTCTACCGATAGAAATCAAAGTATCCGGATAAAAACAATATATTCTTTTGACAAAGTTTTGATAAACTTGGTTCCGTTTATTTAAACCTTAGATAATTTAAAGATAAATATCCATCTCAAATTAATTTAGAACACCTTAATTTATATCTCCCACTTTTCCAAAAAGTCGGGGATCTGGGCAACGCAATTTTTATACAAATTACCAAAATGCAACTACTTACAAGTATCAAATATCTTGCTCAATCAAGGCATTTTTGGCGGAAAAAAATTATCCAAATTTTACCCATTATCATAGGGATTATAGCGATTTATTTTACCACCAGTGGCACTTCTGCGATCGCTTACACAACTTCCTGGATTGGTAATAGTTTTGGTGGTGGTGATAAATGGGTGCAAATCAAGATTGAGGGGATGGAGGTTACTAGGGATGGTAAGGTTTATACCAATAGTATTTGGGATGAAGCTGGTAGGGAAGTCGGTATTTATCAAAATGGTAATGTTATAGGCAAAGCTGAGGATTTACATGGTTGGGGAAGACATGGGGGTAAAGCTATCGCGGTGGATGGAAGGTATATGTATGTCGCCATGCAACAATCGGCGGAGAGGAATGCTCAAGGGAAGGATTATCCATCACCGGGAACTACTTGGTATTGTGTGCGGAGATACAATCTATCTGGTAAACCCACCCCTTTTTCTGGAGGACGGGGTTGGGATAGGAGTATGCTGATTGTCAGTAAGCAGGATGCTATTACGGGGTTGGCTGTAGCTAACCATCGTTTATATGTCAGTGATGCAGCAACTAACCGTATTCGTGTTTATAGTACGAGTAACTTTGGTAAGCCAGTTGGTAACTTCCCCGTTTCCCATCCCGGAAAAATCGCCATAGATAGAAGGAGGAATTTGTGGATAATTCAAGCAAACACCCGTAAAATTCTGCATTATTCCCCTGTTGGGAAGCAGTTACCAGGAACCATTACCAATGCAGGGAAACCAACTGCGATCGCATTTGATAGACGTGGTAGATTATTAGTTACGGATAATGGTGTTCGTCAGCAGGTGTTGATTTATGATGTTCGTCGCACACCCAAGTTAGTTGGAACTTTGGGGACTAAGGGGGGGGTTTATGCCGGGGTTCCCGGTAAGGTTGAAGATTTGAAACTGTATGACTTGAGTGGTGTGGGTGCAGATGCCAGGGGGAATATTTATGTTAATAGTGGTTTGCATGGTGGTACGGATTTACGCAAATTCTCCCCTGATGGAAAACTGCAATGGCGATTACTAGGTTTGCATTTTGTCGATAATGCAGATATCGATCCCCAAACCGACGGATTAGATGTATTTGCCAAACAAGAAAGATTTTCCATGAACTACAGTAAACCTGTGGGTAAGCAATGGACATACCAAGGGTACACCTTAAACCCCTTCAAATATCCCCAAGATGCTCGCTTACATACCTCCCCCACCTCCGTCTTCTTTCGCCGCATCCAGGGTAAGCCTTTCATGTTCCTGACGGATATGTATAATAGTTTCCTGGAAATCTATCGCTTCAATGGGAAAACAGACGGGGAAATCGCCATCCCTGGGGGGATGTTTGTCGGGACAAATGGTAAGGGTGGTAAAGCAATTTCCGGGAAATGGCCACCATTGCAACCAAATAAGGGAGAATGGATATGGCGCGATCGCAATGGTAATGGTGCCTTTGATAAGGGGGAGTATGACAGTAGCCAGGATTATCCCTACCTTGGTGGTTGGTGGGTAGATAGTAGAGGGGATGTGTGGAAGACTTTACGAACTCAAGATGGTGTGGGAATTCGTCATTATCCCGTACAGGGGGTGGATGTGAAGGGAAATCCCATCTATACCTACAGTACGATGGAGAAGCAGAAAACTCCCAATATCTTTACAGATTTGCGGCGAATTGAATATATACCAGAAACAGATACTATGTATTTATCTGGGTTTACAAAGGAACACCCCGCCACCCGCGATGACTCTAAGTGGTATGGTTCCGAGTTAGTTCGTTATGATAGGTGGAGTACGAGAAATCCCCGACTGCGGTGGCGGTTGCAAGTTCCCTATAACCCCCAAGCAAAGCCGGAATTACTCACAGCGAGCATGAGTGTGGCGGGAAATTATGTCTTTTTAGTTACTTTTAAAACAGCAGAAGTTTATATTTATAGAGCTGATACAGGGAAATTGGTGAAGACTCTCAAACCAGGGAAAGAAGTAGCAGGGGAGAGTGGTTGGATTGATATTCCCTATGGTATTCGGGCGGTGCGTCGTCAGAATGGGGAGTATTTAGTATTTGTGGAGGAAGATTGGAAAGGGAAAGTGATTTTTTATCGTTTGAACCTGTAGGGGCACGGCATCTACAATATATTTTCATCAGCAACAATATTAAACACGCCGTGCCCTTGCCGACAAACCGCATCTACAATATATTTTCATCAGCGATAATATTAAACACGCCGTGCCCTTGGCTGCAAACCGCATCTGCAATATATTTTCATCAGCAACAATATTAAACACGCCGTGCCCTTGGCTGCAAACCGCATCTACAATATATTTTCATCAGCGATAATATTAAACACGGCGTGCCCTTCCCTGCAAGCAGATATTCACCAGCAAAAACGACGGGTTTTCATGGAACAGTTTAGATGCGATCGCTAGCATAACATAACAAGTTTGGTGTTTGTGAAAGAAGGTTGGAAAGGGGAAGGTGATTTTTTATCGCTTGAAGATTTAGATATGCACAAATCTTGCATCATAATTATTGTCAGGTGGGCAGTGCCAGCCTGCTTGTTTCGTTTCAGCCAGTTAACAGTGAATAAACCTCCTTAACCCGAATTTGGTTACGAATATTTTATCGCGGGTTAGGGCACGGCGTGGGTTGTGATTATTCTAGAACCCAATAGATTGTCGATGCCGTGCCCCTACGGGATAATATAATTTATTGTTTGGTATTTTTGAGCTTGCTTTAATGTCACCTTGACAGGGAGAGCAATATCCACCTTACGCCTATTATCCTAGTGAATACCAAAAAATGAATTTCTTGTAGGGGCACGGCACCCACAATATTTTCCCATATGCAATAATATTAAACACGCCGTGCCCTTTGCCTAATTTATCAATTCTAAAACCAGAATAAATTATTAGGAATTAAATAAAAATGGGACGAACGACAGCGACGTAATCGCCAAAATGCTGGGATTGCTTCCCTACACGGAGCCTGTTGCGAGCGTACGCTGAAAGCGTTCTCGCAGAGTAGCGCGGCAATCCGCTCGCAATCACAAATAAGGCTTGCGTAAGTCCTGTTAAAGTTATTCAGCAGATTCTAATTAACTTATAGACTTCAGACTAAAGTTAAGGTAATTTACTACTGTACATAGGGCAAGAATAAATACCCAATAGGTATGCTCACATGATATTTGACCAATTTGCATTTATCCAAACAGACAAATGAATGACAGCAATATCAACTCATCCAGATTCGACGAACATGCAGATAGAATGACTGCTTTAGAAACAGAAGTTGCAGCTTTAACTAAAGAAAATCGAGAACTCAAGGATTTACTTCGGAAACTAGATACAGAAGATATATATGCCCATCGTATTTATAAACAAGTTAAAGAAAAGTTAGATTCAGAAAACGATAATCAACAAAAATTTGATAATCCCCTATTAACTGCTGTTATCTCAATCGTTGTTGCTTTATCAGGTAATACCGCCTTTTTTGGCATATTACAAGCTTCCATCACAGAAGGTGTAAAAACTGTACAAAGAGAAGGTGAGAAAAAAGTAAAAGCCGTAGAACAACAAGTTGAACAAGCTGCGGAAGATGCGGTTAAAATTGTCAAAAGAGAAGGTGAGCAAGAAGTACAAGCTGTAGAACAAAAAGTTAAAAAAGCTGCGACAGAAGCCGCGAATGCAACTACTGAAAAAATCAATGCAAAAATCAAAGAAAATGTCAGCCAAGCTGTAAAAAAAGAAGTAAAAGAAAAAGTCACAATTACACCAGAAAAAGTCAAACAAATAGTGGAAGAAAAAGTTAAACAGGAGATGGGAGAAACAAAGACTCCTTAAACAATATCAGGACTATTTTATTGGTTATAAATCTCTAAAGCTTGATTATAAGACGCGATCGCAGCTTGGATATTTTCCTTTTTGTCTCCTAAAATGCGATCGTGGTAGGCATCTCCTAAGTTATTGTGTGTCATTGCCCAATCCCAGGGATATACATCTGGGGTATAGACTTGCAAAGCATCATGGTAAGCAGCGATCGCTTTTTCTTGGTTTTCTGCCTTGTTCCCCATAATTCTCTCAGCATAAACTGTACCCAAATTATTCTGTGTCATCGCCCAATCTTGGGGAAACTCCGCCCTAGTTCTCACTGTTAAAGCATCATGGTAAGCAGTGATCGCTTTTTCTTGGTTCTTGGCCTTATCACCCATGATTCTCTCAGCATAAACTGTACCCAAATTATTCTGTGTCATCGCCCAATCTTGAGGAAGCTCTGCCCTAGTTCTAACTGTTAAAGCATCATGGTAAGCAGCGATCGCTTTTTCTTGGTTCTTGGCCTTATCACCCATAATTCTCTCAGCATAAGCCAGACCGAGATTATTTTGCACTATCGCCCACTCAACCCACAAATCTAACCTTTGGTAGGTATCCAAAACCAGCTCATAACCTGTGATGGCAATTTCCAGATTCGTCCCTTTGTCAGCCATGGGAAACAGCTTAATCAAATTACTAAATTCCACCACTAAAGCTGCCATATATTCTGCCTCATTGGTGCTTGCCTCTTCAATAGTGGTAACAAACCAGTAACTTAATACTACGATGAAATGCTCGTCGAGTTGATCTATATTCTCGGCTAATAAAGGATAAACTACCTGGGGATCGCTACTTGTTTGTGCGATCTTTTGTATGACATTTAGTAAAACTTCTAAGTATCCTTCTGAATCCTGTAGTATATTTTCTAAATCATCAATATCTTGTTTTCCCTCTGTCTGATCTTCCTGTTTTAACAATTCCCTGAGTTGATTTTTGAGACTGGGTAACCAAGCTTTGATTCTCTCATCCCCGCCTGACGTAGCTTGTTTGGCTACTGTTGCCACCATCTCCAATAAATCTGCGTCAAGTAAATCTTCATTAGCGAATAGGCTCAAGTAAATTTTGATTAGCGAATAAAATATCTGATTATTCTCCACTCTGACAAATTAATAACTTTTCAATTAAATCTAAATAACCATTGGTACCCTGGGGTGAGTACCTCATTTAAGTAGGAACCGCTATATTTTGGAGTTTAGACTATTTTGACCAACCAAACCGCCAAACCCTTATCCAGAAAGGCTTTGATGATTTATCGGTTGTTTTGGAGTCTGAAATCTAAAATGCTTGCTACACAAGGGTTATAGCCTGCAAAAAAG
>JAAUYI010141804.1_pt1 | contig 14692 bp, 6 predicted proteins | sample 7278041 | NCBI WGS metagenome assembly JAAUYI01 (sample SAMN14350216, study PRJNA611818) | marine sediment metagenome | isolation source: surface marine sediment (0.6m) | place: French Polynesia: Moorea | collected 2018-08
CAACAGACTGTCGTTTGACAGCAGCCGTGGACACCAGGGTCAAACCTAGATGGGGTAAGCCTTCTGGTGAATGCGCCCCGCGAAGCGGATCTCTTCGAGATCGCATTTTGGGTGAGAAATAGCGGGATCGCCAGACGTTGAGATATCGAAAACAAAATAACGTTATTTTCTCTAAGATCTGAAAAACCTGAATTTAAACCTGAATAAACCTAAATTTTTCTGGATTGTTTCTGCCAAGAATTTCGATGATGATGAATTCAACACAGCAATGAGAAAGTTGATTGTGAATTACCTTCTGCTACTTGAAACAGAAAAATAGGCGATATTCGCTCCTCTGAAAATATTGAGGTCTTTACATGGTATGTCAGACCAAAAAAAGATTAAGGGTTTAATCCCTCTTCAATACGCCAGAGCGATCGCCCCAAAATCTTCGATTTTTGTTAGCAATACTAAAATTCTGGGATTTAGATATCTCGTAATTTATTTCAATTCGAGATGTATATGACAACATCTCTGAGTTTTGAGGCGAGATTTTAGTACAAGTTAATTTTGTTCAATAGAATTGTTGAAATGGAGAAAAATTATGTCATGGACACTTGAAATACATCACATCGGTGTCATTGATGGTGATGCAACCCTGATACTTGCAAAAGAATTTGACGATAATAATAATGGAAAATTTTTGGGTTCACGAGCCTTACTAATAGATGGCGGTGAGCGAAAAAGAGCAACTAAAGTGTATAAATATTTGCAAGATCAAGGTATTAATAAACTGGATGTAATGGTCGCAACTCATTATGATGAAGATCACTATGGTGGTCTCGTCAAGATGATGGAGAACGATGGGAGAGGTATATTTAATACGACGATGATCTTCGACCAGGGTGCACCACCATCCAATCATTTCAATTTCTATAAAGACAGTAGTATGGTGATAGATCCTAATAGAACATCCGATGTAAATACAACATTCGAAAAGTATATCTCTGCGATTAAGCAAATTAGTGATAAATCAAATACAACTATTTCTCGAATAACCACCAAGGTGAATAGTTTTGATATTGTTCGCTATGACAAAAACAACAAAGATAAGCCTACAATCCCAACAGTTCAAAATTACGTAAGCCCACATTGGCTGATTGGTCAGGAAATTCTCTGGGGCAGTGACTCTAACACAGAAAACTATGCTTCAAATATCCCTCAAGGTGCGCCCACTGTTCATTGTATTGCTGCAAATAAGTGGGTTCAAACGGGGAACGCCAATGGGAACGCCATCGTTTCATTTATGACAACAAACAATATTTATGACGGTAATAAACGCGATGATGATTGGTATATAGCCTATCGTGAAAACACTGAAAAGCAAGGCAAAAATCAGAAAAGTCTTGGCTTTATCGTCCAATTTGGCAACTTCCGATATTATGTTGCTGGTGACTTAATGACCACACAGGAAGATGCATTATACCCCTATTTAAACCCTAATAATAATCGCGCTGGTCGGGTCACCGTAGTTAAGCCTAGCCACCACGGGTCAAATGAGTCAACATCCAATGCTTTTTTGACACGTCTACGTCCTAGTACGGCAATTTTTTCCACTGGTAAAAAGTATAAAAGTCATCCAGCTAGTCGAATCATTGGACAGTTACAAGCGAGTAATCTTGTTAGTAATTACTATCTGACCTATCTCAATCCCAATCGGGCCAGCACACCTCTAGCATTGCTAACTAACAATTCTGCAACCAAAGCGATTGTATCAGGGGATTGGGGGGGAAGATGGAATGATTCTCCTAAGGAAGCTAAGCCCCCTGAGAAATCAGATGTTTACATTACAGTTACGGATGCAGATTCAAGAGTAAGTTCGGATTCAGATAATCCGAAATTCAGTGTTCATTACTGGAATGCTTCATTTCCTAGATATTCTTACTATCCAGAACAATCATCGGGATCTACAGAATACCATTTTCTACAAAGGACTAACCGTCACTCCTGATCTAAAAGGTTCTTAGAGACTGCATACTTTAAGGCAATTTTCAGAGAAAAATATATCAATTTCAGGATGTACTAGAAAGTATGTTACTTCATCCATTTGATATATCTATTTTTGGGAATTCTCTTTAGGTTGAGATCGGCTATCGGAGCACTACACGCCTTTATATCCGATGAAATTTTCTAACTTGAGTGATGCGTCGTTTTGAAAAGATAACACTTAAACTAGGTACAGAATATTATGCTCACGCTCAGCGAACTCTACAACAATCTAAATCAAGCTGAAACAGATCAAAATCTTACTCTTACAGCTAGTCTGGTTGATTCTCCAAACCTTGTGACGTTCTTCAACGATTTTCCCAATAAGGAACTTGAACTAGAAGGTGTCACCATTACACAGGATGATCAGACCGATCCAACCACGGTGACTGTCACGGGTAATGTCAATGGAAGTTGGTCAATTCCGGGGCTTAATAATCAGATCTTAAGCTCAATTGCGATTACCCTCGTATTCACGTCAATTGATAGCAACACACCCCTCAACGCCAATCTCACCTGTACAGCCAATCTCATTATCGATGGCCAACTCATTCCAGTGTCTGGACAATTGTCAGAGGAAAATCTTCTCGGATTCAGTCTTAACCCAGAAAATTCTACTTCCCCGCAAACTGTTGTCACGCTCTCCCTAGCGGCATTAGCATCCTATGTCAGCAACAATAGCATGGCAGACTTTTTGCCGCAGGGGGCATCCCTTTTTGATTCTGTCGCCATCACCGGAATTGGATTGCAATTCGGTTTTGCCAGTGACGCCCAAACCCTGGTGAGTATCGGCGCAGCCGCCACTGGAACGTGGGAGCTAATTACCAGTGCCGTAACCCTCAAAGAAATCGGTGTGACGGTGTCCGCAACCTATTCACCCTTTGGTGATGGACAGTATTCCCCCAGCTTTGGTGGAGCCGTTGATGCAACTACAACCATCGGTCAGCAAGACTATCAGATCGTGCTGTATTTAAGTAATTCAGAGATCTGGCAATTTACCATCCAGCCCAATGATAGCAATGTGCTGCCAGTCTTAGACGATATCGCCAACCTCGTGGGTGGCAGTGCCCTGAGTACATCCGTGCAACAGGGCCTAACCGATCTGAAGATGAGCAGCATTGCCGTTGAAACGGTTGATATTTTATTGAATCTCGCGGCCAAAACCATCACCAGCGCCACGATTGGTGGACGCATCACGGTGGACAATATTGGGTTTGACATCACCGTTAACTTACCGGACTTTCAATTCTATGGGGCCTTAACCCAGGGTCGGACCCTCGATCTTAAATCCCTGGCCACCAATATCTTCGATGATGCTCAGACTTTTCCCCAAGTGGATGTCACTGACCTCAGCATCATGGCATTACCCAGTGCTGGCCAATATGAGTTTATAACGACTGTCGAGAGTGATTGGCAGCTCAGTGTCGGTGGCGCACCGATTGATTTTAAGTCGTTCCAATTGGAGATCGATAAAACCAAAGATAGCACGACAGGTGATATTGAAGCCACGATTGACATTAGTGGTGTGTCCCTCGATGTCTTTGCTGGAGTACCGGAATCTGGTGAGGGATGGGTATTTACTGGGGAAACTGGCACCGATGAAAATATCAAACTGAAGGATTTTATGGCGGGTCTGCTCAAACTCTTTGATGTCACCCTGCCATCTTCCGTTCCTGATGTGGTGCTCAAAAATATGTATATCAACTTCAATACCTTAACCAAAGCATTCCAATTCAAAGGAGACACCTTAGTTGAGATTGAAGTGCCCTTTATTGCAGACAGCGATAATACAATCAGTGCATCTGCAGATTTACAATTCCTGACGGATAGCGCCACGGGCAAACACACTATGGTTGGGTTTATGGAGGGTGACCTGATCATTGGCGCGTCCCAGTTTACGTTGCAGTATGCGATGGCTCAGGATGCCCATGATTTTGTCGCCTCTTGGGAAAGTAGCTCGGACAGCGATTTACTGGGACTCAATACCCTGTTTGCGGCCTTTGGGATTTCGTCCAACATTGCCCAAGAAGCTGCAATTCCTGATAGCCTAGATCTGAATCTCAAGAAGGTCTTTTTTGAATACAAAGCCGATTCCCAAACCATCAATTTAGTCGCAGATTCGGTTAATTATGGTGAGTTTTATCTGATTGCCAGTAAATTACAACTGGGCAACCCCGATCCTGATAATCCACCCCCTGCAGATAGCTCAAGTACCTGGAATTACGTGTTTGGCTGGGCCTTTAATCAGACGGACCTGACCCAGATGCCTGGGGTTGGTAGCGCCTTCACGGGGTCCGATATTTTCCATCTCAGCGAGGCCAGTGTGGTCGTGTCATCGGGGGCAATTAAGTCCTTCACTATTCCAACGATGCCTGCTTTTGGCACCGTGACCAAGGGGGTAAACTACAGCACCCAATCGAGCAGCGATTCTGAGGTGCAGCCTGTGGGCCAGGGGGCAAGCGTTGAACTCCAAAAAGGCATCGCTGTTGTTGCCAAGATGGATTTGGACGCAAGTCAGCAAAACACGAAGATGCAGGCTTTGAAGACCGTTATTTCACAGACTGAATTAGTGATCACGGCAGAATATGTCTCTGGTCAAAGCGAGTTCACGATCACTGCACTGCTGGATGGCAGTGTTTCAATCCCGACAGGGGGCAGTTCAGATCTAGAAATCCGTAATAGCGGTCTCTTATTTATCTTTAGTGATGGCATCACCTTTGAACTTTACGGTGATTTAACCCTCCACTTTGACGATCAGATCATTGATGTTGAACCCAAGCTCTCGATCAACACAGAAGAAATCGATTTCAGTGTTGATGTTGATTTCGAAAATGGCTGGCAAGAGCCGATGGGTATTGAAGGATTGACCCTTGATGAAGTGGCCTTTGAAATGGGTGTGACATTATTGCCTGCATCGGGCGTCAATCTGGGGCTAGAAGGGAAGTCTCATATCACCAACCAACCCAAGGCGTCCGATGATTTTGCCTTTGTGTGTGAAATCATTGATATTGTTCCCGATCCATTGCTGCTGTCGTTCTATATGGCGGAGCTTGATATCCAGACCGCTATGGCGGTGTTGGTACCCGGTGCGGATACCTCGGAGATTCCCAATTTCTTAAAGCAGATCAAAATTACCGATCTCAGCTTGTATTGGGCAGAATCAGTGGTTGTCATGCCCGATGGTACCATTGCCCAACCCGGCTTCCGTTTCAATGGCAACCTTGAGATCTTATCGTTTAAGGCCCATGCGGCCGTTGCGGTTGATCAAACCGTTGGGTTCCAAGGTGATTTTGAAACCAGTCCCATCCATATCGGCAATGTCCTGTCTGTGACGGGTAACGGCCAAGGCATTTACAAACGGTTAGGGGGTAAGGACGGGAACGATAGTACGAAACCCCTATATACAACCGTGCGTCCGAATAAAACGGCTCTAGAAACGGATGTGACGGAGATTATCCCAGCAGGGGGGCCTGTTCTAAAATTCCAGACCAAACAGTCGCCCTATTTGTATGCTAGTGTGATTGTCGATTTTCTCGATCTTGAACATCTCGAAGTCGAAGCTCTGGTCCAAGACAGTGGCATTCTGTTCAAGGTAGAATACGATATCTCCGATCTGGAGAAAGCAGAACTCGACTTTACCTTAAATAAAGAACAATTTTCGTTGTACAGCCAGTTTGGACTGCATATTAAGGGTGATATTGGTCCAATCAAAATCCTAGATATTGATTTTGGCACCTTGCACATTGATGCTGGATTTGACCTAGAGATGACCCTCTCAGCAACAAAAGATCTCTTCGACATGCGAATCAACGGTGATTTTGAGTTTGAAGGGGCGCGATTAACCTTGCCTGAATTACATATCTCCATTGTTCCATCGTCCTTGAAACAACTGCCTGAAACCATTCTCCAACACATAGAAGATAACGCCGACGAGATCTTCAAGGATTTGTTTGATGATGCATCCAAATTAGTGAGTGAAGCGACTGAGGAGATCGAACAGTTAGCAGATGAAGGTGTTCAGGAAGTGAAGAAAATCGCTGATGATGCGGTGACAGAGGCAAAGCAGGTCGTTGATGACGCGGAAAAGGTGATCGACACAGCAGTGGACGATTTGAGTAAAGATATCGATGCCATCAAGGAGGAAACGGCCCACATTGAGCAAGCAGCGGCGGCTGAAGTCTCTCAATTAGCCAACGATGCGGAGGCTGAAGTGGCGAAGATCGGCGACGAAATTGCATCTGTGGTCGATGCGGCGGACCATGAAGTGAGACAAATCGCCAATCAAATTGCAGACGAAGCCAAGGCGGTGGCTGCTGAAATTGATAAGCTTGCACAACAGACGGAAGAAGAAGTAGAGGCGATCGCCGCTGACATCGCTCAAGAAGTGAAGAAAATTCTCAGCGATGCCCAAGCCGTTGCCGATGACATCATCAAATCGGCCCAAGCAGCGGTGGATGCGATTGAGAAAGAAGCCGAGAAACTATGGAGTGATGCAAAAGCCCTGGCAGATGCGATCGCTGAGGCGGCAAAAAAGGTGGAAACCTCAGTATCCAATACAGCGAAAAGCGTTTGGCACGCCGTTTCAAAGTACTAGGAAACCCATCCCTCCAAGACACTCAATTAACAAGAATCATACGGAGTCTTAAAAATGCGCACATTCAGCAAAAACTATTCTCTCAATTTCACTGGCGGCTATGTTGAAATGTCCCCGAATTCAATCTATGATTTGGGGCGATCGCTCACTATCGGAGTCTGGCTCAAACCCAAAGGCGTCGCCGCCGAAAGCGTTGTCCTAAGCCACGGTCCCCTCACCTACACCTTAAAATTACAAAATAATGTGATGGCCTTTGTATATGGCCAAACCGCCTTCACGGGCCAAACGGCGCTGGCTGCAGATAAGTGGTCTTACATGAGTGTTGCGTTTGATGAAACCACCAAGGCGCTCAACTTCTACATCAACGGCAACCTCGATTCCTCCCATACGATATCCACCGTTATTATCAATAATCCAGCCGCCTTGTATTTCGGCAGTTCGGAAAGTCAGAGTCAGAATCAGACGAATTTTGTAGGAGAAATGGCCAGTGTCGCCCTGTGGCGAGCCTATCATACCGCTTGGATGATAAAGCAAGACTATGGTAGCCCGGTAGACACAGTCGACAACACACTGATCGGGTATTGGGCCATGGAAGATGGTTCTGGCGTCCAGGTGACCGATAGTAGCGCCAACGCACTCGTCGGAACTATCAACGGTAATGTGGCTTGGAACGCGCTGACAACACCCATTACGGCCCAAGAACCCTCCGGTTCGCTCAGGGTAAATACCTCAGTGGGGCGTCTCAGCACCTTAACAACCACGGCGCCCACCACGTCACTGCCTGATTCCGGCCGCAATGGTGAGGCGACAAAGTTTCTGAATAAGGTTAAAGCCTACACCCAGAAAAAGATCGCGGACCAAAAACTGCAAAATAACGCCACGATCGACGCCGCGAAAAAGGCAGCGGCGGACAAAGTAAAAAACGCCCATCAATTGGCGGTCAAAACGTTGAACAGTACACGGTTTGACAAAATTTACTTCCTCTATAAATCAAAAATCTACTCAGTGGATCCGAAGGGGGCGATCGCAGAATTTAAGGCCTATTCAGATCAAGTGACCAGTAAAACTGTCACGGCAAAAGACAAGTGGCAATCAACTGGCATTACAGCCCAAGCCAGCGACAAGGTCAAAATCGAATACAAAAGTGGAACATGGTCGATCATCCCAAACGAAAATGTAACTGCGGCGGGAAGCTCTATCACAGCAGGGTCAGGTTATGTTCTTCCTGGAGTTAAGGAAGGTAGCTTGATCGGCAAGATTGGTAACAATTCACCGTTCCATATTGGTACAGGAGCTACTGCACCAACTAGCCAAACTGGGATTTTACAGCTCATTACCAATGACGACATAGATCAATCCCATGGCGATGGTTTCGCTGACAATTCAGGCTCTATCAATGTGGATATCACCCACTTAACACCGATCGAGATTAACGCATTGGACATCGTAATCCATCAAAGTACAGACGATCAACGCATCTTTTGGTCGTCTGGTGTTGCACCGTTCACATTTTACAGCGCCAAACTCGACGGTAGCGAGTTCCGCCAAGTGGGACAAACCCATGCAACCCCCATCACCAGTCTGGCGTTGGATGAAGCAAATCAGGTAGTGTATCACATCGTTGGCGCAGGCGAAATTTATCAGGTTAAGTATGATGGCAGCTCCCACCAAAAACTGCTGGATATCACTGGACCCACCAAAGATAGCTATTGGCAAATCGAAGTCGATCCTGTTAATCAAAAGATCTATTGGACTAACGATTACAGCATTTGGCGCGCCGATCTGAATGGCCAAAATGCCGAACTCATCATTTCCAATCATGACGCGCCCTTTCCCATCGATATTGCAGTCGATGGTGAAAATAATAAGCTCTATTGGGTAGACAAACAGCTTGAAATGGTGCGCCGCGCCAATCTTGACGGCACCCAAATCGAAGATCTCTACGCGGCGAAAAAACCAGCGCGGGGTTTGACCTACGATGTACCAGTCAACAGCCAATTAAAACCAGACGTGTACTGGGTTCAAACGGAGACCTCAATTACAGCGCAAACCCCAGGTATTGTGGGAGTATGGCCCATGAATAAAGGCACTGGATTGGAAATAACCAACAGTATCGAACCCTTGCACAAACTCACCATGGGACCAGTGGAGAGAGAGTACCTCAATCTACCACCCAACATGGCGTATCCGCATTATGGATTACAGTTTTCCGGACAAGATTACCTGGCGATCCCCAATACGTTGATCGATGGACTCTCTAATAACAGTTTTACTGTAGAAATGTGGGTCAAACTTAACGAAATCCCAGAAAATGGAGATGTAGGTTTGATTGCCATGCGAAACTATTCCCAGAATAAATGCCTTCACCTATTGGTTCGCAGGCAAAAACCCCACTTGGGATTTTATGGCAATGATACCTATGGCAGTACTACACTTGAAGTCGGTAAATGGGTACATTTGGCTTTTCGGTATGACATAGAAAAGCAGGAGCAAACCATCTTCGTCAATGGTAAACAAGATGCACAAGGCTCCAACCGCTCTCCATTACAAGCAGTCTCAGGTTCGATCACCTGCTTTGGTGATTATCGCAGCAACTGGTTTAATGGCAGTATCGCCGATGTTCGCATCATCACTCAAGCGAAATCCCAAGAAGAGATACAAGCAGACATGCTAAATTATGGCACCAGCGATATTATCACAGGTCTTGACCTTGCTCCAACTTGGCAGCATAGAGAGAGTCCACCCATCCTTGAACCCCATAATTATTCTCCACTGTTTAATGGATTAAGTGATTACATTAAGATGGGCGATCCATCCCATTTGGGTCCAGTGGATAGTTCCTTCACAGTAGAATGCTGGGTTAAACCTGCGGTCAGCAGTGGAACACTGCCAGTGTTGGGCAACGATTCTACTATTGCGACGTCCCCGTTAAACTTGGCGCTGAAGAATGGAAAACCCTATATCAAGATGGGGACTCAAACACTTTCTGGGAATACTGCCATCCCAACCGATGAATGGAGCCACGTGGCTTGGCGTTTTGATAAGGATCAAGCAGAAGCCACCCTGTTCGTTAATGGAGTGACCATGGCCTCCGGCACGAATTTTGCACCGCACACGGGAACGGGTGAAATGTATGTGGGACGGGCCGATTTTTGGACCCTTTTCAACGGCTACATCAGTGAACTCCGCATCTGGCGTGTTGCTCGCACCGATGATGATATCCGATCCAACTTCCGTGCTTACTACGAGTCCTATGCAGTTCGGGGGCAGGTAGATGGATCCGATGAACCCGAACATCTTTTTGAAATCCCGGCTGAAGGGGGCATCAATTTGGCCTCCAAACAGATTGCCGAGTTGGAAGAACGCTTGATTCAGGCCAAAGCCCGCAAAGATGCCAAAGCGAAAGCGGCCAGGGATATCGCTGCTGCCCACGCCGCCTATGACAGCCAAGTCAGTGCAAAACATCAGGAATTTCAGGAGATTCAAACGCAAAAGACCAATCAAATTAATAACAAGAAAGCCGAGTTGGCTAGTCAACGGGCTGCAAACCGGACAAAGTTGCGTCAATCCCAAGCCAATGCCAGTCAGCGAATTGACAAAGCCAGGACTAGTGCCCAACAACAGCGAACATCGGCACAGACGGAAGCCGCACGTAGGAAAGATGATGCTAGTGCTAAGGCGGCTACCATGAAAGCTAAAGCACGGGCAGATCATAAAGCGGCCCAAACTGAATACGACAAACAAAAGAGCCGATAACCGTTGAGGCGATCCTGTAGGATGGGCAAGGTCTTGGGACCTTTGCCCATCATTACCTGAAGTCATAGGATGGACACCCGACACAAGCCCCAGAGCAAACAAAACAATTCAGAAGGATTGAGATTAACTTGAGTAACTTAGACAATGCCGTGGCAGAATGGCAAACACACCTTAGTAAGCAACAGGTCATTATTTCCTCTGATGCACTGGCATCGTTTAATCGAGCGACCTGTAGTAACACCCCTGATTATCCGGTAATTTTATATCCTCAGAGCTTGGAGGAGGTGCAACAATGTGCGCTCATTGCCAATCGTCACCGAGTTCCGCTTTACCCGATTAGTGGAGGCAAAAATTGGGGCTATGGCTCACGGGCTGCTGTGACGGAGGGAACCGTTGCTCTTTCCTTGAGCCGCATGAATCAGATCGCGGACTACGATGAAGACTTAGGCTATGTGACGCTGCAACCCGGTGTGACCTTCCGACAATTGCACGAGTTTTTAAGAGCGCAGAACTCAGCCCTTTATCTCAACTGTCCCGGTTCCACAGATGCAGCCAGTGTAATTGGGCACAGTATGGAACGAGGTTTGGTCCCCGGCCCAAACTCGAATCGAGTGCAGCATCTCTGTGGACTCCAAGTAGTGCTTCCCGATGGCCGTTGCATCCAAACAGGACACGGGGCATTTCCCAATGCCAAAACCACCAAAATTTACCAAGAAGGGGTCGGTCCTATGTGGGATGGTCTCTTCACCCAATCTAACCTGGGCATCGTCACTGAAATGACAGTTTGGCTGAGTCCTCTACCAGACTATCTGCAATATTTTACATTTATCATCAAAGACCAAGCACAATTGAATTCCTGCTTAAATCAACTACGCTATCTGCGACAACGAACCATTTTGGGAGATTGCTGTGGGTTATACAATGCCGACCGCGTCCTGTCATTTGTGCATCAATTTCCCTGGGAAAAAGCCCACAATCAACCCGAATTACAAGGGTCACTCTTGAGTGAACTCAATGCTGAATTGGGAGGAGGGATTTGGTATGGGGAGGGGGCAATCGAGGCCCAGGGAGCCGCGGAATTGGCTGAGAAAAAACAGCGAATTCAGGATGCACTCAAGGATTGTGCTGACTCTATCCACTTTGATGAAGTCAATACACCTAATGGGTTTAATAATCCCGATTTGCTCACGAGTTTAAATTGTGCGTATTGGCGCAAGAGAATTCCCATACCTGACAATCCTAATCCAGATCGCGATCGCTGCGGGATTCTGTGGTGTACTACGGTAATTCCATTCAGGGACCAGGACTTTTCTACTAGTGAAAACACGATCACTTCAGTGATTAAAACATTTGGTTTTGAACCGGGAATTTCAGTACGATTTCCGTCATCACGGGTTCTTTATATGCTTGCAGGTATTATTTATGATCGAGATGCTGACGGCGAAGACGAACAGGCAATGGCGTGTTACCAAGAACTATCCAATAGGTTACTGAAACACGGATATCCTCCGTATCGATTGGGGACACTAGGGATGGAAATGCTTTCGCACACGCGAACTGAAAACCAGCAGTTTTATAATGCCATCAAGAATGCTGTGGACCCAAACCACATTCTTTCCCCCGGACGCTATGAGCCTGGAGCTTGATGACTTGGAGCTTGATTATATGAAACGATATCATCTGTTTGAATTCAATGATCAAACCTGGCTACCAGCACTTTTTAGAGATTTTTTGACAGATATTTTGCAATATCATTTAGTCAATGGTAAAGTCTATCAACCTGCTCTACCACTGATTAAAGACATCCTCCAGAAAACAGGACATCAAACAATTATTGATCTGTGCTCAGGTGCATCTGGTCCATGGTTATCTTTGGCCAATCAGTTAATTGCTGACGATGGAACAGCGATCAACGTTTTTTTAACGGATAAATATCCCAGTTTGACATTGGAGCAAGTAATAGAAAAACGATCACATCAGAACCTGAGCGTTATTAAAACTTCTGTAGATATCCTCAATATTCCCCCTGAACTAAAAGGTGTTAGGACAGTATTCTCCAGCTTTCACCACTTAAAGCCAGAACAAGCCAAGCAGGTGCTGCGAAATGCTGTTGCACAAAACGCGCCCATTTGTGTCTTTGAATTTACAGAAAGAACACTTTTCAAAGTAATCAGCATGTTGGTGTTCTCACCTTTGGTAGCCTGGATTATCACCGTTCAAATTCGTCCTTTTACACTACAACGTTTTTTCTGGACATTTGTTGTACCCGTGGTGCCACTGATCTATTGGTGGGATGGTGTTGTGTCTTATTTGCGAACCTATACAGTTGAAGAACTAAGAGAATTTACGTCAGAATTGGGTGATGAATATGTCTGGCAGGTTCATACAATAAAAACAGCAGAGGGTTTAACATCATTGTCCTATTTAACTGGACATTCGGTAGTTCCTAAAAACTGGGTCTGATTCTAACGGATTTTGCGGTGAGTATAAATACTTAGAGAGTGTTCGTAAATTATTGTAAACAAACTGTTGTAGACATACTGGAAATGGAAGTAGGAGACATGAACCACGTTCATCTTTTAGTATCTTTAGCTCCTCAGTTTGGAGTTCACAAAGCGGTTAAAAGATTTAAAGGGGCTAGTTCTAGATATCTCAGAAAGGAATTTCCGCAGCTAAAGTCTCGTCTCCCTACACTATGGACAAATTCATATTTTGTTTCTACCGTTGGGGGCGCACCTCTAGCTAAGATAAAGGAGTATATTCAAAATCAAAAACGCAGCCGTTAAACCTCGTTCGGGCTTATCCCCATAGTTACAAACTAGGGGCTTGCACCCTTCAGGGGCATCTGGTCAAATCACAATCTCCTTATGCTCAAACATCATTGCTGAAATATCTCCTCAGCAGCTCCATTCTTAATTTGTTGTAATATCTGTAACAATGATTCGACATCAGTCTGTAGATGCCGAAACTTCACTTTGCTCTCAGGATTCTCACTCCAATCGGACACTACATTCAAACTGCCATTAAGAAACTCTGCTCGACAGGCATAACGCCGAATCTTACCGCTGGAAGTCTTGGGAATGCTCCCAGTCTTAACCAGTACTGTGGCATAAACCTGTAGATCGTGCTCTGCCGTCACCGCTTGACGGATATTCCCTAACACCTCATTTACATCCAGCTTCCGCAGGTAACTTCGCTCTACCTCCTGAACAATCACCAGTCGCTTTTTCCCTTTGAACTCCACGGTAAAGGCAGCACCACAATTAGCCCGCAGGGCTGGGTGGCTCTTGTGAACCGTCATTTCAATGTCCTGGGGATAATGGTTTTGCCCCCTGATGATAATCACATCTTTGATTCGCCCCGTAACGAACAACTCGCCATCGAGCAAAAATCCCAAATCCCCCGTGCGCAGAAATGGACCCTCCCCAGTATCTACTAAGTAAGCATTAAAAGTTGTCTCCGTTTGCTGTGGTTTCCTCCAATAACCCTGAGCCACACTTGCCCCCGACACCCAAATCGCTCCCACTTGTCCATCTCGACACTGGGTTAAAGAATCAGGATTAGCGATCCGCAAAGCAGAACCGATCTTCGTTTGGTGAGCAATCTTCCGATCGAAAAGGCTCCAACCGCAGCTCACAATTGCCCTAACTTCCTCTTCCTCCCCAGTGCATGTCACCACAAGGTTTTGCGACAGGGCAGTCCCATCAACTCGGCGAATAATTGGCTCGGCTGTCTTCACCCCCCCAGATACGAATAAAGTATTCTCAGCCATCCCGTAGCAAGGGTAAAATGCCTCAGCTCGGAAGCCACAAGGTTTAAAAGTTGCCGCAAACTGCTTCAGGGTATCGGCATCGATCGGCTCAGCGCCAGTAAAAGCTACTTCCCAGCTACTTAGGTCAAGAGCTGTGAGCTGTTCGGGCTTAATCTTCTTGACACACAAGTCATAGGCAAAATTAGGCCCTCCACTGGTGGTCACTTGATAGCGGGAAATTGCTTGTAGCCAACGAATAGGCTTTTGGAGAAAGGTCACTGGCGGCATCAGCATGACTGGAAAACCACCGTAGAGCGGCTGTAACACCCCACCTATCAACCCCATATCGTGATAAGGTGGCAACCAGTTCGCGCCTTGGCTACTGGGAGTATGCTCGAAAGCTCTATGTATAACAGCCAAATTGTGCAGCAGATTCCCATGAGAGATCATCACCCCCTTCGGCCTCCCTGTAGAACCAGAGGTGTACTGGAGAAAAGCCAAGGTATCTGCGTCCAAAGTTGGTTTCTGCCAGTCCAATGCGCGATCGCTATCAATCATATCCGTAG
>JAAUYI010017169.1_pt1 | contig 14669 bp, 14 predicted proteins | sample 7278041 | NCBI WGS metagenome assembly JAAUYI01 (sample SAMN14350216, study PRJNA611818) | marine sediment metagenome | isolation source: surface marine sediment (0.6m) | place: French Polynesia: Moorea | collected 2018-08
ACCTAGAGATACAATAGCAATTTTTTTGCTCTTTGCGGCAGGCAGTATAGGTTTTTTACTATACCTGTTGAGACTTATTTAATCTGACCGCTCTCTTTGAGCTTCTGATAAGTCGTTTCCAACTGTCTGAGCACAGTTCTCGCATTGGGAGTTTTTTTGGAAACCACGAAATATGCGTCAAGGCAGCTTATCTGGGCTTTCTTTAAATTATTGACAGTATAGCTCATTAAGGCTTTGTTCACAGGTTGTTCATAGTCGAGGAGATAGCACTTATTTCCTGCTTTGTTGTTGCGATCAAAAACCTTCAGCGCACTTACATGAGTATCCACTTCGATGAAGTCAATCTCATTTGCCGGATCTTTCAAATACGAAGCCCAGCCACCATAACTGTACCCGCGTAAACCTACGATCATTTTTCCATTCAGATCTTCCTTGTTTACAATTTGGGGTTCCTCACTGATAGCATAGACGTTGAGGCAAATTTGCAAAAGCCTCGAATCCCCGGAGTACGTGTTTTCCTGGAATCCCTCAAGGGTTTTTAAACCGGCCCACAGATCGATGCTACCTTTGATAAGGCTGCTGGTCATACGCTTTACCGGGAGGGATTCAAATTCCAGCTGGTAGCCGGCTTCTGGAACAACAATCCGGGCAAGATCGATGAGCAAGCCCTGCGGAACTCCATTGGAGTCAGTGTAGAAAACAGGAGTAAATTCGATATAGCCCATTCGTATCGTCTGGGAGTCAGAGGCAAAGGCCGACCTGCTGTTTCCCTGCGGGAAAAAGGTGGTGAGTAATATAAAAGCAAGGGATAAAGAAAGAATTTGCCAATATTTCATATTTACTTCCATTATGTTATTAAGGTTAAAAACCACAAGTACAATAGCATTAAAATGTTGCTGTGTGCAATTTTTAAAATGACTTTAGGTGGGCATTGGTACTGAAGCTATGAAGCAAAAGAACATAAGCAGACAGCTTGTTTTTCTAATGGTGAGTCTTGGATTGGGGTTTACCGTCATTGCCGGGGCAATAGGCGTGTGGATGAGTTACAGTCGTGAGATGTCGCAGATCGAAAAGCGGGTGCAGCAGGTGAAAACCAGCTATGTCCCTCAACTTGCCCAGAGTCTCTGGGTCGAAGCGGAAGAGATGGCAGAGGTGCAGCTTCAGGGGATATTTGAGCTTCCAGACATGCAGTACGCTGAAATTGAGAGAGAGAATTCAACCTATCTCGCTTTTGGTGGAAAGCGTGAGAAGGGGGTTTCCCCTTACTCATTCCAGATAGTTTACAGTCATGAAACGGGAAAAAACAATTTTCAAATGGAGATGGGTGTCCTTAATATCCAGGTTGATCTGCAAAAGGTTTACAGCCGATTACTAAAAAATGCTCTAGTCATCGTTGCCAATCAAGCTTTTGTTCTTTTTTGTGTGGCAAGTTGCATGCTCTTTATTTTGCAGAAAATCATAGTTTCACCATTACGCTTTTTAAAAAGGGGTGCTGAAAAAGTCAGTGCCGGTAATTTTGAGCAGACAATAGATATTCCCCAAAGGAATGAATTTGGAGATTTAGCACAAAGTCTCGAGAATATGCGCAGTACCATTAAAGCAAAGATCAATGAGCAACACCAAGCCAACGAGAATCTTAATAGATTGAACCTGGAGCTGACATCTGAAATTGAGGAAAGAAAAAAGATAGAGGAAAATCTAAGGCAGGCGGAGGAAAAATACAGGAAGATTTTTGAAAACGCGGTTGAAGGCATTTTCCAAACAAAACCCGATGGTACGATAATCGGGGTAAACCCCACAATGGCGAAAATGTTTGGATATGATTCTGTGGATTCTTTACTTAAGGAGGCAAAAAACATCTCAGATCACTACGTCCATCCCGAAGACAGGGATGAGTTTGTAGATAGGATCATGAGTGAGGGGAAAATACTCAATTTTGAAACCCAAGTATATGATAGGAATAAAGAAAAACTGTGGGTGTCAGTTTCTGCCCGGATAATTTACGGAGAGCATCATGACCAGAATCTGTTTGAGGGGATGGTCATGGACATTACCGCACGCAAGGAACGGGAAAAGGCAGAGGAAAAAAGGAAGACGGCTGAAGCCGCGAATGAAGCCAAAAGCCGCTTCCTGGCCAATATGAGTCATGAAATCAGGACTCCCATGAATGCAATTATCGGTTTGACCGATCTTGCCATGCGGACTGAGTTAACTTCCAAGCAGGCAGATTATCTTAAAAAAATATCACTTTCCGGTAATTCATTGCTGGGGATTATTAATGATATTCTTGATTTTTCAAAAATTGAAGCTGGGAAGATGAACCTGGAGCACATCGACTTTAATTTAAATGAAGTGCTGGAGAACCTTGCTTCACTTATCACCCTGAAAACCGAAGAAAAAGGGTTGGAGCTGATTTTTGACATACAAAAGGATTTGCCTGTTTATCTGATAGGAGATCCGCTCCGCTTGGGCCAGGTACTTGTCAACCTAGCCAACAATAGTGTTAAATTTACCGAAAAAGGGCAGATCATCATTAAGATCGCAGCAGAGCAAACGCTCCCGAACGAGAAGTCTCACATCATACTGAAATTTTCCGTTACTGACTCTGGGATTGGTATGACAAAAGAGCAGATGTCAAAACTGTTTACATCATTCTCCCAGGTAGATTCTTCAACCACCAGAAAATTTGGTGGTACTGGACTTGGCCTGTCAATATCCAAGAGCTTTGTCGAAATGATGGGTGGAGAGATAGGTGTCGAAAGTAAAGAAGGCAGCGGTAGTACATTCTGGTTCACGGCATCCCTCGGCCTTCAGAAAGAACAGCCTTTGGAATATCAAAAGCTTGACAGTCATTTTTCTGGTACCAGGGTCCTGGTGGTCGATGACAATGCAACCTCCAGAGAAATATTGGTCAACGTTCTAAGAGATTTCTCACTTGAGCCTGATGAGGCTGTCTCAGGGGACCATGCCCTGGAAATGATTGAAAATGACTTGAACGAGACACCATATAAACTGATTCTTATGGACTGGCGTATGCCGGGAATGGACGGAGTTGAAACAGCTAAAAGAATTAAAAACCACCCAGACCTTGTGGAAAAACCACATATAATAATGCTTACAGCTTATGGTCGAGAAGAGGTTCGTCGACGGGCTGAAACTGCAGAAATAGACGGTTTTCTAGTTAAACCGGTGAACCGTTCCATCCTTTTTGATTCTATCATGAACCTGTTTGGAGGAACTACTTTTGGTACAACTGAAGGCCAAGTACAGGCACTTTCTCAACAGGCAGAAGTTGACTCATTTACAAATGTGTTGGTTTTATTGGCCGAAGATAATGAAATTAATCAGCAGGTAGCTGTAGAGTTACTGGAATCTGCCGGTATACAGGTGGATGTCGTTGACAATGGCAGCCTTGCTGTTGATGTTGTCTGTCACCAAGATGGTCATGAAACCTATGATATGGTGCTCATGGATATCCAGATGCCTGAAATGGACGGGTTTACTGCCACTGGCTTAATCCGCGAACATGAGCGACAAAATGGCCTGGAACCCATACCGATCATAGCCATAACCGCACATGCTCTGGCCGCAGAAAAAGAGAAATGTAGAAAGGAGGGAATGGATGATCATATCTCTAAACCAATTGATCCCCGCCTGCTCTTTTCCACCATTAGAAGCTGGGTCTCTTCAGAAAAATTGGCAATCAGCGATGCTCATGCTGAGCAAAAAAGAATTACATCACAAACTGGTGAAGCGGATAATAATGTGTCTAATTCATCAGATGCAGATAACTTCCCTGAAGAACTAGCTGGGGTTGATCTGCATGCCGGATTGCTGCGGGTAGCGGGAAACAGGCAACTCTACACTCAGATCTTACAAAAATTTAATACCAAGTACCGCAACTTCCCGGATCAAATTCGCCATGCCATCGAGAATAAAAATTTTAGTCAGGCTGCCTCCTTGGCACACAACCTTAAAGGGGTTGCTGGCAACATCGGTGCCCAGCAGGCGTTTGAGGCTTTGCAGCAACTGGAAGCCAGTTTAAAGAAGGATGCTCCAGAAGGTTACCAGATACTATTTAAGCTAGCTGAAGAGAAGGTACGTTCTGTGTGCGAAGCTATAGCTGCATGGACGAAGGCTCTGGAAGAATTTCAAAGATCTGATAGCACTGAGGTTGAAAGAAGAGAGGCAGATGATGCTGAGTTGGATAAGGAAGCTATCCAGCGGACCATTGATGAGTTGTTTGTAAGTCTGGCGGATTATAATTTGGATGCTACGGCAATATTAGCTCAATTGGAAGAAATGACCCTAGGAAAAAATGCAGCGGAACTGGGTGAAATCCGTGAGCTTCTTGATGAACTTGAGTTCGACCAGGCACAGAAAAGATTAAAAGAACTGTCTGGTCTGTGGTCGTGATTCATGTTATAAAATTTTGATTTTTTTTGTTTTTTTGTAACACAACTAGCGATAGATGGATGTAGAAGTAGTATGAATCAACGGGAAAAAATACTCATCGTAGATGATATTGTCGAAAACATTAGGATACTCACAAGCTTACTGCAGGAAAAATATCAGATTTTTTTTGCTAAAGATGGACATACTGCTTTGAAATTGGCTAAAGCCAAACAGCCAGACCTAATCCTTCTTGATATCATTATGCCCGAAATGGACGGTATTGAAGTCTGCCGTAAATTACAGGAGGATCCAGAGACAAGAGGGATCCCGGTAATCTTTGTGTCGGCGAAGGGAGAAGAGGTGGATGAAACCAAGGGTTTTGAAGCCGGGGCGGTAGACTATATTATCAAGCCTATCAGCCCTCCAGTTGTCCAGGCAAGGGTAAAAACTCATTTGCGGTTACGGCAAGCCATTGCGGAGTTGGAGTGCTTGAATAAGTTGGCAATGGATGCTAATCCCATGACTGGCCTTCCCGGAAATAAAGTCGTGACTGATCGTATTAAAGAAGCCCTTGATACTAAGGAAAATGTTTGTGTCATATATGCAGATCTTGATAACTTCAAGGCGTATAATGATAATTATGGCTTCGCTATGGGAGATGATATAATACTTTACACCTCCCAAGTCTTTAAAAAGGCCCTGAATGCCTGTGATGTGGCAAATGGTTTTATTGGTCACATCGGAGGTGACGATTTCGTGGTCATAATACCTTCCGAACAGGCAGAGTATTTTGCGAATTATATAATTAGAGTATTTGACGAAAGTGTCGGTCGATTCTACAATGCAGAAGATTTAGCCGGCGGTGGCATAAGAGCCAAAAACAGACAGGGCGAGTTTCAGAAATTTCCCCTTATGAGCATAAGCCTTGCCGGGGTCGATTTGGCTTTTGTTGATTATTCTCAATATCTCCAGGTAAATGATGCATGTACAGAAGCAAAAAGAGTAGCCAAACGTCTACCGGGAAGTTCCTTTTTTAGAGATCGCAGACGAACGACATAATCTGCATTGGCTAAAAGCACAGTGTTTAATCTTTTAAGGGATATACTACCATCTAGAAAAATTGACTGTGTCAAGAACGTGTCTTTAAAAACCAGGTGAAATTGCATGTCAAAAAGGACAGATGATAAACCAAGAGTTATGATCGTGGATGATGCCGTCGAGAATCTCCAGATTCTCATTGAGTTGTTAAAGGATGACTATCATCTAATCCCGCTGAAAAATGGTGAGACAGCCTTACAAAAACTAGCCGAGGACCCTTTGCCTGACCTGGTTTTACTGGACATTGTCATGCCTGATATGGATGGTTATGAACTTTGCGAAAGTCTCAAAGCTGATCCAAGGACCAAGGACATTCCGGTGATTTTTATCACTGCTGTATCCGAAGTGATGGATGACGCAAAGGCATTTGAACTTGGTGCTGTCGATTATGTGCCTAAACCTTTTAATCCTCTAACTGTTAAGGCACGTGTGAGCACTCATATCAAACTTTACCGAACTGTCAGGGAACTCCAGCTTGCCTTGAAAGATATACGTACATTAAGTGGATTCATCCCTATTTGTGCAAAGTGCAAGAAGATCAGAGATGATAAAGGGTTCTGGAATCAAGTAGAAAGTTATATACAAGAGCGTTCTGATGCTAGGTTTAGCCATGGTATTTGTCCGGAATGCGTTGAATCATTGTATCCCATGATTTCTCAAGAGATAGGAAAAGATGAAAAAAGTTAGGCTGTTGTATTGTTAAGGTTTACTCCACCTGTTTCTTGATAGTTTCGTTGCGTTGTTCTTCCAGAGTTTTTATGGCTTCTGCCTTATCCAATGGCCGTTGGATATCCTCAACCAGTTCATGAGCTACCTTGTCGGTGGCTTTACGGATTTCACTTTTCTCTTCAACATTTTGTTCCTCGCTTGAACAGGCGGTAAGCATCGTCAGAATGCAGACAATAATAAACAAGTTTTGCATGAAAGTTATCCTCATTTGTCTCTATATTATCCGGTGCATGACAGGGGAGCTTCGATCATCTCGTCATTTATACCATATGGAGATAAGGAGCTCTAAAAAAGTTACACTTATTGTTCTGAATCGTGGCAGATAATACTGTCCCCTGAAGCTTTGGCCAGACTGAGAGATTCAGTAGCATTCAATAGCAACACTTCTTTCTGAATCCCATAGGAGGGCAGGGTACAGGCTATTCCCATACTCAAAGTTATGCCGGTGTTGCGCCTACGTTGAAAAGGATGGTCGGCAGAGAGATCTGCTATTTTCCTTCGAAGCTGCTCGGCAAGAGTGGAAGCTCCCAACTGATCAGTTTGGGGAAGCAACATGATAAACTCATCCTCTCCCCACTTCGCCACGATATCACCCGGCCGCTTAGCTACTTTCTTGACCACACGGGCGACATCCTGGAGGAGCAGGTCTCCGGCGTTGCTGCCAAAATTAAGATTATACACCTCAAACTGGTCAATATCGCAAAGGATAAGAGAAAGGGGGGCTTTCTCCCGGATCATGCGTTTCCATTCCTGTTCAAAGTGGTAAGTAAAATGTCGGCGATTATTGAGGCCGGTAAGCGAATCAACAGTGACCAGCAGTTCGAGTTGTTTATTGGTTTGTTTGAGTTCATCCTCTGCCTGCCTTCTCTTGGAAATTTCTTTTTGCAGCGCCTCATACTGAATAGCCAGCTGCTGTTGGACCTGGTGTTGCATGATCCTGGTCTGAACCCGGGCGACAATCTCATCGGTAAGAAAAGGTTTGGTTATGTAATCAACTCCGCCGACCTGGAATGCCTTGACTTTGTCTATGGCCTGATCAAGAGAGCTTATAAAAACTACCGGGATATCCTGCGTGCTTTCCTCGGTTTTCAGACGTTTACAGATTTCGTATCCATCTGTTTCGGGAGAGAGCATAATATCGAGGAGGATGAGATCGGGCTTATTTGTTTTGAGGGCAGCAAATGCTTTTTCTTCATCAGTTGCCGTAATAACGCTCATGCCGTGATTAATGAGGATACTTTCCAACAATAGCAAATTTGCCGGATCATCATCGACAATACAAACCGTACCCGATGCAAAGTCGAATTCATTTTCTTCGGAGGCTATATCTTGTATCTCAGGCATCGAAACTTTCCATGATCATGCAAATTAGCCTTGTCTTACTAAAAAGGAGAAACTGAATAAAAGAGAAAGAGCTTATCAGGTTGCTATCTTTTTCACTGACACGTTTTTCTATCAATATTCTGCAGTCTTCTCCTTACCCAGGGATTTCTAAATGTAACACCTCGTCTTTCACGCCTCTGGTACAGCTTAATTATTATCGGTTTGCTCCAGATATTCCCCAAAATAAGCAAGCAAACGCCGATAAATATTTTTCCTGAAATCCACTGTTTCAGCAATGGCTTGCTCGCTCGAGGTCCACTTCCAGGCTTTGAACTCCTTGCTATTACTCAAATCGATTTTATTTTTCTTGCCAACATATCGAAACAAAAACCAATACAGCACTTGCCCTCGTCCTGTTTTCCTTCTTCTTGCTTGGGGAGGCAGCTCGTAGGCCAGCGGTTCCGGGTATTGAGAGATGAGCTCTAATTTTTGAGGTGAAATTGCTGTTTCTTCCTCCACCTCTCGCAGTACACCGGAATGGGTCTTTTCACCCTCATCGAGACCACCTTGGGGAAACTGCCAGGACCCAGGTATGTCTTTGCGCTCCAGGGTGAGCAGTTGACCGCATTTGTTGATAATGACTGCACCGACGCCGGCTCGAAAGTACTGGTCGGGCATCTTTTTCTTAGGTTTTATATTAGGCCGCATCCCTGCTCTATACCACTGCAGAAAAAAAATACCAAGAAAACGATGAAGAAAAAAACAAGATGTATCTCTGAATACCGGAATCAAAATATCCAGTAGAGTTCCATAGATGGTACCGGGTGCCTTGAGTGGCACCATCAGGGCAAGGACAAGCCTGAGATTGTAAAGTAATTTAAATTACCCGCTCAATATGACTGTTCCCTCCATATACTTTACTGCCTTACCAGAGATGAGCACTCGGTCGCCGACAAGTTCGCAGTTCAACTCTCCCCCCCTTGCTGAAAGCTGTTTGGCCTTGAAACGCTGCTTTCCTGTTTTCGCTGCCCAGTAGGGGGTGAGCTGGGTATATGCTGAGCCTGTTACCGGATCTTCGGGAATACCATATTTGGGTGCGAAAAATCTAGCGACAAAATCATACTTGTTTGATTTGGCAGTAATAATTACGCCACGCAAAGGAAGACGCTGCAACTGCTGAAAATCCGGCTCAGCTCTCTGAACACCATCTTCATCAGCAAAAACAACGAGAAAATCCTCAGCCTGCAGACATTCGTTGATTTCCTGTGAGAAGGCCGCTCTTATGGCTACCGGAAGGTCACATTCAACCGGTGGTTGTGCCGGAAAGTCCATGACCAGAAGATCATTCTTGCGGCTTACTGTTAACATTCCTGATTTAGAATCAAACTCGATTGTATCACCTTTAAAGTCAAGAAAATTGAATAATACGAAACCCGTTGCCAGAGTAGCATGACCGCAGAGATCCACCTCACCCTCAGGGGTAAACCACCGAATTTGATAATGATCTCCATCCTCAACGAAAAAGGCCGTCTCGGATAAATTGTTTTCTGCCGCAATATGTTGAAGAGTTTCAGCAGGTAACCACTCTGGTAAAGGACAAACGGCAGCTGGGTTGCCTTTAAATAATTCTGAAGTAAAGGCATCCACCTGGTACAGTTTAATTTCCATTAGTATTCTCTTTTCTGAAAATGATTGGGTAAGATATTTATATTTTTACATTTCTTAACACTCTCCTTACTGCAAAGCAAGTACAGGCAAGGTGTTAAGTGAAGATCGCATTTTCTGTTTTATCATGCACTGCTAGTATTTTAAGATGTATTGCTTTGAAATCAAATCAAACTATTAACTGACTCTTGATGTTTTTTCTCTATGACATGATGTCGTTTGAAAATCATTCTCAGAAGTCCTTTCCTTTTCTAAAAAGGTGTTTTAAGTTGTCCGTAGAGAAGATCGTTCTTTCCGTCATTATAAGTCAGTATATTTTCGGAGGAGAAGGAGTATGGCACGATCAAAAACCTACCGAGTTATAGATAACCGTTTTCAATTCAAATGTGAAACATGTGGGGCTAAAAGAAGCCTTGCCATTCCCCCCGATACCCGTTCAAAAATGGTCAAATGTCATAGATGCGGAAACGTTTCCAGATGTGCCTTAAACCGCCGTGGCCTAAGACGTGAACATCAGAGTGGTAAAGCCATGATGACGCTGCCGGGAGGTAAACAATTCCAAGTTGATCTTCGTGATATTTCCTTTGCTGGTGTGGGTGTCAATGTTGCTCCGGGAAGTGGGCGCATGCTTAATGTGCGCTGGGAAGTCAAACTTGAATGCAACTGGAACTCGAACCTGTTCTCCCGCGGGCGTTATGTAATAAAGAATATACAGGGCGATCGAGTTGGCATTCAGAACGTAACATTCCGAAGATCTCAATGACGGTGGTACAAAGATATTTTTTCTTTGCTATTTTCAATTAAAATTTGAAATGGTCTTCATACTGGCTTACACTGAGAGTTAGGAAGTTTTCCAACTCTCAAAAGTAAGGAGTCTGTATGGATTCCCATTTTGCTTCACCGCATCGTTCAGACGAGAAGGAACTCGCCTCTCAGATAGAAATCGTCAGCCACAACCCTCTGGTCAGCGGAATTCTTAACGCCACCAGCGGGGTGATGGCTGTCCTTAACAAACATCGTCAGATCATCTCGCTTAACAATTCTTTTCTTAGCTACCTGGGCATAGACAATCCTGCCGAGGCACTTGGAGTGCGTCCTGGCGAGGTATTGCAGTGTGTTTATGTCGACGAAGCGCCGGCCGGCTGCGGCACTGGGAAAATGTGTTCAACCTGTGGAGCGGCCATCGCTCTCGTTGCCTCCATGGACGAGGGGACGCCGATTGAGCGGGTGTGTGCTGTCACTGCCAGGCGGGGAGAAAGAACTATTGATTTGGCCCTACAGGTACGAGCCCACCCCATAGATATAGATAAGGAAAGATTTCTGCTTATTTACCTTGAGGATATCACTCTACAGCAGCAGCGCGCCGCTCTGGAGCGAACATTTTTTCATGATATGAATAACCTTTTGTTTCCAATCGTCACCGGGAGCGAGTTGCTGGTTGATGATTTACGGCCCGAGAATATCGATATTGCCAGAGACATTCACCGTGCCGCCCTACGTCTGATGAATGAGTTTTCTATTCAAAAAACGCTCCTGCAAAGCAACAACTACAGCTATAAAACAAGAAGGGAAAAACTTAGTGTCCGGGTAATCCTTGACGATCTCAAACAATTTATCATCAGTCATCCGGCTGCCAGACAGAAGGAAATAGTGGTGGAGGAGCCTCTGCCGAACCTTGTCGTTGAAACAGATTTCGCATTGATATCACGTATTCTTGCCAATATGCTTATCAATGCCCTTGAGGCAACGGCAGAAAAAGGGCAGATCAAGTTGTGGGTGGAAAAAGATCGATATAAGTGCAGATTTAATGTTTGGAACGCTGGGGAGATTGACGAAAATCTGCAGCCCCGCATATTTCAACGCAATTTCACCACTAAAAAGCAGGAAGGCAGGGGGCTCGGCACATTCTCCATGAAACTTTTTGGTGAACAGATCCTGGATGGCAGTGTTGACTTTACCTCATCACCTGAACAGGGCACGCTCTTCACCTTCACACTGCCCTGCTAAAAAATCCAACAGGCCAAGTCTTTCAGCGTCTTTGGATGATTCCACTTTGGCATTGGCAACAACGGTGCGATTCTTCAGCCCTGGCTGGGACCAATTGCCAACCAGGTGGAGCCTGTAGCAAAACTTTTCTCTATGTTATTGACCATGGCCAGGAGTAGTTCGGTCGATAACGAGAAAAGCAGGGTGTCTGCTGGTACATACTTTCGCATGGCGGGATCCATTGCCCCCACCGTTGCCCTCGGCGCATCACTTAGTTGTTCTCTGAAGGGGATGGTCCACATGCTCTGACAGCCTGAGGCAAAAGGTATGGTGACCCTGTCGTTTTTTGGGCTATCAAAATTGGCAAGTGTTAACAGACCTGCAAGACTCAATGGTTTTACCCAGAAGTTGACCACCTCAACTTCAGCCGTGTCTTCCATGCTCTCGAGGGTGGATAACATCAGATAACTACGTTTTGCTGTTCTTGCATCGATAGTCCGGTAAAATTCTTCACCATAGGCTTCGCAGCTTTTGAATTTTTCACCGCTTGCCAGAAACCTTCCAGCACTTTGATGCGGCTTACAAAAACCGAGATAACAGGCAGCTCCTCGGCAGCCAGCACTGTCTGCCGAGAAACAGAGAATACTGCTATTAGCCACCTGATCGAGGTAGGCGAAGAGACAGTTTCTTCCTTCAGGAGAAAGAACATTTGCTGTATTCGATATGTCATCAACAAAGTACCAGCCCATTGGTGGTAATGAAGTTGGGAAATAGTTCACCATTTTCATGGTTGCCTGTTTGATCTTGCTTGCCAGTATACTCATCGCTTAACCCAAATTTTGCACGAGCCTGTCAGGTTCGCCCGAGGGGTAAAAAGAACAAGAACCTTTTCCTTTTTCGATACACTTTGTACCGAGGGAATATCCCATATTTTACCTGTAAAATATCAATAATACATCGTTTTATTCAAGCCGACTCTTCTTGTCATGCGATGTTTGGGTTACGGTTTTTATTGTTCCGTAAAGGCAAGCTTTATCCCGAGTGCTGCGAAGGTGGCGGCAAAGGTTCGCTGCAGGAAAACGATAATTCTGGGTGAGTTGATAACATACCTGCGCACCCCATTGGCCGATAATCCGTAGAGTATGAAAATGAAGAAGGTCATGACCATAAAGGTGAGGCTGAGCAGAATCATCTGCACGGTGGGTGAGGAAGCCTCCGGGGAGATGAACAGCGGCAGAAAAGCCAGAAAAAAAATAGAGAGTTTGGGATTGAGAATATTGATGAGAAAACCGCGGACAGCAATTTTAATAAAATCCTTATGAGGAGAGAGCGAATCAAAGCGCAGCGAACCTTTTTCCTGCCACATTGCCCAGGCCAGGTAGAGCAGATAAGCGGCACCGCCAAATTTAACAATCTGGAAAGCCATGGCACTCATATGGAGGATGGCTGACAAACCAAGAATTGAGGCGGTGAGGTGCGGCACTATCCCTGCCGTACAGCCGCAGGAGGCGGCAATGCTGGCCCGCCAGCCAAGAAAAAGCCCGTTGGAGACGGTATAGATAACTCCTGTTCCGGGAATGAGCACGACGATGAGTGAGGTAATAAGAAATTCAGGATGCAACATCAATTTTTCTCCGCTAGTAATATTTTTGACTCGCCGTTAAAGTCTAATCCGCTTTTGAGCGGTCTCCATCTGGTAAACCGGGAAGTACTTATCAGTTCAAAAAAAGTCTGTAGCTGTATCTCAACGCCTCTATTCTCATCCTTTAGTGTCACTTCTACCGTCCAACGGCCATAAGGGTCGCCTATTTCTCCGATGAAATCGATGATGACATAGGTCAACCGCAGATTTTGAGGATTGCCCTGCAACTTCTCATTGGCGCACTCCATGTTTTCCTGCTGATACGACAGGCTGCCATCCGGTTTGGTGATTGTGAGGTCACAGCTAATATTGATCAGACCATGGTCGTCCGGCAGTGGATTCCGGTAGAAGGTGAGAATAGTGATCTTTTCGCCGAGACGTACCTCATCGGTTTCATTGAATCTAGGGATTGCTTGTTCCGGGGTATCCCATTTCTCTCGCCAGTCCTGATCATCGGTAACCAGCAGCCAGCCGCTGAAAGCAAGGTTGCTATCTGCTGGGTGAGCCAACCCCTTTTGATAACTCACCAAACTCAGTGAACCGATCTGGCTGGCATGTGACCATGGGGTCATAAAAATCAGGATTGCGGCAAGTAGAATGCGAAGTGAGATTTTCATGGAAAAAAACCTTATAGCCATCAATTCTTGAGGTTACTGAACCAAGAAAGTCATATGCGCTATAACGAAAAAAGTCCTCTCATAATATCTAGTTTCTCTCAGAGAAGGCTAGTCTGAGACCAAGAACCATTAAAATAAAACCGCTACAACGGTTAAGCCAGAGCTGAATGGCAGGATTTTCGCGCAGCCTATGAGCCAATGAGCCGGCAGCAAAACCAATAGGTGCTTTCAGACAAAAGGTCAACAGGGCAAACATTAGGCCTAAAATAAGGAGAATTTGGGCTGGATTGCCAAACTCTGTGGAGATAAACTGCGGTAGAAATGAAAAATAGAAAATGGCGATCTTGGGATTGGAAATATTTGAAATAGCCCCCTGCAAAAAAAGTCTTTGTAAGGGCATTTCCGCTACGGCTGAGAAATGCAGACTCTGGCCTCGGCTTCGTAGAAGATTGAAACCAAGCCAGAGTAAATATCCCGCACCGATAAGCTTGATTGCGGTGAAGAGCACAACCGAGGTTTTCAATATTGCCCCAAGCCCACAGAATGCCAGGATGGTGTGACCGATCAAGCCGACGCTGACTCCTGCAGCGGTAACGACCCCAGCCTTCTTCCCCAGAGCGATTGAGCGCGACATGACCAAAAACATATCCTGGCCCGGGGTAAGAATGACCAAAATGGAAGTTGCCAGAAAAAGAATGAATTGCGTCTCGGACATACGTTTTTCCTCAAGTTACTGTGATAATGAAATTGTGAATGACTAATTCAGAAATCGTTTGGAGAGGATATATCTCCGGTCCCATGCAATGCTAATCCACTATTTCTTTACGATTCGTCAATTTCCAAGTGTTTACCCATGCTGACCACATTATCTGTGCTGAAACCAAGTTGCCTATAAAAATCGATGATCTGCTGATTGCTTGTCCTGATCTGAATGTTGATTTTTGGACACCCGGCATCCTTTAGAATCTTCTCTGCGTGGGTCACAATTTTCCTGGCAAAACCGTTCTGCCGGTGCTTGGGTGCACAAGCCAGATAGTTGAGCCAACCCCTGTGGCCGTCATAACCGACCATACATGATGCGATAACATTGCCATTTAGCTCTCCAATCAGCAACCAATCAGGATTTACGGCAAGCTTTCGGTCAATATCCCGATAAGGATCGTTATGGGCAAACACCAGTCCACAATCGTGCCAAAGCCTGGTCAGGCTTTGGC
>JAAUYI010108915.1_pt1 | contig 14618 bp, 10 predicted proteins | sample 7278041 | NCBI WGS metagenome assembly JAAUYI01 (sample SAMN14350216, study PRJNA611818) | marine sediment metagenome | isolation source: surface marine sediment (0.6m) | place: French Polynesia: Moorea | collected 2018-08
GAAATCTTACAAAAAGCCAGCCTCAACATAACCCATGCTGGACTAAATACAACCCTAGAATCATTAAGTTATGGCGTACCGATGATTGCCATCCCTATCACTGACGATCAACCAGGAGTAGCAGCAAGAATTGCTTGGACGGGAGTAGGGGAATTAGTAACTCTCTCTCGTCTAAATGTAAACAAGATGCAAAAGACTATCGAAAAAGTCTTGAAAGAACAATCGTACAAACAAAATGCAGTCCGTTTGCAAGAAGCTATTCGCCGTACTAAAGGAGTTTATCGCGCTGTCGATATTATCGAGCAGGCTGTATCGACATAAAAGCCTGGCAAAGCACAGGCGACGCGCCCTCGGCTACATGGACTATTTTGAGTGTGGCGATCGCGTTATGAAGCTCGATTATGGTCGTATTGTGGAAATCAAGCAGGGGTTAGTCAGAGATTACTCCGCCATGATTAAGTTAAAAAAGTGAAAATGTTATACTAAATCCGAGAAGATTCTGGAATACTGGGAAAGTTAGTAATTTCTTCAAATATAACTTGTTGCTGTTGCTGTTGCTGTTGTTCTCTTTGTTCTTGTTCTATTTCGTAGGGCTTTTTATTCAATCCCAACCAATTGATTAAATAGTACGCGCCGATACCCAAAACCGCACCCAAAGCTAAACCAATAGCGATTAACTTAATAAAAATTTTCTCAAGCTGTTGTTTTCGTTGGGCAACATTTTGGGGAGACAGATTAGCATCAATGTTATCGAGATTTCTTTCTGATTCTAAATTGCGATCGCCATTAAAATTATCTTCTGGTTGAAACATTTGGATATTATGCTCAAAATAAGTTAACTCTACTATTATCTATACTCATTGTTTAGTTTGGTATAAATTGCTAAACCTGCGATTGCGGAGCTAGAACGGGCGGAAACGCCGAATTCAGTTCGGCTTGTTCCACGCCCGCTAGAAGGCATCGCTTGATTTCCGTCAGTAATGATGCGGAAATTCTCTCGACCAATCCGATTGAGATATGACTCCGATTCAGATAGTGCAGAAGCAAAACACTGACAAACGATTTCTCCTAACTGCTCTAGTTCTTGGGTATTGGGAGTAGAAATATATCGATCCATTTTAGTATTTTAAAGTTGACTTTTAGAGCGATCGCTAGTCTTTGCTCATAGCATCGATCTTACAAGTATTTTTGACGGCTTGTGAATCAATAATTAGTCAAAATTTTGCAGCTTATTGTTAATGTCAGCTTGTTGTATTGTGAGATTCATCGTATTCCGCTCTAGTTATTTTGGCGATCGATAACACTGTGCTTGGCTTGACTAACGATGCGTAAGTTCTAGACGTTCTAAAATCTCATCTCTGGTTTCAACGGGTGTTTGTCCTTCAGTATAAACAACGAGCTTGGCTAACTCTCGGTTAGAAGGATGAGTAATTAGAAACCTGTTTGCTTCCATGTCATTGATGGTAGGTGTATTTCGCTGGCGCAGGATAGCAACTGACTCATCCAAATCTGGTGAGGGTAGTAACAACAGAACATTTTTATAGGGAGATAAAAGTTGGCGGGCGCGTTCTAAGTCTCGATCGTCTTCGTAGACCGAATACCCGCACCCAAAATCAATTACGCAGTTGTGATGTTCGTTGAGAATACGTTCTACTACTTGAAGCCGAAACTGCTTCCAGCGACGATAATATCCTTCTTTTCCTTCATTCTCAAAGGTTTGTTTCTGCTGCTCGGGTCCCCATCCTGCCTCAGTATAATAGTCAAACCGTAGCCGATCCATAGAAACCTGTGGTAGTCCGAGTTTTTGTGCCAATAGTTTGCCAATGGTACTTTTGCCTGCTCCCATTGGCCCAATTAAAACGATCTCGGAGGCTTTGGGGTCGATTTGTGCCAGTATTTCTTCGCTAGTTTCTTCTGGCGTTTGATCTTTGGTGTAGAAGGTGTATTTTGCTAGGTCGTAGTTAGAGCGATGTCTGAGGAAATATTCGTTTCTTTCCAAACCTTCGATTTTAATGCTAGTGCGTTCTTCAAGTATTTGTAGGGATTGTTCCACATCCTCTGATGGCAATAGCAACACCACGTTATGAGGTTGCAGAACTCGACTTACCTGTTGGAAAAGCTCAGCATCATCGTAAACTGATTGCGATGCTCCAAGCTCTATTACACAGTTATGATATTCGGGAACACCACGTTTAATCGCCTGAGCTTCAAAAGGCATCATATAGTGATAAACTTCATTAACTCGATCGTTTTCCCAGGCTTGTTTTTCTAAGGTGCGATCGTAACCAACTTCTTGCCAGTATTTCTCACCTGTTTCCCACAGATCGATAAACGGTAATTCTAGTTGCGCTGCCAATAACTTACCGACGGTGGTTTTGCCTACGGTAAGAGGCCCAATTAAAACAATTGGCAGTTTTACTGAAGTTAATTCAGAAGGTTGGCGATCTTCTCTTGCTGGTGATGAATCTTGACTGGTTAACATGGAAAACTCCTCAAGAATTAACGAAAGATAGGTAAGGGCGTTTCGCGATATTAGAAGCACCTCCGAAGGAGAAACGCCCCCAAAGGATGTGTTTTCAATCCAGATCGAAAATCATCCCAGGATGAACCGAAAAGAAAAGCACCAGCATCTCTTGTGTTGATTCTTTATTGGTTGTCTCATCTGAAAAACGCGCTGGAATAAAACTCCAGCCGAGCATTACTACTTTACCCGCGATCGCTCTAACTTCTTCATCAGACCATCCTTCTAGTGAGAAATTGGCAGGAATGGGAAACCAAACATCATTTCTTGGAGACAAATTGCCTACTTGAAATGTCTGAGGAAACTTTATATTAAAGACTCGCTCCATAATGGCTACGGCTTTTTTATTAGACCATTGTTTTTTCGAGTCAGCAGACAGGGGTAGCCAAATATCGATTTTTTCGCCAGATCCTACCTGAAATCCTCGATCGCCTTCTAGTTCAAAATCTTTCTTTAGCTCAGTAACAATTCGCTCTCTAATTTTAATTGGCATTTCTCTTAGTGCCTCTGGTTCTGAATCTTTCATTATTTTCTCCTCTTTAATTACTTTTAAATGAGTGGCAGCATTAGTTCGGTCAGCCTGAGTTGAGGATCTTGGATAGAGTAGAACTAAAATAATTAGGCTCAATGCCATAGCCGTTAACCAAAGGCGATTAAACATATAATTTTTTTCCAATGTTAAATGTTTAAGGTTTCAAAACGTTTTTTAGTAATGCGATCGCTATACCAAAATTCAATCTGCAATAAAATTACTCGTCTCAACCAACCATGTTTGTCACAATAGCAAAAGTAATTATTGAGCTTCTATAGCTTTTAGTCATCAATGGTAGAAAGGGTAATGATTCAATTATTGGTTCAGCAAGCGATGACTCGATTAAGGGTGAAGATGGCAACGATACCTTATACCGAATCCTATTGACATAGAATATTTATCGCTCGAACCGCCAAACCTTGTAGAGACGTAATATATTACGTCTCTACGATCCATTTACTTATTACTTAAGATGGTGTTACCTGAATTTCTGCTTCTGTCACCTCTTTAAACCGCACTTCATCCCGTTGAGGATCGGCACGAGTTACCTGCATTTCTAGACGTTCTCCTAAAGCTACAGGGCGATCGAAACGGTGGGGTAATTCCATTCCCAGATCTTCAATTAAAATTAAACCCAAGTTTTCATCTTCTCTCAGCCAACGTAAGACCAATACATCCCAGACACATTTAGCGTTCCGTCTGAGGTATTCTAGACCCCAATAACGATTGGTTTGACGTTCTACTAAAGTCGCCTCGTATGAAGAACTACTCACACTATAGACAATCTCTTGCAGTTCTTCGCGAGAAAAAGGCAGTTCATCATCCCGTAAATGAGCTTTGATTTGAAAATGCGACAGCAAGTCGGTATAACGACGGATCGGAGATGTCACCTGGACGTAACTTTCTAAACCCAAGCTGGCATGACGAATAGGAGACATACTCATCTCACTACGAGGCATACAGCTACGCAAAGCACAAAAACGAGTCGGCCCTGCGGGCAGTTGTAATAATTCTTCTTCTGAGGGTAGTTCGGGTTGGGGTTGACCCCGATAGGGTAAAGGTAAATTATGCTCTTGACCGTATTTACCGCCGATTTGACCGGCTAGGATCATCATTTCCGCTACTAACTGACGGGAAGGAGAACTATCGATTAATTCGATGGTCACTTCTTCGTTATCTTTGACCTTGATAATCGATTCTGGCATCTTGATGTGAATCGAACCCTGACTTTTACGCCATTGTCTTCTTAACTGGGCTTGTTTTGCTAGATCGGCAATTTCAAGTTCGTTTTGCAGCCCCAACTGCAACATCTCATCAACATCATCATAGGTTAGGCGATAGGTGGGCTTGATTAAGCTAGAGTGAATTTCATACTCTTGAATGCCTCCAGTTTCATCCAGAATGACCCCAAAACTGAGGGCAGAGCAAATTTGTCCTTGGACTAAACTCATCGGCCCCGTGGCTAATTCTGGGGGGAACATAGATACCATTCCTGTAGGTAGATAAAGACTGGTGCTACGCCGACGAGCTTCCAAATCTAGCTCATCTCCTGGATTAACTAAACGAGTAGGATCGGCAATATGAATCCAGATTTTTACAGTGCCATCATCTATATATTCAACACTCAGACCATCATCAATTTCGGTGGTACTTTCATCATCAATGGTATATATTTTGAGATGGGTCAGATCTAAGCGGTTTTCGTCCGCTTCGGTAGGATCGGATTGAAGACGAGGTTGCACCACATCAAGTACCTTTTTCGAGAAGTTTACAGGATAAGAACTGCGCCGTAAAAATAAATTTTCATGTTTACTCCACCATCCTATATCCACTAATAGGTCAAAAGCTCCTTGAGAATCAAAGTTTTTGCCTATCTGTTTGAGTGTTTCTTGGGTTATTTTAGAAGAATTATCCGTTCCCAGAGCTAGTTTTTCGATGGATTCTAAGCGCAGGCGATCGCTCTCGCTCCATTCTATACTTTTTCCTGCTAAAGCTTGTCTGATATGGTCAATAAATTCTGATTTTTCTCGTTCTTTTTGCTCTTGAACTTCTAGCTGATGCTTAATCTCTGCTACCTGGTTTGCAGGGCGGGGTTCGTAATAGTCGGATTTCTTTTTAAAATAGATTTTGTCTTGGCTCAACAGATAATGGGCTGCATAACAGAGAGCTGGAGAGCGATCCGAAAACAAGAGTTCTGCCATCTGTTGTGGGGTGACAGTTTCGCCGTCCTCGATTAGTATTTCCCAGGCCACCTCTAAACTACTAGGATCTATGTAAGACTCTACTTCTTCTAAAAAGCTGGCGATCTCCGTAGGTTGATAGAGAACGCCTTCTACTGTGTATTCAACTCGCTGAGGGCGTATTTTGTGGGATTGCCCCCCTGCGTCTACGACAATCCAGTCTTTCTTACCTTCTGGACGTTCGGCAACTGCAAGACGACGTTCCCCTTGCACTCTGAATTCAATCAGCTTTCCTTGTTCCACCAGCTTCGTACTTGAGATTTGCTTACAACAATATTTTCTAGTTTACTTTCTGCTGGCTTTTACTATCCAACTGTAAAGAATAGTTTTGCTCTAGCCTTCTTTATTTACAAAGGGCAATAAAGCGATCGCTCTAGCTCTTTTTACCGCTACGGTTAAGTCTCTTTGCTGTTGAGCGGTCAAGCCAGTAATGCGACGGGGTAAGATTTTGCCTCTTTCGGTGATGAATTTACGTAACAACTCTACATCTTTGTAATCGATTGGATCGCTAGGTTTGATTGGGGAAAGACGTTTACGATAATATGCCATGATAATTGTTTAGATTTCTTAATTATTTTGAGTTGGGAAATTACTTAATTTCTTTGTGGACAGTATGAGTATTGCAATGGGTACAGAATTTCTTTAGTTCCATTCTGCCCGTGGTATTGCGACGGTTTTTGGTAGTGGTATATCGAGATACACCAGGGGAACGCTTGTTGGTGTTGCTGCGACACTCAGTGCATTCCAAAGTAACAATAATGCGAACGCCTTTCTTGCTTGCCATGATTTTTGCTATTGTTGCTTAGGTATTATTTATACGTTTACTTATATAGACACGCAATTTATTATTTTCGCATACGACGCTGGATTTGACCAAATATTTTTTTGAGTCTTAAATCTAAGGAGTAACCCCTTTCTGTCTGTACCCTAAAAGTCTGGGCAATGCGGTCATGACCAGCCAGGTTAGTTTCTTCATCTATTAAAGCCAAAGAACAATCAACCGCTAAAGGACTGATTAAGAGTAACATCGCCAAACCGCTACTAAAATTTTGCAGTCCAGAAACTGCCAAAGCCGAACCTACGCCAACCATTAACTCCCTTTTAGAGAGACTCATCAGATCGGGAATACGATTATAACGCGGATCGATTACCTTGATATCAAATAACCAAGCACCTAGGCTTTGACCCCGATTTTTCTCGACAATTAGCACCCGCATAATCCACCAGGTAGGCAGAAACACTAACCACTGAATAAATAAACTGGTAGCAAAAAAAGAACTAATAAACCAAACACTTAAAAAATCAATCGTAAATGCTCCTGCTCTTCTCTCTATCGGTACTTTAGGATATCTTCGATAGTCGGGTTTATAAAGTCTATAGTCGTCGTCGTACATGGGGATTTATTTGAGAGCTAGATTAATTGTTAGGTTTAGCTATAAGCTTGTTTGTAATTGTTTATTTATTTTATCTTGGAGAAAAAACATTAATCTCAAGTAAGCAGTAGTATCGTGGCAAGCTTAATTTGAGGCATTAGGTTTGTCTCGCGCAAAGACGTTTATCCTCAAAGCGACGAGGACAAGTCCCCATCGCATACGGGGGCAAAGACGCAAAGAGTGTTATCTGTTTGGCGTTGTTCAGTTGAATCTATTGGAATCCTTACTTGCAAGCGTGCTTTTAAATCTCTAAGAGAATTAGCTAAAAGGGTATTAGGACAATCGAATAAATCTTTTGCTTCTTTCCAAGCATGATTTACAGCCATTATTTCTGTAACTAACTGCTCTATGGATGGATTCAATAATTCCATTGCTCAAGCTTTCAATAGAGGGTTATTCATATAGTTCCCATCTAGTTAAGAAAGTTATACCATTTCTCGAAACTAGCTAGAAAGATAGCAAAATATTTTTTATTAATTAAAATTCTTCAAAGTCCTACTATGTTTAGTTTTTGAATTTTGAATTTTGAATTTTGAATCAAAACTAAGTCTCCAATGACTTTTGAGAACTGGTATTATAGCAGTGAAGGATTATTTAGTAATGCTCACTGTTTTGTCTCTTCTTAAATGTTGGATTTTTTAAAGGAGATCGATCGCTCCAATAAATTCCCATCGGGCATATATTTCAAAGCGATGATAGTAAACTAGTGTAATCACTCATTCTCAACGATTGATTATTCCATGCTGCCCGTTAACGAAGCCGAAGCAATTATCCTCGATTTAGTTCGAGTCTTAGATCCCAAACAAGATAGTGAAGTAGTCAGTTTAGATGATGCACGGGGAAGAATCTTAGCTACTCCCATTACAGGTAAACTAGATTTTCCTCATTGGGATAATTCGGCGATGGATGGTTATGCAGTGCGCTATCAGGATGTCAAAGACTGTAGTGCAGATAATCCCATAACTTTAGAAATCGTTACAGAAATTGCAGCAGGCGATCGCCCCACTACCGACATTAAATCAGGACAAACAGCCCGTATCTTTACAGGGGCAATGCTTCCAGAAGGGACGGACACGATTGTAATTCAGGAAAATACGCAAAGAGAAGGCGATCGAGTTACGATTCTTTCCGCACCCGAAGAACGGGAATTTATCAGACATAAAGGGGCTTTTTATCAAGCAGGAACACCACTATTAGCAGCAGGGGTTAAAGTCGGCGCGCCAGAAATTGCGGTGTTGGCTACCGCCCAGTGTACTGAGTTAGCTGTATATCGTCGTCCCCGCGTGGCAATACTCTCAACTGGGGATGAATTAGTTACTCCCGAACAAACTTTACAACCAGGACAAATTGTAGACTCTAATCAGTATGCTTTGGCTAGTTTTATTGCCGATAATGGGGGAATTCCGATTAGATTGGGGATCGTACCCGATCGCCCAGAGGAATTAAAAGAAGCGATCGCCCAAGCGATAAATTCAGCAGATCTAGTCTTGTCTACTGGTGGGGTATCTGTTGGTGATTATGATTATGTCGATCGCATTTTGACAGAGTTAGGCGGAACATTACACATCCGCAATGTCGCCGTAAAACCAGGGAAACCTCTCACCGTAGCAACTTTTAACAATAGTAATTGTTTGTATTTTGGCATCCCAGGAAATCCTGTTTCGGCACTAGTTAGTTGCTGGCGTTTTGTCCAACCCGCACTGAAAAAATTAGCGGGAGAAACTAACTATCAACCCCGCTTTGTTACGGCTGTTACTAGCCACGATTTAAAAGCTGGTGGCAAAAGAGAAACTTATCTCTGGGGACAGTTACATTTAGTTGATGGTAAGTACGAATTTGCTCTTGCTGGCGGTAGTCATAGTTCGGGTAATTTAATTAATTTGGCACAAACTAACGGACTGGCGATCGTACCTGTAGGTGAGAAGCTAATTGGTAAAGGAAGTGAAGTTAAGGCAATGTTAACTTGATGCTAAAAACGGCTTGAAAAACCCTAAAGAGTTTACTATGAACCGCAAAGCGATCGCCCTGCTTAAAAAGAGCGATCGCTTTAATAAAATCAGCTAATTATCAATTGTTCATTGAAAAACTATACAAAGACAAAATGATCGGGATTAGCTAAGAAGCCATCGGGAGTATTGCCGACAATTGCTAAGTCGTCACCGTTGGCAGAAATTAACGCGCCAGCATCGGTTTGGCTAATTTCGAGATCTTCAAATCCGATACCCAAACCAGCAATACCGATAACATCTTCACCGCTAGTAAAGTCGTTTATCGTATTGGGAGATTCGGGAATTGCACCGTTAGCGATCCAGAATTGGTCTGCACCTAAGTTGCCATTGATGCTGTTACTGCCACCAGTAAGGGCAAAGATGCGATCGTCTCCATCGTCGGCAAAAATGCGATCGCCTTCTCCCAGAATAATCGTATCGCTACCGCTTCCTGCGTAGAGGCGATTACCGCCTTCGCCTGTAGAAAGATCGAGTAAATCGTCACCCGAACCTGCAAAGACCAAGCCATCGCTACCAGTAATTTCTAGTTCATCCGCTTCTGTAGTACCAAAGACAGGATCTAAACTAGTATCGGTGTCGCCGTTGCCATCGCCACTATTACCATCTCCGCTACCATCGCCGTTATTGCCATTGCCATTGTTGCCGTCATCAGTACCTTCTCCAGAGAGAACGGTATCATCGCGGAAAGCAAGGTTTTGAATGCGATCGTCTGATTCAGGAGGAACGTCTTCATTGTTAAAAGGAGTTTCACTGAAATTATCAACCAGATATTCAGCTAAAGCATCCTGTTCCGTACCATCGGGGACAAAAGTCGCTTCTCCAGTACGCGGATCTTCCTCCTCTAGATCTAAATCTACCCGATCGCGATCGGGGAAGGGATAGTCATCACCACCGTCGGCTAAAAAGCCCAGGGTAACTAGACGAAAAGTGCGACTAGCCTCGCCTACAAGTTCTCCATCTTCGACTACAGTGTCGATAATATTACCTTCACCATCTTTAATTGCTAGAGATTCCACGCGATCGCCAGAGGGCAGACTGGCATCAAAACTAAACTCGATACCTGCTACTTGAGGGAATTGTCCTGGAGTTGCGCCTGATTCGGTTGCAGCTACTCCATGTTCGATAATTTCTAGCAGTTCTTCGGCAGTTACGGTTAAGAGAGTCAAGCCGTTATTAAAGCGCAAGCTGTTGCTAATCTCTAACTGAGAAATATCTCCCTCTTCTTTACCTGCCAGTTCGTTAGCTTGAGTGGGAAGTCTTTCAACGTCTTCGGCATTAGTCGAACCAGGAGGGGCAACCACAGTTCCAATACTGTCGCGGATACCGCCACCATTTTTAATCGAGATAACTACTTCTGAATCTACTTCTTGGGCGAGGGCTAAGTTCGCATCGGCGGTTAGATTACCCAGATTGGTTTCTTGGGTACGGACATCTTCTCGGATACCGTTGAGAAATACTTCGCTACTGCCAAAGATATTACCATCCTGTTCGGCAATCACTTGCGAGAGGCTATCGGTAACTTCGACTACTTCAGGATCGGGAGTACCGTTGACTGCGGTTACACCTTCATCATCGGTAGCATAAGCCCCGCTAATTTCAGGGTCAATACTTTCGGGAATAATTACCCCATTTTCATCGAAGTCTACCACCAAACGACCGAGATACTTATAGTTACCATCGGTATTGACTACGGCAATGGGATTACCGTCGGCTGCGGTATTGAGGATGGGATAAACTCCATCGGCTTCATCTCCCGCCCGTAGTCGGTCGGTATCGTCGGCTAACAAGGTATTAGAACCACCAGCGACGATAATATCTACGTCTGTTAGTAAGGTTGATAGCTGTTCTTCAACGGCAATTTGCTGCATATGCGCCAGTAAAACTACCTTGTCGAGTTCGGGGTTAGCTGCCAATAACTCCTCAACCGAAGCCTGGATTTCTGCTGCTAAAGCTGCAACGTCGTCGGGATTATCGGAACTAAATTCAATGGGGCTAATAGTCACATCCCCTGGAGAAGCAATACTATCTAGAGTGGGAGTTGTAGCCCCGACTACGCCAATCTGTTCGCCATTAACAGTAATGATAGTGCTACCAGCTAAGCTATTGGGAATTTCGCTGGCTTCTTGTCCGTCTTCTACAACTAATGGTGCGAGGTCTTCATCGGTACTAAAGTCTAAATTAGAACTGAGATAAGGAAAAGCGGTTCCTGGATACTCATCTTCTTCATCGGCAGCAATTAAGTCGGCAACAGTCCCCGTACCAAAGTCAAACTCGTGGTTGCCTAATGCGATCGCTTCAAACCCCAATGCGTTTTGAATTAAGATATCACCTCGTCCTTGACCGCCAAAAGCTTCTTGACTGCTAGCAAAGAATGGCCCTGGGATATAGGCATCACCAGAGGAGAGAGTAACGGTGTTTTCGTAGTCAGCTACTCCATCGCCATCGGCATCTTCATCTCGGAGGGCATTGAGTACGGCACTAAAGTTATCCGCATTATCTAAGGCTGGAATACCTGCTTCTTGGTCGGCTGCGTGAAGTAGTTGTAAGGTAAATGTTCCGTCTTGGTTCATCTCATCACCATTGTTATTGTCGCTGCCGCCATCGTCCATAGCAGTCAGATCGATCTGATAAACGCTAACCGTACCGCTGACTTCATTGGAGACAGTTAAAAGTGGTGTTCCGTTGGGACTTTCGACCGCGGGGATAAACTGTAAACCTTCGGGGGCCAGATCTAAAGCATCGTCAGTCTCTTCATCGATGGGGTTGATATACTGTATGAATTTAGCTTCGGCAGGTTGGCTAATGTCGTACACCATGATTCCGCCCGTTCTTTCTAAACCAACAAAGGCATAGGTTTTACCATCTATTTCGCCGACTACCACCCCTTCTGGTTCTGCACCCTTAGCATCGCTACGAGTATCAAAAGAATCTATCGTACCGTTGGAGTTAAATAATTCGGGTACTTGTTCGGCAGTGATTTGGGCAAAGTCGTCGCCACTATCAAAGACAATGTTGCCGTTGGCATCGCGGATACTAAAGGAACGTCCACCGTAGGAGACTAATTGGTCATAGTCGCCATCGCCGTCGATGTCGCCATCAATAGTTGAGACCTCTAAACGTCCGATTTCCTCCTCGGTTTGTAATTCTTCCGCATTGGGAAAAGCATCGGGATCTAGTTCTAGATCTTCGACTCTCTCGTCTTCATCTCTAGCATCCCCTTCATTAGCGGTAACGTAATAAACTTCCCCATCTACTTCGTAGGCTGCAATACTATCTGGTTGATACAAGCCAAATACAGGTTGATTACCAATATCTATACCATCTTCGTCGCTGGAGTCTAATCCGTTAGATCGATCGAATTCAATGATGCCCAATACAGTCTGGATCGGATCGGGGTTAAAGGGAACCGAACCATCTACGGGTATTTCTTCATCCAGCAAGCCAAAATCGTTATCGTTGATTACCGCTAAAGAACCATCATCTAATAGTGCTAACCCTTCGGGCTTATCTCCTGCGGTATAACCAATCGAAGGTAGATTTAAAACTTGAGTTTTAGTTACAGCTTGGATTTCCATCTCGGCTAAGTCGTCGGGAGTCATGCTTTCTAAAGCCGTATCTTCTCCCGTAGCGGTAGATAACTCCGTATCCAGGATATTGGTCGCCCCAGTTAAATCTACTTCAAAGATAAACTTCTCTGAGTCGGCATCCGTACCAGAATCTCTTTCGATGACGTAAAACTTGCCATCACCTCCATAAACCGCATCGCCGATTTTATCTACTCCTGGCGAACCCTCTAGAAAGTAGACGTATTCTCCGACTGGTTCGCCTGTAGCGGGGTCTACTTCTAAAATCCGCAGTACTTGGGAGTTACGGGAATTAAAATCACTCCTTTCATCTGCTGCTTCTGCTTCTGCATTGCTAACATCTGGGTTATCTATGGGACTTTGAATAAAAGCATACAAGTTACCATTGTCGGTATTCAATGCCATCCCTTCAAAACCACGATTAGCGCGACGTTGGGCGTAGACTTCAGGTAGAGTCTCCGTGCCGAAACTACCTTCGGGATGTCCCACAGATTCTGCCGTACCTTCGGGAATAAAGCGATCGATTAGTACTCCGTGAGGGTCGAAATGATAAATTGCGGGGCGATATTCATCCGACAGCCAAAAACTACCGTCAGGGGCGACCACAATTGATTCCATGTCTGTCCCAAAAGGATCGTTTTCCAAAGGATGACCATTAAGATCGACTGGTACTTCATCGGTATAAGCCAAACCTGGTTCGCCTGCTTGTAAGTTAGGTAAACCAGTAATAGGAGTATGTCCGTCTTCCCTAGTGAGAAAAATTTCTTCGGTAAGATTGAATTCTCCAGACTCGCGATCTAAGGTAAAACGAACCAATCTGGGTTGATAGTCTGGTAAAGGAAAAGGTCTTTCTACTTCGCCGTCGCCATCTACATCCGTCGGTTCGCCATTCGGTCCGCGATCGGGTGTAGCGATAAACTGTAGAAGACCATCATCAGTAGTGCCTTCATAATATAAACCCGACATCCCTCCTAGGAGGATCTCCTGTCCTGCGGGAGTTGTGCCTAATACTTCCTCGCTTAAATCCCAAGGATAGTTAGTTAACTGGGGTAAACCGCGACTATAATCTTTTAAACCCAAAGGTTGAATGTCGCTAACTTCTCCCGCTTCTAGATCGACAACGGCGATCGCATTATTTTCTTGAAGCGTTACAAATGCCTGAGTACTATCGGGACTAACAGTGATATATTCTGGTTCGGCATCTTCTGCAAAGGTTTGTTCGGGGAAAATTCTTACCCCTCTACCTCGTAACTCTTCTTCGCGTCCGTTATAAGCGGTAAAGTCGGCAGTAGTTACCGTAGCATTCTCTACCCCACCAGAGATATCGATAATGCTAATCGAACCTTCAGGATTAATCGTCGGATCGTCTTCGTCGGGTTCGCCTTCATTTGCCACTAGCACTTTAGTGCCATCGGGAGTAAACGTCACCATATCGGGTAACGCCCCTACGGTAACTTGATTTAAAACATTCCCTTCCGTGTCAAAGAAAACAATACTACCAAGGTCGTCTGCTGCTTCCCCTTCAATTGCTGCTGCTACGATACCATCTTTAATAGCAATACTGTTGATTCCCGCCTCTAAGTCTTCGATTGAAATAGCGTTGGTAAAAGTAGGATTAGTCGGATCGCTAAGATCTAAAATATCTATAGTGCTATTTGCACCGTTAATCACCCATAAATTTTGACTATCGGAATCGTAGGCAGTAATTTCCGCTGCCCCTTCATCAAAAATCCCCGAATCGTAGCGACCAATTTGTGTTAATTCAATAGAATTATTCATGTAAATTTGAGATAGAAAACTTAATAATTTTTAGAAAAGTTCTACAACTGGATTTCTGCTTGTAGTTTTAGCTTTCAACAAATACTAGATCTAACAATCCTTTTCAAAAGGAGTACCTTTCGCGCTTTTTGTCAACCAAAATCGAGTATTTATCTTGACGTTTGAGAAAAGCATCGTCTACAATAAGAGCGATACGATTTCTTTACATCTTCCTAATTAAACTTAGGCAGCCAAAAACACTCAAAATCCATTCCCCATCGTCTCAGGCAGAAGTAAATAGTAGTTAAATTGATGGTTAAGAACTGATTATCAGATTCTTTTTTTAAGGAACTATTGTTTAGTTTGGTTGAATATCTTTTTGTTGTGCAAAGAAATAAAAAGCGATCGCCCTTCAAGAGTAATTTTTTGTTGCAGACTTAAATAAAATTGAAATAATAAATATTCTTAATCTTGTTGTAAATCAATAAATTATAAATTGTATTATATAAACAATCGCTTGATTAATGATTGATTACAAAGC
>JAAUYI010036756.1_pt1 | contig 14611 bp, 15 predicted proteins | sample 7278041 | NCBI WGS metagenome assembly JAAUYI01 (sample SAMN14350216, study PRJNA611818) | marine sediment metagenome | isolation source: surface marine sediment (0.6m) | place: French Polynesia: Moorea | collected 2018-08
GCTGGTACTGGGACGGACAATACCTGTTCGCGATGGAGGTGCTGAAGATCGCATTGGTCCCGATGGTGGTGGTGTCAGTGCCCTACGTGATCTGGCTCGACCGTTTCATGATCGAGCCAGATCACGTAGGGCACTGACACCACCACCATCGGGACCAATGCGATCTTCAGCACCTCCATCGCGAACAGGTATTGTCCGTCCCAGTACCAGCGGCACAGGCCATAAAGCGCGGCGAGGATCGCCCAGGTCGCCCACAATCCACCGATCTTGACGATCGACACCGGCATCACCTCGGCGACGGTCCGCTTGAGACTCCAATCGAGTCCGGTGGATGGGCGCAGATGCACCCGGTCCACCAGCACCGACCAGATCGCCATTGGCCCGGCGGTAAACAGCATCGCGGCGAGCGCGGCATAGGGTCCCGACAGCACGCCGCGCTCGGCAGAGAGCGGCCCCGTGAGGCCCAGCGCATCGGCGATGGTCGGATAGGCGCGGCAGAACAGGATCCACGCGAACAGCCCCAGCAACCCGGCCAGGCCTACGCCTGCCGAGACATCGCTGGTTGGCGGTGCGGGTCTGGCACCGGTCGCGGGTTGAGTGCTCGCGCTCATTGCCCCTTGCTCTTAACGGCAAAGGGTTAATGACGTGGGTAGATTATCCGGGCGGTCCCGACGGGGAACAGAGCGCCCTAAATCGTTAACGCAGCAGCTCTATCGCCCGGACTCTAACGCCAAGCGTGGATCGTTCCGCTGTCGTCGAGCACGTAAAGGTGCCCGTCGGCGACTACAGGAGGCAGACTCACAGGCCGATCGATATCCGCAAACAGTTGTGCCGACCCTTCGCCCGTGCTCAGCTTCCAAACCTCGCCGCGCGAGCTTGCGACCCACAGGTGATTGCCCGCCAGCACCGGTCCGGTCCAGAAGATCGGGCCTTCGCGGTCTTCCTCGTCGCGGAACTGCTGCAGCTGGGTAATCCAGCGGACGCGCCCGCTCGACCGGGCGATAGCGAGCATCCGCGCATCGTCGGTCAGTGTGAAGATCCACTCGCCCGCGATCGCCGGGGTCGAAATGCCCGCAAGGTTGAGCTCCCAGATACGCTGGCCGGTGACCAGTTCATAGGCCGCCATGCGACCGCCCTGGCCCAAAGCGTAGACGCGGCCCGAATCGATGATCGGATCGGCGTCGATATCGGTCAGCGAGCTGACCCGGGTCGAAATATTTGTCCTCGCCAGCGCATCGGACCACAAGGTTCGGCCATTCTCGTAGCGATAGGCCGACAGTTCGCCGCTCGAATAGCCGGCGATCACGGTGCCCTGCCCGGCCGCCGGAGCCGCCACGCCGAATACGCCCGATTGCGTGGCGGAGCCGGATTCGTCCCATGCCAGCGTTCCATCGGCGATATTGAGCGCGATAATCTGGTTATCCTGCGTCATCACGTAGATCTGGCCGAATGCGATGGTGGGCGATCCGCGCAGCGGTCCGGCCGGCTTGACCTGCCAGAGGATTTCACCGGTTTCCGCATTGAGCGCCTTGACCTCTCCTGCGCCGTTGGTCGCATAGAGCGTGCCGTTGTCGTAGCTTACACCGCCGCCAAATGCCGACGGACGCATATCGTCGTCCATGTCGACATCGAGTTCCCAGACGCGCGCTCCGGTCTTCTTATCGAAGGCGGAAATGGCGCCGTCCGATCCGACGGCGAACAGCTTGTTGCTGCCTATCACGGGAGCGGCAGCCAGACGCACACGGTCGGTCGCTCCGGCTATGCGCGCGGTCCATGCCTTGCCCGGATTTTCGGACAGTTGCAGGTGCCCGTAGGACTTGCTCGCCGAACCACCTACCTGCGCCCATTCGGTGTTCGCCAGCGCAGGCGGCAACACGACGCTGACCCCGGCCAATGTCGGATCGACGGTCGTGGCGTTCTGGATCCGGGTGAGGATGGCGACGCGTTCGCCGACCGTCGGAGTCGTCTTCTTTTCGCCTCCGAACAGCCCGCCCGAACAGCCCGTCATGGTTGCCGCCATTGCGCCAAGCAACAGCGCGGATTTCATCGCATTCATGTGCATCTTCATTCGTCCGTCCAAATCATCCCCGTTTGGCCAACGGCCCTTCCCAACGCGTCACTGTGCGTTGGCGCTTGCGGCGGCCTCGCCTTCCCCCTCGGGCGCAATCACTCCCTCATCCTCGAGCAATTGTTCGACATCCTCGATCGCATCAACCCCCAACAGACCCGCCATTTGGCGAGCCCGTGTTCTCAGGGTTTCGGGTACGCTTTCGTCCTTGGCCAACTGCGCGAACAAGTCCCCAGCCTTTGCCCGATCACCAGCTTCGAGGTGCGCAATTGCCGTCAGCTCGCCCGCACTGCCGAAGAAGGCGTTGCCGGGTACCGCCAAATCCTTGAGCAATTCTATCACCTCGGCCGGTTCGCGGTCGTCGTAGTTGGTCGCAACTTCGCGCACGCGGGCTAGATCGCGCAGGGCGGGAGGCGCTTCGGGGTCGTCCGCCACCTGTTTGAACAGCGCGACCGCTTCGTCGATCTTGTCTTCCTCAAGGGCAGCCCCGGCCTTGAGCAGACGAGCCGAAGTCCGCGCCGCGGGCGTGTCGCTGCCTAGCAAGGAATCGACCTTCTCGACCGCAGCGTCGAAATCGTCCGCCTGCGTTGAGTCGAGCGCACTGACAAGCGCTTCGGATTCGGCCTCCAGCGCCGCTTCGCGCTGGCCGTCCCAGAACAAGTAGCCGCCGAAGCCGAGCAGGCCGATGGTCAGCACGCCGATGATCGCGACGCCGTATTTCTTGGCGAATTGCTCGACATCGTCCTTGCGCACCGCCTCGTCGATTTCGCGCATAAGGACTTCGTCCTCTGGCGATGTTTCGGTCGATGGCAGTTTGTCTTTGTCGGTCTTTTTCGGGTCGGTTGGGTTGAGCGCCACTTGGCTCGGTTCCTCGTCCAGATTTCGTTCGCGCGTGCTTTAGGCAGGAGCGCTGCCTTCCGCAATGCCGCGCTCGCATCGCGTGCGACCCTCTCCCCGGTCGAAATGGCGGTCCGAAGTTGAACCACCAATGAAGCCGTGGGGTCAGAATTGGCGGCCCATCGTCTCGGAATAGAGCGCGCGGTAGCGCTCGATCATCGCCGATTGGTCGAATTCCTCCACTGCCTTGGCTTTGTTGGCAGCCCCAATCAGCTTGCGCAGGTCGGCGTCTGCGGCGAGGTCCTCGATCATCTGGCCGAGCGCGACCGGATCGTCGGGAGCCGCGATAAAGGTGCGATTGTCTTCCGACAGGATGCTGCGCATGTCGCCGACTTCGGGCGCCGCAACTGGCAGGCCGGCAGCCATGGCTTCGACCACCGAAAGCGGGAATTGCTCTGACTTGGACGACAGGGCGAAGATATCGAAAAGGCCGATCACACTCGCGGGGTCCTTGACTGCGCCGGGCAAATGCACCCGGTGAGCCATATCTGCATCGATCGCACACTGCTGGATCGCATCTCTCTCCGGTCCTTCGCCAAGGATCACGAGGTGCCAGTTCTCGGGTAGGCCGACGCAGGCTTCGACCAACATCGACAATTGCTTGACCGGGCGCAGACCGGCGAGCGTACCGACCCAGAATTCGCCTTCGCGTTTGACCACCCGGAGCGCGGATGGATCGGGCTTCCTGGCAAAGGCCTTGGTATCGATCCCGTTGGGAATGCGCACTACGCGCCCGGGCGGTTGCTGCCACACATTGAGCGCAATCCGCTCCAGCACCCGGCTTGGCACGACAAGTCCTGAGACACGGCTGAGAGCGGCGCGACGATACCAGTTGCGCTTCGCCTTGAGTCGATCGACTTCGTCCTCGTTGAACCCGTCTTCGTGGTGGACCAGCGGCGGCAGGCCGAATTGCTTCGCGAAGACCGTGTGCGCCATCACCACGTCCATCGCGCCCCAATTGTAGGTCAGGATCAGGTCGTAGGGCTTGAGCGCCTGTGCAATGTTCACCATCCGCCCGGGCGAAGGAAATCCGGTGAGCGAAGGGAAGTCTTCCGTAAAGGCGACCTCGAGCTTCGGGTCGATCAGCGGCTTCGCGCCCACCTCATCGGGCATCCCCGAGACGATCGTATGCTCCAGCGCGTCACCGAACGCGTTCATGAGCGTCACCGCGCGCAACTCTTTCCCGCCAGCCGAGAATGTCGAATGGCAGTGCAGTATCCGTGGTTTGGAGGTCATTTCAGATCGGCCAACAACGCATCGATAGCGGCGCGTGCCTCGGGCTCGTCGAGCGTCGGCGCATGGCCCACACGCGGCACCGTCACCACCTGCATTGCCGGATTGTGCGTCTTCATCCGCTCGACCGTTTCCCGGGTGATGAGATCGGATAGCTCGCCGCGCACCAGTACCATCGGCACATCGCGCAGCGCATCGAAGGCAGCCCAAAGGTTCGCAGGCGCGGCATTGCCCGGTTTCGAGAACGGCTCGGCGATGGCCATGTCGTAATCGTAACTGATCCGCCCGTTCTGGCTCACCACAAGCGTGCGCTTGGCCATTTCAAGCCATTGGTCGAGATCGAAATCGGGAAACGCCGCACCGTGCACCTCCTTGAGCGAGCGCGCCGCGTGCAGCCATGTCGGATAGCTGCGGCCATGCCCGACATATTGCGAGATGCGCTCGACCCCGGCGGTTTCGACCTCGGGGCCGATATCGTTGAGAACGCAGGCGACGATCCGCCCCGGCCTGGCGGCTGCGAGCAGCATCGTCATCAGCCCGCCCATCGAAGTGCCGATAGAGATGAAAGTCTCGATCTCCTGTTCGGAGAGCAGTTTTTCGACATCACCGACATAGGTCAGGGGATTGTAGGTATCCGAATCCGGCGCGTAGTCGCTCATCCCGCGCCCACGCATTTCGGGGACGATTACCCGGCGGCTCTTGGCGAGGTGTTCGGCAAGATCGGCGAAGTCGCGCGAATTGCGGGTAAGGCCGTGCATGCACAGCACCGGCGGACCGTTATACCCGTCCGGCCCTTGATAGTCGCGGTAATGAAGATTGAGTCCGTCGCTGCTCGTCCAGCTGCGGTCTTGGTAGGATGTACCCATAAAAGGCGAGATTCCCCCGGTAATGTCGTGTCGCCGCGCTTGAAGCGCCAGCCGCTTGCCCCCAATATCGCGGGATGCGTGCCGAACCGCAAGCCGCTGAATACCAGCCCGATCCCGCTATCAGCGCCCTGGCCGAATGGCTGGGCGATCCTGTCGCTCCGGCCGACTTCCCCGAAACCCGCATCCGTTTCCGCAACGATAGCTGGGCGGCAAGCGTCGGGCTCGACGGTCTGGACGACGAGCAATGGGCCAGGCATTTCGGGCGGTTCGCGCCGTTGGAGGGCAACCTTCCCGAGCCGCTCGCGCTCAAATACCATGGGCACCAATTCCGGGTGTACAATCCCGAGATCGGCGACGGACGCGGGTTCCTGTTCGCGCAGATGCGAGACGCGGATGGGCGGCTGCTCGACCTCGGCACCAAGGGTTCGGGCCAAACGCCCTATAGCCGTGCGGGCGACGGACGACTGTCGCTGAAGGGCGCGGTGCGCGAAATCCTGGCGACCGAAATGCTCGAGGCGCTGGGGGTGAATACATCCAAGACCTTCTCTGTAATCGAGACCGGTGAGCAATTGATGCGCGACGACGAGCCTTCGCCCACGCGATCGGCAGTCATGGTGCGCCTGTCGCATTCGCATATCCGCATCGGCACGTTCCAGCGCCTGCTCGCTCTTGAAGAGCGCGACCGGATGGAAGCGCTGGTGGACTACTGCCTGAAGCACTTCCCCGGGCCCAACCCTCCCGAGGATGCACCGGGCCGCGACGAACCGGCAGTGGCGCTGATGCACCAGGTGGTCGAGCGGATGGCCGATCTCGCAGCAAGCTACATGGTCGCGGGCTTCGTCCACGGAGTGCTCAACACCGACAACATGAACATAACCGGCGAGAGCTTCGACTACGGTCCGTGGCGCTGGCTGCCGACATGGGACCCGAGCTTCACCGCCGCCTATTTCGACCATGCCGGACTCTACGCTTTCGGGCGTCAGCCGGAAGCCCTGAATTGGAACTGCGGCCAGCTGGCCGTGGCATTGCGTCTATTGGCCGACAGCGAACCGCTGATTGAGGCACTCAACCGCTTCGGGCCGCTATACATGGAGGCAATTGCGCGGCGTTGGTGCTGGCGGCTGGGGGTGGAGCCAAAGGGATTCGAGCAGGACAGCGCGCTCGTCGCTGCGTGCGAGAAAGCAATGAGGGAGGGCGGAAAAGGTCCCGACGTCTTCTTCTTCGCCCATCGCGGCGGCCGCGACGCGAGCGGGGCAATGGGAGACTTGCTCGCGGAGTATGAGCCGACCGATAGCAGCCACGATTACTGGTCGGATCCGGCACCTCAATCCATGCTGATCGACGAGGTCGAGGACATCTGGTCTCACATCGACCGCGACGACAATTGGGAGCCGCTCCACACCAAAGTCGCCGATTTGCGCCGCATGGGCGAAGCGCATGGCGAGCCGCCAGTCCCTGCCGGCCACACCCCAGGGCACTGATCCGATACGTAAAATCACGTTGCGCTCGGTCTGCGGTTAATCCCCGGGAGAGAGTCTTAGCCCTATCTTTTTCGGAAAAGCGCGATAAACCCGCCGCAAAAAAGAACGACTGAGGCGATGACCGGAACAGGGACTGACAACGTACTGATATCCTACGCACCTGCAACGGGTGAGGAACTGTGGCGCGGCGAACACGGCGATGTGGCCGAAGCGGTCAGCCGTTCGCGGCGCGCCTGGCCCGAATGGGCGGCCCAGCCGCTCGCCAACCGGATCGAATTGCTGCGCCGCTTCGCCAACCAGGTGCGCAAGGCCGCCGACGAACTCGCTGAACTGATCGCCAACGAAACCGGCAAACCGCTGTGGGAAGCAAAGACCGAAGTCGATGCGGTCATCAACAAGGTCGAAATCTCGGTCCAGGCCTACGCCGAACGCACCGGCAAGAAGAAGCTCGACAGCGCTTTGCAGGGCTCGGCTGCCGTCCGTCATAAGCCGCATGGCGTGATGGCGGTGCTTGGCCCCTACAACTTCCCTGCGCACCTGCCCAACGGCCATATCGTCCCGGCCCTGATCGCGGGCAACACAGTGCTGTTCAAGCCGTCCGAGAAGACCCCGGCGGTGGGTGTAAAGCTGGTCGAATGCTTTCACCGCTGCGGTATCCCGCAGGATGTTGTGCAGATCGTGATCGGCGGCCCGCAGGAAGGCAAGGACCTGGTCGCCCATCCTGGCGTCGACGGGGTGCTGTTTACCGGCTCCGCGCAAGCACGGATCGCGATCAACCGCAAGCTCGCCGCCAATCCGGGCAAGATCGTCGCGCTGGAAATGGGAGGCAACAATCCGATCGTCGTCACCCATACGGTCAAGGTCAAAGACGCAGCGGCGCTGATCGTACAGAGCGCCTTCACAACCGCCGGACAGCGCTGCACCGCCGCGCGGCGTCTGATCGTGGTGGAAAGCATGGTGCAACCGCTTTTGGCCGAGCTGCTCCCATTGACCAAGAGCCTGCTCGTCGGCGGTCCTTTCGACGAACCGGAGCCCTTCATGGGTCCGGTGATCGACAACAAGACGGCGGACCTGCTCGCCGATAGCTTTGTCGAACTGGTCACGGCTGGCGGAAAAGCGCTCACCCATATGCGGCGGATCGATCCCGACAAGCCGTTCCTGACGCCCGGGATCATCGACACGACCGAGATTGCCGAGCGCCCGGACATCGAACTGTTCGGCCCGATCCTTCAGGTAATCCGCGTCCCGGATCTCGATGCCGCGATTGCCGAAGCGAACAACACCAGGTTCGGCTTGTCGGCCTCGCTGATCGGCGGCTCACCCGACGATTACGCGCGATTCTGGGCTAACATCCGCGCCGGGATCATCAATTGGAACCGGCCGACCAACGGGGCATCGTCAGCCGCACCGTTCGGCGGCATCGGCCTGTCGGGCAATCACCGGCCCGCGGCCTACTACGCCGCCGATTACTGCGCTTATCCGGTCGCGAGCACGGAGATGGAGCAACCGCGCGCCAATATCGGCGTCGGCCTCAAGGAATAGCTCAAAGCTGCCAGTAGATCAGGTCGACGGTGCTCATGCCGTCGTTGGCGGGTCTGGCTTGGGCGAAAAGCTGGACATCACCGCGCGATCCGCGGATCGAGTCCTCGGGCGCACCAAACCGGGTTACCCGAAGGCCGCCGCGCCCGGCGCGATTGTAGTGGTATTCCAGCGCATCCTCAGGCGTCGCAGCAGTAACATAACGGATCACACGCACCGAGCAGCCGTTTGCGTCGCTTCCGGCGGCATGGCTCACCATGCCGTGCGGCATGACGGAAGCGAGTTCCGGCAGCCGCGCAGCCCAGGCAAAACTCTCGCTAAGGTCCGTCGAACAGGCTCCATCGGCTCCGAGCGCTTCCAGAATCGCGTTTGCGGTTCTTAATCCGCCAAGCGCGCTCGGCCCTGCCCCGCTCACGGGATCGGGCAAGTCGACGATGGGCCCACCTTCGAGCAGCGCTAGTCGCGCCGCCTCGCGTGCACTGCCATCCGCGCCTGCGCTCGCCTTCAGCGGCGGCAGCGCGTGGTCGTGCCGGATCGTGATCGCGGCGTTGGCTTCGTTGCGGTACGCCAGATCGGGATCAACCATCAGCGGATCGTTGAGAGCGCGCGCTAGCAGGGGATCGCCTCCCGAAGCCGCGCGGTTTATTTCAGGCGCAGTTTCATCGCTGCACGAGCCAAGCAGGATTGCGGGCGTCAGGGCCAAGAGAGGCAGGCGCATGGGCATGCGGCTACCTATGCCTGCGGATGGTTAATTTTCGCCTTGAGCGACATTGCAGCCTGCCAGAATGCGAAAACGCTCCCATGCCCGAAGGCACAGGAGCGCTTTCCACGGCTGGTGGAGGCCGCGCCCAGACCATTGGTGGGAATGGCCCAAGGATGGTGGGGAAGGCAGCGGATTGGTGGGCATCCGGCCTCCCCGATTCGGTCATTCATGTATAGAGAGGCGAAACTGAACGACCCGCCAGCGACCACGAAAGCTCGCGTTCAGTAAGGTTACGAGATGTTTCCTTGCTTAGCCGTGTCGGCAGGCCTAGGGGCCGTTGCCCATGGCGACCTCCGCAGCCCCTTCTTCCGCGCCCGCAGACAGCCAGCCATCCGGCCTTCCAGCCGCTTTGGGCGCTTACCTGATCTGGGGGTTCATGCCGGTCTACCTGCTGTTGGTAACCAGCGTGCCGCCGTTCGAGTTCGTTGGCTGGCGAATTATCTGGACGTTGCCGTTCTGCCTGCTGATCGTAGCGCTGCGTCGGCAATTCCCGGCGTTGCGGGAAGCGCTTTCGAACCGCCGAACGATGCTTGCGCTATTGGCGAGCGCGGTTCTGATAGCGATCAACTGGTTCGTCTATATCTGGGCGATCGTCCAGAACCAGGTCTATGCCGCGAGCCTCGGCTATTACCTCAACCCGTTGCTCAACGTGTTGCTGGGTACAGTGCTGCTCGGCGAGCGTCTGTCGCGCTGGCAGTGGCTGGCCGTCGCGATTGCGGCATCGGCTGTGGCGCTGCTGGCCGCCGGGGCGCTGACGACATTGTGGATCAGCCTCAGCCTCGCTTTCAGCTTTGGCCTGTACGGCATTGTTCGCAAACAGGTGAATGTCGGATCGCTGCCGGGCCTCACCATCGAAAGCGCGATCCTGCTGCTGCCCGCGATTGCCATCGCTGGAAACTACGCGGCCAGCCCGGCAGGTCCCTCGTTCGGCAGTGATCTCGGCCTGAGCGCCGCGATCGCCTTTTCGGGAGTCGTGACGGCGGTGCCGCTGTTGCTATTCGCGATAGCCGCCAAGCGCATGGATTATTCGACGCTCGGCTTCATCCAGTATCTCGCGCCGACGATAGTATTCCTTCTCGGCCTGACCGTCTTCGGCGAGGAATTGAAACCCGCGCAGCTCGGCAGCTTCATCCTGATCTGGATCGCGGTTGCGATATTCGTGGCCGACCTGTGGACCCGGTCGCGACGCGCCAAGGCTCTCGCCTAGTCTGATAGCCTCCAGCCGAGCGTCTGCCCGCCATGCCAGGGCACGATCTCTTCCCCGACCAGCGGAAGGGTTTCCGGCACCTGGACTTCGGCCCGTTCCAGAGTCACTTCGCTGTCGTTGACCGGCAGCCCGTAGAAGGCAGGACCGTGGAGCGAGGCGAAGCCTTCGAGATGCTCCAGCGCGCCTTCCTGATCGAACACGGTCAGATAGCTTTCCAGAGCGTAGGGCGCGTTGAAGATACCCGCGCAGCCGCACGACGTCTCTTTGGCGGAGCGCAAATGCGGCGCGCTGTCGGTGCCGAGGAAGAACTTGGGTGAGCCCAAGGTCGCTGCCTTACGCAGCGCCAGCCGGTGCTTTTCGCGCTTGGCGACCGGCAAGCAGTAGTTGTGCGGCTGGATTCCGCCGACCAGCATCGCATTGCGGTTGATATGGAGGTGTTGCGGGGTGATTGTCGCGCCGACCGTGTCGCCGGTGTTCTGCACGAACGCCACCGCGTCGGCCGTTGTGATATGCTCGAAAACCACCTTGAGCTTGGGAAACGCCGTCACGATCCCTCGCAGGTGCCGCTCGATGAATTCGGCCTCGCGGTCGAACACGTCGATATCGGCATCGGTCACTTCGCCATGTACGCACAGGACAATCCCTTCCGATTCCATCCGCTCGAGCACCGGATAGATTCGCTCGACATCGCTCACTCCGTGAGCGGAATTCGTCGTGGCGTTGGCAGGGTAGAGCTTAGCTGCCGTGAACACCCCTTCCGCATGCCCGCGGGCAAGATCGTCGGCGTCGGTGGAGTCGGTGAGGTAACAGGTCATCAGCGGAGTGAAATCGGCGCCATCGGGCACTGCCTCCACGATCCGCTCGCGATACTCTGCGGCCATCGCGGCCGTCGTCACCGGTGGAGTGAGGTTGGGCATCACGATTGCCCGCGCAAACTGCCGCGCGGTATACGGAACGACGCCGCGCATGATATCGCCATCTCGGAAATGCAGGTGCCAATCGTCGGGGCGGCGGATCGTCAGCGTGTCGGTCATGTGAGGTGCTTTAGGAGCGTGCGATAAGGCTTTCCAGCCCCCGCGCAGCGCAATAAAGCGCTGGCCATGAATACGATTGGATTCCTGGCCTGCGAGACGACCCTTCCCGGCGCGGGTCAGCGTCGCGGCGATGCGTTCGAGCATGACCTGATGATCGGTGCACTCGAACCGGCGTTCAGCGCCAAGGGGTTGGAACTGCGGATCATTGATTGGGAAGCCGGGCTTTCCGAATTCGACGGGATCGAACTCGCAATGCTCGGTACGGCATTGAACTATCAGGACAAGCCGGATGCGTTTCTGACCCGGCTCGATAAGTTGGCTGCCAACGGCATTATGGTCTGCAATCCGCCTGAAATCGTGCGCTGGAATGCGAGCAAGACCTATCTGCGCGAACTTGCCGAGGCCGGGGCGCGAACCATCCCGACCCTGTGGCGCGAAACCGTTACCGCGAGAGGCGTACTGGAGGCGATGGACACGTTCGAAACCGATCGCGTGGTTGTGAAACGGCAAGTCGGCGCGGGCGCGTTGGGGCAAGAGCTGGTATCGCGCGGATCGCTTCCTCCTAAACAATGGGAGTTCGGACATCCGGCCATGCTGCAACCCTACCTCCCGGCGATTGCCGAGGAAGGCGAGCTGTCCTTCATCTTCATCGATGGCGAGCTGTCGCATGCATTGCGCAAACGCCCTGCCGATGGCGACTATCGCATCCAGTCGCTCTATGGCGGCCGTGAAGAGGACTACCAGCCGACCCCCGAGGAGCACGCAGCATCGCAGGCGATCATGACTGCCCTGCCCTTCGATACCCCGCTCTATGCACGGATCGACATGCTCCGGGCCGAAGACGGGGCATTGCAGGTTATGGAAGCCGAGCTGATCGAACCCTATCTCTATCCCGAGCAAGGGCCGGAGCTGGGCGAGAGACTGGCGGCGGCGATATCCGAAAGAGTTCGATAGAAATGTCCGCCACACATCTGAAAAATCGCGCGATCATCCGCCTTGCTCCGCTGGCTTCGGAGGAGGATGTGCGCAGCTTCTTGCAAGGTATTGTCACCAACGACGTGTCGGGAGCCTTGCCCGTCTATGCCGCGCTTCTCTCCGCACAGGGCAAGGCGATTTTCGATTTCCTCGTCTGGGATGGGGGAGACGGTGCACTATTGCTCGATTGCGAGGCCGATGCAGCGGATGATCTCGCCAAGCGCCTGTCGCTCTATCGCCTGCGCCGCAGGATCGAGATCGCGCGCGATGACTCGCTGGGTGCGCACTGGTCGCTTGAGCCCGCAAAGGGGACCGTACCTGATCCGCGCCTCGCAGACCTTGGATACCGGTGGGTCGGTGAGCGCGGCGACGAGGTTGCCGGCGCCGACGATGCCTATCTCGCCCACCGCCTGTCCCTCGGCGTGCCCGAGGGCCGCGCCGAACTGGGCGATATCCTCTGGCTCGAAACCAATGCGGTCGAGTTGAACGGCGTGAGCTTCGAAAAGGGCTGCTATGTCGGGCAGGAAAACACCGCGCGGATGAACTGGCGGCAGAAGGTCAATCGGCGGCTGGTGGTGGTGCCGATCAAGCAATCGGACGAGAAGCGTCGCAAGGCCGCCTACCCGGGACGGGGGCTGGCGATCGATCACTTGCGGGTTGCCGATATCGATCCGGACAAGCTGCCTAATTGGCAGCGTGCAGGGATCTCGAATTAGTCCTGTAGGTATTCCTCAAGCGAGGCCTCGAGCATCTGCTCGGCCCGTTCGCGGGCCGCATCGCGCGGCAGGCCAAGCGACTTTGCCAATGCCCCACCGATCAAGGCGTCACCCAGCGCCAACAGCACGAGATTGAGCGTGTCGCGGTGCACACGCATATCGTCGTCGCAGTGATCAGCCTCTTCCGGCGCAATCTCGTCGACCAGTTCGTGGATCGTCGCGATGATCGGCGCGAGCGCATCCTCGTTGCCGGTCAGCAACATCCAGCTGGTGAGCGCACCCGCCCCTTCGCGATCGAATGCATCGAAAGCGAGATCGACCACTTCGCGCGGCGATCCCAGCCCGGCGCGGCTGGCATGGACCGCTTCGATAATGGTCTCGCACACCGTCTTGGCGAGATGCTCGGCGAGCGCTTTCTGCAGACCCGAAGCCGAGCCGAAATGGTGCAGCAGGTTTGCGTGGGTTCGCCCGATCCGCGAGGCGACGGCCTTCAGCGTCACCGATTGCGGGCCGGTTTCGATCAGCAGGGCTCGGGCCGCTTCCAATGCAGCCGAGCGCGACTCCTCGGGGCTTAGCCTCTTTCGTTCACTCATTACCGTCTGGAATTACGCAAAGTTACGGCGCGGGACAAGCCGACAAGCTGTCCCGCTACCGGTTCTAATCAAGCCGCTTCCTGCTGCTCTGACCAGTCGACCTCGACATCGCGGGCATACTCGGCCGTCGGCGCCGCTTCGCCGCGCCCGCAGCTGTGCCGTTCGACAACGCGCCCGGTCGGCTCGAAGCCCAGCTTGCGCAGGACCGTACCCGACGCGGGATTATCGAGGAAGTGCGATGCCACCAGCCGGTCGTGACCCAGCGATGCCGCGACTTCGATCACCGCCCGCCCGGCCTCGGTGGCATAGCCCTGCCCCCAATAGGGACGCGCGATCCAGTAGCCCATTTCGACATCCTGTCCATTTGGGCCGTCCGTCAGGTCGATCCCGATGCAACCGATCAGGGCTGCATCGCGGGCCCGCGTGATGAGGAAACGCGGGAACATCGGATCGATCGAAAGCTGGACGAATCTGCGGGCATCGTCGGCGCTGTAGGGCCAAGGCGCACGGGCTAGGTTACGCACGACGCCTTCGTCGGCGATCCCGCGCAACACCTGTTCCCAGTCCTCCGGCCAGGGTGGTCTCAACAGCAGTCTTTCGCTGCGATGGAACATGAGCTCTCTCCTCATCGCCCCGCGTCGCCCCTGTATGGGCCATGCGTGACAGTTGCATTGCGACGAACCGAAATTCGCCAATCTGTGAGGGAGAAACGACAAGAGGGAGACGGGTCGGTCCCATCTCCCTCTTGGTGAGCCGGACATTTCCGGCTGGGACCGTCCCGATGGACGATCCCGTTATGATCGTCCGGTTATTCGGCTGCTTCCGCAATCGCGTCTACGGACACGAATTTGCGGCCGAGCTTGCCTTTGTGGAATCGGACCACGCCGTCTTCGAGCGCGAAGAGGGTATGGTCCTTGCCCATGCCGACATTGGTGCCCGGATAGAACTTGGTGCCGCGCTGACGCACGATAATGTTGCCGGCGACGACTGCTTCGCTGCCGAACTTCTTCACACCAAGGCGACGACCGACTGAGTCGCGACCGTTACGCGATGAACCGCCTGCTTTTTTATGTGCCATTGGTCTCTAGTCCTTACTTCTTGTCGTCAGCCTTGGGCGCGGCTTTCTTAGCCGGTGCCTTCTTGGCCGGAGCTTTCTTCGCAGCAGGCTTCTTGGCTGCTGCAGTGGTCTTCCGTGCCGCCTTCTTGGCCGGAGCCTTCTTTGCGGGTGCCTTCTTAGCC
>JAAUYI010044912.1_pt1 | contig 14611 bp, 17 predicted proteins | sample 7278041 | NCBI WGS metagenome assembly JAAUYI01 (sample SAMN14350216, study PRJNA611818) | marine sediment metagenome | isolation source: surface marine sediment (0.6m) | place: French Polynesia: Moorea | collected 2018-08
AGAAAGTCATGGAAGAAATTGAAATCTGTCTCCTGCGAAATCCACATTTACCAAAATGGGATATTCTTATTCCACCTTGTTAGCTGGTAATTTCTTTCTTAGAAATCACCTTAGTTGAGGTCACGTATGCATGAGGGGACCTCAAAAGCGTGTCCTAAAGGATACCGCTTCGCATATGATGACCGTCGCCGCATGTATTCTGAATTCGAGCGAAGCGACTTGACACCAGTCAATTTGCTTGTGATTCGATTCGCTATTGGTGGCAGAACTATGGAGTCGTCCATTACCCATTGGCCAATTCGATTCTACTGCTGTGTGATGGGGGTGGTCGTAATAGTTCTCGACAATACCTGTTCAAGCAAGATTTGCAAGCTTTAGTTAATGAGTTGGGGATTGAAATTCGGATTGCTCATTATCCTCCTTATACCTCTAAATACAATCCGATTGAGCATCGCCTATTTCCTCATTTAACTCGTGTTTGTCAGGGTGTAATTTTGACGAGCGACCCTGGCGAGGTTTTCTCGCCCAAGGAACGCGCGAGTTCGACTCGGTAGAAATGGTCAAAGACTTGATGGCCAAGGCGAAGACCCGTACTGGGTTGAAAGTGTTGACCACTGTTTTAGATCGAGTGTACAAAACTGGTCGTCAAGTTACAGAAGATTTTAAGCAAACGATGAAAATTGTATTTGATGATTATTTGCCACAATGGAATTACACTGCTCAACCACAAGTCTGATAATTCTGGAGCAACAGGTTTTACAATTTATAGAGTTTTTCGAATTTCGCGATCGCTCGAAAACTCCAGAAGAGTTGGGCTGGCGACCTGGTTTTGTTGAGTCAACTGTTGGATGTTTATCAGACATATTATTGGGAAACTACAGGTAACCTATCTGCTCAAGCGGTAAAGCGATATATTGAAGAGTGTCAAGGATGATTCATCAATTATTTTATTAATTTTTTTGTTAGCCCTCGTTCCTCGCGGTGGCTTATATGAGGGCGCGTCATTTGAGTAAACCTCAAATGCTTGTGTCGTCCGTCCCCGCCTTCCGCTACGCTTGACTACGAGGTTTTACGCCAGGTTATATAATGTATCTAAAAAAACAGTTTAAAGGTTCGTATGTCTTTAGAGGATTATGGCAGGACATAGTAAATGGGCAAATATCAAACGGCAAAAAGCTAGGGTAGATGCCAAAAAAGGTAAAACATTTACTCAGCTATCTCGCGCTATTATTGTCGCAGCACGCAACGGTATTGCCGATCCTGATGGTAATTTTCAACTCCGCACTGCTATCGATAAAGCCAAAGCAGCAGGAGTAACTAATGAGAGTATAGAGCGATCGCTTGCTAAAGGTGCAGGAACATATCAAGATGATGATGCCGTTCTCGAAGAGATTCGCTATGAAGGTTATGGTACGAGGGGAGTAGCGGTATTAATCCAAGCCTTGACCGATAATCGCAACCGTACAGCAGCCTATTTGCGTTCGGCATTTACCAAAAATGGTGGCAATTTAGGGGAAACTGGTTGTGTTAGCTGGATGTTCGAGCAAAAGGGAGTAATTACTACAGAAGTGGTGGAGGAAGAAAAGTTATTAGAAGCTTCTATGGAAGGGGAAGCAGACAATTACGAACTTTACGAGGGAGAAGGTGCAGAAGTATTCACCACGATCGCTAATCTAGAAAATTTAAATCAAACTCTACAAAAGCACGATATTCCGATTAAAGACTTAGAATTACGTTGGATACCTAATAATAATATTGAAATCACCGACCCCGAACAAGCGCGATCGCTTTTAAAATTAATTGACACCTTAGAATCTCTTGACGATGTACAAAATGTCACCGCAAACTTTGAGATGAGTGAAGAATTACTCAGTGCCAGTAGCGTTTGAGTTTTTGTGGAAGATTAATCATGACGGTAGAATTAACGGCGGTTGGCGATCGCAACAATTGGTCTGAGGTTTACGATTTAGCGGATACTTACAGAAAACAGCAACAGTGGCAACAGGCAGCCATAGCTTTTCAACGGGCAATTAAACTCAAACCTGATTTTTTTTGGTCTTATCATCATTTAGGAGATGTTTTAGGTCATTTGCAGCAATGGCAACAGGCAGCTTTAGCCTATCGTCGTGCCGTCGAACTCGACTCCGAGTTTTTTTGGTCTTGGCACAATTTGGGAGATGCTTTAAGTAAACTAAAACAATGGGATAAGGCGATCGCCGTCTATCTTCAGGCTATTTTACTCCAACCAGAAACCAAGCAGATATATCAAAAGTTAGGATTGGCTTTTAAACAACGGGGTAGTCTCCAAGCTGCAATTCAACACTATCGTCAGTTAATTTTAAATCCCGATCGAAATCAAACTTTTAAGACTCTCCAAGATAAGCCAGAATTATTATTAAATATCGCTCAGACTCTGGCAAGAGAACATCAAACAATAGGGGCAATTATTCTCTATTATTTAGTATTAGAAATTCAACCCGATCGCACTCAAGTTTTGCTAGAGTTAGCAGCTTTATTACAACAGCAGAATCAATTAGAACAACAACTTGCTTCTCGCTCATCAAAGATCGAAAGTGAATTTCTCACCAGACAATCTAGTAACATTATTTCTAGTCCCAAACACGAGCCTATTTCTGGACAAATTACAGTTAAAAGCGATCGCCTTGTCTTGCCCAATCAATTAGAAGATTTATGTAGCGCGGTTGGTTGGTCGCCTCGACCTTTAAAGCGGGTCAAACAAGCTCTAGAAAATAGTTACAGCTACGTTTCCGCTTGGCATAGCCACGAGGGACAAGAACAATTAATTGGATTTGCCAGAGCAGTTTCTGATGGTGTTTTTCATGCAGTTTTATTAGATATCTTAGTCCATCCCCATTTTCAGAATCGAGGGATCGGTAAAACTATAGTTCAAACTTCGATCGAACAACTTCACGATTCAAAAATTAAAGATATCACTTTGTTTGCCAGTCCTCACATTGTTGATTTCTATCACAAATTAGGTTTTGTTTCTCAACCTAATAATCTTCAATGGATGCTTTGGTATCCCACTAATTAATATTCGCGCCTCTCTCCGAATTCCGAATTCTCTTTATTCTCCACTCAACCAGGCGATCGCACTCCTAATCCATTCTTCTACATTAGGATTTTTTAATAACTGGTTATCTTGGCTAAGGGCGGTTAGAACCTGTTCGATCTCTTCGTTACTATAGCCCAATGCCAAAAGGGTCATCTCCAGATCCTCTCTGACTTCGGGTTGGGGAGCAAAAACAGCTTTAGGCTGCTCCACCTCTACACCATATATTTTGCGCCACTGTTCTAGTTTGGTTTTTAATTCTAGGTCAATTCTTTCGGCGGTTTTTTTGCCTACTCCTGGAGTTTTGGTTAAAGTGGGAATATTGCTGGTGACAATTGCCCCGATTAATTCCGAGATGCCGAGAGTATCGAGTAGGGCGATCGCCAATTGCATTCCAATTCCGCTGACAGCAGTTAGCTGGCGAAACAAGTCTCTTTCTGCTGCTGTGGCAAAACCGTAAAGGATTTGTTTGTCTTCTTGAATCTGTAGATGAGTAAAAACCTGAAGAGGGCGATCGCTTTCTTCGTCTAACTGACGGGCAAAACGAGAAGGAATCTGCATTTCATAACCAACATCATTTACTTCTAGGATCAAGAAGAGACGATTTTGGGTATTTTTAATGATGTCTACTTTTTTACCTTTAAGGTAACTAATCATAAGTTGTTGCAGATGATTGTGCTTCGCTATGGTTTGCCTGGCTCGAAGCTGTTAGCTCTTAGCTCTCTTAATCTTATTTCCTATTTTCTACTTACTATAGAGAATTTCATCGCTTTGAATCTTGAAATCTTGGTCTATCCACACTAAAGAGATTTCTTGTACTTCTCCTTGAGAGAGTGTCACCAAGGAAAAACTACGCTTGACACCATGAGAGTTTTTCATTATTCGCGGGACACAGGCTGCATTGAGATATACGGTATCATCTCTCACCTCAACAATTGTCCGTCGCTTACCAGGAGGATATTTTAAGGCATGGTGCATATGTCCAAAAGTAATCAGAGGAATAGACTTATCCAGACTACGTATATCTGCGATCGCTTTGGTCAGATCGGGGTCGCCATAGTCCCCCCCTTCGTATTTCCAATCTCGACCACAGATTGATTCTGGCCGATCTCCCAAACCATAAGGGCCATTATGACCGACAATAATAATAGTTTTATGGGCAGCATTTTTGGCTGAGGTGACTATTTGCTCGGTAGATTCAGCAAAACTTTTAATGTTGTAGCGATCGCGATAGAACTCACTATTTCTCCAGATAGCCCCCCCCCAGCTAAAAGGACGACTGCCCACCACAGATAAATCGTAGTCGGCAAAATCTAACTTAGAATACCCTACATGAGCTTCTCCTAACAAATCTAGCTGTTGCTGTACGCGGTCTTCAACCGCATGGTCGTAAGGAGCTTTTTGCCTCCCCCAAGACGAGGCACTATACCAGGCATCATGATTGCCCATAATTGCTGCTTTGGGAGTTTTTACTGCTGCAATTTTACCTACGACCTCTACTGCTTCATCCCCAAAATCTCCTACCAATAAAACTAAATCTACACCAAGATATTTGAGAGCCTGTTCGTCTCCCTCATCCCATTGATTATGAACATCTCCGACTACAGCTATAGTGATTTTTTGTTTAATCTGACTCATTAAAACTGATTGACTCTTTGCTTGTTAAGTTGCTGACTGCTCACAGACTATACTGCACCACTATCTTTATTAAAAATCACCCAAACTGTCTTTAAAATAAGTTTTAAATCGTATAGCAAACTCCAGTTGTGCTGATACTTTAAATCTAACTTAATTACATCTTTAAAGTCACGTACCTGGGAACGACCGTTTACTTGCCATTCCCCTGTCATTCCAGGTTTAACATCTAATCTTTGCCATTCTGGTATCTGATATTTCTCTACCTCTTCAGGAGTTGGCGGACGAGTTCCAACTAAGCTCATATCTCCTTTAAGGACATTCCAGAATTGGGGTAATTCATCTAAACTAGTACGGCGTAAAAAACTACCCACCTTGGTGATTCGAGGATCGTTATCATTTTTAAAAAATGCTCCGCTGGCTTGATTTTCGATGTCTTTTTTTCTGGCTTCAGCATCGGCGTACATAGAACGAAATTTCCACATCTGAAACTTTTTTCCCATCCAGCCACAACGGATCTGCCTAAAAAAGATGGGGCCTGGACTGTTTAGCTTGATTGCCAAGACGATCGCGGGCGAGATGATTGCTGTAATTGCCAAACCGACAATAGCCCCGACTATATCTATGAGTCGTTTAATAACAGAGCGCACTGAGGGATGGGTTTCTGGCGATTCTTTAATCGACCATTTGGTTGAAGAAGACCTTATATCTAAGACATCATCTAATCCTGTCATCGACAAGGTTGCCATCACAGGAGCTTGTACTGATTCTAAAACTAATTTAATATTTTTCTCTTGGGCAGACTTAAAACTGGAGATTAAAGCACCAATTGCGCTACTATCAATAAATCTAGTCTTAGCAAAGTCCAGAATTATCTGCTGGTGAGAAATGTCTGATTGCAACAACTGACTGATAGTTTGTTTAAACGATACGGCTTCTAAAACTGTCAGACGTTCTGGTAACTTTACAACTGGATTGTCCCGCTCGGAGGACAAAGGAAACCGAATCTCCGGTGTCTTGTCAATCATTAATTCTCAGAGTTCTATTATCAATAAGGGCTGGTCACTTTTAGTAAGGTCAATAGTACACAAAAGCACTATCGTGCGTTTTTTATCTTTTCCAATTATAAATATACAAGTAGTTAATTGAGAACATTTTTAGAAAAAAATATCAGCAAACCTACCGAAAACAGTTAATTTTATGGTTATTTCTTGATTTTTATTAATTCGATCTTACACTCTAATGATTCAAAAGCAGAAGGACAAATTTTAAGCCACCTCAAAGATAAGATGAAATTCTCTTTCTTCTTTAGCCATCTTTTGCTATTAATTCTCCAAGAGATGCCATGAACTGTCGTTCACAACCCAGAGATGAAAATCAAAGAATTAACGAATTTACGTTGTTTTAGATTCTATTTTCAAGACAGTCTATTTGGGCAACAAAAACTAAGTGTCGATATTAAGTTGGGTTAGGCAAGGAAATCGATTAAATCGATGGTCAAAAAAATTTTTTGCCCTAACCCAACCAAATTGGAAGATTCGGATTATCTTAGGATTTAATTGACAGGTACTCTTTTAAAACCCCCATCGCTTTGTTTTAGAGACGATTATCCCTTCTACCGATAGGTTCTCTTCCTTCTTTAGCTCTCGCCTTGTCTCTAGAAGCACTGCGACGTAAAGCTTGAAGACGCTCTTCGTATTTTTTGCGCTTACGACGACTGGGAGTCATTTCAATCAGAGTTTTTAAGGCACTACCCAAACTTTTGTAGGCGTTGGGTAAAGAGTAACCAAAACGGGTAGCTAGAGCGATCGCTTTTTCATCTGCTTCTATGGCTTCGGTAAGAGTTTTTTCGCTGCTATTTTTTTGCCACAGGCGATAACCAGAGATTCCGCATAAAGATAAAGCTAGTAAGAGCAATAAACCATCTTGTACCCACAATTCTCCTACAGCACCACCCAAACCGATTGCTAAGGCTGCCATTTCCCATCCTTCTTTGGGAATAGTATCGTTTTGGACTCTGGCAACCTCATGCCAAAACAACAAATTGCGCTGATCGATCGCCAGATTATCCCACTTAGCTAGATCGATCTGAATTTCAATCTCATCTTTGCCAATTTCTTCGCTACGAATCAGAGGGGGATTCACTTCCGTTGAACCTTCAACAATGACCCAGCTTTGTAACTCTGGGGGAAGTAAAGTTTTTAGACGGCGCAGTTCGTTGATTTCGGCCCTAGCGGAAGAGGTTGCATAACTCATACGTTTACCAATTTAATGCTTTGATTATCAGTAATTTTTCCAGTGTACTTACTTTTCTATCATATCCAATATCTATTTATTAATTAAAATGCTTGGGTTATAGAAGATTCCCAGATAAACTGAAAACTCGATCGATAAATTTTTTAGATTTAGGATTGACATACTATGTTTGGGCAGACTAAGAAATGTTTCAAACGAGACTTGCGCTTGCCGAGGAAACCTCGGCGCGCTTCCTCGTTCAATTTTATTTGCTGGATGTGTTTTGGTCTTGTAGCGAGTGTTTTTATCTTAGGAGTAGATCGTAATGCTACTTTAGCCAACCCTGGAAATATTATCGCTCCAGAAGTTGTCAACAGTGCCACACAGGTAAATGTCTTTCAAGCGCTCGTCTTAGGTTTTGTTCAGGGCGCGACAGAATTTATACCTATTAGCAGTACAGCCCATCTCAAAGCTGTACCCGTGTTTTTTGGTTGGGGCGATCCTGGGGTTTCTTTTTCGGCGGTAATTCAATTGGGTAGTCTGGCTGCGGTTTTGTCTTATTTTTGGTCAGATCTGAGTCAGATTACCAAAGGAATGATTAAAGCAGTCCGTACCTCTGATTATGATTCCCAAGATTTTTGGCTAGCAGTAGGTATTGCTATCGGAACAATTCCAATTTTAGTTTTGGGTTTATTATTAAAAGCTTTTGAGCCTGCTTGGTACGAAAACATTTTTAGAAGTATGCCTTCGATCGCTGTTGTCTCCATTGTCATGGCTCTTTTACTGGCACTGGCAGAATCAGTGGGAAATCAAAAACGCAATTTTAGCGATTTATCGGTAAAAGACGGCATTTTAATTGGTTTAGCCCAAGCTTTAGCCATTATACCAGGAGTATCTCGTTCTGGATCTACCGTGACCTTTGGTTTATTTAATAATTTAGAGCGAGCCACAGCAGCTAGATTCTCTTTTCTTTTGGGTATCCCTGCTATTTTTCTGTCGGGTTTAGTAGAGTTGAAGGGCATGATTGATGATGGTGTAGCAAGTTCTGGAGCGATGCCCTTAATTGCTGGCTTAATATCCTCGGCGGTATTTTCCTATCTGGCGATCGCTTGGTTATTAGAGTTTCTGAAAAGAAGAAGTACCTGGGTGTTTGTTTGGTATAGATTGGCTTTTGGAGTATTGATTCTCGCTGCTGTAGCTTTGGGCTGGGTTAAATAAGAAACGAGTAACGAGGAGCAAGGCAAGAGGAGGAATAATCGAGGGCGATCTGGGAATGTTGAGATTAGAACCCAGTAATCTTAACAATTTACTCTCAATGACTCACATTCTCGATCCTGCTAATAATGAAACTTCGACTAATTTCACGCTGCAAATCGAAAAAATTCTGGAAAAACGTCAGGCGATCGCCGAGAAAATATTAATTAAAATTCAAAGTCAGGTTGAGGAAAAATTACAGCGGGTTTCGATTTATACTCAGGAAGCAACAACCAGAAACTTTGGCCACTAATATCAAAAATGCTACCCTAAGTTACGAAGCAGAAATCAAAGAAATACTAGACCGACATAAAGAACATTTAGATCCAGATAGAACTAAATATCAGTTAGGTAATCAAACAAAAAATAGATTTCAATTACTCAAAAAAGAAGCAAAAATTACTCCAGAGACTTTAAGACAGACTCTTATCAAAGCACAGACTGCGGTAATCAATGACTCCAAGCAAAAACTATTGAAGTTGTCGGCAGATCCCAACAAGAAACTAGCAAATACGATCGAAACCTTTGTGGAAGAGGCTTTCTTAGACGATGAAAATGGTAAAGTAAAAGATGATTGGCGCAAGTTTTTGAGCTACTACACCGCAGAAATTTGGTCAGAAGAATTTGGTTCGGATGCCAATGATCTAGCTCTCAAAAAAGAGTGGATGCAACTGGTAGAAGATTCCAAAAACGCCAATAGTTCCAACCTACTCAGTTTTATCTAATAAATAAGAAAAATAGCGCTCGCCTTGGCTACGCTAGCATAATCGTAGCTCGATCTACAGCAGCGATCTTGCTCGGAGAAAACCTAAATCCTCCTCTTTCCTCTTTCCTTCTCTATGAGTCAAACTACCATTCAACCTGCAAAAATCAGTCGTGTATTGCCAAATTCGATCGCCGAAGAGATTGGATTTGAACCAGGCGATGCGATCGTTTCAATTAATAACACCCAACCCCGTGATTTGATTGACTATCGTTTTTTGTGTAGCGATGAATATTTAGAGTTAGAAGTGATGGATGCTGCGGGGGATATCCATCAAATTGAAATCGAAAAAGATTACGATGACGATCTAGGGCTGGAGTTTGAAACCGCTTTATTCGACGGTCTAATTCAATGTAACAATCATTGTCCTTTTTGTTTTATCGATCAACAGCCTCCTGGAAAGCGAGAAAGTCTCTATCTCAAAGATGATGACTATCGTCTTAGCTTTCTTTATGGTAGCTATCTGACCTTGACCAATTTAACCGAGAAAGAATGGCGACGGATCGAACAGATGCGCCTTTCTCCCCTTTATGTCTCCGTACACGCCACCGAACCAGAAGTTAGAACTCGTCTGTTGAAAAATAAGCGTGCTGGGTTAATTATGTCCCAGTTTCAGTGGTTTCAAGAACGACGCTTACAGATCCACGCCCAGGTAGTAGTTTGCCCTGGTATTAACGATGGTATACATCTAGAAAGAACTCTGTTAGATTTAGCCTCTTTTCATCAGGGAGATCTTCCCGCAGTTGCCTCCGCTGCGGTAGTTCCTGTTGGGTTGACTCGCTTTCGCCCCAGCCAAGATGAATTGATTCCCGTCAGTCAAGATAAAGCCCGCGAAGTAATTATCCAGGTACAGCAGCTACAAGCAAAATTTAGACAGCAGTTTGGTAGTAACTTTGCCTGGTTAGCCGATGAGTGGTTTTTGATCGCCCGTCAGGACATACCTCCAGAATCTCACTACGAAGACTATCCCCAAATTGGCAATGGTGTAGGTTCAATTCGGTTATTTTTAAAACAGTTCCAAAATACAGCTAGGAAAATGCTACCCAAGGCGATCGCTCCACCTCGCCGTTTTACTTGGGTAGTAGGGAATGCAGTGGAACGAGCTTTCCAACCCCTAGTAGAACAACTCAACGCCGTCCGAGGATTAGAAATTAATCTCGTAGCTTTAAATAGCAAATATTGGGGACAAGAAATTACCGTCACGGGCTTGTTAACGGGGCAAGATTTACTCGCAGGTTTAGCGGGAAAAGATCTTGGCGATGGCATTTTGTTACCATCCCTGATGCTCAAACACGATGAGACTAAATTTCTTGACGATCTGACGATAGCTGATGTCAGTCAGCAGTTAGCGGTATCCATTTTTCCTGTAAGCGGTGTTGAAGAACTAGTCGAGCGCTGTCTTAATTGACACTCCCGTCACCCATGGGCGAGAGACTCTTGATTCACCCCTGGATAGCTAGAGACGCGCAATGCACTGTGACGCCAAGGTTGAATCTATTGTACTATTTTAATTAATTAATCGGGTTGGTTCGGATAGAAATATTGTTGTTCAGTTACGCTGTTTGTATTTTTCTGTATATTTTCGGAATTAAGTTTTTTCTGTGTTTGGTTTTTTTAGTTTAATCACTGCTTGGCGAAAACCTAGAACTACCAAAATATTAGACAGAGTCAAAAACATTTCCGCGCTTCCATGTAACCAATCTACATTAGCCAGAGTCTTGCCATAATGAACTTGGGCGTAAATTCCCGCAGGAATTGTTACCGCCACAAAAATCAATAAAACATAAAAACCGATTAAGGCTAAAAGTGGTGTTTTTCCCGAACGAGTCATAAACCACAAAAAACCCAGATAAGGAAATAAAGAAATTGCAAATAAACTATCTTTACTCATAGATACTATCAAGCTAAAAAAATCAATTTAATCGGACTCGATCTCAGATTTTCTGGTATTACGCCAGATTCCCCAAGCAGCGATACAAACTGTAAAATTTCCTACTACTGTCATCGATGCTTGTAGAGTTACTAGCCATTCTAAAGACTGAGTATTATCAAAAAAATGCCAGGTACAGGCACACATGGCACTAACTAAAGCAGGTAACATAGCGAATGATAAATTATACCAAGAGCGATCGCCTGTAATTTCTCCATACCGCCAAATATAGTAGATAGCAGCAGCCCATTCAATTACGCTCGATACATGGACTATCCAAGTTGGAATTGATAATGCGTGCATTGTCGATTACTGATGATTATTTGTATATTTGTATACCAATATTATTGAGACAACTTAGTTTCCAGCCACTCTATTACCTGTTTGCCTAAAGTTACACCATTCAAACGATCTATTTCTCTAATACCTGTTGGGCTGGTGACATTTACCTCTGTTAGATAGCCACCAATAACATCAATACCCACAAAATAAAGTCCATCAGCAAGTAATTGGGGGGCAATCAAAGCACAAATTTCTTGTTCTCTTGCGGTAATATCTACTTTTACCGCTTTTCCGCCCACTGCCATATTGCCTCTAAATTCATTACCACTGGGAATACGATTAACCGCTCCGATTGGTTTTCCCTCCAATAAAACAATTCTTTTATCTCCTTCTTTAGCAGCAGGTAAATATTCTTGAACCATGACAGGTTCGCGTCCCCTTTGAGTGCTAACTTCTACTATAGAGTTAAAATTGCGATCGCCTTTTTCTAAAAATAGAATTCCCTCTCCTCCTTTTCCTCCCAAAGGTTTTAGGACGGCAAACTGTTTTTCTTCTACAAATTTGGCAATCACCGTTTTATCTTGACTGACAATAGTTTCAGGAATTACCTCAGTAAATTGCAGAGCGTATACCTTTTCATTGGCAGTCCTCAGTCCTTGAGGAGAATTAACTACCAGAGTTTTATTGCGATCGATTAAATCTAATATGTAGGTCGTGTAAAGATAGGGAATAGTAACAGGAGGATCGGTACGCATGAATACAGCGTCCATTTCCTCCAAACAAGTCAGAATTTTTTCGCCGACTAAATACCAATCCGATTCTGCCTGCCAATATCCGTCAACTAACTTTACGGGTTTTAAACTGACTGCTTGTAAATATCCCCAGGCCTTCCCTTCAACAATGCTAAGTTGACTAGCTTCAGTTATCCAAACTTGATGACCTAATTTTTGTGCTGCTTCCATCATGGCAACACTACTATCATGTCCTGGATCTAACTGAGCAATCGGATCGATGATAAATGCGAGTTTCACGCTGCTGTCCTTATAATGAATTCTCTACGCTTCTAATTTAATAAGGTACAGCCTGTTAACACCTCTTTACAATAGAGGATCTAATTCACCTTGACTATCTAGAGCGTAGAGATCGTCACACCCCCCAATATGGCGATCGTCAATAAATATTTGGGGTAAAGTCGATCTACCATTAGCTCTCATGGTCATTTTAGCTCTAGCATCTTCATCTCCATCAATACAATATTCACTATATTCAACCCCCTTGTCATCCAGTAAACCTTTAGCACGAATACAAAATGGACAAAGACTCCAGGTATATATCTCTACTTTTGCTGCCATAGCTACACTAAATATTAAGTATTATTACGTCATACTCATCTTAAACTGATTTGTGAATTATTTTGAGATGTCAATGATACATCAAGCGATCGAGCAAATGTTGGCTGAATTTTTCCACTTCGTTGTAATAACCCCAAACAGTAAGATGTTTTAGTTGGCAGAAATTCTCTTCGGCACTTATCAGTACTCCAATATTTCGCCTGTTCCAGATCATCTTCAAGAGTTTTCTAACGTAGTTTGGTAAATTTTGAAACAATAACTTAGAGATTTTGATTCCGAACTGTTACTTTGTTAGTTTTAATTATCTATTTGGGAACTCTTAAAGGTAAGACTAAGGAAGTTCTTGTATCTCAGAATCAGAGATCACTTTGCCCCAAAGCGACAAAGCCCGTTCTGATTATTGGTCAATCAACCCTTGGTTGCGAAGTTTGCCAGAGTAAAGTGGTTGAGATAACTACTAGCTTAGAAACACAACTTCTTTAATAAGTTAACTTAGATCGAACTTACATAAAATGGAATCAGCAAAAGTTGTTAATAAAATTCTACTAAGTTCCCTTGCTTTTGGTGCAACCTTTGGTATTGGAATGTTAGTAAAAGATGATAATATCCAAAAAGCCTTGATGGGTACGGGTGCAGTAGGATCTATGGCTTGTGTGGCTGGAGCTATAGTTACTAACAATAAAAAAGATTCTCATAACAATCAAGACAATAGCTTATCTGATAGTCAAATATCAGAACTTCGTAGTCAAGAAGTACAGTTACAGCAATCTCTCAATGAAACTACTGCCAAAATGCAAGCAGTAGAAGCTGACATCAATTCTCTTCAAAACGAACACGACCAACTATTGAGTATAATCTCTAATTTGAGCGAACAAAAACAACAATTAGAGACAGAATCCGATCGTTGGAATCAGCAAATCCAATCAAAAAAACAACAGTTAGAGACAGAAAATGATAATTATCATCAACAAATCCAATCAAAAAAACAACAATTAGAAACTGTAAACACTCAGTTATCAACTAGTCAAAGATATCAAGAAGAATTAAATGAAAATATATCTACTTTAGAAAATCAAAAACACGATTTACATAAAGAAGTAGAAAAATTATCTTCTAAACAAAAGCAACTAGAGCAAGTAATATCTCCTATTGAAGAAAGCGTAGCTAATTTTGATTTGAAAACAAATGTAGAATCAAGCACGAAAATCGAATCAGAAACAGAATCGAGAGCGGAAGTCGAGCAATTAGTGGATTCTTTGGATGAATCAGAATTACAAGTATTTAGTACTGAGTTAGAAACAGAATCAGAATCAGATACAAATCCATTTATAAATGATACTTTAGAAGAAACAGATACCAATAAAGATGAACAGAATTCTGAGTTAAAGACAGTAGACAAATTAATAGGTTCTTTTAGTGAGTCTGAACTAGAAATGTTCGACCATAAATCACCTACAGAAGTCGAGCATACCAATCAGTTAAATACTATAGAAAATATTATTGAAGAAGAATCTTCTGAACCTGAAGTAGAAGATTTGGTTAATTCTATAAATGAAACTGAGCTAGAAATACTCAGTAACCAAGTATCTCAAGAAGTTTCTGAAAACAGTGAATCATTAAAGTTGGAATCGCAAGAGATGGCGATCGCCTTCGATGAAGACAACGAAGCATCATCGCCAACCTTCAGCATTGAAGATAGTTCGACACAAGAATTGCAAGACTTGATGGGAGAATTAATTACTCCAGAAGGCGAAGCATCGGAAGAATTCAGCCTCGAAGATACTTCTACCCCTGAAGAATTGATTGTTGAAGAAGACGAAACATCTGAAGCCTTCAGTCTGGAAACAACTCCTACCTCAGAATCTCAAGAGTTGATGATGGGATTGGATCAAGACAACCAAGAACCATCGGAAGAATTCAGCATCGAAGAGAGTTCTACAGAATCTCAAGAGTTGATGATGGGATTCGATGAAGAAAGCGTAGCACCATCGGAAGAATTTAGCATTGAAGATACTTCTACCCCTGAAGAATCGATCGTCGAAGAAGACGAAACATCTGAAGCCTTCAGTCTGGAGACAACTCCTTCC
>JAAUYI010004582.1_pt1 | contig 14608 bp, 5 predicted proteins | sample 7278041 | NCBI WGS metagenome assembly JAAUYI01 (sample SAMN14350216, study PRJNA611818) | marine sediment metagenome | isolation source: surface marine sediment (0.6m) | place: French Polynesia: Moorea | collected 2018-08
CAACAAGCGTATGCGACGATATATTGCTGTGGCACACAAGTTTTCATCCATGATACATTTGCACAGGTACCGATCTATGTGATGGCAGAAAACAGCAGCTTTGCACCCCCTGCACATTTGACCAACTGTCAACGAGGCTGATACAGCAAACACGCGGGCTATGCACGTGTTCGGTTCGGTATCAGTAAGGGCCAAAGACGAGGGGGGACCGTAATCTCGATCGGAGGACGAGCACGTAGGACACCTAAACCAATACCGCATGTCCTTGTATGAGACGATTTGTTTCTCCTGATTTCTGGCCGTAGGGGAGTCAACCATATGCCGTTGCTTGCAAGTCCTGCGGCCGCCAAAGCAGAGGACATAAATCCTTGATCTACGACCCGAGTAGGGACGGTGTTGAAGTTCGTCAGCCACGTTCACGGAATTGGTCGTGTAAGCCAAATGCTGATATTGGAGCATTGGCTTGCCATCTCTCCACCGTGTGCTCAGTTCATACAGTGGCACAGCTTTGAATGATGATGAACCATCCAGCGAGCAAGTGTCAATGGCTGGATTTTTTGATGACAGGCATATTCTAGGCCTCTCGCGCGTAGTGTTCTCAACAAGAGGTGACAGGCGACAGATTCCACATACCAGGCACTGTGCGTGCAGGGACACAGACTGGTCATATATCCTCTTCTCCAGGTCGCGGTTATTACCTAGTGGTCCAGTGCATTTTGTGTGGCACGTGCAGCCGTTCTCATTCAAGCGAAGAAATTTTGTGCGAAATCGAGCTCTGCCAGTCGTATACAACAAAGTCAGCAGATTCATGTACTCAACATCATAAGCCAACATTTGAGTGTACTTGGCTGGGGCATTCATCACCATGTCGATGACTGTGAGGAGTTGTGTCATCTTAAGCATGGTAATTCCATGCATGACAAGCTCCAGGATGGCCAATCGCTTGGCGTAGTTGTTGGCGGGTTTTATGGGCCTAGAAACATACATTGCGGGATCACGGGTGGCCCCTTTCCACCGTTCTGTAACAAGATTGCTCGAGAGTCGGAAGGCAGTCTGCTTAACCCGGGTGAAGTACTTGTGCAGGAACGTGTTCCGATATGCACTTGGCAATGAATCGTGCCTGGCATGGAACCCACAAGCTATCCTGCTCAACCGCTTGATGAGTTCCGCCGATCGTCTGCGGACCTGTGAGTACAGTTGGCCCACAGTTCCAACTCCAGATGGGAGGGGACGCATCATTATTGGAAGATTGGCTCCTCTTTGGCGGGGGTGGGTGCCTCGACAGCGCATGGAAGTGATCGGCAGCAGCCGCTTCAAGTGCACACCGAGTTCTATTGCATGACATTCAATACTGTAGACAATCGCGTGTGCACATTGAATCATGACATTGCCGGGCTCATTCATGCCATATGAAGTGTTTGTCCAAGTGGTGCGAATGAAATGGGCTGTGAGCCTCATCAGATGGATGAAGTTGGCGTCCTTCATACAGGCCATCACGAGGGGTGTGTGAGCTCGATGACGAGGCCATCGCAAATGCACGAGCCGAACCACCAGACCAATCATCGCTTCTGTGCTCCACACCCGACTCAACCAATACTCGTCTGTGACGGGAGACGGTGGCGGTTCGGTGTTGCCCACGGCATGTTTGAACCGGTCGCCCTGCTCACCTATGAGATAGGTGTAGAATCGGAGAACAGTAAGATCGATAGGTTTGAACTTCATGTCGCGTTGTGCCATCCGGTACATTTGGGTGGTCATACATGAGTGACGTTATAGTTCCACAATCTCCACAAGGGACAGCTGCAATTGCCGTCTAGTGCATGCCGTGGACAGACATGATGGATTGCAACCCCTGGCATTGGAACGGGCGACGGATGAGACCTAAGTTTAACTTACGGTACTGCGAATCTGGATGGAGGACAAGAAACTGAAAGTAGGCATGCATTTGAAACACACACACCCCCCTCTGTTAGTGTGCTACTGCTACTGGTCTATATATAGGGGGGTGGCGGTCTCAATATAGAGGACTATTAAATATTAATAGAATATATGGTCATCAACAACTACCTCCTCCATTGGGCGACCATGCGTGACCACAATCAGAGAGGCCAGATTTGAAAGTTAAACTATGCTGACGAATGAGTACGCTAGCAAATTAATCTAGTAACAGACAGCTACAAAAGATCTCCAACAGCACTGAAACAGTAGGAGAATCCACATCATTGTTGTAGACTTCAGGCAAGTGCACTGTGGAAGAGAATTGTCAACCTACTATTCATGTGCCCCCATTGGATAGAGACATGACAGACATCACACCAAGCCCCGGGCAGTCTCATACTAGATGCCCATGTGGAGGAACCGGTTCCTGCGTACAAATCATTCAGAACACCACTAGGACAGATGCGTTTGACGCCGTACGTATGGACACCTTGAGCAGGACGGGCCTGGATTTGATCCAGAAACATGCGCTCATCTCCAATCGTACCGTCTATACACACAGTGCCAAGGACCTCTTCTCCATCCTCAATCGAAATCGAGGAGAGTTATCGATAACCTGGATGAGGACGCAGGCGCAGATGACGTTTCTTCATGCTGCTGTCATCACCGGACGTATGGAGATCATTCCAGTGCTGATTGACTGTGGACTTTTCCTGGACTTGTTTGATTGCGTCGTTCGTGACCCACATTCTGTCTACTCGGGGCACACCGCGATGGAGATTGCAGACATGCAGAGGAACAAGAAGATGTTGACCTTCCTGCCTCAGCAGAAGAAGTTTGCCGAGAATTTGGGGTGGATGCATCGCGTCGCCAGGGATGGGAACTTGAAGGCTGTAAAGTGGCTGTGGGAGAAGCATCCCAGTCTACTGACTCAACCTATGGCACCGGTGGACATCGCACCATTGTCCTCGCCGGTCCAACTCCATACAGGCACGGAGCCAATTTACTGGGCTGTTACATCGGGATCAGCTGCTCTCGTGAATTTCATGATGTCTAAAGGTGCAAATAAACACAGCACGTCTAGTGAGGGTGAAACACTGCTGACCCGCGCCTCTTCTCTCGGACTGGTAGAAATGGTGAAATTAATAGTTGAGGAATTGCTGCTAGACCCCAATGAGCCGGGCTATGAGCAGAAGACAGCCTTACAGCTCGCAGTGCTCAATAAAGATGTGAGCATGGTCAGAACGCTTCAACAACTCAATGTACCGATTCCCAACTGGCTGCTGAACGATGTGGCCAAAGTGGGCCATGTGCAGATTTTTTCGATGTTGAGAGAACACTTTTATAACCTTGACCTCCAAGATGAGATGGGCAAGTTCCCACTTTATTACGCCATCCAGAACAATAATCTTCAGATGGCTGAGGAACTCATCAAATCGGGGGCCAAACTCTTCCTCCAGGACCGACAGAAGAGAAACTTGTTACACTTGGCGGTTTCAAGATATGATGAAGATACATTCCAGTTTGTGATGCGACATCTGCAGCAAAAGAAATACAATCGGAGAAAAAAGGTCATCTGCCAACTGATCAACCAGCGTGACAGGTACGTGGGTGCTGAAAGATGCTTTCTGGTCCGAGGCAAGGACAAGGGCACCACAGCATATCATTACGTTAACGTGAATCGCTTCTGCATGAGCGTGTTTCGGAAGATGGCGAGAGATGGCAGTACAATCGATGTCATGAAATATGGCACGACCGTCCTGTCAGGCTGGGGAGCAGAGGTACCTCCCGATGTGCTGGAGACCATCGAAAAAAAATATGACATAACAAAGGTCACAGATTCAACAGTGGAGGATATGACACCGCTGAATCTTGCAATTCTGAAGGAAAACTACGACATGGCGATGACACTGATTGATTGTGGAGCCGATGTTAATCTAGCTGACTGTTTCGGACTGACCCCCCTGCACATGGCGTGCATGCGTGGGGCACTGAATGTTGTTCGGCATCTGGAGAAGAAAAGAGCAAGCATGACTGTGACGGATGTCGAGGGACACACGCCCTTAGACATTGCTGTGGCTAACCACCACAATCATGTGGTCAACTTCTTGAAGGGTTACACCATCGTCAACCTCAAAGATATGGAGGAATTCAGGAGAGCGCTTGGTGAATATGCGGTCAAAGTTAGCGACGTCAAGCTTCAGGAGGTTCGGGCAAAGGGTCTAGATGTGAAGAGACAACTCATCAAAAACCTCCAGATGTTGCAGGCTGACATTGACAGTATGTGTACAGTGCTCGGCTATGGTCCGGTTAGGCAGGAATCTGGCCACGATGTCACGGTCTAGCAATAAATGGTCATACAAATCGTCCTTGTATCCTGAAGAAAAGGCAGTTGAAGATCCCCAAAGAAATGCATCCATATGATGAATAAACTGACGTGATTCTGGTTGACTAGCATGCCTGTTGTCTTGTTGTCTTTTCTTTTTGTGAAAAACAAGGGACATGGGTCTTCCACTAACCCTTGGCTGCATTGGTGGTCGTTTTGTCCTGATTCCCTATTTACTCACAGTGGTTATAACATGGAGTGGAGTATGGACAGGAAAACTTGAACACTCCCCTACACTAGTATTGGCCGGCCGGCCGGCCGGCCGGCCGGGGGATAATCTTCCCTGTCTTCTAATCCTCTCTAATCCTCTCTTTATATATAAAGAGGAGTAGAAGATATGTGAAGATTATCCCCCGGCCGGCCGGCCGGCCGGTCGGCCAATACTAGTGTAGGGGAGTGTCCAAGTTTTCGTGTTGATGGGATGTCAATCCATTGTACCTAGCACAGTGCTGCCACATTCGGACCGCAGCGCCATCTCGTGCATGTGGCGGGCGCAGTGAGTTTAACTTTCGGCAGCTGGACGAATGTCGCACAGTGTATGACTTTCATCCAGTTGCCAGAAGGTAAACTCACTGCCCCCCACCACATGCACGAGATGGCGCCTGCATACAGTTATCGCTTTGTGTGGAACTAGATTCTTGCTCACTTGCTGGAATAGCTAGACACAAGACAACATTACGATTCTTATAAATTTAATATATTCATGAATAGTGTACTCATCACTTCCCTTGACGTTTGACAACGTGCGTTTGAAACAGTATTTCGAATGCCGAATCATTTAAACCTGAATACAGGGCATATTTAGCATCATGTGCTAATGTATATTTCCCACCCGCCATCAGAAGCTTCTCCCAACTCAGGTAGTTGTTGATCTTGATTGGAAAGGAGTTAAGAGATGGGTAGGGCGAAAGGCTAAGGTGGTGATTCAAATGTGTAGCGTTGAATAAATATACAGCTGAAGTAAAAACAGAGATCACTTGCCGGTAGGCTGATTCATGCATGTGAGTGCCTTCCACCCAATCACGTAATTGAATGCTAAAGTGGTCTGCAGGTAAGGGTTGATCTGCCGATGGTAGCAACGCGTGTAATATGTCCATGCTTGGCTTGTCCATATCTCCACAGAGGGTCAAAATATGCTGCCGTATACCACCCTTGGGCAAAAGTAGTCGTTCTAGTGAACCTATCATGAGCATGATGCGAAGCAGGTCTTCTCCATCATCTGCACTAGTCACCACAAAGGCCATTGGTGCATAGGAAATGAAAAAACAGTACAGAAGGTGATCCAGGTCTGCCCAGTTCACTTTTTCACGTAAATGCGAGCACACCATAACTAAATGCTGCTCACCCCCCTGGGTTGCATAACCTATCACATTCATCCCTTTTCGCACAAACTTAAATTCCCCCTCCACCCTATACGTCAAATCACCGAAGTTGAACACCGATTCGCGATCGTGTCGTTTGTCATAAGGCTTGGTACGGCCTAGGAAGATCTTATCCACCACACGATTACGCATACGCTGTGCAATTTTGTTGCCTGTTTTCGTTGTGAGCATGATCGGAGCAGAATCACTATCCTTGAAGCGCGCACCATATACGTTCATGAGACGTGGTAGCTCCATGTAGGCCATGTCTCGTATCGCCTGTTGACCACTTTGACGGTTCTGGACAGCTTGGTGCAGCACATGTATGCACAGCTCCGGGTCCTTGCTTAACTGGTTTATTACTTTCTTGGGATGATCAATGGAGGCCTCAGATCTCAACAGTAGACCTAGTATATCATCTCCCTCCGTGGGCTCAAAATCAGCCATGCTCCGCCATCTCCACATTCGTGGCCCCTGATTACCTTCAGCTTCCAACAGAAGAATGCTGAAATCATCCACCAGACAGTGCACCAGTGGTATATTAGATGTGCGCTTCAACCACATTTCATGAACGCAGGGTGGAGGTGCCCGATTTGCACTCAATATCAACACGTCCCCAATGGTGTCTCCGGATGAGTAAACATGGTCTTTCCAGAAATATTTGTATGTCGTCGAAATGGCTTCATAGACTGATCGCTTGTCAAAATACAGGCGTGCCAGTTTGGAGAGTAGAGTCAGTGCTGACCTACTTCCCATGTCAGCAAAAAAGTTCTCCTCGAGGATGTCAAAAGCATGTTCAATGTCTGTTTGAGGGTGCTTGAAGCCATCTATCAAACCAAACATGTGCTTCAGGAGTGGGGAATCTGAGGCCGTAAGCAACTTCACAACCTCGTGCATGGTCTGAAGCACGGTGGCCAGGGGTTCATTCTCCAGGCGAGGGACGATGGCAAATTCCCGGTTGGTCATTCCAAACACGATCACGCGTCCATCATCCGTATTGTGAATCTGGTGAATGGAGTCCTCCTGGCACGTGAAAACGCACTTCAACACTACCTCTTCCACCTGTTTCCTACCCGTCTCATCTAAATAGTAGCGATCATCTGAGGAGGTCGGTTCGCCAAATCCCTGGGGAAATTGTGCTAGTTCGGGCTTGAAATACCGCTGATGATTTTCTGGCATGTACATCCACGCTAACACAATTTCCACTTCAACATTTCCTTCATATGCCAATGCCCTGACTGCCTGCCCGTCAACAAATGTGCTTTGCTCCTCTCTTACCAACAGTGCGCGAACACGCATGTCCTTGTAAAAATCCCGCTCTGGTGGATTTTCACGTATGCTTGACCATCGTATGATGCAACCTGTCGACATCGATTCATTTAAACGAATTGTGAACCCATTCTCAGGGTGTTTGTATGCCACTGGAACCACGTATGTGTGAATTCTGCCCTGGTGGTCATAGGGTTCCACGCGGAACATGGTCAGACTGCTGGCGTCGATTGGTGCCTGCTTCAACATGTCCGGTTGGCGACGATCGGTCAAGACATCCAGGATGGCAATGTAGCGATTCCATGCCTCTGTCAGCTGCTCGCCAGCAAGATTCTGAAAAAGGTTAGTCACGGAAGTGTCTTGCAGCACTGTCACCAAGGCAGACTTTGGCATCAGCTGCGACTCAAGTTGACAAAATGGATGTGAATAGACATCATCACTCTTCATCAAATTGAACACGATGGCCAAAGCAAATGCATCCGGGTGCTTGTTTGTCGGGCGATCAACACTTATGTCTGTGATGTAAACATGGGGTGGGCGTGCCACAAACGATTGCCCAGTCTTGACACCGACTATCCGCATTTGATCCTGCACGATGTACTGGAGTATGTGGCTGGCGAGGGTGCGCTGCCGCTGCCGGTCTGCCACACGTTTCTGCTTCTTCAATGTAACTTCTAACTCTCCCAACTCACGGTCAATTTCCTGTGCTGACCTCAACCTGAACAGCTTGCGCATACTTGTGTCCAGGTGATCAATTGGCCTGGAAGTGGCTATGGGCGCAATTCTTTGCAGGGGACTAGAGGTGCATTCCACATATTGTTCGTAAATGGCCCAGACCATGGTCACGTGACGCTCTGAATGGGGCACACATGAAGTGAGCAGGTCCAAGTCGGGTGCCAATCGTTCCCGTGGTTGGTGGGCATACAACAGAACCCTGTCGATCTCAGCCATGAGTTCGTCATCGGGATCCAGGTGATAATGGACACGCTTGGCGCCCACATCACTCTCCGCCCCCTGCCGTCGCCGAACACCTGACCGCACCGGGATAGATGTTGGGGGATACGGGTCATTGCACAAGACCGCAGAGCCTCGATTTGTTGTGCCCGTTCTTTCTACAAGAGAGATGTTACGTGACATGAACCCGTTGATCACTTCGCAAGAACGAACCATTTTCCTGGCCATGTCTCTGTGTGCCACCTGGAAATCCTCCCGACCTCGTTTCAGCGCCCATATTGCCCGTGTTTGATCGTCAGTGTACAGCACGACCGTGTCTTGATCCAATGCGGTACTACAGGGTGAGTTGGAGCTTGACAGGAATTGAAATGTGTAATCTGCATAGGACCGATTCATCGTCCTCCAATCCACTTGGGGTAAGCCCCGACACTGTATATAGGCTGCGTCTGGGTTGTTCACACTCACAATTGCTGGAACAATGGATTCGACCAACAATGACGCCAACCCTTTACGTGGCTATGCCAAGACTGTAGCCTCCTTCCAACAAGAGTTGAAGACTACAAACAGCAAGGAGTTTGCCTTGTCGATGTTCGAGGGTTACCTGGTCTGCATTCATCGTGAGGCGTTTGCCCAACTGGGTGCCGATGACACGCTCAAGTACGGTGTGGCGAGCTATGGGCAGTATGCCATGGGATCACTGAAACTCTTGAATTGTGGTTACCTAACACCTCAGTTCCGCACCAAACTGTCAGAAGATGGTAGTGGGTTTGAGTCAGGAGACAGATTCTGCCAGCAGGTTTTCGTGCTTGCAGGCGGTCAACATGTTGACAAGACGAGTGCTGCTCTGCCCGAGATCCATGGCTACGATGACCAACTCAAGCGCATCCTTACCAACATCAGTGCAAAAAGGTCAAATGCGGTCACCGAGTCATATCACGGATGCGGGGCTGGTGCCTATAAATTTCAACAATGGGATGAGGACTACACCGAGCAGCTCTTTCAGCTGTTCCCTAACATATCCAAAGAAAAACGCTCGGACTACGTGATCTACCTGATTGGAACAGGACTGGCGTTGACACGATTCGCACAGATCAACTTGGACATTCTGGAAGAGACAAGCGACAGCAGGCCAAAGGGCGGTACACCGACCCATCCACCCAAGCCTGGATCCAAGGTCGATCCCCAGCTGTACGTCCTTCCCAAGACATTCAGAGTGCGCATGCAGGACAACAAGCGTTTGGCAACCGATTACGTGTTTGTTCGTCCTCTGGTAACTGGTGAAAATGAACTGATGCTTGACAGGAACTATGTTGAGTATGTGTTTGGCTCAAATGCACCAACCAATGACCCAGTGTTGCATCAACTGCACACGGACTATGATGAGTATTTTTGTTTCGATAAGGGTGAATATTTAACGTTCCCATGTAATGCCACCATGCTGTCCCTCATCACCTCGTTCTTGAATTACGAGTATGTTACCGCCTTCCCCATGAAGGGCAGTAGTAGTGTGGATGCCCTTCGCAATCGACTCATTGCCCTGGAGAACATGTACTTTAAAGGCGAATCGGCCAAAAAGGGGGTGTCGCAGCGAGATGAGTTGGCCACCATGGTACTTGCACAGCAGTCTGTCCACGGGGTGTCGCCGATTGATGTACGCACATTTCGTGAGGACACTAAATCACTGAAAGATGCCTACGGACTGGCCGGGTTTCACACGCCATGGCCCATCTCCGACCACGTGGCTGCAGAAGAGAACATACGACGGGGGTGCGCCCAAGCTGTTCGGAGAGGTCAAGATCAAGACGGGCACTCTCGGCTCAAAGTGGATGCAGTCATGAGTGGGGCTCTAATGGATTTGAAAATTCAATTGTCGATTGGTGATCACGTGTACCATGCAGATTATTTCCACAACATTCACGAGATGGTTTCTGACCACAACCGCCAGCCTAATATTGACCGTACCTACGATGACCCCAGGCAAGCGAGAGGTAGCTCGCCCCTAAGTGCCTATAGGACTAAAGGCATGTGTGGATCTCTTTATCACAAGCATGGGTTTTCGATCGTGGAAACCACCATGGCGGCAAAGCAGTTCAACCCTTGTATGTATAAGAGGTGGTTCATAGCCAATGCCCTACATGTCACCAAAGACAATAAACACCCCACCGAAACCATATCATGTCCTCCCAGGAACATGGGTGATGAGAGTGAAGAAGTAGGATCCTTATGTTACACCTGCAATGCTCATGTGTACTACGACGCGAGTGAACAGAAGGGGTGCTTGTGCTACCTGGTTACAAGGGTAGGGAGTGTCCTTTTTGATATGACACTCACAAATAAATACCATGCGAGCGTTGTGTGGAATTCCCTGCACAATCAGCGAGACGACCTTGAGTATCGTGGTGAGTACACAAAAATTAGCACCGTGAATACAGTGCCTGTGGTGGAGCATAGCAGCATGTATGGGCTGTATGGATCGCTCACAATAACTGACCCTACCCGTATGCTGAAGAAAAAAGGGTGGAAAAAGAAGGGTGATGGAGCCGGGGCAACAGACCAACCCATTCTAGCTGGTGAAGAATCGACAGTGACTGTTGATGATGGCAAATCGGTCGCGAACCAAGAAGATGACTCAGATTTCAAGGCCAAAATGAGTTTCATTCGGATGGACAAACTAGTTAAAGATGTCAAGAACGCTGTCAGAGGTACAGCAAGTTTGCACCCATGCGCATACACTGCTGCACCAAATGCCAACATGGAAACCAACTACCTCCACGAGACGTGCCGCATTCCATGGGCTGGTGAGAACAATAGTGGTGCTGCAGCAGACCAGAGCTTCTACTCTCAAGGTGCGCATCTTGCCACCAAACAGCTGGTCGCCGATGTCGTGCTTGACCATCCCGGTCGATATGGGGATTTGCAAAATGTGCAGAGCAACAAGGCACGACCGACAATGATGACGGCACCGCTCGAACATGCCGGTGGAGAAGTGGACTGGACAGCATTATCCGTGAAAGGAACTAACCTGTGGGAGGATGACGCCACAGGTGCCAGCGCCCCTAAAATTCCTAAGCTATCTCAGGAGGAAGAGCATCTCGACCAAGTGTCCAACCTGACCATGTCGGTGTTTTACGCAATACTAGATGGCCAGAATGATGCCATACTGGAGCAGAACAACCAATCACCACAGGTCAAGAGAATAATGCAGAACTGGGCCGGTAAACCTGCATATCGACGCATGTACAACACACTCCTAACTGAGGTTTTGGGGAAGGAGAATTTTGTCGGCACGATCATGTCCAAAGCTGTCCAAAACCTATTGTCCAATCTACCAGATCGTGTTCGAGCCATACACGCAGCAGTGGCGGAGCAACTAGGCAAGACTCCGCAAGAGCTGCAGGAGATGACCATCGTACATGGTACCGAACGTCCCAAGCGAGAGATGGTTGGCTGGTTAGATGCCAGAAGCACTGACCCTGTGGTTGCTAGTGCCATAAAGAAGACGATTTTGGGAATTTTTCGCCACATTGTCTCCTGTCGAGCTGCTTGCAATCAAACAGAGGCCCGTCAGACACAGGCCGCATCAGCAGTCACACTCATCAAAAACAACTGCGGGCCCCACGCCGTACGCACTGTGGACCACAACATTGTCTATGTGCCAATGGTCGAGCGGGGCGACAATGTCAATGAACCTCCAGTGCTGAAGATCAACCCAACTCCCGTGACGGACCTCACAGTGGAAACATCCCTCTTCCTTCCGATCAAGGTTAAACTGGGGATGAGCTGCACAGAATTCGATCGGTCTCAGTTCAAAGCAGCCAGTGAGGGTGCATGCCCAGGCATGGTCAGACGATCAAATCCTATCCGTGCACCGGCCTTCCAGGGATACCAACCACAACCCTTCCTGGCAGGAAGTGGGAATGTGGCCGAAAACAAGGATGTGGCTAGGACTGCCGCAGAACTGGCTGAACTGTTACGTCAACCAGGCCTCTCCTTCCAAGACATGGCGATCACCCCAGAAAATCAGGCACGGGCTGTGGAATATCTAGCATCCTATCTGAATAACCGTACCAATGCAACAAAGAGTGGACAGACTCACACGTTGATCATCGGACGCATCCGGGACATGGTACTTGACATCATTCAGATCATTATTGAGGCCACCAAGATGACCGTCAAGTGGTTCCAAAAGCAGCTAGCAAGCAGACAACTGACACGTGCATACGAAATGCGGATGCAGGGGATAGAGTCTGCAATGTATGGACGAGTACCGGTAGACTTGATCAAACTAGCCTGTCTGAACAATTCCCAGCTAACCGTCGCTCTCTCGATTGTGGTGCTTGCCTCAGAACTCTACGGGCCTGGATTCCGGCCAAAAAATGTGGACCTTTCCTTCGAAGCCGACCATGCCTTCCTCTCGGCCATGACAGCAGCCTCTCTGCGCCTATACATGGGGAATGGGGACGGGCGCCAGGCAGTTCGAGAAGACAAGGATTATCAGACGAGAATCTCTCCCATCCAAACAACCTTCCTCGACTTCCCGATGGAGGGGAAGTCGAAGAAAGCCACCAAGACGACCTACACAGACATGAACACTGCACAATCATCACTGGTGAGCACTTTGTTGACCGTGTCCAGCTTCACAACAGAACATGACACCACCAAGGCCTTCACGTCCCTGAAGGGAGGCATCGCTATGACAAGGGAACGAACTCCGTTCCACTCACACATTGTACGCCCAGGCATGTCTGATGTGGAGCCCTGCACCATAATAAAACGCCCGCACCTGCACTTTGTTAATGAAGGTAAGGGAAGCAACGCACAAGAGCAGCTCATCCACATGATTGAATCCATGCACGTGACTGAATTTGTTGAGATGATGATGGAAAGGGTAGACAAAGATGTCGGTCTCTTGGTCAAGGCATATCAGGCAATGGGAGTCGCCACCTATGAACATGTTCCACGAGCAGAATTGCTTGAACAGTGTCTACGTGTCCACGGTGTAGAGACAGACAGCTTGCTGGAGAGGGAAATGTATGAAAGCCGCCTGTTCCCACACATCTACGCCATCTACTCTTGTCACATGGATGACGTGACTGAAGATGTTGCAGTAGAGTATTGTGATGATGAGGATGATTCCATTGATGATTATTGACATGTTTGTCGGTGAGCTCTATTAGCCTAATAAAAATTCACTAATCGATTCTAGTTCACTGTCTTTATTTCTCATAGAATGGGTGCAGCTTTTTACCCTGGAATTGAACGCCAAAGACAAACACTCCCTCGAGAGATCCATCCCTGGTTATCCCACATGGTATGACTACTGGTGAAGGTGCACTGGGGGACACAATAGGGGGGGAAGATGGCGACAAACATTAAGTTCAAAACACCAGTTTACAACTCTCTGAAGGAGTTTACACATGTGGTTGTGTTCTACACTGTCTCTCGGCGGATCTTGGATGAGGGGGAAGACATTATTCATTACATGCCGCGTGAAATGGCCATAGTGACGATTGGGGACATGTCCTTGTATGGCTCTACTAGGGTGAGACAGACAATACCCGGGCAGGTGGAGGCAAACGCTTTGCTTGGAGAGATGGTTCCATGCACACCTCGTCTAGATGAACGGGCTGACGCTTATGACACAAACATCGATGATTGGTTGGTCAGACAGATCAATAAACAGACACCATCTGAAGTTAAGTACATGTGCGTTTTTGTCAGCCTGGGTTATGATGGCCTCTACGATCAACTCCCCCTACCAACAAGAAAGCCACCAATCGAACTCACGTACTCTGACATTATTGAACATGGGTATGAAAAGCAGTGGGCATGTACAGAATGCAGCATAGACAACTGCACCAGAATCTGCCCGCTACGAGTGGCTCATTTGATAGCATCCCGGATCCTAGACCAGATCGCGGAAATAGAAACCATGCACAGGTTGAGCCCGCCACCGATTGACGTAGCACTGGAGTACGCTTATGCAGTCATTGAAAGGTACCAACAGCGAGATGGGGGGCGGCTCAGTGAAAAGACCAGGCAGGCTAATACGGCTACGATCGAGCAGATCTACAAGTGGTTTCCTCGCAAGCAGAATGTATCAGATGGCAACCTGTCTGTCACCATATGTGACATGAACAAGAAGACTAAGGTGACTAATTGCACCATCACAATCACATCTCCCACGATTCCGATCAAACTGAACATGCGCATGACCACGGAGGAGCTAGTGGCTGGATGTCGCATACTCTCTGATACTGTTCACCCCCTCCCAACTGTCTCGCCTGTTAAACCAGCTGTTCATGTTCAAGAAAAATTGAAAAAATAAAATGTAAGCAATATTTCAAACATGTCTACTTTTATTGTCATTCACTGTTCATGTCTTGACACTGCACAAATGATATAATTGCCAGCAATGTGCTGCTCTTCACGTTCTTGCCTTCATCATCACATGTACAATGAAGAAGCTGCCATGGTAGAGGTGATGGTCTGCAATGGTGCGGATGGCAAACCCAGTCACTTATTTGCATGCACCACTGTGGTGGTGGACCCTTCCTCATTGGGCAAGGACGGGTAAGGACTCAGTCTCGAGTGATTGAACTGGGAAGCTGGCCACCCTCTGAGGTGGATGTTTTCACAGCTAGTATGGTCATGTATGGTTGTCAGGTAGCTGTTGATGACCGTAATGTTGTTATCCTCA
>JAAUYI010087272.1_pt1 | contig 14591 bp, 13 predicted proteins | sample 7278041 | NCBI WGS metagenome assembly JAAUYI01 (sample SAMN14350216, study PRJNA611818) | marine sediment metagenome | isolation source: surface marine sediment (0.6m) | place: French Polynesia: Moorea | collected 2018-08
ACTCACATCTTGCACCACATGATTATTGCGAAAATCATCGCCTGTAACCCTTATTATTTCGTAACCCACCAATGCCCACCTTACCCTTATTGAGAAGGTGCAAGATATGTGTTAAGGGAGAGATTTATATTTTAGCGGGGTTAGATATTTAGATTGTGATTTACGGCAATGGGAATTGGGAGTTTTTGCCAAATGATATGATGTCCGGCAAATTACCCATAATATGTCATTGCGTAAAGCCTGCGGCATAGCTCCGCTTAGAGCGCAGCTCCTCTGTTAGTGAAGCTCTCCCGAAGGGAGCAAGAGGCGTGGAACGAAGTGAAACGACGCAATCCCAAAGTCTTTGAGATTGCTTCCCTACGGTCGCAATGACGGTTATTTAAACGGACATCATATGAAACCGAATTTTGAAACAATGAGTAAGGCTGAATTAAGAGCTTACGTCTTAGAACACAGGGAAGATTGGGAAGTTTTACGTGCTTTGATGAGTCGTCGTAATCCGAATGGGGTTAAGTATAATTTTCCCAATACGGAAGAGGGTAGAGAACAAACCAAAGCAGTGATTAAGCGTAAAATTGAGGGGATTTTGTAGAATTTAGGCTGGAAAGAATCACTGAATTGGTATCTAATATCCATAAATTCATGATTGCTTCCCTGATTCTGCATCGATTTCTCTACGATAATCTTCAATATGTGCTAAAACCTCATCATATAATACCGTTCAGTCAACATGATTGTTGGGTTTCACTTCGTTTCACCCAACCTACCCCTCACTTAGATTTCTGTTGTGCAGCTTTTCGCACATCCTCCACACTTAACTCCAAAGCCTGTGCTATCTGTTCCACCGTCAACCCCGCAGCTAACATTGCTGGTACGGCAAATAACTTTCCTTTAAGTTCTCCTTCTTGTCTACCTGCTTCTATTCCTTCCGCAAAAGCTTGTTGATATACCCTTGTTTGTTTCAATTCGCTTAATCCAAACATTTGTTGTATCTCCTCGATATCCATGTTGGGGAATTTATAAACCAAGATTTGCTACATAACCATAAAAGCATAAAAACTGCTTTTTTTATTTTGCGCTGGTCACAGAAATTTTGTAATCAGGAGCGATCACATCGGCAGCAGCAGCAACCTTTTGTACTACCTTCTCTGGAAGAGGAATATAACCGAGTTCTGTACTAACCTTTTGACCTTCAGTTAAACCATACTCGATCATAGCCTCCACAGCCTTAGCTTTGTTAGGATTATCGTATTTCTTGTAAGCCAAAATCCATGTATAGGTAACAATGGGATAGGATTCTTTCCCTTCAGGATCTGTGATAAAAGCACGAAGATTATCTGGTAGGGTAACCGCCGATAAAGTCTTAGATGCAGACTCATAAGAAGGTTTGACAAATTCCCCTTCTTTATTTTCTAAGGTAGCAAAAGCTATTTTATTGAGTTTGGCATAACCATACTCAATGTAACCAATAGAACCCTCAGTTTGTTTAATCTGAGCCGTTATACCTTCATTACCCTTGGCACCTACTCCGGTAGGCCATTGTACAGTTTTGCCATCACCAACTTTACTTTTCCATTCTGGACTAATAGCACTCAGGTGTTTGGTAAATACACCTGTGGTTCCACTACCATCGGAACGATGGACAAATCTAATATCTTTGTCAGGAAGATTAACTCCAGGGTTAGCTGCTGCCAACTTGGGATCGTTCCATTTCTTTATTTTACCCAGAAGAATATCAACATAAACTTTTCTGGATAATTTTAGACCTTCTACTCCAGGCAAATTATAAGCCAAGACAACGCTACCAGCAGACATTGGTAGCAAAAGTACTCCTTTGTTGGGATCAACTTCAGCAATGTCTTGATCCTTCATTGCCACGTCGCTAGCACCAAAATCTACCGTACCAGCTTTAAATTGCTTGATTCCAGCACCACTACCAACTGACTGATAGTTAACTTGCAGATTGGGATATTTTTTGTTCAAATCTGCAAACCAACGCTGATATAAAGGAGCAGGAAAGGAAGCTCCAGCTCCATTAATGGTCAGCTTGCCACCTAAATCTAATTTTCCTGTGCTAGTGGCAGCAGTATCAGTAGCACTACTATGAGCAGGTTGTTGTGGCTTATTTTCAACTGTATTGTCAATATACAAATTGCTTATTCCATTTATAAGTAAAATACTACAAACCAATCCTGCACTACTCAAGCCAGCCCACTTCAAAAACTGTTTTCTACTGATTTGCGTTGTTTTATATTGTTCAAGTCTCTCTGTTTCATGTTGCTGGCGTTTATATTCAACTTGCTTTGTTCCCAAAACTCGTTGTTCAATGGCAGCAATATCCTCATCCCTGAGTCCCAGATATTGCTGATAGTCTTTTATATCTTTTTGTGTCGCTTGACTAAAGGGATATTGTTGATTCACTGCTTCAATCAGTGCTTGTTCATACTCATGACGCTTACGTTCATACTCTCGATAGGGTTGTAATACCTCTTCTTGAATTGCAGTTGCCTCTTCTTGAGATATCTTTAACTCATCGCGCTTCAATTCCAAAATTCTCAAGGCAAAAACAGAAAAATTACCCTGAGTTCCTTGGGCACGGCGTTCTACTTCCTGACGATATATTACCCTGGGGTCATCCTTCGGCGACTTCGCCAACAAAATTTTATGCCCTTCCTCCACTGGATAAAATTTAGGAGTCATAGCAGGAGAAGCTTCTTGCACCTTACTGCGAGCATACTCATGCAACTCATCAATGGAAATCCAACCATCTCCGTCTTTATCCGCTACACCTGTATCAATACCTTCCACCAGATAACGGGTGTAAATCGACAGTTCAGAGCCTTCTTGTTCAAAGGAATACTGGGTAGAAGTGGAAGAAGTAAGAATTGCCCTTCCCTTACCTCCTAACTGCTGCTGTACATTCACACTACCATCATCCTTCACACTCATCCCTTGAGCGATCGCACCACTAAAACAACAGTCTAGAATAATTACCTGTCTTTGGGAACGGCTATCATTAATATTTTCATGGAGATAACTAGCAGCAACGGCGGAAGGCTTTACCAACTTGCCATTGTTTTTTGTGGTAGCACGGGTTGACAAGTACAGTTTCCCCCTGTCATCTTTAATACCATGACCAGAGAAGTAAAATAATAGCAAGTCATCCTTTCGACGATCTGCAAATAGATAGAAGATGGCATCTCTGATATCTTGCGGCTGGGGGTTTTTTAGTACTGTGATATCCCCATCAGCAAAACCACCCATTTCTGGGTTTACCAAAACACCCCGCATCGCCTCCACATCTTTGACAGCAGCAGGTAGGGGGTTTAATCCCGATTCATATTCACTTACCCCAATCAGCAAAGCTACCTTCGCCATCTTGCCGCCCTACACACCTTTGGTATTGTTGAGAAACTCCTGAGCTTGCTGCATTGCGAATGCAAACTCCTCTCTACTGCTAGCTTCCAGATTTAGCTCCCTACCATCAGGAGCTTTAAGTACTAGTTTAATGGGTTTATTGCCAAAGCGATCGCCCAAGAAGCCAAAAACAGTTTTAATATGTGCCGGATCTAAAACTGTTTCTAACATCCCCAAAGATAAACCCCCAAAAGCTTTTGCGCCTTGGGGGGTTTCTGTAACCTCCACTAAACCTGCATCTTCTACCCCATCTACTTCTTTAAGCTGGGGTAGCAAATTTCCTACTTCTACTTCTAATTCTTCGTCATCTAAACCCAGTTCTGAAAGGGAAATGGTGAGTTTAATATTGGATGTTGTCATCATGGGAATAGCGGGAGTGATTGTGTTTATTCTAGAAGTTTTCGTACTATGAATACAATCAAGCGATCGTGAAATCCGCAAAAATATACAATAATACAGATAAATTGCAGCATTCTCAATTAGCCCAATAATCCGTCTAGGAATTAAATTATCAGTCTCATAGACAAAGTTTGATCAATCTGATAACTTACACCAATGTCGTTTAGCCCACATTCCCACCTTGAAATTTATTTCAAGGCTAACAAACCAACTACATTAAAATGCACTCTTATTCCTTGCCCAGTCTGATTTATCAGACTTTATATTTGAGAAAAGGGAATTCATTCCCAGGCGGAAATCTGGGCTAATTGAGAATGCTGCAAGTTGTTAGATCAATCATACAGGGAAAGGCTTGCAGTGGGTTTTCAACCTGGTATGATTTTGTGCGATATTTGTGCGATGCTTCCAAGGCGAGCCGCGCAAAGTGCGATTGCAAATTTATCTCGTTAATTTTCTATTGTCCAATCTTCAAACTGCAAACCAGGTACACGAGAAAAATCTCGCTGATTCCGCGTTACCAAAATCCCATCATTAGCAATGACAATTGACGCTATTCGTAAATCTTGCGTACCAATACGAATTTTTTGACGCAGTAATTCTGTATAGCAATTAGCAGCTTCTTGGGAAAAACCAATTAAATTAATACTCTTAAAGAAATTGTATGTCGCTTGCAGTCTGGAATATGCTATTACCAATTTATCCGCAGAATCAACCTTCCTAATTACATTAAATCTTCCCCGAACTTGCTCTTCAAATGTAACAATTGTCACAGCTATATTTTCAGGAGAAATTGCACTAATACGTTTGCTAATATTAGGATGCCCATTTTGGAAAAGTGACACCGAATCGGTATCTAATATCCACAAACTCACGATTGTTCCCCTTCTTCTGCATCTTCTTCTGCATCCAATTGGCGATAATACTCTTCCATTTCTGCATCGAGTTCTCTACGATACTCTTCAATATCTGCTAAAACCTCATCAAACATGGGGTCATCTTTAAACATCCCCGCAAATTTCATCCAAGGATGCTCTTTTTTTGGCATTTCTATTTCTATTTCTTGAGTAACTATCTCTACATTTTGTAAGCGAGTATTTACAAGTTCCTGTAAATTATTGATAGCTTCTTCTTTTGTTGTTGCAAATACCTGACAGTCTGGTAAACCCCAAACTGTTGCTTGATATCCACCTTCTTTTGCTTCAATTAATATGGAATAATTGAGTTTAGATAAATTATCAGCAGTATTTTTGATTAAGTTAGGAGTCATTGCAGTTATCAGTTATCAGTTATCAGGGTAGGTAGGGCTATGCTGCACTTTGGTTGGTGAAGGGGAAGGGTAATAAAATAATATCGCCAAATTTATGATAGCTGATACCAAGTTGCGTTCTATCGTAGTAGTTCGAGTCCATGAGATTGCTTCCTTACGTCGCAATGACAGGGTACTATCTTTGAATGCAACTTAGTATGATTACACTGACTGGTTTAACTGATTCCCAGCGTGACGCTGGGAATCCATTCTGGGAGGCTCTGCCTCTTTTCTTTAACGGGAGGCAGAGCCTCCCAGAATTACGTTACAAGGCACAGCCTTGTAACGAGAGGAAAGAGGCAGACTCACCAAGGGTATTTATATTCCTACTTCTAATGAGGAAGCATTGGGAAGGATGGAGAAGGCATTTTTGCAGTTAATCTACGGTTATCGAATATCATTTTTTGTAACAAAACCAAAGATACTACTTTGTCTCAGTAATAATAGTAATTAGGTAATACCTAAAAGCAAAATAGGCATATTTTTTTCACTGACAAAGAGTATGCCTAAATACTTGGGTAGTACAGTCGGGGTGCTTATATGGTGAGCGAAGTACAGCCACGGTTACCAGTTAAAATCTATGCCGAAGCTTCAGTAAAGTCTATGGGTGGAGTTTCCCTATTTAGACCCTTAGAGGATATTACGAGAGAAAATGTCATCCAGTTTCATTCAGACCATCGGTTAATTAACTTAGCTGCTGAACGGTTACGTGCTGAAGGTTTTGAAGTTTTAGACCTAGGTCAAATTACAATTAGTATTGCTGCCCCTCCTGAGGTTTATCAACGAGTTTTCCGGACACAAATCAAGGCAGAAAACCGTCCCGTAATTAAGGAAGGTGGGGAGCAAACTACAGCAACTTTTCTTGATACTATCGACACAGATATTGTGGGGTTCATTGATGCTTCCCATAGTCCTTTGGCTGATTTGATCGAAGGGGTAGCAATTAATGAACCTGCTTACTATTTTGACCTGAGCAGACCCCAAGCTAATCCCCCAAATAAGCATCAAGAATATTGGTATTTAGACGTACCGGAAGACGTAGTAAAAAGACTCAACGCTGAGAGGGCACGTAGTGAAGGTTTTACGGGACGTGGGGTAAAAGTTGTGATGGTTGATACGGGTTGGTATCGCCATCCCTTCTTTAGTGAACGTGGCTATAGTGGTGAGGTGGTTCTTCCAGCACCTGGGAAGAGTAACCCTGAAAGCGATGAAGACGGACATGGTACTGGGGAATCAGCAAATCTGTTTGCTGTTGCACCTGATGTAGAGTTCACAATGGTCAAAGCTGACGTGATCATCAATGGTAAACCGAAGAATGTGAACTCTATTGCTGCACTGAAAAAAGCTATTTCACTTCAGCCAGATATCATTTCCTGTAGTTGGGGTTCTCATCAGCGAAATAAACCCCTTTCTGCATATCATCAAGTGCTAGCAGCTACTATTGCTGAAGCAGTCAAACAAGGGATTATTGTCATCTTTGCAGCCGGGAACGGACATTGGGGATTCCCAGCACAGCATCCCGATGTGATTGCTGCTGGCGGTGTTTACATATCTGATGATGGCACACTGGAGGCGAGTGATTACGCCAGTTGCTTTACCAGTAAAATTTATACAAGGCGATCTGTACCAGATGTCTGTGGTTTAGTTGGCAAGCAACCATGTGGTGCTTATATTATGTTACCCGTACCACCGGGAAGCCTGATTGATCAAGAATTAGCACTTCAAGGGACTAGGTATCCGAATAGTGATGAAACCGATCCAGATGATGGTTGGGCAGCGTTCAGTGGTACTTCAGCAGCGGCACCTCAACTGGCTGGTATTTGCGCTTTGATGAAACAGGTAAATTCCAGTTTATCACCCAGTCAGGCACGAGAGATTTTGAAAAAGACAGCTCGTGATGTAAGCAAGGGGTGTTGTAGTCGAAATACTGGCGGACATAGGGCCGGTTTTGGTATTGATTTAGCGACTGGTAGCGGTTTAGCTGATGCTTATCAAGCTGTACTAGCAGCACAGCATCAGGCAAGTCAAACAAAACCTGAAAGGCAGACAACACAGAAGCTTCAGCAATTATCTAGAAATAAAACAATGGAGACAATTATGGATCCTATACTAAAGTCAAACTTGGAATATATTTTGTGCGAATTTGACAAGATACTTCAGAAGGTGATGAAAGACCATCCTCAGATGCAAAAAGTTGAGTTAAAGATAAGTGAAGCAAACTTTGTACCGCGTTCGAAAATTGCTGACGCAGCAGCAGCATTGAAAAAAATACTAGACGAAGAGCATAAAGATTTAGAAAAGCTTGTAACTGCTGCTGAGGGGCTTTTAAAGCTTGGTTGTTACGAAAAATCAGCGATTAAAGTTCTTGGTAATTTTCTTAGTCAGACTATGCCAAAGGAGATGAGATTAGTATATGATTCATTGGGTACAGATAAACAACACCATCTAAACTCTTGTGCCGTCAAAGCTTTAGGAGAGATTAGCACTAAAACTACTTATATGGAATTGCCTGAATCAACAGTTACAACTCGATTCAGAAGACATGAGAAAATAGGAAGAAAATGTTACGCTGTTGATGAAAATGATGAACCAATTAAGGAAGTTAGCATGAGATTTTGCGAATAATTCATTAACTCTCTTTTATCAATTTCAGGAGAGAATAATCTAGAATGCTTACAGCATATGACTTGTAGGAAAAATCTCCTTTTTCCTTTTGAATTAAGGCTTTAATTCAATTTAGAGTTTCAAAATAAGCGAACGCACAGATTCTGACAGATATCTACACTACGAAAAATAATTGGCTCTTCAGTAGCTATTATGCTAAAAATGTCTATCAAAAGCTTAAAATTATAGTCAAACAAGGGATACATACTTTAATTGTTAACAAAAACTAGCTTTTTAAGCATTCTGATTGTTTAAGCTTTAATTTAACAGCAAAATTTTCGTTTTAACTAATAGTTTGGCATAACAGATACTGAAGAACCAAATAATTTATTTTATATGAATTGGAACAATGATTACTAATTGAAACCCACTCTTTGATTGAGTTCATCTAATATAGTTTGCGAAATTTTTGCTTCCTTTCTACTGCTGACATAACAATCACGCACAGCCAGCAGGAAGCCTCTGATAGATTCGGGGGAATTTGGTTGACTATCTACTTGCTCTAGGAAAGTATGCCATAATTCTTCATTATCTTTGTAAAGTTCTACTAGATATAATCCAGCTAAATACTCGGCTAACGGGTCGAGGGTAAAGCGGATTTGATCTTCAGCTGCACCAACAGTCTGGATGATGCGAAGGAGTTTTTCCAGATAATCTAAGTGTACTTCAGGCTCATCTTGATCTAAAACAGTAAGTACAGCATCCCGTTTTGCACTGGTTGGGTGATAGGTCCGCTTAAGACATTCCCAAGCAATTACCTTGGCATCATGGTGGACAGTACGATTATCTAGTTTTCTATCTGTCACACTCTGATTTAGTTGATTCAAGTAATGAAGCATCAACTCAGGGATATTGTTGGGTATATCTTCTAGAAGCACCTTGGCTTTAGCTGCAATCATTTGGTCGGCATAAAGTTTAGCTAGTAGCACTGTTATATTATCCCCACCAGCCATTGCAGAAAGTTGGCTACAAGCCTGGAAAAATTCTTTATCGGTAAATAGGTTGCGTTTTCCTTGCTGGGTTAGATAAGCCTCCATAAAAGACGAAAGGCGGTTACCTTCAACACGCATCGGTTTGAGAGTTGTTTTGTTAACACCCCCTAGCTTTTCTTCCCTTCGTGATGTGACAACTAAAGTATTGATGGGAAATTCTGGTAGTTGCGGGCGGATTTTCTGGCGAGTTTCCTCGCTCATTTCCGAAAAATGATCAACAATCACTAGTAGGCGTTGCTGTCTGAGGAGTTGTTGAAGTAATGGCTCGGCAATTGGTACTGCTGAATTAATTAAGTCTCGCAGTTGTCCCCGAATTGCTTCTATCAGCACCTGTTTGCCTTCTCGAACCTGAAAATCTAGTTCCTGTTCTAGCAAAATGGGTAACATCCGGTGTTTACAGAGGCGTTGTTCTGGCTTGTCGGACATTGCCCATTTAGCCAGTTGACATGCCAGACTAGTTTTTCCTACTCCTCCTTCTCCCCAAATTAGCAGACATACAACCTTTTCTGCAAATTGTGGCTGCAAGCGCTTACTAGTAAGGTCGGCGATATTTTTGCCATTGAGGACAACTGGGATGGAGATGTGAACTTCCCGTTCTTTGACTGTTGTTTTCTGCTGAAATTGATCACGAGTTGTCTCCAGATGTGTGGCTACCCAAGCATCAAGTACCCTGGGGTGGTAGTGGAAAAAACTAACCACAAGTACGTAGCGAGAAGGTATCTTAATATTACCTAACCAAGGAGGTAATGGAATGTCTAGATGTAACAGAGCATCATTAATTTTCAAAAGCCATAGGGGACGAAGCCAAAGAAGCGTAAAAGATAGGGATAAGAGTGAAAAAATGTAAATTATGAATCCTGACACATATGGATAATTCCCTATCCACTCAACGACATGATAAATTGAATTTCTGCGTTGTAAATCAGTTATCAGATTGATTGTCTTATCCAAATCGGCTACGACTTCATCTACAGATGGATTTTCTATACTTTTGAAGTTATCTTTGGAGTTGCTTAAATCACTCCTAACTTTTTGTAAGCCTTCTTTGATATCCTTTAGCCTTGCTAATGAATTTATGTCAGGTGCGCTTTCGTATAGATGCCGTTGAATAGACTGGAGAGATAAAAGAACACTCTCTTTAATTTCTTCATCCTTTTCTTGCAATAACTCGTTGATAATATCTGCTGAAGTTTTCACATCGCGCCCACTGCTGCCCAAGGCATAAGCGCATCCCAATTTTACATGCCAATTAGTGCTTTTCTTTGCTTCTGCTCTTACATAATCAAGAACTGTTTTAAGTCGTTCTGGAGACTTAATGTTCTCAAGTGCTTGAGCAAGCACACTTTCAGCATTAGAGCGAACAAGGCTGTTTGGATCTTCTAAAGCGTAAATAATCGTTTTAGTTTCAGTAGAAGTAATTTTACCTAAAGCACCAACAGCTTCAAAGCGAATTAAGTGATGATTTTTTTGTTCCTTTACCTTTAACACATTAATTAGGGCATCAACAGCAGGTTTCGCAGCAGGTCCAATTTCTCCTAAGGCATCCGCAGCAAGCGAACGAACTCTACGATCTTCCCTTGGATCCTGTAATCTTTGAATCAGAATATCAACAGCATTTTCTGCTTTTGGTCCAATTTCCCTCAAAGCCTCTGCTGCACGCCAACGGGCTGTTTTTATCTGCTGTTTGTCCTCTAATACTTTGATAAGAGGATCAACAGCCTTATCGCCCATTTTTTTCAGTTCTCTGAAGGCTGCTTGATTATTATTTGGATTGTCGTCCGTTAACTGCTCAATATAAGACTTAATACTGGGATCAATAGAATTCTGCGCCCATCCATTACTGTTTAATAACAGAGGTAATAGAGCAGTTAACAACGCAGCTGTAAATGCCCTAGTAAATTTTCCTCCAGTACATTTGGTCATAACTTTCCTGTTGGGGATTGAGATAAATGACTCAGTATTATGAAAGTATTAACGAAGGGTGAAGTTAGCAACGCCAGTGAGAACATTACAAAGCACTAAAAGCCCTTCTTAATATGTAAATTTCACCTAACACTATTATATTTCTGGAATTGTTTAAACTGCTGCAACTGTTACAGTTATAAATATTACAACGACACACTCTCTTTCATCATCGTTTCTCCCGTAGGCTGCGTAACTAGCTGGGATGGTTCAACCGTGACAAAAGGGTAAATATCGCCAAATTTATGATAGCTGATAACTTCCCACCACACATTTAGATCCCCGACTTCTTCCGATAAATCGGGGATCTGGCACCGCGACAGTTCTAGATGTTGGGTTACTGGATTACTCTCCGAGAAGGTATAGCATACATGGTTTAACCCAACCTATGAGGCTATTCCGTTAACTTTCTATTGTCCAATCTTCAAACTGCAAACCAGGTACACGAGAAAAATCTCGCTGATTCCGCGTTACCAAAGTTCCATCATTAGAAATGACAATTGACGCTATTCGTAAATCTTGTGTACCAATACGAATTTTTTGACGCAGTAATTCTGTATAGCAATTAGCAGCTTCTTGGGTAAAATCCAGTACGTTGATAGTTTTAAAATCCTCTAACGTTTCACCTAATTGCATATAAGCAAATACCAATGATTCTTGTGAATTAGCTCTTCTAATCCGATTCAACCTCCCATACATCTGTTCTTCAAATGTAATAACCGTTACAGCTAATTGCTTTGTAGGTATCGCATTTACGCGTTGAGTTGCTAATGGATGTGCCCTTTGAAAAAGTGACAGAGTATCCGTATCAAGTATCCAAATCTTCACTTGACTTCTTCCTCTGCATCCAATTGGCGATAATATTCTTCCATTTCTGCATCTAGTTCGCGTCGATATGCTTCAATATCCGCCAGCATATCATCAAATTGTGGATCATCCTTATACTTACCCGCAAATTTCATCCAAGGATGCTCTTTTTGTGGCATTTCTATTTCTTGAGTAACTATCTCTACATTTTGTAATCGACTCTTTACAAGTTCGTGCAAATTATTGATGGCTTCTTCTTTGGTTGTTGCAAATACCTGACATTCTGGTAAACCCCAAACTGTTGCTTGATATCCGCCTTCTTTTGCTTCAATTAATATTGAATAATTGAGTTTGGATAAATTATCAGCAGTATTTTTAATTACGTTAGTAGTCATTTCAGTTATCAGTTATCATTTATCAGGGTAGGTAGGGCTATGCTGCACTTTGGTTGGTGAAGGGGAAGGGTACTAAAACAACATCACCAAATTTATGATAGCTGATTACACTGACTGGTTTAAGTGATTCCCAGCGTGACGCTGGGAATCTATTCTGGGAGGCTCTGCCTCTTTTCTTTAACGGGAGGCAGAGCCTCCCAGAATTACGTTACAAGGCACAGCCTTGTAACGAGAGGTATGGTGAGGAATGATGGGATTCAGGTGGAAATAAGTCGGCTTACTCATTCATAATCCCCAGATCCCCGACTTTTTTGAAAAGTCGGGGATCTATACACGCCCAAAAGCAAAGCCGGAGAAAAGAAATCATTGGGGTAGTCGCTTAGTGGCTGGAATGAAAATTAATACCAAGTTGCGTTCTATCATAGTAGTTCGAGTCAATGGGATTGCTTCCTTACGTCGCAATGACTGGGTACTATCTTTGAATGCAACTTAGTATAAAGGTAAACCCAAAAAATCATCCCCTGGGCAGATGCGCTTACCTTGGGATAACCAAAAGGTAACTGAAAGCACGGAAGTAGAGGAAGTGGCAAGGATATTTATTGAGCTACTTGCTACTGGTTGGGATGCTTACTATGTTAGAGTTTACAAATATCTGCGCGAGAAATAAGCGCGAACTGGCCTTTTCCTGCTCCGCTTAGTGTACCTCTATAGCCTGCCGCACCTCCAACCGGGTATGGTAGTGTACCTCTAGCATCCTGTTTATTTGCTATAATCATAACCTCCAAGGGGTAGCTGCGAAATTCTCCCAACTCACGATTATACCACCCTGTCTGATACGCATACTCCAAATAACGTGTGCTAAAATTCTTATAGCTGATTGTCTGATGCAGTCTATCTCCCGTTTCCTTGTAAATCTGCAATTGCACACTAAAGCCAAACTTATTATTGCTGTAGTTTCGCCAAAGTCTATCGATGTGGCGTAAGTCTTTACATGAAAAGTTTATTATGTCTTGATCACCTATTTTTTTCTCTGTTTTTGCTACTTTGAGCATCTGATTCCATGTTTCTTGATCTGCTTCTTGCCACTTCTTCTCTATAAGCAACTTTTCCAACTGCTCATAATCCCCCACAGGTGTAGATTCAGTTGTTGGGGGAGTAGTTGGGGAAGTATTTTTCCTAGGTGTAGATTGATCTGTTCTTGAGGAAAAGAAAATCCCAGCCAAAATAGCAACAGTTGTAATACCTACAGAAAAGATTACTGAAATAGATGTAGTCCGTTGTCCAGGTTGAGGCGTAGAACTGGGTGGTGCTTTTGGCTGCAAGTCTCCCATTTGCACTTGTTTCTGTCCGATAATACCCCACTGCAACTTATCCAGTGCTTCAATATCATCAATTCCCCTGGCAAAACTCACCCAATTAAATTCTTGGAGAAACAGCAAATTATCTGGAATTTTGCCTACCCCTGGCAGCAAGATCGGAATCACAGGGATACCATCGGTCACACATCGGCTAGTTAAGCTTCGCAGTTCCATAACTTGCCATTGTCCTAGTCCTCCTAAACCGATAAAAATAGCAGCAGATTTAACATTGGGAATCGCTTGTTGAATCTCGTCCTGAAATGAGCGACCCGGTGGAATTTGCTCCTCATCTAGCCACGGCTTCAAACCACGCTGTTTGAGTTTGTTAGCAATAGCTTTAACTTGTGGCTTATCCTGACTATTGTGAGCCAGAAACACATCAAAAGGTTTGTCATTCATCTACACGCTTCTCCCAACTACATCTCCACACCAGCAATCCGAGCTAACGCATCAGCATATTGTGACAAATCATTCCTCAACCTAACTAACTCTTCTCGTAGCCTGGGTTCCTCAGACCAACTCTGCTCATGTTCCTTGGGACTCAACTCTGCTGGACGTTGCGCCTCCCAGGCTTGTAAGAGCGGATGCCATTCCGCCAGAAAAGGACGCAAACCATTGTTGAGTACGGCAATAGCAATACCTCCAACCGAGTTGCGTTCAGCACCAACATCGGGACCCGCTGATTTGAGGATTTCACGGGTTGTCCCAAATAAAGAATACAGGGAATTCAAAGCTTCACGCACCAGTCCCCGATCCATTTCCATAGACTGAACAGCAATGCGAGTCACCAGTTCAACGTAAAGTGACCATGCAGCATTGCGCTGTGTGCGGTTAATAATTTCTACTTCCACTGAGCCAATCTGGAAGGGAAGGCTCAGAGACACTTTTTTTAATACAAGGGGGTTCGCTTTCTTAATCTGATTACATAAGTTCATAAATCTGCGACGAATTGAGGGACTTTTTCTCAGGGATTTGTTCTGTTCCATACCATTACGAACTGGTTTCGCCATCAGCCTCCCCATCCCTTCTCGTCGCAGTTATTTCGGGAGCATCCTAGTTTTTATGCAATACCCTAGTACCGCTGTGCGGAAGTCAAAAGTGAGCCATTGCGGTGGACGGGTTCCCCGGCATAAAGCAAATGGCGCTCGCGGAGCGTATCCGAAGGATTCACCCCGGAGGGGTCAAAAGTGAGCCATTGCGGTGGACGGGTTCCCCGGCATAAAGCAAATGGCGCTCGCGGAGCGTATCCGAAGGATTCACCCCGGAGGGGTCAAAAGTCAAAAGTATTGTG
>JAAUYI010067100.1_pt1 | contig 14590 bp, 14 predicted proteins | sample 7278041 | NCBI WGS metagenome assembly JAAUYI01 (sample SAMN14350216, study PRJNA611818) | marine sediment metagenome | isolation source: surface marine sediment (0.6m) | place: French Polynesia: Moorea | collected 2018-08
CCAGGAACAGCGCCCTCCGTGTCGGCTCCCTCCGGGCTCCGGCCCTGATTCGCGAAGCTCTGCTTCGCGGACCACCGATGCGGACATCGCCGCCGCGGCGATGTCTGCGAGAACTCGCTTCGCTCAAACAAGCGCCTCCGCTTTTCCTACGGGAGCCGATCCGTGCACTCCGAGGATGCGTGCCCGCTGACCCCAGGCTGCGCCATGAGAGCCAAACTGGGACAGTGCGCAGACGGCGATCAGGACTAGGCGTGACCGAGTCGCGCGATCAGCGGTCGGCGGCGATCATTCAGCGGCTGGAGGCTCGGACCCTGCAGGCAGGTAACGGGCATCGAACCACACCGACCAGGTCTTGCCGCTGTCGGTGGATTCTTCGAGGAACTGGCGCACGCTGCCGTCGTCGTTGGGCGTGAAGGTCATCCGAAACGGCCGACTCTCACCGGTCTTGAGCACGTGCTCGCCGAGCAGACGCATGGCGCCATCTTCGAATCCGCCGCGGCCAGAGATCAGCGAACCGTCAGCACCCATCCACACCTGGACCCACTGATCGGTGGCGGGATCGACATAGTTGAGACTATGGCCGTCGCTACCCGAGGCATTGGTCCAGCTCTCGTACAGCATGCAGCCTTCCGAAGCCCGTACGATGGTATTGGTCCCCGCTTTTCGACCAGCGGTGTCGTAGACGTCCCAGCTGCCGATCCAGAAGTCGAAATCACGGTAGCGTTCCTCGTAACGGCAGGGAAAGGTCTTGCGCTCGGCGACTTTTCGTAGCTCCTCGAACCGCTCTTCACCCCGCAAGGCAGAGAGCCCGGGATGACCGTCCAGATACGGAAGCGGCAGCCCGAGCTCGACGCCCCGTTCGAGCCACGAGATCGCCTGATCGCGGTGCCCCAATCGAAGGTGGGCGTTGGCGGCCCGAGCCGGGATCCTGGCGGGCAACTTGGCAGTGTCTTCAGACTCGTTCCAGATCGCCTCATAGGCATTGGCAGCCGCGGCCCAATCCTCAGCGTCGAAGAGGGCATCGGCCTTGTCGACCGTCGACTCCGCGGCCAGGGGCAACGCAATCAGAGCGAGTATGCAGGTGAGCGAAGTGACAGAATCCATCAGGCGTCTCATGGCTGATCTCCAATCTTTCCGGTCCGTCTCAGTATCCTACGTCCGATCCCAGAAAGGGATATCGAATAGGGGCAGACCGCTAGTCCTCGGAGGCGGAAATATCGCGGACATTCGTTCGTGAGGCGCCGCGTCCGGGTCGTTCCGAAAGCGCGCCTCCGGCGCGACGCTTGCGAGTGAGGCATAGTGGGGCTCTGGCGCAGGGAGCGTAACGCAGTGGACGTGGATGCATCGCGGACGAGGTGCGGCGGTATTTCTGCCGACGAGGACTAGTGAAGGTATTCCGCCTGCTCATCTGGAGGTTCACTCGCCTACCGACCCGGCGTATAATGACCGGCCCGGCGTCGCCAGGCAATGCCTCGAGCGGCCGGCGGGGTCTACCGAGCTTGAATTCGAACTATGGACTGGACGCCGATGATCGGGCGCCATCGCCCCGTCGAGCAGGACGCTGTGCGCGTCCTGACGGTCGTGGACCAACTGGGACGAGGTGCAGAACGACCGTTCACCTGGGATGACGCACGGACCTCAGACCGCTCCGATTCGGACCGTTTCGTCGATACCGAGAGCCAGCTTCAACACCTCGATCATCTGGTGCGTCATCCGATCGACCTGGCCTATGTGCTGATGGATCAAGTGCGATCCGGACTCGATCACTCGGTCGAGGCAGAGACGGATGTCGACGCTCGCTTCGGCGAGCTGGCCCGGCGCACTCGCCGTCTGCTCGGCACGACGTCCTCCCGCAAGCAGACGCCCGGACGCCACCGCCCCAGCCTGCTGAGGCCATTTGAAACCGGCTCCTGGCAACGGTGGGACGACGTGCTCGCCGTGCTCAGTTGCCGCGGGTTGTTGCGTGTCGAAACGTTGCCTGGAGAACAGGCCGGTGAGCTGCGCTACCGTCTCACCTCAGCTGGCGCGCGCTGGCTGCAAGAGTCGGTCTATTCAAGACTGAATGATCACAAGACTGGCCTGCAGGGCTCCAACGCGCGCCAAGAGCAAGGCAGCGTGACCTGGCGAGAACGCTGCGAGTTGCTGCGCGATGTGCTTCCCACCCGCTTGCTGAGCCCCCGGTCGGGAAACGCACTGGGTCACTACCTCGATGACCTCGCCAGACGCCTCGACTCTTACCGAGAGGATGAGCAAATCCGACCTGAAGACGATCTGCTCGGAAGCCTCTTTCAATCGACCTTCGCAGAACAGCTATGAACGAGCTGGACAGCATCTATTCGACGCTCAAACCGTCGCTGCGCGGCATCTCGGCAAACACCTTCAGGTCGTGTCTCGAGGGTCTCGAGCCGACCCTCGAAGCCCGACCCCGGCACCGCACCCAACTGACGATCCGTCGTCTCCGTTTCCGCGGCGAGAAGAACGGTGATTTCCCCTTCCACCCGGGGGTCAACGTCCTGCGGGCGGGCAACGACAAAGGCAAGTCCTCAGTCCTCAAGCTGATCCACTTCTGCTTGACCGGCAAGAATGACCTCAAGAAGGACGTCAACAGCTGGATCGATTGGGTCGAGTTGGTCTTCGAGCTCGACGGCGTGCCTCATGCCGTCCTGGTCGACAAGACCCGCCGGCCACGAGGGCGTTTGGTCAGGCTCGCCGAAGATGAGCTCACGGCAGGCGAATCGAATCCGTCGGCTGACGTCGCCTCCGATCCACTGCACGGAGCGACCGTTCTGGTCGAGTTCAAGAACGCCAAGCAGATGCAAACCCAGCTGGAAGATTTCTTCAATGATGCTTTCGGCCTGCGTCCGTTGATGGGTACTCAGAAGACCTCGCGCAAAGATTCCGATGCGCTGCTCGACTCACCCACTTCCTACCGGGCCTACTTTCGCGGCATGTACATCAACCAGGATCTCGGCTACACCTCCCTGGTGACCGACGGAGTGCCCTACGGCAACCTGTTCATGAAGGTGATCGGTATGCTGCTCGGCGTGCGCGGCATCGACGGTTCGTTCGCAGTCGAGGCGAGACGTGCCCATGTCGAAAACCGCCTGGCCAAGGAGGAGCGCTACCACCGACGCCTCGAAGAGTCGCTCGAGCCGCGCGACCTGGCTACGCTCGACGAAGAAGTCGACAAGCTAGAGCGCTACATCGACGAGCTCAAGGTCGAGCGCACCGCGCTATTCGTCCGCGCCACCTCGAATGACCTCGACCGACGCCTGGCACAGGTCACCGAAAAGCTGGTCGCTTTCGACGACGTGCGTCAACAGACCGCCAGCCACCTGAAGACCGCCGAGCTCGAGCTGCGAGTCGTCGAGCGGGAAGCCGAGGAGCTGGATTCCGCGCTGGCTAGCCGGGCGGTTCTATCCGGCATCCAGCCGGATCGCTGCCCGGTGTGCGAAACGCGAATCGCCGAACGCCAACGCCACCCGAAGCCTGAGGCCGGCCGCTGTTTGCTGTGTCATGAAGACGCCCGAGAATCTGACGACGGTTTCACGGCCGCCGCCGAACAGCGATTGGCCGAGGCTCACCGGTCGATCGCCGCCCGGCGCCGGAAGATCGAAGCCCGCCGTGCAGACTTCGAGGAGCTCGAATTTCGCGCTCAGCAAAGCGCGCAGCTGAAGAGTCATCTCCAGAGCCAGCTCCGCTCAGCCCATCAAGGGACTGCCGAGCTAGACCGAGAGATCGAGCTCGAGACCCGCTACCTCGGGCGTCTCGAGGCCGAGCGCGAGAGTGTGGCGCGCATGATCTCGGACGACGACGACTCGAGCATCAGCGCCCTGCTCGAACAGAAGCAGGTGCTCGATGCCGTCTTGCGTCACCTGCGCACGCTGCACGCCGACGCCAACGAACGGATGAAGCGCGAATTTGCCGCACGGGTCCAGGACTACTGCACCACGATCGGGTTTCCCGGCCTCGAGGAGGTCAGCCTGAACGGCCAGCTCAAACCCCTGATCCGCCAGAACGGCAGGGTCTACAGCTTCGAAGAGCTGAGCCCGGGCGAAAAGGTACGTTTCGTGCTCGCCTTCTACCTGGCGATGGCCATCGCCACCGCCGAAGATCTGGACCACGGCGCCCACCCCGGCCTGCTGTTGATCGATTCCCCGGGCAAGGAAGAGATGGTAGTCAAGGACTTCGAAGCCGTCGTCCACCTGCTGAGCCTGGTCGAAGAGCGTCACGCCGAGATCATCCAGGTCATCGTCTCGACCTCTCTGCCGGCGATCCGCGGTGCCACCGGGCCGGACAAACAGGTGTTCATCGACAACGACGACGATCCGATGTTCAGCTGAGGGTCCGGCTACCGTGCCGCCCGCTTCTTGAACGACCAGGTGAAGACGAAACGCGACACCTCGGTGCCGTCGGGCATGCGGCCGACGGTCTCGACGCTGGCGGTGGCCGGCTCGCCGGTCTCGACCGTCTCGCGCACGGCGGCGAAGAGCTTGGCGCCCTCCTCGCAAGTGAAGGTGACCCTAGCGTTCGCCTTCTTGGTGAAACTCGACTCCAGGCCGGTGATCAACATCGCCACCGGTGCCGAGGCGAGCTCGACCGCCAGCATGGCGATGGCGCCGGTCGACAGCTCGGCGGCCATCGACTGGGCGGCGAAGTAGATCGAACGGAAGGGGTTGGTGCTGCGCCAGCCGTAGGGCACGGTGGTCTCGCAGCGGTCGACGTCGACCGAACGCAACCGCATGCCGGCGAACAGCCCGAGCGGCAGCTTGGCGAGCATAAAGCCACGGAAGAGCAACGGGTTCAGCATTCGGCGTCTGAAATGCTCGACCTTGGCGGTGTCGAGATCGGCAGTGGCGGGGGGGGATATGGCCGCGGCTTCGCTAGGCATAGGTGTCATCTCCTCGGGTAGCAGCTCGTCCTCCAGCGAGGACGGCGACTGATTCTACCCGGGAAGGCTCAGACCTCAAATGGCGCCGTCGAGATCGACGACGTAGATCGCCTGCTCGATGACTTCGGCACCCGGTGCGCCGGCCGAAACCACGTGCAGTAGCAGCCTGTCGCCCTCGCGGTTCCACGCCAGGTCGTCGATCAACGCCTCATTCAGGAAGTGGTCGGATTCCGGATGGTTGAGAAACGTCAAACGCTCCTGGCGCCGGCCGCTCGCCGACATGTACCAGACGTCGCCACGGCGCGGCAGCTGCCGGTCTCGCGGCGGCTTGATGTTGCGATCCGACACCCAGACGATGCCGTCGCTGCGCGGCAGGGCGACCGGCAGCTCGTCCCATTCGTTGGGCGAGGAGGTCAGATTCTTGAAATTGCCGGTCTCGAGGTCGAGCTCGAGAATATCGCGACCGGTGGCGCTCCGGCTGGCCTGCGGCACCGCTGAGATCAGCAGCCCCTTGTCCGAAGGCGTGAAGCCGTGAGTTGCGACGAAGCCCGGGCGCACCGCGGGCTGGTAATTCTTGACCTTGGTCAGCCGCGGTACGCCACGCTTGATCTGGAAGCGACCGACGTGCGGCTCCCACTCACCCCAGCGGCCGAGACTGACCACCCGCTGGCTCCAGGCCAGCATGTCGGCTTCATAGGAGAAATGGGGGTCGAGAAGCGCGTTGCCGCGCTCCCCAACCTGAGTAAGCCGGAACGGCTGGCGGCCCTTGACGTCGATCACCCACAGCTCGCTGTGCAGGCCGCGGTGCGGAGTGGTCAACTTCAGCGTGTCCATCTCCAGCTTCTTGGCGTGTTCCTGGACGGTGAAGACGATGTACTCCCCCGAAGGATGCCAGGTCGGAGATAGGGAGTTGGTCTTGCGAAAATCCCACTCATTGCAGGTCACACAGCGCTCCATCGCTCCGTCGGGCTTCATCACATAGATGTGGTAGAACTCGCCTTCGGGCCGGTCAAAAGCGATCCAGTCGCCCTGGTGCGACCAGTCCATGCGCCCTGCGCCCTTCCGCAGCAGGCGCACGCCCTGCACCTTGCGGTGTCCTGGCTTGCCGGCTTCGACGACGCGCGCGGTGGCGATCTCGACTTCGAACGGCGGCTCTTCGGATTGATCGGCGTCCGTGTCTCCGGCGTCATCGCCTTGGGATGCTGGCACGTCGACGGCGACAGGCGCCGGAACAACAGCCCGATCCGGCTCCTCCTGCTGAGCAAAAGCGATGGCGCACAGGCCAAAGAGGAGGATAGAGAGCGCAAGTGGCCGGATGAGTGGGGTCGAAGAGATTGTCTGAAGTTTCATGATCGTCCCGTCTTTGCAAGATCCATGCTGGAAGCCTACACCAGGACGGGATGGGGAAACCGGGGACTCTTCATCTCTGCTACACTCCCAGCCGTTCGCGACCTGATTCAGAGGGGGGGCCAGATGCGCAGTTGGGACACATTTGAGCTGATCCTGGCGGCGATCGCTGCCGGTCTCTTCCTGATCCTGATCGTCTCATTTCGCTCGCGCGCCTACGTCTTCTGTCAGTATCTGCGCCTGATGACCGGGATCCGCCTGACACCGCGAGAAGTCAAAAAGGTCTTCGCCCTGCGCGGCAAAGAGGGAGTCCGAGAGCTCTTCCTCGATTTGATGATCCGCGAAGATCTGAAAGAAGCCGCGCCCATCACACCCGAGACCCCACGCTCGAAGCCCGCGGCCGCGCTGATCAAGAAGTGAGGCCTGCTGTCCTGCGAGTAGTCTGACCGCAGCGATGAGTCCCCAGATCCAAAAGGCCGACGAGCGACTCAGAATCCGCTGGCTGGTAGGGCTGACCCTGGTAGCGGCGATCGGCGCCGCCGGCATCCTGCGACTCGACGACTATCTCTCCGAGCTCCACACCCTGGTCGCCGCGGCAGAACCGACAACGCCGGAAAAAGCTCGGATCGCCGTCCGCTGGGTCCTGGCGGCGATGGTCGGCGCTGGCGCCCTCTTCAGTCTATATCTGGGTTGGACCTCCTGGCGCATCTACAGCGGCGAGCGCTACCCACCCCATGGCGCCCGCGTGCTCAGCGACACCAGGATCCTTCACGGTGAAAAGGCGCGCCGGCGCGGGCTGCTCGGCCTGTTGCTCGCGGCCCTGACCCTGTTGCTGACACTCGCCGTCGCGGCCCGGGCCGACCGGGTCTTCAACCGCTTGCTCACCCCGACTCTCCAGCCGACACCCGTCGAGGTCGGGGCATTGTGACCGACGCCATTTCCCTGCGGGGAGTGAGAAAGACCTTCGGGCCCAAGGTCGCGGTGCGCGATCTCGACCTGGTAGTGCCTCGCGGCTCACTTTACGGCTTCATCGGACCCAACGGCGCCGGCAAGACGACCACCATCCGCATGATCATGTCGATCCTTTTCCCCGACCGCGGAACGATCGAGGTGCTCGGCCATGCTTCGGCGTTCGACGCCAAGGACCGGATCGGCTATCTGCCCGAGGAGCGAGGAGTCTACCGCAAGATGAAGGTCGGCTCCTTCCTGCGCTACATGGGTCATCTCAAGGGCGTCGACCGGCGACACGCGGTCGCTCGCTGGCTGGAGCGAGTGGGCCTCGCCGAGGTCGAGAACAAACGCTGTGAAGAGCTCTCGAAGGGCATGCAGCAGAAAATCCAGTTCATTGCCGCGGTGATCCACGAACCGGACCTCCTGATCCTCGACGAGCCCTTCTCGGGCCTCGACCCGGTCAACATGCGGCTGCTGCGTGAGCTGATCGACGCCGAGCACCAACGCGGCGCGACCATCATCTTCTCCACCCATGTCATGCACCAGGCCGAACAGTTGTGCGACCACATCGTGATGATCCACGATGGCGTCAAGATGCTCGACGATTCCTTGCTCGAGATCCGGGCACGGCATGATCCGCGCCTGATTCTGTTCGAGCCGATCGACGGTTCGGCCGGCACCGGTTCTCGGCTCGCCAGGGTCGACGGCGTCGCCAGCGTCGAGCGCGCCGGCGAACGCTTCCAGCTGACGATCGAGAACGACATCGAACCGGCGGTCGCCATGCGCGATCTCATCGACGCCGTACCGCCGGCGCGCATCGAGCTCCATCGCCCGAGCCTCGAAGACGTCTTCGTCGACATCGTCACCGAATCCGGTGCCCGGACCACAGACGCTTTGCGGGCGTCGCTGCGCGACGAGGCGGCGCCGGTGGACACCGTCACATGAGCCGGGTCCTGCACATCGCCCTGCGGGAGCTGATCTCCACGGTCGCCACCAAGGCCTTCATCATCGGCGTCTTGATCACGCCGGTGATCATCGCGGTCATGATCCTGATCTTGCCGCTGTTGATCGATCCATCCGCGCCCAAAATCGACGGCGAGTTGGCGATCATCGATCCGACGGGCGAAGTGATCGACGGCGTCCGCGAGTACCTGAGTCCTGAAGCGATGGCTCGCCGGCGGGCAGACTTCGAGGACAAGATCGACGAGGTCATGCCCGATGCGGTCAAGGGGCTGACCGGCGTTCCCGCGGCATCGGCAGCGATCGACCAGGCGCTCGAGACGGCGATCGGCGAAGTCCCGGAGATCGCGATTCTCGCCCTGCCCGAAGACGCCGATCTGGAACAGGAGAAGGCGGCTTTGCTCGAGGGTAAGGCCCAGGACGGTGGCCGCCTGGCCCTGGCGGTGATCGATAGGGACGCCATCCACCCCGGCGACGACGGCACCTATGGTCGCTACCGGCTGTTCGTGCGCGAAAAGCTCGACGACCGGCTGAAGAGCGAGATCCAGCAGGCTTTGCGCGACACCATCGTCGGAGCCCGGGTCCTCGCCCGGGGTCTCGATCCGGAAGAGATCGACCGGCTGACCCGTGTCGGCTTCGTGCGCTCGGTCGCGGTGACCGAAGAGGGTGAGCGCGAGACCTCAGAGATTCTCAACACTCTGTTGCCGGTTGGCTTCATGGGACTCTTGCTGATCTCGGTGATGACCGGCGGCCAATACCTGCTGACGACCACCATCGAAGAAAAGTCGAGCCGGGTGGTCGAAGTCTTGCTGTCGGCGGTGTCGCCGATGCAGCTGATGACCGGCAAGATCCTTGGCCAGATGGCGGTCGGCCTGATCATCCTGGTGCTCTATGCTGGCATGGGCCTATCGGCGCTGGTGACCTTCTCGGCCGTCGGCCTGATCGATCCATGGCTGATCTTCTACCTGCTGATTTTCTTCGTCATCGCCTACTTCGTCATGGCCTCGCTGATGGCCGCTATCGGCGCGGCGGTCAACGAGATGCGCGAGGCTCAGACCATGATGACGCCGGTGGTCATGATGATCATGATCCCGTGGATACTGTGGCTGCCGATCTCGCGCGACCCCAACTCGCTCTTCGCCACGATCACCAGTCTGCTGCCACCGATCAACAGCTACGTCATGCTGGTGCGCATGACCTCCTCAACCCCACCGCCTCTATGGCAGGTCTGGCTATCGATCACGATCGGCGCCGTCTCGGTCTACGGCGCTCTCTGGCTCGCCGCCAAAGTCTTCCGTATCGGCCTCCTGATGCACGGCAAGCCACCCAACCTGGCGACCTTATGGCGCTGGGTACGGATGGCCTGACAAGTGCTACCCTCGCCAAAGTGCTACCATCGCCACATGGCCGACATCGTGCAATGTACCCAGTGCGGCGCCAAGAACCGAATCGCCTCACGACCCCAGAAGATCCCGGTTTGTGGTCGCTGCCGGACGTCATTGCCCTGGATGGTCGACGCCGGCGACGCCACCTTCGACGCCGAGCTGGCGTCACCCTCGCCGGTCCTGGTCGATCTCTGGGCCCCCTGGTGCGGCCCATGTCGAATGATGGCGCCGGCACTCGACGAGCTGTCCCGAGACTTTGCCGGCCGTCTCAAGGTGGTCAAGGTCAACGTCGATGACAACCCCTCGACCCAGGCCAAATTCCAGGTAAAGAGCATCCCGACCCTGCTGCTCTTCCGCGACGGTGCGTTGGTCGAGAGAATCGTCGGCGCGCAATCGAAAGCGGCCCTGGCCCAGGTCGTGCAGGCCCACCTGTAGCGTGACCGCGACGGTCAGGCTTCAGGCATCTCGCTGAACGCCTCGATCAGCGGCAGGTCCTCTCGCGACGTCAGGCTCAGCAACGCCCGTAATATCCGCCTCTGGAGCGGCGGGTCGTTTGGCCGGCCGAAAGGATAGCCGAGTGGGTATGGGACTTCGAGCGCTCTCGGTGGACGGACCTTGCTTGTGATCTCCGGCAGCAGTGAAATCGAGGCGGTGACCACCCCGCGCCGCTCGAGCTCCGCACCGACCAGACCGACCGTCTGGTGACACATCGGTCACACCGGGACCAGGAGCGCGACATCGGCTTCATCCGCGGTCAGAAGCTCCGCGACCGCCGGCGCGGTCTTCTTCTTGAGCCGGCCGGGAGCGGTCACCGAGCCCATCAACGACACGTGGCGCGGAGCGACGGCGCCGATCTCGCCAGCGGCCGCGAGATCGTGGAGGCGATCCAGCGGCAGCGCCAAATTACGATCGGCCTCGACGCCGGCATGGTCGAAGGAATCGCTGCGATGATGCTCCTCGAGATTCTCGACCTCAGTGTCCCCGGGGACCAGGCGATAGCTCCAGTCGCCACCCTTGACGCCAGGATCGAAAGGAGGATCACCCGGCACCATCAGACCCGCTGAGGACACCAGGGCGACCCGGCACTGATCGAGCGGCCTGGCGAGCCGTGCCACCGGCATCGGATCGATTCGCTTCCAGCGGTAGGCGCGCAAGAAGGTCCTGAGGGGAAAGCTGAGCTCTGACAGCCGTGGCACAGGCCGAGTTTAACCGAGGGAGGCTGACAACACGTCTCGAAACCCTTGACAGCTGAAAGTGACATGCTAATATCTTAGCATGCTAAGTTCTTAGCATACTAAAAGGACGAAGACCATACGAGGGCACGCATGCAAAACGACAAGCTGAGCCGCCGGGAACGTCAGATCATGGACATCGTCTACGAACACGGCGAAGTGACGGTCGCTGAAGTGCGCGACCATCTGCCGGAAGCGCCGAGCTACTCGGCGGTACGTGCCCTGCTCCGCATTCTCGAAAACAAAGGTCACCTGCAACATCGCCAGGACGGACCGCGTTACATCTACCTGGCGACCCAGCCTCATCAGGAGGCGCGAGACTCCGCGATGCGCCGGGTGTTGCGGACGTTTTTCGGCGGCTCCACGACCCGCGCCGTGGCGGCACTTCTTGACATGGAAGCGGACAAGCTCACCGATGAGGAATTGCATCGCCTGGCGGGCCTCGTGGACGAAGCCAGGAAGAAAGGACGTTGATCGATGAACACACTGAGTGACTGGGCTATCGCGATCGCAGAGTCGACTTACCAGGCCGTCTACACTTTCCTGTCGTCGCCGGAAGATCCCTGGCAGGCTCTGGCTGTCAGCTCGGGCGTCAAGAGCGCTGTGCTGCTGGCTGCCGCCGGGCTTGCGACCTGCTTCCTCCGGAGCGCCGCGACGCGTCACATGGTCTGGACGTTGACCACCGTCAGCCTGCTGTTGCTGCCGCCGCTCACGCTCTGGCTGCCAACTCTCAGCCTGCCGGCACCACACGAGCGCCTCGCCGTGGCGTCGAAGGCGCTGATCCCAGGCGACGAAGTTTCGCGGCCCTTCTTCCCGGATCTGTCGGCCGTCGAATCGCCAGCCGCGAGGCCGGCAGAGGATCGTCGCGCGCTCGTGGAGGCTAGCTTCGCAGCCCGGCCGATCGAGCAAAACCCAACGGTCTTCGCGGCTGAAAGCCGCCCGGCGGGAAGCCTGTCGATCTGGGCCATGATCTGGGCAACCGGGATGGCCTGGCTCTCTATGTCCTACTGTCGTGACCTGAGACAACGACGACGCCTCACCGCGAACGCCAGGCCGATCCAGGACCAGGCGTGGAGGTCGATGGTCGATGAGCTCAGCGGATCGTTGGCCATCGGGCGACGCGTCCGGCTGCTGGCGGGTCCAGGCGTTCCCGTACCCATGACCTGGGGAATTCTGCGCCCGACCATCCTGTTGCCTGACGATGCCGCGAGCTGGCCGACGGAGCGTCGGCGCCATGTCCTGCTTCACGAGTTATCCCACATACGACGCCGCGATGTTCTGACTCAGAACGCCGCCCGCCTGACTCGCGCTATCTACTGGTTCAACCCCTTGGTGTGGTGGGCGGAGCGGCGGCTTCGTATCGAAAGCGAGCACGCCTGCGACGACCTGGTCTTGAGCGCCGGATCGCGGCCGTCAGCCTACGCCGACCATCTGCTGGCAGCGGCTCGTTCGCTGCGCGGCGGTGTTCCGGCCACCGCGGTAGCGATGGCTCGACGGTCGAAGCTCGGGGACCGGATCCAGGCGATTCTCGATCCGAACCGCACCCGCTCGCCGCTGACGTTGAGGCGCTTGATCGTCGCCGGTTCGCTGACAGCGGGCCTGACACTGCCACTCGCAGCCGCGGTACCTGAGCCACCGGCGCCACCAGAGCCCCCCACCCCACCCGCGGCTCCGATTCCACCGACGGCGCCGATCGCTCCGGTACCGCCTAAACCCACGGTCGCTCCGGTACCGCCGACACCGCCGGTCCCCCCCGTCCTGGCGACTCCGCCAACGCCGCCGACGCCGCCCGAAACGCCGGAACCGCCCGAGCCGACCCGATCATTTAGCCGGGTCGGAGTCTTGACCGACGATTCGCCGCTGTACACCGAGCGCTGCGGCGAAGGCGGTATCCGTCAGTCTTTCCAGGGACGCAACGGCGACTACCTGATCGAGATCGAAGTCGGCCGCTGCCGATTCGATATCGAGATGCGGGGTGAGATCGAGTTCAGCCCCGACGAGGACCGCGTCGAACGCATGGATCGTCGCGCCTACCTGGCGATCGACGAGAAGATCGGTCGCGAGCGCCGCAGGATCGAAGTTTCTGCGGGCGACGACGGGCAACCCGAGCATGCCTGGTTCGTCGATGGCGAGAAACAGCCATTCGACGACCCAGCGAGAGCCTGGCTGCGCGAGGCTCTACCGCTGATTTTTCGCGCCACCGGCATCGACGCACCGGCTCGGGTCGGCCGGATTCTCGCCCGTGCCGGAATCGATGGCGTGCTCACCGAGGTACCGTTGATTCTCGGCGATCACGTGCAGCGAATCTATCTCGAAGAGCTGCTCGAGCAGGCCGAGATGAACGCCGAGGATCTCGCCCGAGCGCTCTACCTGGCTGGCCGGGAGCTCGGTTCAGACCACGAGCTGGCCGAACTGCTCACCGGTCTCTCGAGCGACGATCTGGAGCCATCGCCAGTGCGACTGGCCTTCGTCGAGGCCACGCGATCGATCGGTTCGGACCACGAGCTGCGACGCAGCCTGGCAGCGCTGCTCGAGCGTGAGCTCCCGAGCGAAGTCCTCGACGCGATCCTGGAATCGGCCCAGACGATCGGCTCGGATTTCGAGATGGCTGAGCTGCTGATCGAGCTGACCGCCAGAGGTCTCACCCCTGGCGCCACGTTCTTCGACGCGCTCGAAACCATCGGTTCCGACTACGAGCTTCGCCGGGTCTTGGCCGCCACCGCCGACCGGGTTGACCTCACCTCCGAGCTGGTGAGCGCTATGCTCGAGACGTCGCTCACGATCGGTTCCGACCAGGAGATGGCCGAACTGTTGGTCCAGTTGGCGCGTTCCTACCCGATCGAAGACGATCTCCGCGATCGCTTCCTACAAGCGCTCGAATCGGTCGGCTCGGAGCACCAGCGTGGCCGCGTGTTGGCGGCGTTGAACGGCTAGCGGCCCCAAGCAAGCCAGTCCTTCGGGTGGGCGAGCTACCCAACAGGCTCGCCCTGAAGGATCGTAAGCAGTCTATGCGCCGAGAGGCATCAGCGCTTGAGGCGGGTTAGTCACACCCATCTCCAGTTCTGCTGACGCCGATCTTGTCCACTGCAGCCAGCTTGGTAATGGCCGGCGGCAGGGAATTTCGTGCGGCGTCTCGACGCAGGCTGGAAGTGCCGGCAAATCAGGGGGCGGAAGGCCGGCCAGATGCTGGCATAACGGTTGGTGGCCCGGAGTGTTGGCATCTGCTGTCGACCGTTGGGGAAAGTTGTCCAGTGCTTCCCCGAGAGCCCCCCTTGACCCGTCCAAGGATGGTCTTGGTAGTCTTCCGGCGTCGAGGGTAAGGCGGTGTAAATAACAATTTCTCAATGGTTTCGGCAGAAACTTTGGGAGGCGAGACCGTCCGGCACCGCCGCCCGCATCTCACCCTATAAAGGAGAGGGGAGGCCCAATAGACCACAACACTCCACATTGCTTAACCGCACTTCACACCGACCTATTCGTCGTGGCTGAACCCAGTCGAGCTTTGGTTCTCGAAGATCGAGCGAGACGTGATTGCGCGGGATATCTTCACGTCGGTAGAAGATCTTGCCAATAAGCTCATGCGCTACAATTACCACTACAACAAGGCTCCGAAGCCCGTGAAATGGGAACATAGGGGGATGATAGTAGCCGCCCATCCAACTCGTCGAATTCGTATCGCTGAATTTTCAAGTGTTACAGTCCACTAGGAGTCTGGTGTCAAACTCAGGCCGCGCTGCGAGCGGATCTTTTCCGCCATCTCTGTGTTGCGAAATCCGCGAAATACTTCAGTATGCCTGTGGTTTCGCGCCTTGATCTGGCGAAAA
>JAAUYI010091105.1_pt1 | contig 14586 bp, 14 predicted proteins | sample 7278041 | NCBI WGS metagenome assembly JAAUYI01 (sample SAMN14350216, study PRJNA611818) | marine sediment metagenome | isolation source: surface marine sediment (0.6m) | place: French Polynesia: Moorea | collected 2018-08
CTTCAGCAAGGCCTTGGCTCCGGGCTACCGGGTGGGTTGGATCGCCGCGGGGCGATACACGGAAGCGGTGCGGCGCGCCAAGTTCAGCGCTTCGGTCGCCACCGCGGTGCCGACCCAGATGGCGATCGCGGATTACCTGGCAGGCGCGGGCATGGAGCGCCACCTCCGCCGCTTGCGACGAAAGTTCAAGGATCTCGTGCGGCGCATGATCTGCGCTGTCGGCGAACACTTTCCCGCCGGCACCCGCGTCACGCGACCGGCCGGCGGATATGTCGTGTGGGTCGAGATGCCCGCCGAGGTCGATTCGTTCCGTCTCCATACCGAGGCGCTGCAAGAAGGCATCAGCCTGTCGCCAGGGCCGATCTTCTCCGCCGCCGGGAAGTACCGAAACTGCCTGCGACTCAACTGCGCGGTGCCGTGGACCGAGCAGGTCGAGGGCGCGGTGCGCCGGATCGGTGAGTTGGCCCAGCAGCAGATGGGATGACTCCGGGCAGGCAGCTCCAGCCTGGGATAGTCGAATGCCTCGTCTCACTATTTGAACAAGACGAGCGACACGGCTAGCCGAGTGAGCTTAAACCTGGAAATCAATCAACAAACGGGAGCAAGAACATGGCACAGATCTCAGGAAGGATTGCGGATGACGGCACGAAAGACAGTGGTAATGGGTTTACGGTAAATAAGACCGGTACTGGCGTGTACATGATCAGTTTTGACACACCGTTCTCTTTCCAACCCGCGGTACTGGGTACGATTCGAATAGGTAACACTGGCAAGAGTTTCAGCAGAGGTACCCTGATCGTGAGTGGTACCTGGGACTATCAGACAAAGATCAAGACCTATGACAAGGATGGAGATTCGCAAGATTGCCCATTCGGATTTCTCGCGACGGACGAATAGCTGCGAGAGAACTAACGGATCCTCCGGCCTCAAACCGCCGAGTCCTCGCCCTGGAAGGGCGCAAGCGTAGAGCCCGGGGCCGCGCCAGGAGTCTGCGACGCCGCGCGAGCCCCGGGTGGGCGAACCGCTCAACAGGCTCGCCCTGAAAGGGCGAAACTCTGGGTGGCCTTGGCGTCATGTTCCGCCCCTCCGGGGCGGGGGTCTTGGGGGCCGACAACCCGGGGCTCACTCCGCGTCGCCAGGGCTCCGCGTCGCCAGCCCCGGGCTATCCGATTCGGCCCCTCTGGGGCCCGGCTCCAAACTAGCTCGAAAACTTGACTCACCTAGATCCAGCTAAGTCAGGCGCGCCCCGGGGCCATGGATGCGGACTTCGCCGTGCGCGGCTCGGCCAGCACCACCGTACCGACGATCTTGTCCTGGATCCCCTGACGGTTCGGATCCCAGAAGATCTGCAAGAAGCCGAAGAGCCCGGTGGCGACGCCCGCGGCATAGCCGGCGAAGCGTTCGAAGGAGCGCCACAGGCCCAGAGTGCGATCATCGAGGCTCACGACCCTCAGGGAAAACAGCCATTTACCCGGGGTTCGACCGCGCCACCAGGCGAGAAAGAAGGAGAAGTACAGGCCGCTCCAGCCGAACGTCAGGCCGAGGTCGGCTGAGAACGCCGAGACGCTTCTCACAAAGCTCGGGTTCTCCACCTGGTCGCGCAGCTCGAGATTCGCGCTGGTGAGCTCTCGGGAATGTCTGCGCAGACGCTCGACCTGACGTTTCAAACGCGCGGTCGGCTGGGCGGAGAGCAGCTCCTCGACCTCCGTTCCCAGCTCGGCGATCTTTGCCTCGTCACCGCCGCGCAGAGCGCCTGCGTAGCCCTCGAGCAGCGACGCCACCTCCGCTGGATCCAGCGGAGGGATCTCCGGCTCCGGCCCGGAACCCGAGAGCTCGACGCCGAGCAGGTCTTCCAGGCCGATCTCGACCTCGGGCGACAGGTCGAAGGCATCGATCAATGGCCGAACTTGTTCCTCCGCCGCGCCCGACTCGATCAGTTCCTCGACCAGCCCCTGCAAGGCCTTGGCCTGTGCTTCGGGGTCCTGGGAGGCGGCCGCCTGGCCGAGCTGCGCCCACTGTTCTCCGGTCATTCCGGTATAACCGGCCGCCTCGGCGCCCGTGTCGTCGTTGCTGCCGAAACGCATGCTGAAGTGCGTCGGACCTGGGCTCCACACCTCGAGCGCGATAACGATGACGAGGAAAATCACCAGAGAAGCGGCGGTCGCGAGAGCGCGGACCGTCCAGCGCAGCCAACGCCGCTCGATGGTCTTGCGCCAGACCAGGATCAGGAAGATCACGGTCGCCGCCAGCGAAGCCGAGACCGAACCCAGTCGGGTCAGGAGAAAGACGAATAGGAGATCGGCCAGTAGCGCGACGCCGCGACGCCAGGGCGACGCCAGCGGGCGTCCCAGAAGCTCTGGCGCCACTCCGAAAGCATCCGGGGTGACGATGTGACGGGGATCTTTCGCTCCGGGTCGCAGCAGGCTCATCAGATCTAGTGTAGTGGCTTCGTGGCTCTTGCTTCGAGTCGATTCAAACCTTCCCGTCTTCAGGGACATCTCACACTCGAAAACACGAGAACCCGCCGCGGTACCCTCCGTCGGCCTGACCAGGAGACGACTATGTATTCAAAGACCTTCGCCATCCTCGCCGCCTTTCTGCTGATCACCACCGCCGCCGACGCCCGCTCATCGGCCAACAGCTCGGTTCGAGTCGCTGCCGGCGAGTCGCTGAACGAAGACGTCAGCAGCGTCAACGGTAGCGTCACGGTCGGCGCCGACGCCGACCTTCAGGGGGATGCCGAGACCGTCAACGGCAGCGTGCAGATCGAAGACGGCGCGCGCACTCACAATATTTCCTCGGTCAACGGCGGCATCCGGATCGGCGAGCGAGTCACGGTCGACGGCGACATCGAGTCGGTCAACGGCTCGCTACGCGTCGGTGAGGATTCGACTGTTTCGGGCCATGTCGAGACGGTCAACGGCGGCATCGACCTCAGCGGCGTGACGATCGAACGCAGCGTCAGAACCGTCACCGGCAAGATCGTCCTCGACCGCGGTACCCGCATCGAGGGCGACATCGTGGTGCGCGAAAGCCGAGGTTGGAACGGTTGGGGCGGCCGGCGTCAGGTGCAGGAGATCGAGCTTCGTGACGGCTCGATCGTCACCGGCGACATCCTGGTCGAGGATGACGAGCGCAAGGTCCGCGTCACTCTCAGCGGCGGCTCGGTGGTGCAGGGCCGAATCCAGGGCGCCGAGGTGGTTCAGGAATAGGGCCGAGGACCGGCCCCAGGCCTCTGCGGCGGCAGCGTCAGCTGCCGCCCCATCTACGCGATGAGGCGCAGGACACGATCAATGCTGCCTCCAGCAAGTCCGTTTTTGACCATCCGGTGGAATGCCGTCGCTGTCGCCATGGGCTCCGACTTTGAGCTCTGTCTTGACTTTCATCTCCTATCTCCTTGCTGGCAAGTTGCGATAAGGCAAGTTGCGATGAGGCGAGTTACGATGAGTTGATCAAACGACGACCCATCGGGGACACGCCGTAGCGTTGAACTATACTGCGCCAGGTGAAGCACCTCATCGACAGCTGGCGCACCCGCCGCTGGAGCAACGTCGCCGTCGCCAACCTGCGCATTCTGTTGGGCTTTGCATTCGTGCCCGCGGGGCTCAAGAAGGTGCTCTATCAACCCTTCACCGATCCACAGAATACCGGCGCCTTCCACGACTTTCTGGATCTGTTCTACGCCACCGGCGTGTTCTACCAGTTCGTCGGTGGCGTCCAGTTGCTCGTCGCCGTACTCCTGATGACCCAGACCTTCGCTACCCTGGGGGCCCTGATGGCTCTGCCCGTCATCACCTGCATCACGGTGTTCTGCTGGAGCACGGGCGTGGTCCCGACGGCCATCGTCGCCACCCTGATGTTCTTTGGCACAGTGGCTCTGGTCTTGTGGGATATCGACCGCTGGCTCACCGTCCTGAAGCCCGGATACGCCGCACCAGCACCCGACCGGACGGCCCCGCCACCGATCGATCTGTCGCTATGGCGCCTTTGCGGTGGCGGCATCCTGGTCTTCTACGGCCTCACCTGCATCGCGTACGGCGGCGTCTACCGACCCAAGGGCGTCGATCTCAGCCATCCGGCGTTCTACGCCCTGCCCCTGATCGCGCTCTTTCCCATCGTCACACTCTTTTTTGAGCAGCGCCGCCGCGCTCGCTCGACCTCAGGGCACTGATCCTCGGCCTCGTGTGAAGGCCGCACAGGCGTTCTGAAGATTTCAGAACGCCCGTGCGGGAGCCCCACGCGCAGGAATCAACCGCCGATGAGACACCAATCGATCCATAGAGTCTCAACCGATCGGATGAGAAGACCCACGGCCAGTGCTTGCGCTCAACTTGTCGTCGACGACCGGGGCGTTCCCGGGAACTTCACAACGACAACCAGGAGCACACACAATGAAAATCTTACTCGGTCTGGCACTGTCCTTGAGCCTGGCATCCAACGCGGCAGCATCATCGATCCCCCAAACCCTCGAAAAGGGCGAGTTCGTGGCCCCGTGCGAGGGAGAGATCTGGTGGGCTGAGACCGACGCCACCTTCGCGGACTTCGATTTCTGGATCGGTGAATGGCAAATCTACGATCGTGCCACCGGCGTCTTACTCGGTTTCGATAGGATCGAGAAAGGCCTCGAGGGCTGTATGATCCGCCAGCACTGGCGACAAATGAACGACCGTTTCGCCCTGCCCGGCGCCCCCTGGCGCTACGCCGGCGGCAGCGTCACCGCCATCGCCAGCGACGGTCGCTGGCAGCAGAACTGGCTCGACAACGTTGGTGGCAATCTGCTGCTCAAGGGTGGCTTCGATAGAGAGGGTACGATGGTGCTCAAATCGTCCTGGATCGAGTTCACGACACCCGACGGGCAGGTCGTCCGGCAGAGGTACCGCTGGCATTGGGCACCCCAGGAAGACGGCACGATCCTCAATTGGGGTTTTTTCAAAGTCACCGTCGACGGCGTCCCCGAGCAAGCGCCCTGGCAGCAGTACTTCGACATCGTCTACGCCCGCAACGCTCCGGGCGGCCCAGCCTTTCAGCTAGTGGAATAACCCTGGCGGGCTCCCTCACAAACTCCCGGCCATGGCGTTCGTAGAGTCAGAGATGACTCGTTCACGAACCGCCGACCGGGAGAGTTTTCGATCTTGAGCACGCTGCTGGCAATTCTCATCCTCCACAGCGTGCTCCTGGTCGCCCTCTTGCTGGGCCACGGCCGCCGGGCCGACAAAGCAAACTTGATGCTGGCGGCCCTGATCGCAGCGGTCACCCTCCTGCTGGTCGAAGCCTGGCTCGACTGGTCTGGCCTCACCTGGAAGATGCCTCACTTGATCGGCATCTTCCGCCCCTTCTGGTTCCTCGTCGGTCCCTGCTGCTACCTCTACATCCGACGGCTTCTCGGCCTCGACTCCAAGCGTTGGGAGCTGGCGCTGGCGCTACCCGCCCTGACGGTCTTCATTTACCTCATGCCGTTCTACATGCGCAGCAGCGCGGAAAAGCTCACGGACCTCTCCTTTCCAGGCGGCAGCGCCGGCATGCTCACCGTCTTTCTGGGATTCTCGGTGCTGACCGCCGGCTGCGCGATCGCCGCCGCCCGCACGGTTGCCGCCGCCGCCGACTCAAACCCTCCCCTACCGCCACCGACCTGGCGCTCCGGCTGGCTCAAGCTGCTGATGTGGGCCCTCGCCGTCTACTCGTCCTTCGACTTCGCCGGCACGCTGTATTTCATCCTCAGCGGCAGTTATCCAGCAATCGCCTCCTTGGGAAGCCTGCTGGTCCTGGTGTCGCTGATCTACGCGACGGGCTACCTGGTGATCGTGCCAGAGGGTCTGCTGAGACGCGTCGCATCCGTGGTGAGCTCCAGCAACGGCGGACGCTTGGAATTGCCCCCCGGACGCCTCGAATACCTCGCCAAGAAGCTCGATCGGCTGATGGCAGAAGAGCGCCCGTGGCTCGACGAAAGCCTTCGACTCGACGACCTGGCTCAGCGTCTGGGGACTTCGCGCCACCATCTTTCCCAACTCCTCAACCAGCATCTCGAGACGACGTTTCGCGACTACGTCAACGAGCAGCGCGTGGCCGAGGCCCGAAGATTGCTACTCGACGAGACCTGGGACGGCAACGTGCTGGCGGTCGGCGTGGCGGCAGGTTTCGGCAGCAATGCTTCGCTCTATCGTGCCTTCCGCCGACACGTCGGATGCACTCCCAAACAGCTCGTCGCCGATCATCGCCAGGCTCGCCTGGCTGAGATGGGCTAAGTTGTCGTTCAAGTCCGAAGGCCGCCATCCGGTGGGATACCGTCGCTGTTGCCATGGTCGCGGCCGCCGGCTTTCAGCTCTGTCTTGACTTTCATGTCGTACCTCCTTGTTGGCAGGAGGCATAGGCTAACCGATCTCAGCCACCCCGCGTTCTGCGTCCTACCGCGCATCGCCCTGTTTCCTATCGTCACCTTGCTCGTCGAACAGCGCCGGCGTGCTCGCTCAGCTGGAGAGCCTTTAGGGCCGCGGAGCAGATCATGCTCGCCGATTGTGGCGACTCTATGATGGCGATGAGAAGAATCCGGACCGCACCGATGAAACTTTCTCCGCCTTGCGCCGTACTGAAAGAAATCTTACACTTGAGCCTCATTCGGACCACGAGCACAGATGAAGAAAGCCCCGTTCCACGACCTGAGCATGCGCGAGCGCCAGATCATGGAAGCCCTCCATGCCCTCGGCAGGGCCAGCGTCAACGAAGTGGTGGAACGCCTACCGGACGCCGCGAGCTACGACTCGGTTCGGGTCACCCTCGGCGTCCTCGAGCGCAAAGGCCAGGTCATGCATGAGCGGGTCGGGCGACGCTACATCTACTCTCCCGCGCGGCGTCCGGACGGCACCCGGCGCCAGGCCCTCGGTCACCTGATTCGAACCTTCTTTGAAGGCTCGCCGCGAGCCTTGGTATCGACCCTCCTCGGTGAAGAGGCTAAGGCGCTGTCCGACGACGAGCTGGCGGCCATGGCCGAGGAGATCGAAACGCTGCGCCGCAAGCGCCGGCAAGAGAAGGAGCCATGATGGACCTGACCTGGTGGTTCGATCTCACCTTGAGGGCGACGATACTGGCTGCCGCGGCCGCTCTCGGACTCCTTCTCACCCGCCGGCGGTCAGCGGCGACTCGCCATCACCTGCTGTCTTGCGCCCTGGCGATGCTTCTGCTGCTGCCGTTGCTCGCCGTCCTCATGCCCCGTCAGACTCTCGAGTGGTTGCCGGCCCAGGTCACCAGAACCGTGGAAGATGCGTCGGGTTTCCAGCTGTCCATCGCTCCTGGCGATACGAGCCCGGCAGCTACCAGCGCCGCGCAAGCGTCGCCCGACAGGCGCTTTCCATGGCAGCTCGCGCTAGCCGTCATCTGGCTCGGCGGACTTCTTCTGGCGCTCCTGCGCCTCGCTCGCCAGTGGACGCGGCTGGCCGGTCTCGGGCGTCGGGCTCGGCGCTTGCCGGCACAGTTGGATGACCTGGCGGAGAGCCAGCTCCAGCACTTCGACGGCGGGAGGGTCGCTCGGATCCGGCTCAGCTCCGAAGTGCGCGAGCCGATCGCCTTCGCCGGCCCGCGGGCCACCGTCCTGCTGCCGGCGACGGCCGAGGCCTGGCCGCGTGAGGAGATCGAGCTGGCGCTGCTCCACGAGCTGGCCCATCTCGAACGCGGTGATCACTGGAGCAATCTGATCGCTCAGCTGGCATGCGCGGTCTATTGGCATCATCCGCTGGTCTGGTGGTTGACGTCGCGCCTGCGACACGAGCGCGAGCTCGCCTGTGACGATCGAGTGCTCTCGACCGGCCAGGAGCAGTTGGACTATGCCAGCCGATTGATCGCCATCGCCCGCCGTCTGCCCCGCCAGGCGCCGGCTTGGAGCTCGGCGATGGCCTTGACCCGCGACGGCTTTCGCCAACGTCTCGACGCGCTGCTCGACGACCGACGTCGACGCGACGGAATCTCGCTCAGCAACCGCTGGCTGATCGTTCTGGCGCTGACCGCGATCACTGCCTCGGTCGGTGGACTGGCGGTGCGAGCGGAGGCGGCCTGGCGTCAGGCGCTGGGATGCGGCAAATGCCCGACAGCCACGCTGCTGGCCGGGCTCGAACACGAGGACTCGAGGTACCGACTGGCCGCCCTCGAGGGTCTGGAAGAGAGGGCCGTCAAGTCGACCTTCTACTCTATCCTCGCCCAGCGCAGCGCCAGCGAGCCGGAGGTCAGAGCCGCGGCGGTGGCAGCCCACGCCGCGATCGGCTGCGAGCCCGCCCTGGCGTCGGCGACTCTGGCTCTCACCGACCCGGCACCTCGGGTGCGGCAAGCCGGAGCCATGGCCTTCGCCAGCTTTGATCCCCGGTGGGTTCACCAGCCGCTGGATCGGCTCCTGGCACCGCGGGACTTCGGGACCCGAGCCGCTCTTCGGCGTCACCTCGGAGACTACGGCTCCCAGGTGCCCCTCGAGACGCTACGCCGAGCATTGCACGATCCGTCGCTCGACGTCCGTGCGGCGGCCCGGTCGTCCCTCGCGCTGCTGCAACGCTGAATCTTTCCCCCTGTCGATCAACCGCCGTCATGCCTCGCCTCGAAATGAAAGATTTCTTTCACAAAGGAGACTGTCGATGATCCGGAACGCCACCCAACACGCACGGCGCCCATACTGCCCCGCGACCTATCTGCTGCTGCTCACCCTTCTGCTCTGGCCCGCCTCTCCGTCGATCGCCGAGCCGTCCAATGCACCTCGTACCGATGCGGCGCTCGATTACCCGAAAGCGCCCACGGGTGACGCGGTCGACGTCTACCACGGTCATGAGACCGCGGATCCCTTCAGGTGGATGGAAGACCTCGAAGCGCCGCAGACCCGTCGGTGGATGGAAACCCAAGACCGGCTGACCGAGAGCTTCGTCGAGCGTATCGGGGCCCGGCCACAGATCGCGGAACGCATCACGGCGATCCGCCGATCCGGCCGCCGTTCCTTGCCGGTCCGCGCCGGCAGCCGCTATTTCTTCACCGAGACGTCTGCCAGTGCCAGCCAGCCTCGCCTGATGGTGCAGGAGGGTCTCGGCGGTGAGCACCGGGTGCTCTTCGACCCGCGTCGGGATCTCGACCTCGAGAACTATCGCTACGGCGGCAGATTCTCGCCTTCGCAGGGCGGTGCGCTGGTGAGCATCGGCTACACCCGCACCGACGGCAAAGGACTGAGCGACATGCGCATCCTCGACGCCTCGACGGGCGAGATGCTCGACGACCGTCTGACCGATACCTGGAGTGCCGCGGCCTGGACTCATGACCGCCGGGGTTTCTTCTATGTCCGGCTGCCGCCTCGTGACGAGAGCGACCTGGCCGCCAAGGTCGGCGAGCCTCGAATCTACTTCCACCGTCTCGGTAGCTCCCAAGAGGAGGATCGCCTGATCTACGAGCGTCCGGACCGGCCCGACTGGCTGCTCAGCCCCCGCGTCACAGCCGATGGCCGATTCCTGGTCATCTCGCTGGGCTCCAGCAGCTTCGCCGGCCTGTCCGAGCAGATTGCGGTGGTCGACCTGCTGGCCGCCGAGTGGACTCCCAGGACGCTCTTCACCGTCGGTGAGACCCGCTTCTCCTTCGAAGGTAACCGCGGCACCACTTTCTGGTTCCAGACTACCGCCGATGCCACGAATCGGCGATTGATCGCGGTCGACCTGGAGCGCCCGCAGTCCCGCAACTGGCGCCAGCTGGTCGCCGAGGACGAGCGCCAGCTCGCCAGCGTCAGCGTCTTCCCCGATCGACTGGTGATCCGCTACCGGGAAGACGTCAGGCCGGAAGTCGACGTACTCGACTGGCACGGCAAAAAGCTCTACGAAGTCGAGCTGCCGACGATCGGTCTCGTCGGCGGCCCGAGCGACGACCTGGGCTCCTCCCAGGCCTTCTTCATGTCGACCAACCTCTTCGATCCGGGCTCCATCTATCGTCTCGACACCCGGACCGGCGCGGTCTCCCTGTGGTGGCGCCCCGAGCTCGCGCACGATCCGGACGCCTTCGAAATCCGCCAGGTGTTCTACCCGGGCCGCGACGGCACCCGCATCCCGATGTTCCTGGCCGGCAAGAAAGGTTTCAAACCGGGCACGCCGGCCCCGGTCTTCATCTACGGCTACGGCACCCTCGGTTGGGCGGCGATGCCCTGGTACCAGCCACACATCGTCGCCTGGCTGGAGATGGGCGGCCTCTACGCCCTTCCCGGGGTCCGTGGCGGCGGCGAATACGGTGAGCCGTGGCGCAAGGCCGGCGCCGGCGTCCACAAGCAGACCGGCATCGACGACTACAACGCCGCCGCCGCCTGGCTGATCGAGCAGCGCTACACCAGCCCACGGCTGCTGATCGCCAACGGTGGCAGCGCCAGCGGCGTGCTGGCGGCGGCCGCGGTCATGCAGCGCCCGGAGCTCTACGCCGCCTCGATCATCGACATCCCGCGTCTCGACATGCTGCGGTATCACCAATTCACCGGCGCCAAATTCGTCGTCCCCGAGTTCGGCACCGCCGAAGATCCCGAAGAATACGCGGCCCTGCGCGCCTACTCGCCTTACCACAACATCGAGTCCGGGACTTGTTATCCGCCGATGCTGGTCATGGTCGGCGAGCTCGACGCCACCACCCCGCCCTTCCACGGCTACAAGTTCATCGCCCGAATGCAGGCCGACGCCTGCGACGAACAGATCTCTCTACTCAAAGTCATGTGGGGCGCCGGCCACAATTACGGCACCACCCCCGAGCAGGCCTCCGAGAGCTGGGCCGACGCCTGGGCCTTCGTGTCAGCGGCCACGGGTCTCGAGTTGGACCTCTGAGTTAGTCACACTCGGTCAATCGCTCGAAAACCAGCGTTTCATAGTGCTCATAGGCATGAAAACTGGGTTTCAGCAACCTGGAAGAGGACGTGATCACAGGTGCGTCGCGGCCGGTCGTGTAGTCGTATCTGCCCACGTTGAACTTCCAGCTTGCTAGCGGTTCCGGCCGGCCTCCGGTCCTGCGAAAGTCTGACCAGGGAATCGTCAGCTCAACTGTCCAGCCGCTGTCCGAATCCGCGTCGTCGTTCAGTGTTCCCTCAAGACTCACCGATGCGGAGAGGTCGAAATCGATCTCCTTCGCCCATCGCTTGAAAGCATCCGGACGCCGCTCATGAATAAACATATCCAGGATGTTTCCTGCCGGATTGACCTGGAACTCGTAGTAGCCGGCAGCCTCGACCGAGGGCTTGAAGAAGAACTCGATCACGTCCCCTTCCCAGAGCGACCCATCATCGTGCAGGACGGACGTCATGACGTCGGAATCCTCCATCTCGGCACGCAGGAGCAGACGGTCGCAGTCGAATGCGATCTGCACCTTCGTCCGACGGGAGACGGTACGGTGATCGCGCAACGCGTAGAAGTCGCGGATCGCTCCGACATCTTCCCAAAGATCGCGATCTTCGAGCGCCGAGGAATCGCCCACGAAAGTCGCCCAATGAACGTCCTCGCTGCGATCACCGTACGAGATCGAGGCCACCACAACCGACAAGAGCACACAAGCCGCGATACGCATTCGCCGGATGTTGTCAGAACAAGCGGTCGTAGCGACACGACCAAAAGCCCGACTCGAAGGACGGCCGAGCCATCCAGCCATTCGCGAACAGTGAATCCGAGCCCCATCAAGGTATCATCGTCTGATGGCGATGGCATCGGCGGCCAAGCCCGAGAGCGATCGACGTCTGCGCACCGTCCGCCGGATTCTGGCGGTCGTGCTGGGGCTGAATCTTGCGGTCGCCGCCGCCAAACTGATCTGCGGCTGGGCGATCTCCAGCATCAGCATGCTGGCCGACGGCTTTCACTCGCTGACCGATTCCGCGTCCAACGTCGTCGGGCTGGTCGGAATCTCCCTGGCGGCCCGGCCTCCGGACGAAGACCACCCCTACGGCCACCGCAAGCTCGAAACGCTGGCGGCGTTGTTCATCGGCGCGCTGCTGGCGATGACCGCCTGGGAGGTACTGCTGTCCTGCTTCGAGCGCCTGAGGTCCGGCGGCGTGCCGGAGGTCACCACCGCCAGCTTCGTCGTCATGGGCGTCACCCTGGCGATCAACCTGGCGGTCTCGATCTACGAACGCCGGCGCGGAGAGGCACTGCGCAGCGAGATCCTGATCGCCGACGCCGCGCACACCGGCAGCGACGTCTTCGTCTCGCTGGCGGTCATTGCCAGCCTGCTGGCGGCGCGATGGGGCTATCCTCAACTCGACCTGGTCGCGGCCCTGGTGATCACTGCGGTGATCGGCCGGGTCGCACTCGGCATCCTACGCCGCAGCGCCGATCAACTGGCCGACACCGCGGTGGTACCGGCGGAACGCATCCGCGAGATCGCGCACGCGGTATCCGGCGTCGAGAGCGTGCACAAGATCCGCACGCGGGGACTGCCCCACAGCGGCCATGCCGATCTCCACATCCAGGTGCGACCCGATCTACGCATCGATCAGGCACACGCCATCGGCCACCAGGTGGCCGACCGGCTGCGCCGAGAGCTCGGATTGCGTGACGTCGTGACGCACGTCGAGCCGGCTCGCGAGCCGTCGCCCGCGGAGCGGGCAGCAGCGGTCAAGGCCTCGGCCACAAGGTCATGAAGCACGAGATCGCTTCCGACCTCGAAGCGGTCGCCGCCGGCTTGAAGATCTTCAAAGCCTGATGCATGGCTTTTACACTTTCTGGGCCGGTCCCACAGCGCCAGCACTCACTTCCAGGCGCCATCGTTCAAGAGTGTTGAGACGTCGTTCAACCTTGGTCAAGCGTTTGGCGAATGGTTCAGAGCGCCCAGCAAGCTGATCGAACGCGGTTTGAAGGTCGTGCAGGTCAAGATCCAGCGCTGCTAGGTACTGGACCAGGAGTCGCAGGCTCGGATCCCTGCGGCCGGTTTCCCAATGTGAGATGGTGCGGTGATCCGGGCCACCTCGCCGGCCTGCTTCAGTCTGCGTGATCCCTAACCCTTTTCGAAGCAGGCTCAACGCCTGGCCGACTGGGAGATCATCGGTCCTAGCGTTCATTGGACCGGCCCCACTCGCTTCTTGGTCAGTGCGTCCCAAGGAATTGCCGCCAGGCGTCCTCTGAGCTCCTCCATGTAGTCCATGGCCGCCGCTTCACGGCACGGCCACTCGGCGCTCGCGTTATAGAGCTTGGCGAACGCCATCAGCGCCACCATGATTTGGTCCGCTCGCCATGGATCGCCTGTCCCGGTGGCCTCACCTGCCAGCTCGCGGGCGATATGGATCATCCACATGATCATCCCGATGTCTTTGTGCCGGTCGAGCAAGCACCTGTCGCACACGGGCTCCTGCGGCTCGAGATCGAAACCGACGGGTCCGGCCCCGATCTCCCGACCGCAGGCGCAGGGACCGGGATCGGTTTCCAGCCAGACGATGCTGACCGGGCCAAGTGCCAGAGGTTTCAATGTCATCGCTCCCTGACCTGGTGATCCCCGAGGTTGACCTGTTTATCGTCGACCTGTTCCGTCAGAACGACGAAACCGATGACGCGGGCGCTGATCAACTCCAACAAGGCGTGGAACAGCGGCAAGCGACGACCATCTTCCATCTCCACTTCGACGGAGTCGGCATCATAGAGGGCTCCCCCGAGATCGCCGTCGCCGATCAGCAGCAAGGCGAATCCGCTCGTGAAGGAGGTCGCTTTGAGTTCCCAGCGTTCCATCAGTGTTCCTCGATCGAGTGCTCCGATAGCCGGTGTGCACGGCCATGCGTCCACTTAGCACGAAGTAGGAACTGTAGAGGCGGAAAGTAGGCGGCCCCGAACTTCCAATAAATCGAGTCAAAATGAACACGACGGAGCAGGCGCAGGCGCCGCAATCACGCGGCCGTGCCGCCTGCTCGAAAGGAGGGCTTATGGCCCGTCTCATTGCAGTCGTCCTTCTTCTGACTCTGGCCCTGGCACCGACGGCATCCGCTGAATCCCAGGATTGGGGCGAGCTTCCTTTTGCCGGGTGGTTCGATGCAATCTGGGATGCGCTGGATCGTGTTTTCTCCTGGGTTCCGACAATTCGATCAGAACCTCGGGGTCACGGTGCTTACATCATTTCCGACGGAGTGCAGTCCGGTCTCCAAGCTTCGGGGGCGTACATCATTCCCAACGGAGTACGGTCCGCGCCCCAGGCATCGGGTGCGTACATCATCCCCGACGGCATCATGGCGCCACCGGCCGAAGTCGGATCGCGCGTCGCGCTCCAGTTCTCCAGTAAACCGGAGTGAGGGAGAAAGTCCCTGCCCGCAATCCGGCTGATATTCATTCGTCAACCGTATTGCGTAATATCTCAGCTTATTTGCGAAGCGGGCGAAGTTTCTTTGTTCGCTTCCCCTTTTCTGCCTGACGAATGGTCTAGAATCTGGCCAAGGGGACCAGAGGAATGGATCGAAGCCACAGGAGCAAACTGCTCCGAGAAGCCGTCGAATTCCCCGAAAGGCTTCTTGAGCGAAAGAAGTTCTGGCGACTAGAGCTATGGCCGTACTATCTCCAGCGCTGTAATGAGTTGCTGTTCGACAATCCAGGTACAGCGCTGGCCTTTACCCTGTCCATACCTAAGCTTGCTGCCAAGATCGTC
>JAAUYI010082747.1_pt1 | contig 14574 bp, 10 predicted proteins | sample 7278041 | NCBI WGS metagenome assembly JAAUYI01 (sample SAMN14350216, study PRJNA611818) | marine sediment metagenome | isolation source: surface marine sediment (0.6m) | place: French Polynesia: Moorea | collected 2018-08
CCTGCCGATCGCGCTCTACACCCTGATCCAGACCCCTGACGGCGAGGCCGGCGCCCTGCGCCTGGCCCTGATCTCGGTCACCGTGGCGCTTTTCGCCCTGGCCGCCTCCGAGGTCATCGCCCGGCGGCTGGCGCGCAACGCCTGAGGCCGGCGTATGCTGGAAATCGACGTCGCCAAGTCCTTCGGCGGTTTTGCCCTGGACGCCGAGGTGCGCTGCGAAGCCCGTGGCGTGACCGCCCTCTTCGGCCGTTCGGGCGCCGGCAAGACCACCCTGGTCAACCTGCTGGCCGGCCTGAGCCGGCCGGACCGGGGCCGCATCGCGGTCGCCGGCACGTTGCTCTTCGACTCGACCGCCGGCGTCGATCTGCCGCCGGAGCGCCGGCGCCTGGGCTACGTCTTCCAGGAGGGCCGGCTGTTTCCGCACCTCTCCGTGCGCGGCAACCTGAACTACGGCCTGCGCCGGGTGCCGGCAGCCGAGCGCCTGATCGGCCTGGAGCAAATCGTCGAGCTGCTCGGCATCGCCGATCTGCTGGAGCGCCGGCCGCGCGACCTCTCCGGCGGCGAGAAGCAGCGCGTCGCCCTCGGCCGCGCCCTGCTGGCCAACCCCCGGCTGCTGCTGATGGACGAGCCGCTCTCGGCCCTGGACCAGGCGCGCAAGGACGAGGTCCTGCCCTTCATCGAGCGCCTGCGCGACGAGCTCGAGGTGCCGATCGTCTACGTCAGCCACGCCATGGAGGAGATCGTCCGCCTGGCCGACACCCTGGTCCTGATGTCGGAAGGCAAGGTGGTCGCGGTCGGCCCCCTGGAAGAGGTCACGGGCCGCCTGGACCTGCGCCCGCTGACCGGACGCTACGAGGCCGGCGCCGTGCTGCGCGCCAAGGTCGCGGGCCAGGACCTGGCCTTCGGCCTGACCGAGCTGGCCTTCAAGGGCGGCCGCCTGCGGGTGCCGCACCTGAAACTGCCCCTGGGGACCGAGCTGCGGGTCCGGATCCGGGCCCGCGACGTCGCCCTCGCCCGGACCGCGCCCGCGGATGCCAGCTTCCTCAACGTCCTGCCGGCTCGGGTCGAGGAGATCGGCAGCGAGGAGGGCCCGCTGCGCGACGTCAAGCTGGCCCTGGGCAGCGAGATCCTCTGGGCCCGGATCACGGCGCGCTCCTGCCACGAGCTGCAGCTGGCGCCGGCGGCCGAGGTCTTCGCCCTGATCAAGGCCGTGGCCCTCGATCGCCACAGCCTGGGTCGCCGCGCCAGCCGCGGCCGTTTCCTGGAGAACTGAAGCGCCAGAGCGAACCGTCGGCCCTTCCTGAGCCATATCGAGGCGAAGCTGTCGCCTGGACCTCGACAGCGTGCGGATAGGGCTCGAAACTCGGGTTCCGGGCCGCTATCTCTGTGCCATGACCGAGCTGCACTCGACAGATGAGATACTGCCCGAGCTGGCGCGCCTTACCGCGTGGGTCGTGACCGCTGGCCTTGCGGGCGAAAGCGGCGGCGCCTTGATCGAGGGCTACTGCCGGCGCCTGCGCGAGGCCGGCGTGCCGCTGGATCGTTGCGCGGTCGGCGTCGACACCCTGCATCCCGTGCTGATCGGCAGCAACTTCATCTGGTCGGCCGACGCGGGGATCGCGCAGCGCGACTACGAACGCAGCGAGGCGGAGACCGCCGACGAGCTGTGGCAGCAGAGTCCCTTCCACTATCTCGCCGAGCGCAAGGAGACGCGCCTGCGACTCAAGCCCGGCGAGCCGAAACCGGACGACCTACCCCGCTTCCCGATCCTCGACGAGCTCGAGGCGGCGGGCGCGACCGATTACCTCGTGCTGCTGACGGCGCTCTCCGGCGCCGAGGTGATCGGCGATTTCGACACCGTCTACTCTTCCTGGACGACGCAGGACCCGGCCGGCTTCTCGGCCGACCAGCTGGCGCTGATCGAGGGCTCCCTGCCGACGCTCTGCCTGGCCCTGAAGTCGGCCCTGACCCGCGGGATCACCGACACCCTGATGCGGACCTACCTGGGCGAGGACGCCGGCCAGCGGGTGCTGAGCGGCAAGATCGAGCGCGGCACCGCCGAATCCATCGAGGCGGTGCTCTGGTACAGCGACCTGCGCGGCTTCACCCGGGTCGCCGACACCGCGCCCAGCGAAACCCTCCTGGCCCTGCTCAACGACTATGCCGCCTGCGCGGTCGAGACCCTGCACGCCCACGACGGCCAGGTCCTGAAGTTCGTCGGCGATGGCATCCTGGCGATCTTCAAGCTGGAGGATTCCCGCGCCGCCGGCGAGCGCGCCCTCGACGCCGCCGAGGCGCTGCTGGCGGGCGTCGACGCGCTCAACGCCGAGCGTGACGCGGCCGGGCTGCCGGCCAGCGACATCTACCTCGCGCTGCACCTCGGCGAGGTGCTCTACGGCAACATTGGCAGCCTGGAGCGCCTCGACTTCACGGTCGTCGGCCCGGCGGTCAACGAGGTCAGCCGGATCGAGGGCCTCTGCCGGAACCTGGACCAGCGGGTGCTGGTGTCCTCGGACTTCGCCGCCGGCGCCCCCGCGGCCCGGCCGCGGCTTGTCTCGCTGGGGCGCTACGCCCTGCGCGGGGTCTCGGAGCCTCAGGAGCTCTTCACGCTCGAGCCGCGCTGAGCGTTCCGACTCGGCCCTGCGGCTTCTCTAGACTCAGGGCGAAGATCCGGTGGTCGACGGCCAGGGGGTCTTCCAAGAAACGGCGATGCAGCTCGACCGCCAGCTCTGCATCGAAGCGCGCCAAGGTCTCCTCGTCCATCGCCGGGCCGACCCGTGCGCTGGCTCGGACCCGCCCGCACCAGGCCGTCCGGCTGTAGCTCAGCAGCTCGCTGTCGGCGAAGGCATCGTAGTCGGCAAAGTCGGCCGCGGCGGCGTCGCGCCTGCCCCTGGCGAAGGGCGCCGAAGGGCCGTCGTGCGGTCAGAGCTTTCGGCGCCGTAGAGGAAACACCCAGCCTGTGGCTGAAATACAACAAATGCAGGATTTCTGTGACAAGACCAACATAGTTAACAAAAAGTTACTCGATCTGCGCTACATATACCTTTGGTTGGCTGCAGGCGTGCGATGGAGACCAACTGGGGGAGAAAATGAGCACGACTGAACAGCTCATAGAGAAGGCAGCGGCCGTGGTGGCCGGAGTTCTTCTCGTGTGGGCTCTGCTTGAACAGACGTCACTGTTCAGCGCTTACGCGTTGTTCTGACGAGTTGCGCAGGATCCTGGCATAAACCCGGACCTTGTGAGCCAAGTTAGCGTCGCCGGCCGCTGCAGGTCTTCACGGACCTGCCACGGCCGGTAGCGCGTAGAGCGCAATCGCAAGAAAATGACAGACGCTGCCGCCGATCACGAAGAGGTGCCAGACCGCGTGATTGAAGGGCAGGCTGCGCCAGAGAAAGAACGCGACGCCCGCGGTGTAGGCGAGGCCGCCCGATAGCAGCAGCCAGGCGCCGCCGGTGCCCAGGCTCTCGAAGATCGTCTCGCTCCAGGGAAAGCCCAGCCAGCCCATGCCCAGGAACACGGGGATGAGGAACCAGTGCAGCCGGCCGAACCAGAGTCGGACGGCAATCCCGATCAGCGCCATGCCCCAGATGACCCCGAAGAGCACCCAGCCGAGCGGCTTGGGAAAGGCCAGCAGGGTGATCGGCGTATAGGTGCCGGCGATCAGCAGGAAGATCGCGCAGTGATCGAAGGCCAGGAACACCGACTTGGCGGCCCGGTGCCAGGTGCCGTGATAGAGCGCGGACGACAGATAGGTCAGGAAGAGCGTGGCACCGTAGATCGCCGAGGTCACGATCGCCCAGACACTGCCGGTGAAGGCGGCCAGAACCACGATCAGGGCCAAGGCCGCCGCCGAGAGGACGGCGCCGACTCCATGGGTCACGGCATTGGCCAGTTCCTCGTAGAGGCTTTCGCCGTTGCGCTCGATCGCGGCGCGAATCCTGCGGCCGACCTCGCTCCCGCCATCCTGGCTCGCCTCGCGCCCGCCTACCTGCTTCAAGTGCCACCTCCCAGCTGATGACACCACGATAGCGAGGGCCGGACCGTCGTGCCAGTGCCCGATCGATGATCAATTCGTGAGCGCCGCGCGCACGGTCAATAGGGCTGATTTAATACTTATTCGCGCAAATAATTTGCCCAGATTAAGTGATCCATTTAACTGCCACACCGAATAAACGACAATATACCTAGAATTTACACTGACAACTCACAAACAAAGTGCCGACCGTGCAAGCAAACAAACCCGACATAGATGCCGAGGCTCACGAAAGGCTCGCCCTGCGGATCCGTTCCGCCGAAGCGATCCTCGACGTCTGCCTCATGGCGGCCATCTGTCTGGCTCTGGTGGTTGTGTCCTGGGTCTTGACCACGGGGGGGTGAGCGGGCCGGCCGGCCCGCCCCCGCCCCCGGGCAGGGACTTGAGCCCAGCGCGCCCGCGCCGGATCTACTTCTCCGGCTTTGCCGCCACCGGTTTGCCACCGGCCGCCTTGCTGCCGACCGGCTTGCCGTTGTCCCGCACGATCCGCCCCTCGTAGTCGTAGACGAAGCTCGCGCTCTCGAAGAAGCTGAAGGGGACTTCCAGGCCGATCTCGCGCGCCTTCAGGAAGTTGATGGCAATGTCCGGGGGGGACACGATCCCGACCGGCAGATCGCCGACCTGGACCCGCTCCTGCAGCACGTCGGCACCGTAGATCGCCGCCAGGTGGGCGTTGCTCTCGAAGCTGACGCCGATCGAGAGCACGGCGCTGTTCGGACCGGGCATGACCACGTCGGGCACGACGCTGAGGACCGGAACCCGGTCGGCATTCCTGTTGATCGTCGAGATCTCGCGGAACACCACGGTGCTTCCGGTGATCCAGAAGGCGCTGTTGCTGAGCGTCGGATCGTTCTTGCGCATCACCGCCACGGCCTTCGCGACCAGCTTCTCGAGCTCGTCGGCAGCCCCTTCGGGAGACTGGACCGCGAGTTCCTGGACCCGGATCCCGAGGCGTTCCGCGTAGCGCTTCATCGGTTTGGCCTGGGTCTCGACGGCGCTGACGTTCTTGCTGTTGACCAGGATGCCGAGGTTCTTGAGATCGGGCTTCAGCTCCTTCACGTAGGCCATCTGGACCTCGATCGGCATGTTCAGCGAGGTGAAGGCGAAGTTGGAGCCGGTGCCGACCTCGTAGCTGGGCGCCTGGCCCAGCACCACCGGGTCCTTGGAGCAGACCGAGACGATCGGGACCGCGCCGCCGCGGTAGTTGCTCCACAGCCAGGCCGTGGTCTCCGAGCCCATCGCGTAGATCAGGCGGTAGCCGCGCTCCTCGGCGATCTTGAGGGCGCGCTTGCCGCGGCCGTGGTCCTTCTCGAAGTTGTAGAGCAGGAACTCCGCGTTGATCTCCTTCTCCTCGAAGACGTCGAGGATCTTGTTCATCGCGATGTCGTAGGCCGAAGACGGCCGCGGGAAGATGACCATGACCGGCAGGACCGGCCCGGTGGTCAGAGGCTCTTTCCTGCGGATCAGGACTTGGGTGTCCTCGCCCTCGACCTCGATGAAGTTCCAGGCCCGAAGGCTCTGCTCGGCCGGCGTGAACCAGGTCTCGTAGGCAGGATTAGCCTGGGCGGGTCCAGCCCAGGCCGCGGCGAGCAGCAGGGCCGAAAGGACGGCCGCGGCCGTGGCCGGGCGTTTCAACGCGAAAGGCTTCATCATCATGCGATCTCCCTTGTGGCAGGCCCCCCCTGCCTGGGCGGGGTCGGCAGGGCGAAGAGGATCCCGAACGCCAAGACGGCGCTGCCCAACCAGAGCAGCACCTCGGTCCCCTGCCCGCCGATCAGGAACAGCTGCGCCACGATCATGGGGCCGGCGATATGCCCCAGGCGCTCGAGGAATCGATAGGTCGCGGTCAGCGAGCTGGCGCCGACCTTGGCGGCCAGGCGCGAGTCGGCGACATGGGTCACCACCGGCGCGTTGATCAGGCCGTGGGCGATCCCGATCGTCGCCACGCCGGCGACCAGGACTAGGGTGACCACCGCGGAATCGCCCTCGGCAATTCCGGCGGGCAGCCAGCCGATCAGGCCGATCAGGAACAGGCCGAGCCCGCTGACGACGGCGCCGAAGAACAGGATCTTGTGGGTCCGCCCGGTCCGATCCACGACCCGCGCGGCGAAGAGGCTGGCGACCACCACGCCCGCGGCATAGACCATGATGATCTGGCCGATGTCCTCCTGGGCGTAGTGGTACTGCGACAGCAGCAGTGGCAGCGCGAAGATGATCACGCCGGTCAGCACCGCCTTGGCCGGGATGCCGATCAGCAGCATGGTCTTGAGGAAATCCAGGCTGCGCAGGACCTTGCCGATGTTGGCCAGGATCTGGCCCGGCGAAAAGCCGATCGGCGCTTCCCGCACCTCCTCCTGCGGCACCGGCGGCACCAGGGTCAGCGCGTAGACCGCCAGGCTGAAGGCGATCACGCCGCTCAGCAGGAACACCCCGGCCGGTCCCATGTAGGTGACCAGCAAGGAGCCGATCGCCATGCCGGCGATCATCCCGCCCTGGAACCCGAAGACGATGATCGCCGCGCCCTGGGTCCGCCGGTCCGGCGGCGCCATGGCCAGGATGTAGGACTGCACACCGATGAACAGCATGCCCTGGCCGATCCCCGAGAGCGCACGCGCCGCCAGAACCATGGCAAAGCTGCCGTCCGACGCGAGCAGCAGCAGCCCGACACCGGCCAGCAGCAGGCCGAGGTACATTAGGGGCCGCGGCGAGTGGTGCTGGGCGAAATGGCCGGCCGGCACCAGGGCCAGGGCAAAACAGAGGTAGAAGGCGATGAAGGGCGCCGAGGCGAAGCCGGCGGACAGGCCCGCGGCCTCGACCACCTGATAGACGAACTGCGGCAGGAAGGCGTAGTTCAGGTGCTCGAGGAAGACCGCGGCGAAGAACACCGGCTTGAGCAGGTTCAGGGCCAAGGCCTGATGCCGGCGCCGCTCCCGTGGATCCGGCGGCGCCTCGGGCGTCGGCGCGCCCCGCTTGACCGAGCCGGCCAGCTGCAGGAACAGGCCGGCGAAGAGGGCGGAGGCGACGAAGAGCGCCGCGAAGTTCTTCACGCTGCGGGCGATCTGGCGATAGATCAGCGCGGTCGGCAGGGCGACCGCGACCCGGATCTCGCGCGGGCTCCCGGCCGGCGTCAGGTCGACGACGTATTCGTAGGTGCTGCGGCTGGACCGCCAGGGCCGACCGACCTGCGCCGGGTCGGTGTGGATCGCGACCTGTCCGTCCACGGTCAGTCCGGCCGCGCTGATGTCCGGATTGAGCCGGCTGTAGTCGCCGAAGGTCCGGTCGAGGCCGCCGATCTCCTCGATGTCGATGTTGAAGGCGACCAGGCCGGAGAGCCGCTGGCCCAGGGAATCGGCCAAGGCCTTGGCCTTGACCTGGGCTCCCTCCGAGTAGAGGGAGACCAGGGTCCAGATGACCGCCGCGGCCATGGTCAGGAAGGTCATCGCGTAGGCCATCTGCAGCCAGGGCACGCGCAGCGACCGGGTCTTGGGCACGCCGAAGAAGACGAAGAGGGCAAACAGCAGCGAGAGCCCGAGCGCCACCACCAGCAAGGGCCGAAAGCCTTCCGCCACCCGCTCTTCGACCACGGCGCGCGGCATGGTCACCGCCAGACGGCCCACGGTCTCGAACTTGTTGCGCAGGGGCAGAACGATCTGGTACTCGGCCGCGCTCTCCCGGACCTCGTAGTCCAGATCGCCGGTCGTGATGATCGGCGGCTTGTCAAACAGCTCCGCGGACGCGGCACCGCTGCTGAAGACCGGCGCGCCGTTGTAGTCGAAGGTGGTCATGGCGGCGACCGCCGGATCCGATTCCAGGATCGGCTCGGTCAGGGTCGCGAAGCCGACGAACTGCTTGAGCGGCAGGCCGGGACGGAGATAGGCCTCCATGGTGGTCTGAACGACCCGGGCCTGGGCCACCAGCTTGTCCAGGTAGAACTGCTGGTAAGTGCGCTGCGCCTCGCCGAAGCCGACGTACATCAGCAGGATCAGCGACAGCCCCGAGACCAGGAGCATGGTCACGGCATCGACCGCACGCTTTCTGAGGCTTGCCTCGGGCGTCATCCTGCGGGCCTTTGCGATCAGTCGAGCGGAGCGCTTGCGTCGAGCGGCATTGCCGGGACAGGCCCGAACGTCTTCAACCAGGGAAAATACATCCAGACCCCGAAACAATGCTTTGGATACTAGAGTAATTTACCGGGCCTTAGTTAAGATTGGCCTAAACGTCTTTAGATACCAAAGCTTTAACCAAGCAAAACCCAGCACGAACTCCTTCGCCCCGGCGACCCGGATGGCGGCGGGACCACGGGCTTCGCGCCCTGTGGCCTTTGCCACTTCCCCGCGCCCTCTTGCCGAGGAATGCTCGCGGTCCGACGAAGCGCCGGGCCGCGCGCCCGCACCCAAGGCATAGCCATGTCCTTCAGGCGGCTGCACAAATCGAATACTTTATTCTTTATTTAGAAAAGATTGACAGTAACTAAGACTTCCTTAAGTTATCGCGACTATTTTACTTGTAAATTTGCAGTTACTGGGCACCAATCCGCAGGCCGACCGGCCGGTCCGCATGAGGAAGGGTGCTTCTGGGCAGCCTCGAGCGAGGTTCCGGTAGGTGAGGTCGACACGGCAGCAGCACCGATCCCAACGCGGCTTCGGCGAGCTCCCGGAGCCGGCCTCGGCATTGCCGGGCTCGGCGGCAACCAAGGCGGGGGGCAGAGTGGCCGAGACGCAAGACCCCGGTTCGTCGGAGGGCGCGCCGCAGTCGCCGGAGCGCTGCGAGACCGGCCGGCATGGGCCGCGCTCGGAGCGTGAGCCGCGGCCGGACGCGGCGGCGCCGGCAGCGCCGCTGACCCAGCTGCTGCAGCGCCAGGGCGCGCTTTTCCAGCTCTCGGCCCGGGGCGAAGCCCTGGAGACCGTGCTCGAGGAGCTGGCGCTGATCTGCGAAGCCGCCTTGAGCCCGGCGCGTTGCGCGATCCACCTGCTGGATCCGATGGCCACGACCCTGCACCAGGCCGCGGCACCCAGTCTGCCGACCTACCTGCGCACGGCCCTGCGGGAGGTCCCGGTCGACTCGGCCGCCTTTCCCTTCACCACGGTGGCCGACAGCGACCAGTTGCTGGTCGTGGAGGATCTCACCCGGGATCGGCGCTGGCGGGAGCTCGCCAAGCTGATCGCCCCGGAAGGCCTGGCCGCGTGCTGGACCCGGCCGATCTTCGATGCCGAGGAACAGGCGCTCGGCACCCTCAGCCTGTTCTTGGAGGCCGAGCGGCAACCCGGTCCCGAGGACCTCGAGTTCCTCGACGCCCTCGTCGCCCTCGCCGCCTTCCTGGTCCACCACGACTCCAACGAGCGCTCGCTGCGCCGGGCCGACGAGCGCATCGCCACCCTGGCCCGGACCATCCCCGGCGTGGTCTACCAGCGCCTGGTCACGCCAGACGGCAACATCCGCTACACCTACATCTCCGAGGGCGTTAAGGACCTTTTCGGGGTCACGCGGGCAGAGATCCTGCGCAACCCCAACGCCCTCTTCGACTGCCACGGGCCGGCCTACAAGGCGACCTTCAGGGAACGCCTGCTGAAGGCCTCGCGCGAGCTGACCCTGTGGGACGTCGAGGCCCAAATCATCACCCGCGACGGCGAGGAGAAGTGGACCCACGCCATTGCCCGGCCGCACCGGCAGCCGGACGGCTCGGTGCTCTGGGACGGCGTGATCCTGGACGCCTCGCGGATCAAGGAGGCCGAGCGCGCCGCCGCCGCCGCCTCGGCGCGAACCCGCCGCATCATCGTCGAAAGCCTGTCCCAGGGGCTGATCCTCTTCGATTCCGAGGACCGGCTGGTCATCTGCAACGCCCGCTACCTCGAGCTCTATCCCGAAATCGAGGCGCTCGCCCAGCCGGGCGCCGACTACGCCGAGATCGCCCGGCGCGAGATCGAGCAGCTCGACCCGGGCGCCGACTCGGCCACCCTCACCCGCCGGCTGGAGACGCGCCTGTCCAAGCACAAGCTGGCCTCGCACCAAGTCGAGCGGCAGTGGCCCGACGGGCGCTGGATCCTGATCGACGAGCACCGGACCCCGGACGGCAGCACGGTCTGCCTCTACACCGAGGTCACCGACCTCAAGCGCCGCGAAGAGGAGCTGCAGCGGGCCCGCGGGGCGGCCGAAACCGCCAACCTCAAGCTCGAGCGCATCAACGCCCAGCTCGACATCGCCCTGGCCCAGATGGCCCAGGGGCTCTGCGTCTTCGACGCCGGGCAGCGCCTGGTCCTCTGCAACCGCCACTACGGCGAGCTTTTCGGTCTGCCCGACGCCCTGATCCAGCCGGGGGTCTCGATGCGTGCCCAGATCGAGCACAGCTTCGGCGGCGCGCCCTCTGAGGACTGGTGGCAGACCCTGATCGAGGAGCGGCTCGAGCAGGCCGGCCGGCGCTCGGAAAGCAGCTATCTGCTGGAGCTGCCGGACGGCCGGGTGATCGAGGTCATGCACCGGCCGCTGGAAGACGGCGGCGCGGTCGAGACCTTCACCGACGTGACCGAGAAGGCGGCCACCCAGCAGGCCCTGCGCGACAGCGAGGACCGGCTGCGCGGCCAGCTGGCCGAGCTGATGGAGAACCGGGAGCGCCTGGAGGAGCAGCGCGAAGAGCTCCGGAAGCTGGCCGAGGGCCTGGCCTGGGCGGTCGAGGAGGCCGAGGCCGCCAACCGGGCGAAGTCCGAGTTCCTGGCCAAGATGAGCCACGAGCTGCGCACCCCGCTGAACGCGGTGATCGGCTTCTCGGAGGCCATGAAGGCCGAGATCTTCGGGCCGATCGGCAACGCCCGCTATCAGAGCTACATCGACAACATCTGCGACAGCGGGACCCATCTCCTGGGCCTGATCAACGACCTGCTGGACCTCTCCAAGGTCGAGGCTGGCGGCTTCAGCCTGCAGGAGGAGACCCTGGAGACCGCCAAGCTCTTCGAGGTCTGCGCGCGCCTGATGCAGGAGCGCGCCGAGTACGCCGGCCAGCGCCTGGAGACCCGCGTCCCGCCGGGCCTGCCGCGCTTCCGGGCCGACGGCATGCGGCTCAAGCAGGTGTTGCTGAACCTCTTGTCCAACGCGATCAAGTACACCCCCGAGGGCGGCCGGGTGACCATGGCCGCCGGCCTGCTGGACGACGGCGGCCTCGAGCTGACCGTGGCCGACACCGGGATCGGCATCAGCCCGGCCCAGCTGCCGCTGGTCATGCAGCCCTTCCGCCAGGCCGAGAACGCTATGTGCCGGGGCCACGAGGGCACCGGCCTGGGCCTGCCACTGGCCAAGGCCCTGGTCGAGCTGCACGGCGGCAGCCTGGTCATCGAAAGCGAGCCTGGCCGGGGCACCCTGGCGCGCATCCAGCTCCCGGCGGCTCGGATCGAGGCCGTGCCCGGCGAAGCCGTTCCCCTCGCGCCCGAGCCCCTGCAGAAGCCGGCCTGACAAAGCCCCAAGGGGTTGACGTCGCGGTGAGCGGAGAAGCTGGCGCGCCCGGCAGGATTCGAACCTGCGACCCCAAGCTTAGAAGGCTCGTGCTCTATCCAGCTGAGCTACGGGCGCGCGGTGGCGGTGAGATCCCTGGAATACCCCGCCCGGCGGGGCCCGTCCAGCGGCAAGGCCAGCGGATGTCCGGCCCGCCGGCCCGACCAAGGCGGCCCGACCGATACGGCCGGCACGAAATCGGGGCGTGTCCGTCCGGCCACCCTGTGTCCTTCATGCAACAGTTCCAGGCCGATCGCGGCCGTCCTGGCGGAAGCCGCTCGACCCTTACCTCGCGTTAACCAAACTTAACTTAGCTGGTGGGAGTGAGCTGCCCCCGCGTCGGCTTCGACGGCGGTCCCCGAGGCGGGCGCAAGACCGAGGATGAGAGACATGCCCTTCCCAGCCCGAGACCTCCTCCGCCGGCTCCGCGCCGAAGCCGCCGCGGCCGCACAGACCCTCCTGGACTTCGCCACCCCGCCGCTGGTGCTGGCCGTCGCCGGCAACGCCGCCCCCTGTCCCGCCGACACCGGCCCGACGCGCGGCACTCTGCTTGTTCCAGCGCCCGCGCTCGACCCTGACAAGGCCGCGATCCTGGCCGACATCCGGGCCCTGACGGAGGAACTGGACCGGCAGAACCGCCGCGCCGTGCCAGTGACCGGGACGCATCGACCCAACGGCCCGTTCGGTGCCGCGGTCGCCGCCGGCTGCCTTTGGCTCGAGGGTTAGGGCTTACCGGCCCGAAGACCCCTTGGCCCCTTCCCGTCAGGGGGCGTGATTCGTCGCCACGACTGCCGCGCCCGGAGGCCGCGGGGTCCCGCCCCGCATCTCCAGCCTAATGCGTCCAGCGCAGCGGGCGGTTGGTGGCGAAGTTGGCGGCGTAGGACTTGGGGCGCAGCTTGCGCTGGCGCGGCTCTTCGACCGTGTACATGTAACCCTGGGCCTTGGCGTAGGCGACCGCCTCCTCCTTGGTCGGGAACCAGAGCCGGAGCTGGCCCTTGGTGTCGTCCGAGGAGGTCCAGCCCATCAGCGGCTCGACCCGGCGCGGGGTCTCGGGCTCGAACTCCAGCAGCCAGCGCTTGGTCTTGGCCCGGCCGGACTGCATGGCCGTCTTGGGCGGCTGATAGATTCGCACCTGCATGACCTGGGACCCCCGTTCCGATCCGACGCCTTGGGGCAGCGGCACCCTCGGCTGGTCGGGGCGACTGGATTCGAACCAACGACCTCCTGCTCCCAAAGCAGGCGCTCTACCAGGCTGAGCTACGCCCCGCGCCGCAGAAACTATGCGGTTTTCGGGCCATCGGCAAGGCGTCAAGAAGAGCCCGGAACGAGGGCTGGCCGGGACTGCTTCGCTGCCAAGTTTCCCGTTCCCAGCGGAGGCCACGCGATCTCGAATGACGGAATCCGGGAGACCGGGGTGGAGGTCTCGGTCGTTCCCTACTTGCCGGGCTGGAGGTCGAGGTCGGCGGCGTTGACCACCAGGCGGCTGTCCAGGTGCCCTTCGAAGAAATCGAGGATGTTGCGCATGGCCGCGACGGCCATGCGCGACGCGCTCTCCCGCGACAGGCCGGCAGAGTGGGGCATCAGCACCAGGCGGTCGTCGGCCAGGACCGGCGCCTCGGCCGACGGCGGCTCGGCCTCGTAGACGTCCAGGCCGGCGGCGGCCAGGCGTCCGGACTCGACGGCCGCCATCAGGGCCGCCTCGTCGACCAGGGGACCGCGGGCCGTGTTGACCAGGATCGCCTCCGCCGGCAGCAGCGCCAGCTCCGCCGCGCCGATCAGGGGCGTCTCGCCGGTCTTGGGCATGTGCAGGGTCAGGACCTGGGCCTGCTTCAGGCCTTCGGCCAAGTCGGCGGCCGGGGTCGCGCCCGCCGCCGCGATCTCCTCGGCCGGAACGAAGGGATCGTGAACCAGCACGCGCATCTCGAAGGCCTGGCAGAGGCGCGCCACCCGCCGGCCGATGCGCCCGAAGCCGACGATCAGCAAGGTCTTGCCGTTCAGCTCGCAGGGCTCCAGCCGCTCTCGGTAATTCCAGTCGCCGGCCCGCGTCGCCCGGTCGGCCCGGATCAGCCGCTTGGCCGCGGCCAGCATCAGGGTCAGGGTCTGCTCCGCCACCGACTGCGCGTTGACGTCGCCGACCACCGTCAGCGGGATGCCGCGCGCCGTCAGCGCGGCCACGTCGATCGCGTCGTAGCCGACGCCGTGGCGCGAGACGATCTTGAGGCGCGGCGCCGTGGCCAGGATCTCGGCGGTCAGGGGCTGGGTCCGCAGCAGGACCGCGTCGGCGTCGGGCAGGCGCTGCAGGTAGGCGGTGTCGCCGGTGTCCTCGATGACGTCGGAGGTGATGCCGGAGGCCCCCTCCAGCAGGGCCAGGCCGTCGGGGTGAACCTTGCCGGCGATCAGGATGTGCGGCATCTCAGTAGCCCGGCTTGGCGCCGCTCTCCGCCGGCGCGGCCGTCTCGCCCAGGCGTTCGCGCATCTGCGCCACCTGAGCGGAACAGGCGCCGGCCAGCAGCCGGACGTCGTTGGACAGGGTCACAAGGTTGTAGCCCCAATCGATCGCCCGCTTCGCGTAGTCCGGGCTGCCGCAGTGCAGGCCGGCACGGATCCCGGCGGCCTTGCAGGCCTGGGCGATCTTCCGGATGGCCTCGATCATCTCCGGCTCCTCGCGGTCGAAGCCGGGCGCCAGCCGGCCCTCGGTGAGCCCGAGGGTCAGGTCGGCGGGCCCGACGTAGACCGCGTCCAGGCCGGGAGTGGAGACGATCTCCTCCAGGTTCGCCATGGCCTCGGCCGTCTCGACCATGGCGAAGCAGAGGATCTCGTCGTTGGCCTCGCGCCCGTAGTTGGCGCCGGCGGAGAAGTTGGCCCGGGTCGGGCCGAAGGATCGCGTGCCCAATGGCGGATACCGCAGGTAGGAGACCAGCCGCGCCGCATCGGCGCGCGAGTTGACCATCGGGCAGATGATGCCGTAGGCGCCGGCGTCCAGCGCCTTCATGATCGCGCCCGGGTCCAGCCAGGGCACCCGCACCAGGGGCGTGGTGCCGCGCGCGCCAAGGGCCTGCAG
>JAAUYI010209976.1_pt1 | contig 14562 bp, 19 predicted proteins | sample 7278041 | NCBI WGS metagenome assembly JAAUYI01 (sample SAMN14350216, study PRJNA611818) | marine sediment metagenome | isolation source: surface marine sediment (0.6m) | place: French Polynesia: Moorea | collected 2018-08
CTGTATCGAAACAAATGTTTTTACTTCGTTCCATAAATAAATTTAGGGGCTTGGTGACCATTTTTCTTTTTCTTTACTTTTGCCTTTTTACTTTTTACTTTTGCCTTGTTTGGTCATACGCAGTTCCTATTCCCTATTCCCCGTTCCCTGTTAAAAGTATGTTTGATTATTTCAATCAATAGTTCAGGAAAACCTAGGACTTGGAAAATTCAGTTAAATTCAGGTTTGGATTTTTTGTTCAAAGTCCCATCAGTTGTTGCTATTGTGAGCTACAAATCCTCAATACAGCATTCCAGATAAAACTAAAAATTATTTTCCAAACGGTTGCCCCCACTTTGTCCAATTCTCCTTGTTGAAAGGACTGCGATTGTATTCAATAAAGTTAACAATTAGTTATTTTACTTTACATAAAAATCTAAATATATAGAGGAATACATAAATATAAATGACTCTATTTAATAGGTCATTTGTCCACAAAACATAACTGAATTGTGATTTCAGTTCATAACTGTAAAGGAGATAATAATGAAATTAAATATTCTTAAACGCAAGGTAAGTATAATTTTCGCCGGTGCAATCTTAACTTTAACCAGTAGTGCTTTGCCTGGATTTGCGGCTAAAACCAGCGAACAATTTGTTGACAATGCTACAACACAAACCAGTTTGATTGCTCAACGTCAAAGTCAGCGTCGCCCTCAAATTTTCTATAGAACCAAGTGTCGTACTATCCGTAGAATACGTTGGAGAGGCAAAATATGGTTGGTACAACGCTGTCGTCGTTTTCGCTGTCGTCGTCGTAGAAGATGTCGTCTAATCAGAACTTGGACTAGACGTATCCCAGCTTAGTATCGTAGACGCAGGTAAAATTCCAGAACTAAACCTCATCCATCTTGAGAACTGGAGTTTTTTCTCTAGGAAATACCAAAAAAGAAATTCCCCTGTAGGGGCACGGCACCCACAGCATTCTTGCATTGCTCCCTAACCTTAGGGATGCCGTGCCCTTTCATATTTTTTCAACGCAGAGGAGTGCGAAGCAGTAAGAGTTGTAGGTTGGGTTGAGGAACGAAACCCAACATTCTTCGTTCATTTGTTGGGTTTGGTTTCGTTCTACCCAACCTACACGATAGTTTGAAAACACGCCCTAGCCTTCGGCAAGCCGCTGCGCGTGGTTCAGACATCCTGCCTGTCTGTTCAGGCAAGATGCCTGAACCACAGAATAATTTATTTTTTGGAGTTCACTGATAAATTAACCATATTTTCGCCAATTCCTGGAAAACTCAACATTTCCCGACAAACGAATCCTACAATCTTTTATCTGCTGGATTTTCAGATTTTTTACCCCTGCCAGACTTGCATTTTGTTTTTGGATAGCAGACAATTCTGTTCCCAATAAATTAGTGCCCATGAGGTTAGCACCACAGAGATTGGCTTCATGGAAATTTACCTGTTGTAGATTCGCTCCCATCAGGTTAGCACCACAAAGGTTAGCTTCTGCAAAGCTGGCACCATGTAAATTGGCAAAAAATACCTCAGCCTCCTCTAATTTAGCTGCATTCAGATTTGCCTGTTGTAGATTTGCCCCATTCAATTTTGCTTGCTTGAGATTAGCTCCAATTAAACCCGTGGCTTTTAATGTAGCTTTACTTAAATTGGCAGATTGCAAGTTGACAAGAAATAATTTAGCACCAGACAAGTTAGCAAATTTGAGATTGGCTTGTTGCAAATTCGCTTTATAGAGGTTCGCACCAGTAAAATTAGCTCCACACAAACTCGCACCAGAAAGATTAGCAGAACGCAAATTAGCCTCTTTCACCACAGCTCGATGCAGATTGGCTGTACACAGATTTGCTCTGTGGAAGTTAGCAGATTGTAAGTTGGCTCCCTCTAGATTGGCTCCAGCAAATATACTATCTTCCATATCTGCTTCTACTAATACAGAATCAACCATATCTGCACCGGAAAGGTTAGATGAGCGCAAATCAACTCCCTGGAAGTTTGCTTGTCTTAAATCAGCTTTCCTAATATCTATATCCCGTAAATCTAATTTTTCTTGTGGAGAATCTAGCTCTACATTACGCCTACCAATTACTTTCAGAGCCGCCTGAATATCAGTAGGTAGTTTAACTAATTCTTCACTATATAAATATTCGTGGGGATGAATGGTAGCACCTGCCCGGATAAAGGCAGTGAGTATCTCCATCACCGTCCAGTATTCTGCCTCTGAATCCTGAGCAACTCTCTCTAAAATATAAATTGCTCCCGTTCTAGTACTAATATTATCAGCACCTAGTTCAGCGATCGCATTGTTTAAGCGTTCTGCAATTAGCTTTTCCTGAGTTAGCCTAGTGCTTCTGATCCCTATATCCATATTCTTACTAGCAGTATTAGCACTTTCTTGCATCACTTTCACGCGCTTGGCTGCATAGTAAGCATGGATGATGACTGCTAACCCCAAAAATAATGTTGCTGTCGTACTTAGTAGTTGATTTTTATGCTCTATCTTTTCTTTGGTTGACAATTCTGCAATCCGAGAAAATGATAACAAATACACAGTGGATGAAAAATTAAACACCACGGCAGTTAACATTAACCACTTTAAGCAAGCGTCTGTCAGGTTAGCAGACATAAGATTATTCTTCCCTAAAAATCGGTATTAATGTTTATAAAATGCGATGTCCATGATACCATATATTTTCAGAATTCAATAGCTGCTCCAAGAACTAATTAATACTTTCCACCCCTGATAAAATTCCTTGGATAAATAATTAACACTACCCCAGCCCTAAATCATACCAATTCAAATAACGTTTGCGACACATACATTCTTCATCAGGGCACGGCATCCAAAACTTTTACTGTATAAAAATATCACTCTGATGCCATGTATAGCGCTACGCGCAAGTAATAAGTAATAAGTAATAAGTTTACTGTTCATAGGTTTGCTGCATTCAACAATGTCCTAACGGTTCGACTTCGCTCACCGTTAGCCCTGAGCGAGGTCGAAGGGCTAACCTAATTGTGTAGTGCTATACCTATCCATCCATCTGTCCATTCTTTTTTCCAAATGAATAAATGAACAAGATCCCCGACTTTTTGGAAAAGTCGGGGATCTGGGTCTTGCAATTTTTACAAATCAAATAGGATAGGATTGCTATAGCTGGAGCAAGTTTACCAAAGGATAAGGAAGATAAAATACTTATTACTTATTACTTGTTCCTTCATTTCCGATTAACAGCAACAATTTTAGTTATTTCTGGACAGTAACATTGAACGGATTTTTTGATTTTGTGCAATAAATTTAAATTTACAGAATTATCATGACTAGCATTACCCATCAAACTTATTTCTAAGGTATCTGGTGGTTTAAAAGCCACTAACTCGATATTTTCATGATATTTTTTCAAATAGGGTCTAATCTTGTCGATAACACGGTGCAAGCGCTGTAACAGAGGTTCTTTTGGCAATTCTATGAGTTCATTATCAAGCAGTAATTTGTATACCATTTTATCAATATCTGTATCAAGCAATGATGATATTGATTCTGATTTCATATTTTCTATGAAATGGACAAAAGCATGGTAATGTAATGATTTAAATGCAAGCTTTAGCCCTATTACTACATTCTGTTGATTTTCATCCCATTCAGCAATAATTGTTTCAAAGCGTTCTATATCTTGTACTAATTCTTCTAGATTGGTCATTAGTTAGTACTTACTTTTTGATGTTTAGTGGCTGGTGCTTTCTATTATTCACCAACCACCGTCACTGACATATGAGTCAAAGGTAAGTAATATTTTCTATATTTCTCAGATTGATAATAGTGTCGCTGTTGACAGAAATCAATAATTTAGCAGTGCGAATCACTCACAGATTATTTCATCTTGAAGTCCTTTAATAGAAATGGCATAATTGCCCCTGCCACTAAACTAGAGATGGTAATAGGAATACACAGTGGTAATTTCAGTGATGCAAGTGATACTAGTAACAATAAACCTGTAGTATTAGCAATACTAGTCTTTAAGGCAAAATCTACGGGGTCACGAAATAGTTTACCTTTCAAAAATAGTTTGGCAGAAAACCAGCCAATATCAAACATAATTCCTCCTACTAACTCCTGATCAAGTTGAGAATAAATAACCCTAATATCATGGCCGGAATTATACCAGCCGGAGCAAATAAACTGCCTAACATAGCAGAGAATCCATAACCTATCTCTTCGCCAGCTATAACCATGCCGCTAATTGCACCACCAATCATAGATATAACGATCGCAATTAGTAACCATACCATTCCTGTCATCAGGTTAATGTCACCAAAGACCAAATTTGTGAGTGTATCTGCCATAATTGAATTATGAATTATGAATTATTTCTTGTTCAACTTTTTCCATCGCTTGGGCAACAATTTCCGCTTGCTCTACCTGCTTATATTTGGTAAAAATTGTCCATGCCTGTTGATAATAAGTACGTGTTTGCCTCAGATTTTGGGAATTTCCCATTTCCGGTTTTTCCAAATCATCTGGTAAGTTAAATAAGGCGTTGGCTTTATTAGAAATTGTATTGGCGTATTCTAGGGGTGTATCTTGGGGATTACGCACCTTTAAAGCTTCATTGTAAGCTGCGATCGCTTTTACCAAGTTATCCCAATTATCCCCACCATGATCTAAGGGTAAATATTGCCATGCATTACCCAAATTATTCTGCAACATCCCATATTCCCTAGGATGTTCCATTAAGTTGATATGTTGCAGTGCTGATTCAAAAGCCTGTACAGCTAACCCCTGGCGTAAATATTGCTGCTCCCCAGTCATGGGCATAGAAAGGTAAGCGATCGCAATATTATTGTGTAAAATAGCATACTCTTGAGGATAATTATCCCAAGTAAATACCCGTAAAGCATCCTGGTAAGCCTGAATGCTGTCGGTCATGCGTGCTAAATTGAAGGGTACCAAGGACTGTAATACCAACCCCAAATTCATCTTTGCCTCTGCTACTTCCTCCTGAGAAGCTAACTGTTGCAAAATTGGTAGCGCCTCTTCATAACCAACTTTTGCTTGCAGCAGTAAGTCACTATCCACATCGGGAATCGCCTGCAAAGCACCCGCCATCCCTACCTGAGAACGAGCTTTGAGTAAGGGGTAATCCTCACCACTCATGTCGTAAGCTCGGTAATACAGGGACACTGCATGACGCAAATCCTTGGCACTTTTGGGCTGTTTCTGAAACCCTCGCGCCATCTCAAGGAGCATCTGAATTTTTTCTGAATTTGTCGCCGACTCCGATGCAATTGCTGCCATCGCCGCCGTAACTGCTGCATCTGTAATGCTAGGGTTCATCACTCTCTTCCTCAGGATAGGTAAGGCAATTTAATTGAAATGCCCACCAGACTAATAGACGCTCTGCTAAACGTCCAATCCAGGGTCATACAACGGGTAGATGCCATGGGAAATAGAGGAACATTGGCTTAATTTCACATCTAGCCAGCTTCAAAATTAACTTGATAGCTGTTGCTGCTGTCTCTCAATCCAATCAGTTCCCGCTCCCTAAACCTGCCTCTAGCACTCCTTTCACACCATTAACTCGATTGCATGAGAGTTGTTAGCTAAACCCTTTTCATCCAATAATCCAAACAGCGGCTACTTTTGTTGATGCAATTGCATTGCTGTTGTTTGCTGAACATAAAATCAGAGATTCAACCAGAAGAACGGCTGTTTTTCTGTTCAGTATGCTAACCAATACTCCCAATTGTTTATGCACGAGCTACATTTAAATATAAAACAATCCATTGATAAAATTCTAGGTCAAAAAGGCAAGTATTTACAACATCTTTAAAGTAACTACATACTCGATATTTTTTTACATAGAAATAAATATACTTACCATCAAAGTAGTCATTATTTATTATTGCCATTATTAGCTGATGATTTCTTAAATAACAATCTTGTCAATTATGTCTAGACAGTAGACCCTGTAGAGCATTCGAGATTTGATTTGTCCGTAATTTGGTTCATGGTTTTATATTTCGATAGAAGATAATAAAAGTAATTATCAATTATTTTTTAAGAGGATATACCTGCTAATGCGGCAAAAATTTGATGGCAACAGAGATAAGCAAAATGTTATTGCATAACATTTTATTTAATTTTCAAAGTTATATTAATAACATTTTTTTAGTTTTATTTAATTTGTAGAAAAAATTATAAAAAATGCATATCATAAAAGAACCAAAATTAAAAATTCAATGAAGCTCTGCAACGTAAGTCACGACTCGCGCTACCCAGCGGGGTCGCTCGTCAATCCACAATCCACAATCCAACATCCAAAATTGAATGACTAACGTATTATGGTTGCAAGGTGGTGCCTGTTCCGGGGACACCATGTCATTTCTCAACGCCGAAGAACCTACAGCTTGTGATTTAATTGCCGACTTTGGTTTTAATATCCTGTGGCATCCATCCTTGGGATTAGAACTAGGGAACAACTTACAAACACTTCTATGGGACTGCGTTTTAGGAAAAACTCCCGTAGATATACTAGTATTTGAAGGTACAGTAGTTAACGCCCCCGACGGTACCGGAGAATGGAACCGGTTTGCCGATCGCCCCATGAAACAGTGGTTAGGTGACTTGGCTAAAGTAGCTAAATTTATCGTCGCCGTGGGTGATTGTGCCTCTTGGGGAGGAATTCCGGCAATGGAACCAAACCCCAGCCAATCCCAGGGTTTACAATTCCTCAAGCGTCAAAAAGGGGGCTTTTTAGGGGAAGACTTCGTTTCCCAAGGGGGATTACCAGTGATTAATATTCCCGGATGTCCCGCCCATCCCGACTGGATTTCCCAAATATTAGTAGCGATCGCCACTGGACGCATTGGAGACATCGCCCTAGACGAATTACATCGTCCCAAAACCTTTTTCAGTACTTTTACACAAACCGGATGTACTCGTAACGACCACTTTGCCTATAGAGCATCTACCCAACAATTTGGCGATCGCACAGGATGTCTCTTTTATGACTTGGGTTGTCGTGGACCCATGACCCATTCTTCCTGTAACCGAGTATTGTGGAATCGCGTTTCTTCTAAAACTCGCGCTGGGATGCCTTGTCTTGGTTGTACAGAACCAGAATTTCCTTTCTATGACCTCAAACCAGGAACCGTCTTTAAAACCCAAACTGTGTTGGGCGCTCCCAAAGACTTACCCACAGGGGCGAACAAGAAAGACTATGCCTTAATGACGGTAGTAGCAAAAAATACAGCTCCTGATTGGACAGAAGAAGAATTTTTCACCGTCTAGTTGGTAATAGGCACAAAAGGTGCTTACCACTAACAAATAAATAATCACATAATGTGTAGCTTTATCTTGAGTCCCCTCCTGGAAAAGGAGGATTAGGACTCCTTTAGCTTTTTCCTTGTAAAGATTAACGGGAGAGGGATCAGGGACTTTCAATTTTTAAAGTATCCCATTTTTGATTGTGGGATGGGCTTCTAGCCCGTCCATATTCAAGGATTCCCAGGGATGCTCCACAGTCAATCACCTAGGACGGGAATAATTTATTGCTTGGAGTTCCCTAACAGGGATGAGAAAAGTCGCATACAGCCTCAACAATAGGAAAGAAGTATGGCAGTTCAAACATTAGATATTTCGCCCGTTGGTAGAGTAGAAGGCGATTTAGATGTTCGAGTAGACATAGAAGATGGGTACGTAATTAATGCTTGGACTCAAGCAGAACTTTTCCGGGGATTTGAAGTTATTTTACGGGGGAAAGACCCAAAAGCAGGGTTAGTTGCCACACCTCGCATCTGCGGTATTTGCGGAGGTTCACACCTCACCTGTGCATCTTGGGCATTAGATACTGCTTGGCAAACAGAAGTACCCCGCAACGCAATTTTAGCCAGAAACCTCGGTCAACTCGTCGAAACCATTCAAAGTATACCCCGTTATTTTTATGGTCTATTTGCCGTAGACCTCACCCATCAAAATTATAGTAACAGTAGTTTTTATCAAGAGGCTGTCCGCAGATTTGCAGCCTTCACAGGTAAACATTATGAACTGGGCGTGACCATTTCTGGCAAGCCCCTAGAAATTTACGCCCTGCTTGGCGGACAATGGCCCCATAGCAGTTATATGGAAATAAGTTGGGGAATTGCTTATATAGTAGGGATTTGCCAGGATAGGCGTAATGATTCCCTAGCTTTTCCTTAAATTAGGCGGTTCTGATTTGCCATATGGCAGCAAATCAAGATTATTTTTCTCTGCTAAAAGTTATTTGATTTTCTCAAACATTACCTAATTTTTCCCTAAATTGAGATTGGCGATATGCCTTTGGCGTAAAGCTGAGTCCCAAGAAGACACGCTCCGCGTAGCTTGCTTCCACGGAGTGGTACGCTGATCGCATTTAAGGAAGTACAAGATAAGTAGTTAAGTATAATTATTTTCTTGTTTTTGAAATATAAAGCCGGTTTTTTCTAAGTATAAATACGTAAGAATTGATATTATACCACATCACCATGGGAGATACTGGACTTGACCTTCCAGTTCTCCGTCCTGACTACACTCTACCAATACAAGAACATCTTCAATCACTTGCCCGATTAGAGCTCTGTGCTGATTTCGATCACTCCTGGCATGGGCTGACCTTGTCTTACGCGATCATAAGCATAGCGAGTAATTGTAGCGACATCGTGAGTAAGTAGAACGCGCCCTTCTTGTGCAGCCCACTCTAAGATGGTTGGATCATCCTTGCCTGATAATCCCACATCTTGCACAGGAACCATATCAAGCGTTGGATTACGGCGAAACAGTCCTCGAACGATTGTGTTATCGAAGTTCTCATCAACCAGCAGCTTTAACATGCTTCCTGTTCTGCTTTACGAGCAAGCAAGCGATCGCGCAAGCCTTGCGGATCGAATTTCCCTTGGTTCATTGCCCGAATCTCTTGTGCTTGTTGCCGTCGCTGCTGCAAGTAGGCTTCTACTTCCGATTGGTGCTTGAGGTAGAAGGCGATCGTGGCATAAACGTCAGCTAGATTCAGCGATGGATAGCGGTAAACGATTTCCTCTGCTGTTGCACCCTGATTAAAGACTGCAACCACAGTATCCAATGTGACACGAGTATCTCCGACCAGAATTACACCGTCCTCATTTGCTTGTAGAGGAGCAGGTTCAGCCACAATTGCTAGTGTCATAAACACTTCCAAACTCACTGCCTTGATAGTAGCAAATTTCGTCTGGGTGCAAACGGATAGTTGGATAGCGATACGCCTTTGGCGTAAAGCTGAGTCCCAAGGGGACATGCTCCGCGTAGCTTGCTTCCACGGAGTGGTACGCTGATCGCAGTTAAGGAAGTACAAGGCAAGTAGTTAAGTATAATTATTTTCTTGCTATTGAAATATAAAGCCGGTTTTTTCTCAATATAAATACGTAAAAAATCATATCTGAACTATAATAATTACAGGTTAACTTGAGTATATAAGTATTGATTTTGCCGCTCCAAGGACTTATTAGCTAGCAGTTGTGTTCCGTTGCAACCATTCTACAAATGCCTCACGCTCTAGTTTACCCGATGCGATCGCTAACACCTCAATTAGCGTCAAATAAAGCGTCAGGCTAAACGCTTATACAATTGGGCATTCTTCTTCAGCACATAATCGGCTGCATCAACAAACTCACTTTTTTGTGAATTTAGCCAATCCTCCAGACTTGACCTCAAGAGGACTTCAAGGGCAATTCCATGAGCTTTTGCTAAATCCTGTAGCTCTTGGAATTGGCTGTCTGAAAGCTCAATGATGATAGAAGCCATAGCAATGATTTTCCTTGAGTTTCTAAGTCAAGTTTAACATTCACAACTGATTAGCAAGCTCTCTGTACAGTCTCAACCCAACCCATTAAGCATCGAGACAATATTAAGCCAACCTGACCAAATAATTACTAATTACGAATTACGAATTAGTAATTATTTGGTCAGAGTCAAAGGTAAATAGGGCATGATAACCGATCGCCCAAAATTATCAGTTAGTTCAGTGAATGAATAGCGTTGCCCGTTAAGCATTGGATTCTGCCTTTGCTGCATCCAACAAATCCGACAATGCTTGAACTGCTCTGCTATCCGCTTGAGGTGACCATACTACAGCTTCGGTGGATGCGAGTTGTTGGATCAGCGCATTCACCGGGTCAACTTCTCTATCTGGTTCTAGGTTGCACCCTTCTTCCTTGGCAACTGCGAGGAGGAGAAAGTGAATCAGTCGAAGCTTATCTTGATGGGATAACCGATTAACGGTGGGCAACAGTTCGCTGAGTAACATAATGCTTGCTTCAGAGGATACGCCTCCCCATTGTACGCTCAATTCTATGAGATGATCGCACCATATTAGCGATCGCCGTTAATCGCAGTTAAGGAAGTCCAACACAAGTAATTAAGTATAATTATTTTCTTTTTATATAAGTATAAAGCGGTATTTTTATCCATATAAATACTGGAATAATAATATTTAAGATTAAATCATTACAGACAGGCTTGGGTATATAAGTATTGATTTCTTTATTTGGAAATTGAGCGATCGTTTTTCTCAAAGATTTTTAACGACCAAGCTCACCCGCAGCAATGGAGCGCAGCGGAATTGCCGTCCGAGTGCAGCGCCTTGTTACGCGCTTGATTCCCCCGGACAATTGCTTTCGGAAGTTTTAGCAACGCTTCGCCAGCACCTCTATAAATAGGTAAATCTAAAAGATTTTCTGTTTCACAATGTGTTGGCTGTGGGTATTGAAAATAGTGCAGATTTTTTGCTGCCACAAAAAATAGCCTGCGTCTTTTCTGAGGTACGCCATAATCGGCTGCCATGAGTTCTCGGTGTGTTACATCGTACCCAATATCTTCAAAGGACTTATATATTTCCTCGATCATATTGGCACTTTTGACTTGCGCCAATCCGTAAACATTCTCCATCACAACAATTTCTGGCTTCAAGGCTTCAATATGCCTAATGTAATCTCTATAAAGAACGCCAAGGGGGTCTTTTGTTGCTTTCTGCTTGCCAGCAACACTAAACGGCTGACAAGGTGGACCACCAATAATTATGTCAGGGTCACGTCCAATTATTTTTTTAACCGTTGATGGTTCTAGTTGAGTAATATCTTCCCTATGAAAATTCCATTCAGGTCTATTGTGTTTTACAGTATCTTCAGCCCACTTTTCTATGTCTGTTGAAAATGCAGTTTCAAATTGAATTAGCTCATCTGAGGCTTGCTCAAAGCCTAAGTCTAGCCCTCCAGCACCGGTAAAATATGATGCGATTATTAATTTTCCACCTTTGTTTTGGCGTTCAAAGTATTTTGATACTTCTTTTGCCAATGCTTTGGCTAAACCAACAGGAACAGCATTACCAATTTGCTTTTGAACTTGCCCTAAAGTTCCTTTAAATTCATAATCCAAAGGAAAGTCTTGTAATACTGCAGCTTCTCTAGGGGTAATATATCTGTCTTCTATAGGGTGGACGAACTTATTAAATAGAAGTATTGATTTCTTTGTTTGGAAATTGAGTGATCGTTTTTCTCAAAGATGTTTAACATTCCCATTAGCCTGCGGCGATCGCCTCCGATGGTGTCATAATAAAGGAGTCCATTACTTTCCAACGATATATGCAAGTCAAGGATTTAACGATTGAAGAGCTTAAGCTTTTGATCCAGGAAACTGTTGCTGAAACGCTTCAAACTCTATTAACTGACCCTGACGAGGGCAAGGAACTAAAACCAGAAGTGAAGCAACAACTGATAGCTTCTCTGAAAAGGACTCAAGCTGGAGAGCGGGGAGTTTCGGCTGAAGAAGTGGCAAGAAAACTTGGACTGGCTTGGTAGTGAGCTACAACGTTGAATTTACCCCGACAGGAATGGATAGTTTGGAAGAGCTTACATCAATTATTCAAGAGCGTATCCTGCGAAAAATTCGTTGGCTGTCCGAAAATTTTGACGATGTAACTCCTCAACCTTTAAGTGCCGATTTGAGCGGGCTTTTTAAACTTAGAGTTGGCGATTACCGAGTTATTTACTCATTTGATACTGAAATGCAGATTATGACTATTCATAAGGTTGGACATCGTAGAGATGTTTATAATTGAATCGAAAACCCTAATGCGACTGCTTTCTCAAGCAAACTTGGGTACAGGTCTTCTTTGCTAAATGTCATTCGGGGCTGGGCTATCACTGACTCCAGCAAGCCTATATCCCGGATACCTGATGCTCCACCAGATTGCTCAATAATTCTGCGATGCAGCTCTAACACCTCAATTAGCGTCAAATAACGCATCAAGCTAAACGCTTATACAATTGGGCATTCTTCATCAGGACATAATCGGCTGCGGTCAGCGGTTGCCAGAAACTTTGCAATTCAGTAAAGCGGCTACGGTCAATCCGCTGCACCGCAATTGTTATACCACCGTCAATTTTTCTAGATTTAAAGCTTAATTTTAACAAAGTCACCTTTAGGAGTTTGAACTAAATAGTCTGAGAGTTTGGCGATCAACATATAGACTTTAGCTGGAACTGATGTTTTAACCTTTTTCCCTGAAGTTGGCTCTGGGTACTTAACTACTTCTACCTCTTTGGGTGGTGGTACTGATAAAGCAAATTGGCAGTGTGGTCGAAGAACACCTGGTTTTGACAAACAGCAATGACTGTATTTCTCACCTGATTCGCAGGGACAATCATCACTAGGACTAAGATGAAGATAATTAGAGTGAGGATGCCTTATCTTTGTCCAACTGATTCCCCAGGAGTGGAAAGGGGACTGTAAGCAACTCATGAGATACTCAAGGAGGCTATAGTCATAGTGATCAACCTTTTCTTCAGTTTCAGGATCAGATAAAAAAGTCACGCCAAACTTCTGTACAGGAGATTTAACCAGAGCGAATAACACATACTCGATCCCGTCCCATATCTGATAACACATTTCTCCATCATAAATTTCACCATTCTTATGTCCACAAGGATGGCGAATCGAACTAGTTTTATTGCAGATACTACAAGTCTTAGCTTTTACTGTGAACTCAGGACTGACAAAGGTGCTATACGGAAACAAGGACTGGTACTGAAGACTATGCTGTCCGATAAAAGCTACTAGAAAAAAAAATTCATCCTCGGTGTTAAAATGCCTAGAAAGCTGGCTTAAAGCAATTTCTATGTTCTCCAGAGAACACCACGCTTCATAATATTGTCTTGATTTCAGTTGATTGAAGGCAAGTAAATATATCTTATTGATAGCTATAATTTTCTCAAGACACCAAATCTCTTTCAAAGTTTTTTGATCATTTTCAGCAACAAAATAGCTCTTCAATTCTGTCAATTTCACTAAAACAATTTCTAGTTCCTGCCCGTCGAGACTTGGGAGTAAATCATTTTTTAGCTCATTTCTAATTTCACTTAATTGACTGAACTTACTCATTGCCATTAGAAGGTAGTTCTTTCAATTCTTTTGACTGCAAGCTAATTGATTCAACCACAGGGTAAACAGTTTTGTAGAAATCTGAAACAGAACCTTCATAAAACACACGAGTTGTTTCTTTGTTACCCTCAACCAAAATTTCTATCCTTATTTGACTAGCTGTCTTTTGTATCAGTCTCTTCTTAATTAAATAATCCGATAGTAGATTGACAAAAATTGGAGCAACTATAGATGTTACAATAAAACCACCTAATATAATGAGAGGATCACTAAAAAGTGCAATTTCTTTATAATCACTATCCTCAATCAGAATGTCAATACAAACATCATCTGGCGCATTTTCTCTTAAATCACTAAAGATTTCGTCTGTCCCTATTGGAAAAATAATTCCAGTACCTTCTCTGAAGTTCTCTTGAGGTAAGAGCAAGACATTCGACTTCAACAATTGCTGGCGAAGCTCATCAGAAATATATGGTTTTGCCAACCAAGTCTTGAAAGATAGGTCAGACTTTTCTACGACAAACTGATCTTTGGTATCTTGAGCGTTTCCCATATTTTTAGGTTCAACTCCCTCTGAAACTCAACTCTTATATTTTAGCTGACTTTTCACGGGATGTGGAAAAGGCGATTTTAACGTTTTCCCAAGCCCTGATTTTTTCGTTCGCTATTGTCATATCAAATCCGTTGGCATCGGAATGATATATTTTTTCAACCCAGAAGAGCGCGAAGATAAGCGCGGAGAGACGCAGAGTTTTTTTTGACTTCTATGTTGAATAATTCCAATGCAGACGGAAAAGATATCATTAGCTTTAAGCTATTGATAATAAGTCTGTGGAAAAAGTAAGGTATTTTCGTTGGTTCAGGACTTACCATGAAAAGACTATATTTTAGACACCAAAAAAACTCATAAGCTACCACTACAATCGGCTAATAAGGCAACATAACTATCCCTTAAACACTGATAGACAAAACTGTGGTTACGTCTCTATTAGGGACTAGGTGGTATAAATTATACCCGATGCTTAAACAAACAAAAATCCCCAACCCCAAAATCGTCTAAACTCAAAGTGTCCGCTAACTGCAACATCCCATGTCTCGCTGGTTTAACATTGCTGGTCCTTGTCAAGACGATA
>JAAUYI010005227.1_pt1 | contig 14557 bp, 12 predicted proteins | sample 7278041 | NCBI WGS metagenome assembly JAAUYI01 (sample SAMN14350216, study PRJNA611818) | marine sediment metagenome | isolation source: surface marine sediment (0.6m) | place: French Polynesia: Moorea | collected 2018-08
CGCCGCTCAGTCCTGGGCCAGGAGCTGGATCAGGACTGAGCGGCGTCAGGCCGGGCCGGACCGCGCGGAAATCCCCTCACCCTCTCACAGCGCTGCCGCGCTGCGGGCCCCTCCCTCTCCCGGCGGGAGAGGGATGTGGAGCCTTAGCCGGAGCTGGGTGAGGGGTCAGCTGTCTTCCAGCTGCTTGAGCTTGCGGTTGACCACGCCAGCGATCTCGGCCAAGCGCTCGCGGCTGGCGGCGCCGCTCACCGCGTAGGCCAGGTTGCTGGTCGGCCAGGCCAGGGCGACCGTGGCCTCGTCCTCCATGTAAACCTTGCCGGGCGCCAGGCGCTTGGCCTCGGCGGTGATGTAGCAGGTCACCCGCTCGCCCTCGCCGGTCTCGTAGACCAGCAGAGCGGCCGGGCCTTGGACGGTCGAGATCAGGCGCCCGCCGAGCAGGCTCAGCCCGGCGTCGCTGAGGTCGGGGACCATGATCGGCACGCCCAGGCGCTGGGTCAGCCAGGTTTGCAGGTAGTCCCGCTCGATGGCGGCGACCTCGACGGCGTGGCGCCGGTCGACCGCGTAGACCTGGTGGGCGGCCACGGCCTCGCGCAGGAAGCGCTTCTCCTCGACGTTGAGGAAGGGCAGCTTGTCGTAGCCCCAGCCGACGGCGCCGCCGATCGCGCCGCCGATCGCCAGGAACAGGAAGGCCGCGGCGACCCGCGGCAGCCAGGTGATCTCGCGCACCGGCGGGCGGTCCTGCAGGATCGCGAGCATGGCGGACGGCACCGCCTCATTGCCGATCCCGGCCAGGGCCGCGCGCAGGGCCCGGTTCTGCCGGCGATAGGCGCTGACCCGCTCGGCATCGTCGGGGCTCTGGGCCAGGTGGGCCTCGACCTCGGCCCGGCGCTCGGGCGTCAGCTCCTCGTCGACGTAGGCCTGCAGGTCGTCCAGGGATACCATCTTCGGGTCGTTGCTCATTTGACCCTCCGGATCGGCGGCACGTTGCCCCGGTCGGTCAGCTCGCGCAGGCGCTCGCGGCCGCGGGACAGGCGCGACATCACGGTTCCGACCGGCACGCCCAGGACCGCGGCGGCCTCCTCGTAGCGCAGGCCCTCGACGCCGACCAGCAGGATCGCCTCGCGCTGGTCGTCGTTGAGGTTGTCCATCGCGTCCAGGACCTCGGAGGTCTCCAGCTGGTCGCCCTGGCGGGCGCTCTGGCCCAGGTGCTCGGCGGCCTCGGAGGGCGCGAAGCGCGGCTGGCGCGACAGGCTGCGCATCTGGTTGGCGTAGAGGTTGTGCAGGATGGTGAAAAGCCAGGCCCTGAGGTTGCCCGGCTGGCGCCAGAGGTGGCGCCGCGACCAGGCGCGCAGGAGGCAGTCCTGAACCAGATCGTCGGCCCGTTCGGCGTCGCGCAGCAAGGCGCGTGCGTAACGCCGGAGTGCCGGGATCTCAGCGGCGATCATCGTTGCCAAATCGTCCATTCCCCAAGCCTGCCCGGATGCCCAAGCGATCACAAATGTTAAATCTCTGCGTCCGGTCGGCTTGCTTCAGCCCGAATACGACCACCCTTGACCGACGAACACCGGACAGATGGACTTCCATCCCATAGCCCCCTCCGACCTCGGGGATCGTGGCATTTCTGCAACAGAGCCAGAGGGCCGGGCGGGCCCGGGCTGGCGAGGAACCGTGTCTCGGAGGTCCGAAGCCGGCGCGAAGCAGGAGGGCTGCATCGCCCGGCCGGCTGTGGCAGCCTGTCGGGGCCGAAGGGCCCGTCCGGCCCTGGTCGAGGCCGCAGGGAGAGGACCATGACCGAGCGCATCAGCCCCAAGGACGACGACCTGCTGCTGGTCATCGACGTGCAGAACGACTTCTGCAGCGGCGGCGCCCTGGCCGTGCCGGAGGGGGAGGCCGTGGTGCCGGTGATCAACGCCCTGGCGGCCCGCTTCGGCCACGTCGTCCTGACCCAGGACTGGCACCCGGCCGGGCACCGCTCCTTCGCCTCCAGCCATCCCGGTCGCCAGCCCTTCGAGACCACCGAGCTGGACTACGGCACGCAGGTGCTCTGGCCCGACCACTGCGTCCAGGGCACGCCGGGCGCCGCCTTCCACGCCGATCTGGCGCTGCCCCAGGCGGAGCTGGTCCTGCGCAAGGGCTTCCGGCCGGCGATCGATTCCTATTCCGCCTTCTTCGAGAACGACCAGACCACGCCGACCGGCCTCGGCGGCTACCTGCGCGAACGCGGGTTGGGCCGGGTCTTCCTCTGCGGCCTGGCGACCGACTTCTGCGTCCAGTTCTCGGCGCTCGACGCCCGGCGCCTCGGCTTCGAGACCGTGCTGATCGAGGACGCCTGCCGGGCCATCGACCTCGAGGGCTCGCTCGCTGCCGCGCGCAGCAAGATGGCCGAGGCGGGCGTGGTCACGGTGACGGCGGGACAGATCGGCTGAGGGTCAGTTTCCCCTCACCCAGCTTCGGCTAAGGCTCGACCTTCGGCCTCGCCAAGCCGCCGCAGCCCGCGCGAAGCGCCGCGCGTACGCGCCCCCTGGGGAGAGGTATTCTCTTCGAGCGCCAGCGGGCAGAGTCCCTCTCCCTCAAGGAGAGGGTGGCGAGCGTAGCGAGCGGGTGAGGGGTCTTCAGGACGCGGGCTCGGGTTCCGCTTCGAGGTATTCCTCGACCTTGGGCAGGAGGCGCTTCACGACGCGGTCGGCCAGGCGGTAGGCCCAGCCTTCGGTCGTCGCGGTGATCTCGGCTGCCTGGTCCTCCGCGGCGGTGCGGGCCTCGGTGTCCTCCGGCGCGGTCTCGGCCAAGCCGGCCGAGACCTTGGCCCAGAGCTCGCCGTCGGATTCGCCCAGCTCGACCGTGACCGCGACCCCGTCGAAGGTGGTCACCGTGGTGCGGTTGGGCGCGGCGACGAAGTCGATCTCCGCGGCCGGCGCGACCTCGTCGAAGCTGACGAAGGCCAGGGCGGCGCCGAGCTGCGAGGTCTTGCTGGCCGCCGCCTCGCGGCCCTCGGGTAACTCCGCCAGCTCGAAGTCCTTGTCCTCGGCGCTGGCGCGCGAGGCGGCAAAGCGGGTGCCGTCGGCGTGCGCCACCTCGATGCTGGCGACCGTGTTAGCGGCGACGTGGACCACGTCAGTCTGCAGCCAGGCGCGCTCGCCCTCGGGCAGCTCGAGCGTTCCGGCGGCCAGCCAGGCCTGCTCTCCGCCCGGCGCGCGGTAGTAGATGCCTCCGCTGGCGTCGCCCAGGGCGCCCGGGCGCTGCCGGCCGAACAGGGCTTCGGCCAGGACCGTGCCGTCGGCGGCGCTGATCCGGACCAGGCGCGACCTGGCGCCCTCGCCCTCGACGTCCTCGACCTCGAGCCGGGTAAAGCCCTCGGGCTTGCGAGTCTTGGGCTCGGCGACCTTGAGCGCCCTCAAGGCGAGGATGACCTCGCGCACGCCGGTCTCGCGGGCCGGATAGCCCTGCTTGCTCGGCAGGGTCCAGGGCCCGTCGCCCTCGCGGGACAGAACGACCTGGTCCTCGGCGGTGACCACCTCGAGCAGGGCGGCGTCGTTGAGCCGCTCCTGCAGCAGCGGGAAGACCGGCTCCTCCGGTCGCAGGGCCTGCCGGGTGGCCGGCTGCTCGCGCAGGGCGTAGACCGCGCCGGCCACCGTCGCCAGGGTGACCACCGCCAGGATGATGAAGTTCCGCGGGCTCATGCGGCCGCCTCCGCGCGCGCCGCGCCGCGCCGGGCCGAGCGTGCCGCCCGGCGGCGGCGCAGCCAGAGCACGCCGGCGGCGATGACCACCGTCACCAGGGGCATGCCCCAGATGTTAACGCCCTTAACCCAGGCCTCGACCTCGCCGATGTCCTGGCGCAGGGCGCGCTGGACGTCGCGCAGCTCGCGCCGCGCCTGGATCAGGTCGCTGCGCAGCTTGGCCAGGGCCTGGTCGGCCTCGGCGCTCTGCAGGATCCCGGTCGCCTGCTCTTCCTGCTGCAGGCGGGCGATCTCCTCCTCGGCCTTCTCGATGCGCTCGACGATGGCCTGCTCCTGCTGGCGGTACTCGAGCTCGGCGTCACGCTGGATGTCCTCGATCAGGGTCAGCGGCCGGTCGACCAGGGCCCGGCCGCGCAGGCTGATCAGCCCCTCGCTGCCGCTGAGGTTGTCCAGGGCGTTGACCACGAGGTCGACGTTGTTGGCGATCGGCAGAGCCAGCTGCTGTCCGAAAAGGCTGTCGGCCCGGGACCAGACGCTGTCGACCAGGAGGTCGGAGTCGGCGATGACGATCAGGTTGGCGGCGCCCTCGGACTTGGCCAGGTGCGCCGCCTTCACGGCCTCGGCGTCCTCGGCCGCCTCCAGCAGGGCCTCGGGCGGGCCGTCGGGAAAGGCGGTCTCGACCGCGCCGGTGATCCGGGCCGCCAGGACCTGGGGCTCGCCCGGGCCCAGGAACTTGGCCAGCAGGGCGACCGGATCGGGCGCGACCTGGATCTCGGCGACCTCGATCGGCAGGGTCTGCTCGCTCGAGGTGATCAGCGGCTCCAGGGTCGTGGTCGCGCCCTCGCGGGCGACGATCGCGCCGGCGGCGTTGAGGTTCACGACCTGGAGCTCGGCCGTGACCGTGTCCCCGGCGGCCAGGCGCTCGGCGCCGAGCGACAGCCAGGGCACGTACTCGGTCACCACCTGGCGGCCGCGCACCCGCGCCGCCACCTTGCGGGCCGAGAGCCGGTCGCCGACGATGGTCTCGGGATCGATCTCAAGGCCCCAAGATGCGAGCAAGGGCGCCATCTCGGCCGCCCCGGTGCTGACATAGCCGCCGCTGCGCTGGTTGATCTCCGACAGGGCCTCCGACCAGGGATCGATCAGCGCCAGGATCCGCCCGCCCCTGAGGACGAACTGGTCGACGGCGTAGAGCGCGCCCGGGGATAGGCCCTCGGGCTGGGCCAGCAGCAGCACCTCGATCTCCGCGTCGATCTCGAGGGTCTCACCTTGGGGCTCCAGGAAGGAGAGGTCGAAGAACTGCGCCAGGGAGGAGGTCGCCAGCCAGGGCCGAAAGCCGGTCAGGCCGTTGCCCTGCAGCGGCAGGGCGCCGAGCACGGCGACCTTGGGCTTCTCCGGATTGGACAGGTTGTGGACCATGCGGGTCAGGTCGTATTCCAGGAAGGCGGCGCGCTCGGGCTGGAAGAAGGCGATCACGTCCTGGTCGTCGGTGGCGTTGAAGCCGGTCAGGCCGAAGTAGACGACGCTGCCGCCGGCGGCCAGCGCGGCGCCCTGCAGCCCCTCGGACACCGCCTGGTCCTCTTCCGGCGAGAAGGGCTCCGGGTCGTAGACCTGCAGGCGGATTCCGCCGCCGGCCAGGCGCTCGTACTCGCGCAGCAGCTCCTCGACCCGCCGGGCGTGGTTGCCGTAGTAGGGATTGGTCTCGACCAGCGTCTTCGACAGGTAGAAGCGCAGGGTCAGCGGCTCGTCGATTTCGCCCAGGACCTTGCGGGTGCCCTCCGACAGGGTGAAAAGCCGCTGCTGGGTCAGGTCGAGCCGGGTCTGAGTCAGGGTCGCCTGGGTCAGGATGTTGAAGGCGACGAAGAGCACCATCGCCAGGAGGATCGCGGCGATGGCCAGGCGGTTGCGGGTCGCCGAGGTCAGGCCTTTGCTCATGGTCGCCTCAGACCCCCTTGCGCAGGTCGACGATCAGGGTGTTGATCAGCAAGGCGATGCCGATCAGCGAAGCGAAGAACAGCAGGTGGCGCAGGTCGATCACGCCCTGGGAGATCGCCTGGTAGTTCGACAGGAAGGAGAAGGAGCCGACCGCGTCGGCGAAGAAGCCGGGGGTCCAGGCGCGCAGGAAGTTCTGCACCAGCTCGATCCCGGCCAGGTTGAAGACGAAGCAGACCGCGGCGGCGAGCACGAAGGCGATGACCTGGTTCCGGGTCACCGCCGAGAGGCAGGCGCCGATCGCCAGGAAGCCCCCGGCCATCAGCCAGCTGGCCAGATAGGTCGCCAGGATCACGCCGTTGTCCGGGGTGCCCAGGACGTTGACCGTGACCCAGATCGGGAAGGTCAGCAGCAGGGCGATGCCGGCGAAGGCCCAGGCGGCCAGGAACTTGCCGGCCACGGCCTGGCCGGTCGAGACCGGCAAGGTCATCAGGAACTCGATGGTCCCGGTCTTGCGCTCCTCGGCCCAGAGCCGCATCGCCACCGCCGGGATCAGGAAGAGATAGAGCCAGGGGTGGAACAGGAAGAAGGCCTGGAGGTCGGCCTGGCCGCGCTGGAAGAAGCCGCCGAGGTAGAAGGTGAGCGCCCCGGAAAGCATCAGGAAGATGGTGATGAAGACGTAGGCCAGCGGGCTGGTGAAATAGCCGGCCAGCTCACGCCTCAGGATCGTCAGGGTGCCGGCCATGGCTCAGCTCCCCGCGGTCAGGCTGCGGAAGACGTCGTCGAGCCGGCCGCGCTCGCGCTGGATCTCGGCGGCGCCGATGTTGCCGTCGGCCAGCGCGTTGGTGACCACCGCCTCGAGGTCGCGTTCGTCGGCGCCCTCGAACTGGACCACCAGGTTGGCCCGGCCATTGAGCGCGCTCTTGTCGATGAAGCGCAGCTTGGCGCTGCTCAGCACCGAGACGGTGTCGGCCATCTGCTCGGCGCCGATCTGGACCCGCACCGCGTTGTTGTAGGCCGAGCGCGCGATCAGGGTCTCGGGCGTCTCGTCGGCGACCAGGCGGCCGCGGGCAATGACGATGGCCCGGGTGCAGAGCGCCTCGATCTCCTCCAGGATGTGGGTCGAGATCACGATCGCCTTGTCGCCGGCCAGCTCGTTCAGCAGGCCGCGCACCTCGTGCTTCTGGTTCGGGTCCAGGCCGTCGGTCGGCTCGTCGAGGATCAGGACCTCGGGGTCGTGGAGGATCGCCTGGGCGATCCCGACCCGCCGCTTGAAGCCCTTGGACAGGGTGTCGATCGGCCGGTGGGCGACCTCCTCCAGCATCAGGCTGGCGACCGCCTTGTCGATCCGGCTGGACTTCTCCGGGCCCCGGAAGCCGCGGATCCGCGCCACGAAGTCGAGCAGCTCCACCGGGGTCATGTCGCCGTAGAGCGGCGCGCCCTCGGGCAAGTAGCCGACCCGCCGCTTGACCTCGATCGGCGCGCGGGTCACCTCGTGGCCGCAGATCACGGCGCTGCCCGAGGTCGGCGGCAGGAAACCGGTGACCATCCGCATGGTCGTGGTCTTGCCCGAGCCGTTCGGCCCGAGGAAGCCGAGCACCTCGCCGCGAGTCACGGCGAAGGACATGTCCTCGACCGCGGTCAGACGGCCGAAGCGCTTGGTCAGGTTTTGGAGGTCGAGCAGCTGGTCTTGGTTCATCGCGTCGCTGTCTCAAGCGTTCCCGTGAAAACGATCGTGACGGCGTTGCCCCATCAACTCCCGACTTCGCGAAGAAGCCGCTGCGCGGGGGTATATAGGCGACCTCCGCCCGGTTGAAAAGACCCTTGCCGGTCCCTTTCGGGCGGTGCCGGCAGCCGGCCCAGCCACGAGTCGCCGGGTCACGGATTCCTCACGCGGGCTCCCTTGCGGTTTGAAGCGACGAGTCGCAGAATGATCGCCTCCTAACAGGGTGACGACGGACCGGCGGACGCCGGCCGGATCGGCCCGAAGGCTCGGGAAAAGTCGACACCGCACCCGTTTCGAAGGTGCGGGAAGCGTCGTTGGCCGTCGTCGCGGCCACGGCGGTTGGTCGCTGTCCGGTTGCGGGCGGGGGCAAGAGCCAAGGCGCCCAGGCAGGGCCGATCCAGAGCCGAAGGGAGGCAAGCAAACCATGCTGCAGATAGGCAGGGACGACCTCATCAAAGCCTATACCCAGATGTGCACGATCCGGGAGTTCGAGGAGCGTGTGCATACGGAGTTCGCCGGGGGCGGGATTCCCGGATTCGTTCATCTCTATGCCGGCGAAGAGGCCTCCGGCGTCGGTGTCTGCATGCACCTGGACGACAAGGACTGCATCGGATCCACCCACCGCGGCCACGGCCACTGCATCGCCAAGGGCTGCGACCCGATCGCGATGATGAAGGAGATCTACGGGCGCAAGGACGGCCTCTGCGGCGGCAAGGGCGGCTCCATGCACATCGCCGACCTGTCCAAGGGCATGATGGGCGCCAACGGCATCGTCGGCGGCGGCCCGCCGCTGATCTGCGGCGCGGCCCTGACCGCCAAGACGCTGGGCACCGGCGGCGTCGCGGTCTGCTTCGTCGGCGACGGCGGCTCCAACCAGGGCACGACCTTGGAATCCTACAACCTGGCGAAGGTCTGGAACCTGCCGGCGGTCTTCGTCGTCGAGGACAACGGCTACGCCGAGTCGACGGCCGCGGTCTGGTCGGTCGGCGGCAGCCAGGTCAAGCGGGCCGAGGCCTTCGGCATGCCGGGCGTGCAGGTCGACGGCCACGACTTCTTCGCGGTCTACGAGGCGGCCGGCGAGGCGATCTCGCGGGCGCGCGATGGCGGCGGGCCGAGCCTGATCCACGTCAAGCTGAACCGCTACTTCGGCCACTTCGAGGGCGATGCGCAGACCTACCGCGGCGAGGGCGAGGTCGAGAAGCTGCGCGACAGCATCGACTGCCTCAAGGCCTTCCGGCAGCGGGTCACCGAGACCAGCCTCCTGGAGCCGGCCCAGCTCGACGAGATCGAGGCCGAGGCCAAGGCGCTGATCGACAAGGCGGTCGCGGAGTCCGTCGCAGCCCCGGCCCCGACCGAGGCCGACCTGCTGACCGACGTCTACGTGAAATACTGAGCGCGGGAGGGAAACGAGATGGCCAAGAAATCATTCCGTCAGGCGATCAACGAGGCCCTGGCACAGGAAATGCGCCGCGATCCCACCGTGGTGGTGATGGGCGAGGACAACGCCGGCGGCATGGGCGCGCCCGGCGAGGACGATGCCTGGGGCGGCGTGCTCGGCGTGACCAAGGGCCTGATGCCGGAGTTCGGGCGCGACCGGGTGCTCGACACGCCGATCAGCGAGAGCGCCTTCATCGGTGCCGCGGCGGGCGCGGCGGCCACCGGTCTCAGGCCGGTTGCCGAGCTGATGTTCGTCGACTTCATGGGGGTCTGCTTCGACCAGATCTTCAACCAGGCCGGCAAGTTCCGCTACATGTTCGGCGGCAAGGCGGTGACCCCGATGGTGGTGCGCACCATGTTCGGCGCCGGCTTCCGCGCCGCCAGCCAGCACAGCCAGTGCCTCTACCCGATCTTCACCCACACCCCGGGGCTCAAGGTTGTCATCCCGTCGTCGCCCTACGAGGCCAAGGGCCTGATGATCCAGTCGATCCGCGACGACGACCCGGTGGTCTTCTTCGAGCACAAGGTCATGTACGACGACGAGGAGGAGGTGCCGGACGAGCCCTACACCATCCCCTTCGGCGAGGCCAACGTCACCCGCGAGGGCGACGACGTGACCGTCGTGGCGATCGGCCGCATGGTCGGCTTCGCCAACCAGGTCGCCGACAAGCTCGAAGGCGAAGGCATCGGCTGCACGGTGATCGATCCGCGTACGACCTCGCCGCTGGACGAGGACTCGATCCTGGAGAGCGTCGAGGAGACCGGCCGCCTGGTGGTGGTCGACGAGTCCAATCCGCGTTGCAACCTGGCGACCGACATCGCCGCGCTCGCGGCGGAGAACGTCTTCGACGCCCTCAAGGCGCCGATCCGCAAGGTGACGCCGCCGCACACCCCGGTGCCCTTCGCGCCGGAGCTCGAGGACCTCTACATCCCGACGCCGGAGAAAATCGAGGCGGCGGTGCGTGACGTCGCGGGCCATCAGGCATGAGCGGGGACATCCAGGCCATCACCATGCCCAAGTGGGGCCTCGCGATGGAGGAGGGCATGGTGGTCGCCTGGCATGTCGAGCCGGGCAGCGAGGTCGGTGCGGGCGACGACCTGCTCGACATCGAGACGACCAAGATCACCAACGTCTTCGAGGCGCCGGTCGGCGGGCTCCTGCGGCGGCAGATCGTCGCCGCGGGAGAGACCGTGCCGGTCGGCGCGCTCCTGGGCGTGGTCGCCGACCCGGCGGTCGAGGACGGCGAGATCGACGCTTTCGTTACCCGCTTCAACGAGAGCTTCGAGGTCCAGGCCAAGGAGGCGGCGGCAGCCGCGCCGGAGACCCAGGTGATCGAGGTCGCCGGCCTGCCGATCGCCTACCTGCGGCTGGGCGAGGCCGAGGGCACGCCCCTCGTCCTGGTCCACGGCTTCGGCGGCGACATCAACAACTGGCTCTTCAACCTGCCGAGCCTGGCGGAGAGCCACAGCGTCTACGCCGTCGACCTGCCCGGCCACGGCAAGTCGGGCAAGACGGTCGACAAGGCCAACCTGGAGGCCCTGGCCGAGACCCTGGCCGGGTTCATGACGGCCGCCGGGATCGAGGACGCCCACCTGGTCGGCCATTCCCTGGGCGGGGCCATCGCGCTGCAACTGGCGCTGGCGCGTCCGGCCCGGGTCGCCAGCCTGACCCTGATCTCGCCGGCGGGCTTCGGCCCGGAGATCAACACCGACTACATCGAGGGCTTCATCGCGGCCGAGCGGCGCAAGGAGATGAAGGGCCTGCTGCAGATGCTCTTCGCCGATCCGGAGCTGGTCAGCCGCGACATGGTCAACGACCTCCTGAAGTACAAGCGCCTGGACGGCGTGACCGCGGCCCTGCGGGCGATCGCCGACGGGGTCTTTCCGGATGGCCGGCAGGCCGGCGTCCTCAGCCCGCGGCTGGCCGAGCTCGCGGTGCCGTTGCAGGTGGTCTGGGGGGCAGAGGACCGGATCGTCCCGGCCTCCCACGCCGCCGACCTGCCCGACAAGGTCCGGGTCCATCTCCTGGACGGCGTCGGGCACATGCCCCAGATGGAAGCGGCCGGCGAGGTCAACCGCCTGATCGCGGAACTCGCCGGCTGAGATCGAGGTTCCGGCCGGGCGGCGGTGCCAACCGCCCGGCCGCCCGCGGCCTCCGCCGGCGCCCTCGGCCATTAGCAATATCTTTCCAGATTCCGGGTCCTAATCCTCCCCTGGTCAACTCGGGGACGCGGGGAGCGCTTTCATGCCGCACAACAAGGGCAGCCGGCTTGGGCCGTTCGGTCTCTACCTGCTTCTGGGAGTCCTGCTGCTCGGCGGCATGGGCGTCGGTCTCTTCCTGGCCAAGCTCCTGGCGCCCGGCTCGGCCTTCGCGCAGCTCGTCGGCCTGGCCATGCTGCCGCTCTGCCTCGCCGTCGGCATGTCGAGCTGGTACGCCGCCGCCTCGACCCACGTCTGGAACGGCCTCGCCGAGGCGATGTTCCAGGCCTTTTCCGGCAAGGACTTCGACGAGGCGGTCGACGACTCCATGCGCGCCCTGCCCTTCGAGGGCGAGGCTTTGCCCGGCACCTACGTCTTCCTGCCGGTCTCGTTGGTCATCTCGCTGATCGCCGGCGGTCTGGTCGGCCTGACCTCGGCCTCGATCGGCTTCCTGCCGGCCCTGGGGATCATGGCGCTGATCGGCCTCGGCTACGGCGTCCTGCTCCGCAGCCTCGCCCGCAACTGCTACCTGCCGATCCCCGGCGCGGCCTGATCCCGGCGCCAGGCTTTTTCCTGGCGCCGATCCGCAATTTCCGGGATTCACCCCCCCCTCGATGGGGGAGGGTCGGGGTGGGGGTGACGCTCCAAACTGTGCCAACCAGGGCTAGATCAAGCCGCCTCCAGTGGACGCAGGCTGCGCTAGACCGCAGCCAGGCGCTTCACGCGCTGGAGCGCGACCTCGCAGAGCTCTTGCGCCTTCAGCAGGACCGACTCGTCGGCAGCGGCGCTGTGCACGGCGTCGTAGAAGGTGAAGGCGCCTTCGCAGGCCGCAAGCAGGTGCCGCCGCAGCTCGGCTCTGTCCTTGGCCTCGGGACCGCGCGTCTGACCGTCTTGGGCAAGCCGCCCCAGCGTCTCGGCCAGTGCGCCGCCGGGCTGGCCGGCCGCGCCGCGCGCGCGCCGCAGCTCTTCGACCTGCCGGCGCGTCGCCTCGAGGCTGAAGGACAAGACGGGATCCGCCGGCAACGCCCGGGCCAGGCGCTCCGCGAGCGCTTCCTCGACGACGAGCGCCGCCGCGATCAGGTCGGCCAGGGATTCGACCAGGGCCGGCGGAGGATAGGCCTCGGCCGCCGGGCTTCGGCGCTCGGCCCGGTAGGCACGCCGGCGCTCCTTGCGCAGATCGGCGGCGCGCAGCAGCGCCTCCGCCGCGCGCTCTTCGGCGGAGCCGCGCGCGGCCGGATCTTGCGCCGCCGCTGCCAGATAGCTGTAGAGCATGAATCCGCGCTGGGCCTGGACCACGGCGAAGGCGAGCACCTTGTAGGGCGTCAGGTTCGGCCGGTCGCAGAGGTCCGTTTCCTCCTCCGCGAAGAGCTGCGGCCAAAAGGCCTCGGGTATCCGCACGGCCGCGGCTCCGCCGGCGCCAAGACGGCCGGCCCTTTCGCCGTGTTCCCCGGCGATCCGGCCGAGCAGGGAAATGACCTCGGGCGAGGCGACGCCGCGGGCCCTGTCGGCGAAGGCCAGATAGCGTCGCTCCGCCTCCCGCTCCAGGGCGAGGGCGAGCGCAGCCACCTCCCCGGCCGTTCGGGGCTCGGGCAGCTCGGCCGGAAACCCCTCGCCGCGCCCGCGCATGGATGATCGCCCCTCTTCCAGAACAGCGAACTAGGTAGCACGCCCGGGCGCGCGCCAAAATTGACCTTGGTCAAGGAAGGCGGGTGCCGCCTGCGCGACCTTACGCCGCCGAAGATTCCCTCAGGTGGCAAGCGAAGTGAGCGGACAGGGCGGTGCGCGACGACCGGCATTCTGGAGACCTGGACCGCGACCGCCTGTGCGCGCCGGCGCGGCGCGCCGGCCTGCTGCTGCTGGCCCTTCTGGTCCAGCTCTGCCTGCCGTCCGGAGGGCGCGCCGCCGACAATCTCGACCGTCTGGTCCCGCAGGCCGACCGCCAGGCGCTCCTGCCCGCGGCGGACCGCTTCGAGCCCTCGGAGGAGAGTCCGCCAGTCCTGCGCGCCTTCAAGGGCGACGAGCTTCTGGGCTACGTGTTTCTCAACTCGGATTTCGTGGGCGCGGTCGGCTATTCCGGCAAGCCGATCCATGTCGCTGTCGCCCTCGATCCGCAGGGCGTGATCCGCGGGGCGCGGCTGGTCAAGCATCACGAGCCGATCGTGCTGATCGGCATTCCGGAGCGTGAGATCACGGCGGTGATCGAGGGCTACGTCGGCCTGGATATCGGCGAATTCTCGCGCGGGGCCTTTGACCACCGCGTCGATATCGTGAGCGGCGCCACCGTCACCGTGATGGTGATCGACGACAGCATCCTGCGCGCCGCGATCAAGGTGGCGCGCCGCTACGGATTGGGCGGGTTGGAGCCGCTTGCGGCGACCGCCGAGGGGCCGCGCCGGGTCATCGACGAGAGCGTGACCGGGCCGGCGGACTGGATCGGCCTGACGGGCGACGGCTCGGTGCGGCGGCTGATGCTCACGGTCGGCGACGTCAACCAGGCCTTCGAGCAATCGGGCGACCTGGCCGCCGCGCAGCTTCCGGAAGCCGACCGGCCCGAGGAAACCTATATCCAGCTCTTCGCGGCCCTGGTCTCGATCCCGAGCATCGGCCGCAGCCTGCTCGGCGAGGCCGAATACCGCAACCTTCTGAAGCGCCTGAAGCCGGGCGAGCAGGCGATCCTGCTGGCGGCTCAGGGGCTCTATTCCTTCAAGGGCTCCGGCTACGTGCGCGGCGGGATCTTCGACCGCTTCCAGGTGATCCAGGGGGACCGCTCGATCCGCTTCCGCGACCGCACGCACAAGCGGCTGCGGAAAGTTGCCGCGGCGGGCGCGCCGAAGTTCAAGGAGGTCGACCTCTTCCGGATCCCCGCGGACATGGACTTCGACCCGGCCGAGCCCTGGCGGCTCGAGCTCCTCGTGCAGCGCGCCACGGGGCCGACGGAGAAGGCCTTCCTGACCTTCGACCTCGGCTACACACCGCCCGGCAAGTACTTCAAGGACGCGCCTGCCGGCGCGATGGAGACGGCCGGCGAGGGTTCGGACAGCGCGCCGCCGGCCCTGGCCGAGGGTCCCCTTTGGCAGAAGCTCTGGCGCCACAAGGTGGTCGAGATCGTCGTGCTGACGGTCGCGCTGGCGGTCCTGACCCTGCTGTTCTTCTGGCAGAACTGGCTGGCCAAGCGGCCGCGGCTCACCGAGCGGGTCAGGATCGGGTTCCTGGTCTTCACGCTCTTCGGTATCGGCTTCTACGCCAACGCCCAGCTTTCCGTCGTCAACGTCATGACCTTCTCCAACGCGCTGGTCACGGACTTCAGCTGGGAATACTTCCTGATGGAGCCGCTGATCTTCATCCTCTGGTGCGCCGTCGCGATGGGGCTGCTGTTCTGGGGACGCGGTCCCTTCTGCGGCTGGTTCTGCCCTTTCGGTGCCTTGCAGGAGCTGCTGAACCGCGCCGCGAAGCTGGTCAGGATTCCTCAGGCCAGCGTGCCGTGGTGGCTGCACGAGCGCCTCTGGCCGCTCAAGTACATGATCTTTCTGGTGCTCTTCGGCCTGTCGCTCTATTCGCTCGCCTGGGCCGAACGGCTCGCCGAAGTC
>JAAUYI010030315.1_pt1 | contig 14553 bp, 8 predicted proteins | sample 7278041 | NCBI WGS metagenome assembly JAAUYI01 (sample SAMN14350216, study PRJNA611818) | marine sediment metagenome | isolation source: surface marine sediment (0.6m) | place: French Polynesia: Moorea | collected 2018-08
CTGTCTTGAAAAGTTCCTTTAAGCGAGCGTCACTTGCTACAACGGGGGGAACCCCCGCAACGCAGTGACTTGGGAACCTCGCCAACGGACTTTTCGCTACTCAACTCACGGCGGGTGCAATTACAGCTAGCTTTGTGGGTTTTATGTATCGATATCTTGCATTTTACCATTTCGATGCTGGGGAGTCCATGTATCCCACATCTCCCTACGGGTAGAATGTGGGTCTTATAGCTCCCCAGACCCCACGAAAGATAATTTAGCTTTGTGCTTCATTTAGTTGCTTTCTTGCTGTCCCTAGTATGAAATCACTGCTGTTCCAACCGTAGCACTGCCATAAATGCTTCTTGGGGTACATCCACTGTACCTACAGATTTCATTCGTTTTTTACCTTTTGCTTGCTTCTGTAGGAGTTTCTTCTTCCGGGAAATGTCACCACCGTAACATTTAGCAAGTACGTCTTTCCGCAATGCCGGAATATGTTCACTGGCAATGATTTTACTGCCAATGGCTGCCTGAATGGGGACTTTAAATTGGTGACGGGGAATCAATTCTTTCAGCTTTTCAGCCATGGAACGTCCAACTTGGTATGCTTTATCTCGGTGGACAATCATCGCTAAAGAATCAACGGGATCGCCGTTAATCATTAAATCCAATTTTACCAAGGGGTTTTCCCGGTAACCAATTAGGTGATATTCCATACTGGCATAACCACGGGAACGAGACTTCATTTGGTCGAAGAAGTCCGTTACTACCTCTGCTAGAGGCAAATCGTAGGTAAGTGTTGTCCGTCCCTGAGTCAGATACTTCATGTCTTTAAATATACCCCTCCGGGTCTGGGATAACTCCATTAAAGTACCCACAAAGGTTTCCGGTGTAATCATTTCTACCTGGACGTAGGGTTCTTCAATTTTTTCCCGTTCGTTGGGAGGTGGTAAGTGACTGGGGTTATCAATGTAAAGTTCTTCACCCTTATTGGTGATCACCTTGTAAACTACTGAAGGAGCGGTAATAATTAAATCTAGGTCATACTCCCGTTCTAACCGTTCTTGGACGATCTCCATGTGTAGTAAGCCCAAGAAACCGCAACGGAAGCCAAAACCCATAGCGCTGGAGGTTTCCGGTTCAAATTGCAATGCTGCATCATTCAGTCGCAGTTTATTTAATGCTTCCCGCAAATCTTCAAACTGATCGGCATCAATGGGGAACATCCCACAGAAAACCATGGGATTTGCTTCGGTGTAACCGGGTAAAGGTTCCGGTGCTTTGGCTTTGCTAAGGGTAATGGTATCTCCCACCCTCGCATCCGCTACGGCTTTAATTGCTGCGGAGAGATAACCCACTTCCCCAGCGTGGAGTTCATCCACCGGCTTTTGGTTGGGGGAAAGTACACCCAATTCGTCAATTTCGTATTCTTTTCCAGAAGCCATTAAATAAATGCGATCGCCTTTTTTGAGCGTCCCATCCATTACCCGGAAGTATACTATTACCCCCCGGTAGCTATCGTAATAACTATCAAAAATCAATGCCCGCAGGGGTTCATCCACCGTGTTGCGTGGAGGCGGTACGCGCTCTACAATTGTCTCTAAAATCTCATCAACACCAATGCCCTCTTTGGCAGAGGCAAGAATTGCACCACTACAATCTAAACCGATAATTTCCTCAATTTCCCCAGCTACCCGATCTGGTTCTGCCCCTGGAAGGTCAATTTTGTTGAGAACCGGGATAATTTCTAAGTCATGTTCTAGTGCTAAATAAACATTCGCCAGGGTTTGTGCTTCTACTCCCTGGGAGGCATCCACCACTAATAAAGCCCCTTCACAAGCAGCAAGGGAACGGGACACTTCATAGGAAAAATCCACATGTCCAGGAGTATCAATTAAGTTAAGTACATATTCTTGACCATCCTTTGCTTTATAGTTCATCCGGGCAGCTTGCAGCTTAATTGTAATGCCGCGCTCCCGTTCTAGATCCATAGAATCGAGAAACTGTTCTTTCATCTGCCGTTTTTCCACAGTACCTGTGACTTGAAGTAAACGGTCAGCAAGGGTAGATTTCCCGTGGTCGATATGAGCAATAATACAAAAATTACGAATGCGAGCTGCGGGAACGTCAGTCATATAGTTTTTAGCTTTAGCAGCAATTAGATATTATAAAGAAATTACTTAACGTATTTTAATGCTTTCTGGACGAAGATGCCCTCAAAAAGGAAGAATGGAAATTAGAAAATATTTTTCGTACCTTCTTTATCCTCCATTTGTGTGAAACCCGTAGAAATTTGTCCGGCGAAAACATGTATGACTAGACGAATGAACCTGTAAGAATATATAAAGGTCTAGTTATTGCTTAGGCACTTATTAATTGACCAAAAGCGTACAATAAACATGAAGCAGGTGCAAGTCCGGCGGTCTGCTAGGACGATTGTAACCAGTAATTGTCTACCAATAGGAGCCTTATCAAGCTTTCTAGAGGTATTTTACAAACATCCAATCAGAGCGTCTAAACCCATGAATATGAAAGATCAAGCTGCTGAAGCTCAAGCAAGACTAGCCGATAAGGAAGAAATTGCGATTCACTTAGATCCGGAACTCATAGAACAAATTCGCCATTTAACCAATGACCCCAGTAAAGTGATTGAAGTGGCGATTCGTCAATGGCTGCGGGGTGAAACAACCAGAGACGATGAACTCACACGCACCCCCAAGCGGACACAGGTTCCACCCCGGGGTGAATGGAACGATTGATGTGCAAAACTAACTGTAAAGGTGAAATTAAAAAAATGTGAAATTTTGTCTCTGGGACTCCAAAAACCCCAAAAATACCCCATCAAATGTGGCATAGCTGTAAAAAATTATGCCAAACTTTAGGCAACAATGCGTACCCAACACAGAACTTATTAAACTAATTACTTTATGGGTTGCCTAATTCCTATCCAACTCGAGTTATGAGTATTACAGCTAAATCACAAAAATCAAATATATCATCCCCCAATCTTGAATCTATGACCACGCACACTGATGGCTCATTGTCAACCTTGGGAGCCGAGTTGGTGTACAAACAAGATGCATCAGGGCGCTATCTCAGTTTTTTTTGGCACCAAAGTGACGTTCCTAGGGAGTTAGGAACGACAGAAAATAGCCAAATATTAAATATTGAGCAAATAGTGAATGATGATAATGGCAATCAAACCTTTGTCCCCGTTGATGCAAGTGGCTATTTGCAAAAATTGCAGCAAATTTTGACCAATTTGGTTCCCGAAAAATATCAGTGTTGGTTTAGCTACCACCAGCATTGGTTGGAGTTTGAATTAGTCATCAGTCCAATTATGCCGAAATTAGGTAGCCCTGCCACAGAAGTTTTGGTAATGGGACGGCTACTGCAAATTAGTGCCCAAAAACCAAAACTAAAGCAGTCGTCACCACAAATCCGACAATTAAATCCTACTTTGCGATCGCAAAAGCACCAGCAGTTGATCAATCAAGTGACTAAAAATCTGGTGCGAACCTTAAATTTAGATATTATTTGGCAACAAGCAGTTGACAGTTTAGGATCAGCTTTACAGGTAGAGCGTTGTATTATTTTCCCTTACCAGTTTCCTAACTCCAGTGTCAAGGGGTTTGCAGAGTATCACCATCCAAAGCTGAGTCCAATCCAGGAGTTGGAAATAGATTTAGATTCTGAACCAGGATTTGCCCAGGCATTAACAAATTTAGTACCTGTGGTGATTGAGTCTCCCATTCATCCTCAATTTCAGCCACAAAAAATTTTGGTGGTGGCTACTTGTCATCAAGAGCAACCCAATGGATTGATTGCTATCACTTTATGTGATGAATGCTACCCATTAACCGATTTGGAAATGAAAGTGGCAAAGGAATTAGCGGATCATTTGGGAACAACCATTGCTCATGCAACTTTATATCAAGAATTAGAAATAGCTCGTCAACAAGCGGAAGAAGCAACTCGCCGTAAAAGCGAATTTCTTGCTAATGTTTCTCACGAACTGCGGACTCCCCTCAACGGTATGATGGGCTTTTTAAAGCTGATTTTGGATGGCATGGCAGATGATCCCCAAGAACAGAGGGAATTTTTAGAGGAAGCTTACGGTTCATCCGTATATTTACATGAAATTATTAATGATATTTTAGATATTGCCAAAATTGAAGCAGGTAAAATCGACTTAGAACTTCGTTCTGTGCTACTAGATGAAATATTTTGTGATGTGGAAGGCTTTATCCGTCCCCAAGCAGAGGGGAAAAACTTGAGCTTGCAAATGCAAAAGCCTGATACTTGTGATGAAATTATCATCAATGGTGACTACCAACGCCTAAAACAGGTAATGCTCAATCTTTTAGGTAATGCCCTCAAATTCACCCATGAAGGTGGAATTACGGTCAGTGCTGAGGTAGTGCGTAAAAAAGTTACATTTCAAGAGCAGCAGTTCCCCGGTATGGTGAGAGTGCGGGTAGCAGACACTGGTATTGGTGTTTCTTTGGATAAACAAGACAAACTGTTTCAGTTATTCTCTCAGGTGGATGGTTCTCGCACTCGCCAGTATGGGGGTACGGGTTTGGGATTAGCAATATCTCAAAAGCTAATAGAAGCAATGGGAGGAGAAGTGAATTTTTACAGTCTCGGTGAAGGGCTTGGTTCCACTGTGACATTTACAGTACCTCTGTATCAACAACCTGTGTTGCTTTCCCATTCTGATAGTGATTCCTCAGATTAGGTAATTAGGACTTACACAACTGGCATATTCATACTGTTTGTAGTAAAGGTTTTAACCCTTGTAACTCGTTAACTCGTTTCCAGGCTAAGCCTGGAAACGCATTTGTTGGAGGCTCTGCCTCCCATTAAGTCTGGAGGCAGAGCCTCCAACGGATGCATTACAAGGTAAAACCTTGTAACGAGGAACGAGGAAATCTCAAAGCAATTATTTTTGTTTGTTAACTCCAAACTATTGGAATTGGATCTAGGATCTAGTTAGAAACTGGCAAAATTAACTTAACTATCATTAACTGGTGTTAACAGAGGTATCAAATCATGGAAATCATGGAACTGACAAGTGATAACGTAGAAACTGTTTTGGATGAACTGCGTCCCTATCTTATGTCTGATGGTGGCAATGTGGAACTGGTAGAAATTGATGGTCCAATTGTAAAATTACGGTTACAAGGTGCCTGCGGTTCTTGCCCTAGTTCCACAATGACCCTGAAAATGGGTATCGAACGCCGTCTGCGGGAAACGATTCCGGAAATTGCCGAAGTCGAACAAGTGGTATAAAAAAGTTAGGAGTTAGGAGTTAGGAGTTAGGAGTTATGAGTTAAGAGTTATGAGTTGAGAGTTATGAGTTATGAGTTATAAGTGTAAAATTCATTCTTAATTCCTAACTCTACACTCCTCACTATCACCTATGTCTCACCCCCTATACGTCGCTTTTGTCTGGCATCAACATCAGCCCCTATACAAGTCTCCCAACAGTGGCACTTCCCAGCCTATTTCCCAGCATTATCACCTCCCTTGGGCGAGGTTGCATGGTACAAAAGATTATCTGGATTTGGTGCTGATTCTGGAGAACTATCCCCAATTGCATCAAACGTTTAATCTGGTGCCATCCCTAATCTTGCAACTGGAAGATTATGTAGCTGGGACTGCTTTTGATCCTTATTTAGAACTCACCCTTACTTCCACAGAACAACTTACTCCCCAACAGCGGCAATTTATCATTCAACATTTCTTTGACGCTAATCACCACACTTTAATAGATCCCCACCCCCGCTATAGCCAACTCTACGAACAACACCAGGAAAAAGGAGAAGATTGGTGTTTGGCAAATTGGCAAGCACAAGATTACGATGATTTACTGGCTTGGCACAATCTCGCTTGGATAGATCCCCTGTTTTGGGACGATCCCCAAATTGAAGCTTGGTTAAAACAGGGTCGAAATTTCACCTTAAGCGATCGCCAGCGAATTTACTCCAAACAACGGGAAATTATCAGCCGCATCATTCCCCAACATCGGAAAATGCAGGAGAGGGGACAAATTGAGGTTACTACCACCCCCTACACTCACCCTATTTTACCCTTACTTGCCGATACCAATTCTGGACGGGTGGCTGTGCCACAAATGACTCTGCCTTTACATCAGTTCCAGTGGGCAGAAGATATTCCCCGACATTTACGCAAAGCCTGGGATTTATACGTAGATAGGTTTGGACAGATTCCCCGTGGTTTGTGGCCCTCAGAACAGTCCGTTAGTCCGGAAGTATTACCGTATATTGCCCAACAAGGATTTAAGTGGATTTGCTCAGATGAAGCTGTTTTGGGATGGAGTCTGCGGCACTTTTTCCACCGCGATGGGGCAGGGAATGTCCAGGAACCAGAAATTTTGTATAAACCTTACCGCTTGGAAACCCCCCATGGTGATTTGGCAATTGTCTTCCGTGACCATAGATTATCAGATTTAATTGGCTTTACCTATGGTGCCATGGCTCCCAAACAGGCAGCTGCTGACTTAGTAGGGCATTTAGAGGCGATCGCCAAAATGCACAAACACCGACAGCCAGAACAGCCTTGGTTGGTTACCATTGCTTTAGATGGGGAAAATTGTTGGGAATTTTATCCTCAAGACGGCAAGCCCTTTTTAGAAGCTTTGTATCAAATCCTCAGTAATGAATCACACCTGAAATTGGTGACAGTATCGGAATTTCTGGAAAAATTCCCAGCCACAGCAACAATTAAGCCAGAACAATTACACAGCGGTTCTTGGGTAGATGGTAGCTTTACCACTTGGATTGGAGATCCAGCAAAAAATCGTGCTTGGGACTATCTTACCGAAGCCAGGACAATGTTAGCTAAACATCCCGAAGCCACGGAAGAAACTAACCCCCAAGCTTGGGCATCTTTATATGCTGCTGAGGGTTCTGACTGGTTTTGGTGGTTTGGGGAAGGACATTCTTCCAACCAGGATGCTATTTTTGACCAGTTATTTCGGGAACATCTAAGTGGTATTTATAAAGCTTTAAATGAACCATTGCCTGCGTATTTACACCAGCCCGTAGAAGTCCATATCCCCAGGGGAGATCATCGTCCCCAAGGGTTTATTCATCCCATAATTAACGGTATTGCAGATGAGCAAGATTGGGATCGAGCCGGACGTTTAGAAATTGGTGGGGCACGGGGAACGATGCACAATAGCAGTCCTATCCAGCGACTGTGGTATGGAGTAGATCACCTCAATTTCTACTTGCGGGTAGATTTTCAAACAGGAGTGAAACCAGGACAGGATTTACCCCCAGAATTAAATTTGTTGTGGTTCTATCCGGATCGCACCATGCACAACAGTCCCATTCCTTTAGAAGATGTGCCAGCTACAGCCCCAACTAATTACCTCTTCCACCACCATCTAGAAATTCATTTGCCCACCCAATCGATTCAATTTCAGGAAGCTGGGGAGCATTATCAATGGCATCCCCGGGCTAATCGCGCACAAGCGGCTTTAGATCAATGTTTAGAGGTGGCAGTTCCCTGGGCAGATTTGCAGGTTCCCCCAGATTACCCCTTGCGTCTGTTGCTGGTACTGGCAGATGAGGGGCGTTTCCGCCAGTATTTACCAGAAAATGTTTTGATTCCCATTGAAGTGCCTTAACATACATCTTGCACCATTTTCAATCAGGGACTTGCAATTTTGGCGTTGCTGAATCCATGTATGATGCAGGATGTTGTGTAATTCCAAAATCCTTGTTCCAGACGTTGCACTTGCTAGTCTGGAACACCCGGATTCATACTTCAAATCAGCAACGCCGCAATTTTTAAAATATCACATATTCAGGGCGCAAGCATTGCGCCCCTACAAATTTACTATTGTATTTGGGATAATTTATTTTTTGGCATTCCCTCACTATGAAGGGTGGAGGGACGACACCCAACACAATCGGTTGCGGTTGTTGGGTTACTCTGCTCAAAGCCGCACTTCTAGCCTACGGCAATGCTTACGCATACTCTAAGCCATGACCTGTCTACCGCGTCTACATGCTACCCCTCCGGGGAAGCAAGCTACAACCCAACCTACATCAAAAAGATTTGTCAGTCAATCAAATGACTTTAGTCTAACGCACCATTCTGTAAAGGTTTTGGTGTATCGTACCAAAGTGCGAACCATTTACATTTTTCCTATTCTCCATTTCCATACATCAAAGAATTGAGTCTTGGCAAAAATTTTCTGTAAATAATCAAAAATTTATATTCTATACTGGATAAATATAAATAGAGCCAAAATTTTCATGTCAGTAAAAACACGAAAATATTCTGCCTGTTTGAATACCTTTGATTAACAAAGTAGTAGATTAAGTATAAAAACGGAGAATTCCTGAGAATGACAGTTCTAATGTTTTTTGAAGATAAATTGAGTTTAAGTAAAAATTAAGGATAAGTAGATTAGCAATTAATTTGTAAAGTTTTTATTCTAAATCAGGTATCAAATTTAAGATAAAATTATGATTTTGCAAAGATAGAGTAATAATGCTAGCGTTAGAGAATATTTATAGTTAAATTAGGAAAATCCCAGAGTAGCTGTTCCACCTCAACCAGACTGCTTTTCCAATGAATAAGTGTTATCCGAAAACATCGAATTCTTACTTAGATATTTTAGAGCAAACTCAGCTTGGTCAGATGTATCTTTCCAAGCAGCTATTTTACAAACGTTATGAAATTCTACGCATTCTAGGCAGAGGTGGTTTTGGGATCACTTTTTTGGCTAAGAATGTGTCTTTACCTGGACAACCTTTATGTGTAATTAAACAACTTTGCCCCCAAGTCCGTAGTCCGAAAAAGTGGGAAAGAGCCAAAGAACGCTTTATGAAAGAAGCAAAAACTTTAGGTCAATTGGGTAATCATTCCCAAATTCCCATGCTTTTAGATTACTTTGAAATTAATGGAGAATTTTACCTAATTCAAGAATATGTACGAGGTTCTACTTTAGCTCGGGAAATAAAACGTAATGGTCCCAAAAGTGAAGCCGCAGTTAAGCAGTTTTTACGAGAAATAATACCAGTCTTACAATATGTCCATAACAATTATGTAATTCATCGGGATATTAAGCCCCATAATTTGCTAAGATGTCATGATGATGGGCGATTGGTGTTAATAGATTTTGGAGCAGTACGGGAAGAATTAATCCAAGCTACAGATAATTCCCACCAAAATATGGCAAGCACAAATTTTATTGGCACCATGGGATTTGCCCCTCCAGAACAGTTTTCCCTGCGTCCTGTTTATGCCAGTGATATTTATGCAGTAGGTGTAACCTGTCTTTATTTGTTAACAGGAAAATCTCCTTTAGATTTTGATTACGATCCCCATACAGGTGAAATATGTTGGCAAAAAGAAGTTCAAATTAGTAAACATTTTGCCGATGTTTTAAACAAAATGCTGAAGATTTCTTTAGAGGAACGGTTTAAGTCAGCAAATCAAGTTTTGTGGGCTTTAGGTATGGAATCCCATTTACCTAGTTTGACAGACTGTTTAACTACTCACAAGTTAAGTAACAATAATAGTCATGAACCAGAAACTAACTCCCAGCACATGTCCCCTGTAACACGCACTGCAAAGGCAATTCGGGAATGGAGAAAAAAATTAAATGCTAGAAATTCTCAGACTAACTTACATCCTCGGTTGTCTGAACTAAAAAATTAAAAATTTAATTTAAATAATAACCGTCACCTAATTCAAATCTCAGTTCAATACCCCAAGTCGTCTCTACGTGGAGCGTTTGCCCAGGGTAGATGACTAGATAAACATTTGATGTCTACTTAAGTAACTTTGTTTATTATAGCGGTTTTCACGCTTTGTGGAATACAAAGAGAATTGGTAGGGGACTTGCAAATAAAAAAATATCCCAAAATTTGGCGTTGCTGATTTGAAGTATGAATCCGGGTGTTCCAGACTAGCAAGTGCAACGTCTCTAGAAGGGTTTTGGAATTACGCAACATCCTGCATCATACATGGATTCACCAATGCCCAAAATTTGATAGTGGTACAGGCATCCTTGCCTGTATGATGGGCAGGCAGGGATGCCTACCCCACAATACAATATAAGATAATTTATTTGTTGGTATTCCCTAGAATTTGCAGGGGCAAGGATGCCCATCCCACTCATAGTTATTCTACACCCTCCGGAAAGGCTCCGCCTACAACCGAAAACCGCTATATTCGATACTTCACCTACTCTAAACTCGGTTGATTGCATCTTAAGCTTTAGTTGATAAATAACTTGTTAAAGTAAAACTGGCAGAATAATCAGGTTTTTGTATAATCAAAGAATATTAATTATATTAAATCAAAAATAGAGGCAAAATTAGCATAAATTGTTACGTAATTGTATCGCTTCATGAAATTAATATAGACGCGGAGTGCTATGCCGAAGTCTTGGAAAATGAATGTCGCAGGGTATACAGTTCACAGTTATCAAAACTCGTAAAGTCGCTTGCTTTTCGCATTTATAAGTCAAGATGGTGACCATTTTTCAAGTTAAAAGTGAAAAGTTAAAAGGCATTCATCAAGAATGTGTTTTCTATTTCTGTAATTTTTATTTCAAGGGATACTTTCTTGAATTTATACCCCTATGCTTAAGTAAGCTAGCCCTTCCGGCTGAAGTAATAAAGAAGAAGTAAAGAGTAATAAGTAAAAAATCAAGATAGCAACCTATCATGGTATCAGGTTCTCTTCATTAATGAAGAAAAAGCCGACTTGCTTCACCCTCATTCTCTAATTTGAGAGAGAGATTAAATTTATTACTTATTACTTGTTACTTATTAATTATTAATTATTACTTCTGAAATGGGTATTTATTCTGTTTACTTTTATCTTTTTAGTTTTAACTTTAGTGCCTGTAACTGAACGCTGATAACTGATTAATTATAAATTAAGATGATCTGCTGCCTAAATCCTGATTGTCCAAATCCTCTAAATCCCGATGGCAGAAAATGGTGTCAAAGTTGTAACAGTCCATTAATATCATTGCTACGAAATCGCTTCCGGGTAATCCGGGTACTTTCTAATGAAGGGGGATTTGGTAGAACTTATCTTGCAGAAGATACAGATAAATTGTATGAACGCTGCGTTATCAAACAACTAGCACCAAAATTTCAAGGAAATTGGGCAATATCCAAAGCTATGGAATTGTTTCAACAAGAAGCCCAACGATTACAACAGTTAGGAGAACATCCCCAAATTCCAACTTTAATTGCTTATTTTGAACAGGAGAATTATTTATATTTAGTACAACAGTTAATTGATGGGCATAACTTGTTAAAAGAATTACAGTGGCGGGCAGCTTATAGTTCCCAAGATATTCAAGAAATTCTGCTAGATTTGTTACCATTGTTGAAATTTATCCATAATCGCGGAGTAATTCACCGAGATATTAAACCCCAAAATATTATTCGCCGTAAAAGTGATGGGCGATTGTGTTTAATTGATTTTGGTTCCTCTAAACAACTTACGGCAAGGGTACAAATGAAACAGGGAACTTCTATTGGTTCCCATGGCTATTCTCCCTTAGAACAAATCCGCGATGGTGCGGCTTATCCTGCTAGCGATTTGTTTAGTTTAGGTGCTACTTGTTTCCATCTTTTGACGGGAATTTCTCCGTTTAAGTTATGGATGGAAAATGGTTATGGATGGGTGAAAAATTGGCGGCAATATGTAAGAATTTCAATTGGGGAACAATTAGCAACGGTGATTGAAAAGTTATTGCAAAAAGATATTCAGTTGCGCTACCAGTCAGCGGATGAAGCCATTAAGGAATTGACTTTCCAAAGTTTGCCTCCAGTATCTTCACCAGCAACCCCAAGATTAGAATTACCCCCTACTCAGCCACCATCTGTAGCTAGACAATATGCCAAACTGATTAATTTACTCACAGCAGGTGCAGCTATTACCCTATTGGTATTGGGAGAATTTTGGTATCAACAATTTCGCAAATTAGAAAACGGTATTGCTTCTAGTATCAATCAATCACACAATATTCCCAGCCAAATTCAGCCTGCTACAATTCCCCAGAGTCAATTTTCCCTACTCAAAACCCTGGGAGGAAAAGGACAAGCGGTGGTATCTGTTGCCATTAGCCCTGATGGTAATTCTATTGCCAGTGCTAGCGATCGCACCATAACATTATGGAATCTTAACACGGGGGAGAAAATTTCTACCCTGAATGGACATTCTCAAAAGTTGAATGTCCTTGCCATCAGTCCTGATGGTGTTACCCTTGTCAGTGGTAGTGAGGATAACACCATTAAACTTTGGAATCTAGCCACGGGACAAGAAATTCGTACCCTCGGAGGACATCGAGATGGAATTCATGCCTTAGTATTCAGTAGAAATGGTTATATGCTTGGGGATGGTAGTGATGATAACACCATCAAAATATGGGATTTACGTACAAGAAAACAAGTATTTACCCTCAAAGGGCATTCATCTCGGGTAAGTTCCCTAGTAATTAGCCCAGATGGGAAAATTCTTGCTAGTGGTAGTTTTGATAATACTATTAAACTTTGGAATCTAAAAACAGGTAAAAAAATCCGTACTTTAGGAAGGCATTTATCTGGGGTAACTTCCTTAGCAATTAGCCCAGATGGGAAAATTCTGGCTAGTGGTAGTTTTGATAAAACTATTAAACTTTGGAATCTAGAAACAGCTAAAAAAATCCTCACCATAAAAGGGCATTCCCGAACAATTAGTTCCTTAGCAATTAGCCCAGATGGAAAAATTCTTGCCACTGGTAGCAATGATAAAACTATTAAACTTTGGAACTTGCAAACTGGGAAAGAAATTCACACCCTCAAGGGACATCAAAGTGGGATTAAATCTATTGCTTTTTCTCCAAAAGTATCTAATGCTGTTACACTTATTAGTGGTAGTAAAGATGGTAATATTAAAGTCTGGCGAGTGTATCCTTGAATCAGGAAAAAGAAAATAGGGAATGCAGAATGCAGAATGTAGAATGCAGAATGTAGAATGCAGAAATTAATTCTAAATTTTTCATGTCTTATTCTAAATTCTTACTTGATGAAGTTTTGCAGAATATCAAATCTTAGCTATTCTACAAGACCATGTTTAATCGCAAACCTTACCAGTTCTGCTCGATTGTTAGTAGTTGTTTTTTTCAATAAACTGCTAACATACTTTTCAACAGTTCGTGGACTCAGATGTAACCTTTGACCCATATCAACGTTAGAAAGACCATAAGTTAAAAGTTCCAAAACTTCCTGCTCTCTAGAAGTCAAGGATGAGAGGAACTGGGATTTCTCAATTTCACTGAACTGGGTTTGATGACTGTCTCCATGGTCTTTGGGAGAGAATCCGTACTCTGATTGAATGATTTGCGATCGCTCCAGAAGATTTTGAATTGCTGCTCCTAATTCTTCCAACTCAAAAGGCTTGGGTAAGTATAAATCACAACCAGACTGATAGCCCAAAATTCTTTCCTGGGTTTTAGTACGTCCAGTTAATAAAATTACAGGTAACAAACGCAATTTTGGTTGTTGACGAACCTGACGCACCAATTCATAACCGTTCATCCGTGGCATTACAATATCAGTGACAATTAAATCGGGATGGTATTGTTCTACCATTGTCAAAGCTTCTTGACCGTCTTTGGCTGTAATCACTGTATAACCAGCCAGATCAAGATAATCACTGATAGAAAGACGAGTGCCCATGTCGTCATCTACTACAAGTATAGTCAAGGGCATGGAACAGTATACCGTTAGAATTTATTAGTCAGACACTTGATTGTATAGCAATCCTGAACATAAAAGTGAATACAGACGCAGGAATGGAAAAATTTTCCTCCCACTATTTGTCCTCAAGTTTTTTGTTCTTCCTTTGAATTTAAACGAAAAAAAACACAACTGATATTTTAATTCTTTACAGGAACAATTGATACACAAAAACCGAATAGTCTTGTGTTATTACATCCTACAAGAAAATTACTTGTAGATGATTACCGATAGAACTTTAAATTTTCGATGGGAAATAGTCATCAGCAGTAAGTTTTGCAACGAAACTGCTGCTAATTGCCATTGAATTTGATTGTGAGTTGATTGATACTAACAATTTTAACAAATCCAAGGACCCGACTTCAGTAAACAATAAAAACCAGACATTCGTCAACTGTTGAGTACAATACAAGAAGTGAGGACGGGCAAGGATGCCCATACCACTCTTAATGTATTTGATAAGCGTGAAAAGGGCTATATTCAAATTTATTTTTAGCTACTCAATTAAGTAAAATTGCGGAACTTTTTCCTCACCCCTGGGTTCTGAATTTGATACACAATTGCTCTCAAATATAGCGCATTGCAACCGGGTGGAATAGAAACCTCACCCCCTTCCCCTCTCCTTGGTAAGGAGAGGGGTGGCTTTAGTTGGGGTTAGCAATAGCTAGCGAAAACCTTGGACAATGTTGTACAATATTGATTAAGATACTCGTCGCTTCCAGCAAGGCTTACCTTTAGATTAGGAAACACCACTGGTCTCATACGATGAGTTGAATATCAA
>JAAUYI010132491.1_pt1 | contig 14552 bp, 12 predicted proteins | sample 7278041 | NCBI WGS metagenome assembly JAAUYI01 (sample SAMN14350216, study PRJNA611818) | marine sediment metagenome | isolation source: surface marine sediment (0.6m) | place: French Polynesia: Moorea | collected 2018-08
ACCCGGATGCCGAGGCGGTGAAGAATGCCGACCTGCTCCATCAAGGCGATCGTGCGCTCACGATCGGCCACCACCTGGCCGCCGGCTTTGATCACGAAGGTTTTGTCCTGAAATAGACGCAGGTAGGGAGCCGCCGCGCGCAAGGCGGTGATGGTGATCCGGCGATCGTGCTCGGTGGTCATGAGATGGCTCCTTCCGCGACAGGTGTCTGAAATTCTGAGGCGCTCGGGATCTCGGCCAGCGCCTGCTGGAGTGCTGTGACGTCGTCGTCACCGAGAGTCAGGGGCGGCATCAGTCGCACGATGTTCGGATCAGCGGCGCCGCCAGCCAGGATACCGCGGACGCGCAGCTCCGGCAGGACGTCTGCGGCCGGTCGATCGCAGCGCAGACCGAGGAGCAGGCCTCGGCCCTGGACTTCGACCACCGGTCCGACCCGGCAGTCCCGACGGATCCGCTCGCCGAGTGCCGCGACGCGCTCGAGGAAGCCAGGCTCGCTCAGGGTCTCGACCACGACACTGATCAGCACACAAGCCAGCGGCCCGCCACCGAAGGTGGTGCCGAGAGCGCCGTAGGGCAAGGCGTCGGCAACGTCCTTCGAGGCGATCACCGCACCGGTGGGAAAACCACCGGCGAGCCCCTTGGCGGTGGTGATGACGTCGGGTACGACCTCGGCGCCGGAAACCGCGAACGGTGTCCCGGCGCGCCCCATGCCGCACTGCACCTCGTCGGCGATCAACCAGGCGCCATGCTGCTCGGTGACACGACGCGCTGTCCGCAGGAATTCACGTGACAGAGCGCGCGACCCGGCCAGCCCCTGAACCGGCTCTAGGATCACCGCCGCGGTATCGTCGTCGACGGCGTCCGCCAGGGCCTGCGGATCGTCGTGCGGCACCCAGGTGACGTCGAAAGGCGTTCGAGGAAACGCGTACCACTTCCCCGACCCCCAGGAACAGGCGCCGGCGGCTGCCGTGCGGCCGTGGAAGCCGCCTTCGAGCGACACCACTCGACCGCGATCACTGCCGCGGAAAGCAAGACGCAAGGCGTTCTCGTTGGCTTCGGCGCCGGAGCTCACCAGGAAAACCCGATCGAGCCCGTCGGGAGCGAAGCTTGCCAGGTCGAGGCAAGCCTGACGTCGGGATTCGATCTCGACCAGATTGGTCTGAAAGTGCAGACGCTCAGCCTGGCGGCTGAGCGCCTCGAGCATCCGAGGATGACGGTAGCCGAGGGCCGCCACGGCGTGACCGCCGTAGAAGTCGATCAGCTCATCGCCGTCCCGGGTGCGCACACGGGTGCCGTCCCCCTCGACGATCTCGAGGCCGAGACGCTTGTAGACCGGAAACTCGAAGGAGTCTGCCATCGGTACTCCATACGAATAGAACGCAAAACCGTTTCTCTATTCGCCTTCGGAAATCCGCTTCGCACCCAATGTCCGCAGACGCAGGGCGCGAAGCTTGATGAAGCCGGTGGCATCCCCTTGATCGTAGACGTCGTCGGCCTCGAAGGTCGCGATCTTCTCGTCGTAGAGCGTGTGGGTGTCGGAGCGTCGACCCTCGACTACCACGTTGCCCTTGTAGAGCTTGAGTCGCGCTTCGCCGTTGACCCGCTCCTGGACCGAATCCATGAACGACTGCAGCGCCTCGCGCTCGGGGGAGAACCACAGCCCGTTGTAGATGATCTCGGAGAAACGCGGCACCAGCTCGTCGCGCAGGTGCTGGACCTCGCGGTCGAGCGTGATCGACTCCACCGCCCGGTGGGCGTGGAGCAGAATGGTGCAGCCCGGCGTCTCGTAGACGCCCCGGCTCTTCATGCCCAGAAAACGGTTCTCGACGATGTCGATCCGGCCGACGCCGTGGCGACCGCCGAGCGCGTTGAGCCTCTCGACCAAGGCCACCGGATCGAGCTCCTCGCCATTGACCGCCACCGGCGTACCGCGCTCGAAGCGCACCGTCACCATCTCGGGCTCGTCCGGCGCATCCTCGGGATCGGTGGTCATGCGAAACATACCCACCGGCGGCGCCGACCAGGGATCTTCGAGGATGCCGCCCTCATAAGAGATATGCATCAGGTTGGCGTCCATCGAGTACTCCGGCTTGGGCGCCGCCGCCAAGTTGAGCCCATGCTCGCCGGCGTAGGCGATGAGATCGGAGCGGCCCTTGAGATCCCACTCCCGCCAGGGGGCGATGATTCGAATGTTGGGCTGTAGAGCGTAGGCGGCGAGCTCGAACCGGATCTGATCGTTGCCCTTGCCGGTAGCGCCATGAGCGATGGCTCCCGCCCCGAAGCGCTCAGCCGCACGCATCAACCCGCGCGCGATCACCGGCCGCGCCAGGGCGGTGCCCATCAAGTAGTACCACTCATACACCGCGTTGGCGCGTAGCGCAGGGAAGATGCAATCGGTGACGAACTCCTCGCGCAGATCCTCGACCACAATCTCGGCAGCGCCGGTCTCGGCAGCCGCTTGCCGAGCCTGCTCGACCTCGACTCCCTGGCCGACGTCGGCGGTGTAGGCGATGACCTCGGCATCATAGTGCTGCCGGATCCAGTGCAAGATGACCGAGGTGTCGAGCCCCCCGGAATAGGCCAAGACGACTTTCATTCTCAAGTCTCCATGATGTCTTCGAGCTTGCTGGCGATCTCTGCCCCACCGCTCGGATCGAGGGTGACGACAAGGACGGTGTCGTCTCCTCCCATAGTGCCGAGCACACCGTCCAGTGACGCGGCGTCGAGCGACGCGGCGACCGGACCCGCCGCCCCCGGAGGCCCCTTGAGCACCACCAGATTCGCCGAATGTCCGATCTCGGTGACAAACTCCTTCATCCGTCGCGCGAGATTGCGAATGGCGCCGGAGTGCCGTTCCAGATCCGCGGCGATGACATAACGCTCACGACCGTCGCTGCCGATGGTTTTTTCAGCACCGAGGTTGGCGAGATCGCGCGAGACCGTAGCCTGGGTTACCTGGTGGCCTCTTTCTCCCAGAAGCTTGACCAGCTCTTCCTGGCTTTCGATCTCGTTTTGGGCGAGCAGCCGACGCAAGACGATGAGTCGGGCTGCGGCACGATTACGGTTCATGTGGACACCTCCGAATCTCCATACGCATATACGCATGGTATCCCTTCAAGAGGATTTGTCAAGCTCTACTTCTGCTAACATCTCGCCCCATGTCCAGCAAAGGAACCATAGCCATCCTCACCGGCGGCGGCGACGTCCCGGGGTTGAATCCTGCGATCCGCGCGGTCACGATCCGCGCTCTGCGTGAGGGTTACCGAGTCCTCGGCATCCGCCGGGGATGGGCCGGCCTGGTAGATCTGGTGCCCGACAGGGAGGCGGACAACCACGGCCACGTCCAGGAGCTGACCCATGACGTCGTCAATCGAGCCGGCCGGACCGGCGGCACTTTCCTCCACACGTCACGGACCCGGCCCAGCAAGCTGCCGAAAGCGGTTGTGCCGCCGCATCTCAAGGACCGCTACACCGACGAAATCAACGACGTCACGCCGTCGGTACTCGAAAACCTCGAGTTCCTCGGCATCGACTACCTGATCCCGATCGGCGGTGATGACACCTTGAGCTATGGCCACCGCCTGAACACCGAGGGCGTCAAAGTCGTGGCGATCCCCAAGACCATGGACAACGACGTTCCCGGCACCGACTACTGCATCGGTTTCTCGACCTGTGTCACCCGCACCATCGAGTTGACTCATGCCCTGCGGACCACCGCCGGCTCCCACGAGCGTTTCCTGGTGATCGAGGTTTTCGGACGCTACGCCGGCTACACCGCTCTCTTACCGACGATGGCAGGCGCTGCCGACCGCTGCGTGATCCCCGAGCATCCCTTCAGCATCGATCAGCTCACCGAGCTGTTGAGCGAAGACCGTGACCAGCATCCGAGCCGGTATGCCGTGGTCCTGGTCTCTGAAGGCGCGCGCATGACCGGCCAGCATGAGATGGCGTTCGAGAGCCAGGAAACCGACCAGTATGGGCACAAGAAGCTAGGCGGCATCGGCGACCGGGTGGCGAACGCGCTCAAGGAGCGCTCGCCGGAATTCAACCAGGGTCGACGCGTCAATATTGTCAATCAGCGCTTGAGCTACCTGGTGCGCTGTGGCGATCCCGATGCTCTGGACTCGATCGCCCCCATGGCTTTCGGCAACCTGGCACTCGACCTGGTACTCGCAGGCAACCACGGGCGCCTGGTCAGCCTGCGCAACGGCATCTACGATAGCCTGCCGATCGACGTCGTCGTCGGTCACAAGAAAGCGATCGACATCGTGAAGTACTACAATCCCGACCGCCTTCGGCCCCGGTACTCGAGCTTCTTGCGCCAGCCGATCTTCATCATGACCAGTGACGTCTGAGCTCTATCCCGAGGCCGCTCAGAGCGAGTACTGCTCCGGAACGAACCACACCGGACACCGAGCCCGATGAAGCATCTCACGCGAGGTGTCGTGGGTGAAATAGCGGCGGAAGAAGCCTCGGGCATGCTCGCCCATCACGATCAGCTCGGCGTCGAGCTTCGCGGCCTCGGCCATGATGCCATCACCAGGTGAGCCCATTTCGACGTGACATTCGACCCGTTTCTCCAGGTCTGAAGGCACCAGCTCTCCCAGCCGACGCCGAGTCGCATCGAGAACCTCCCGGTTACTGGCTTCGGCATGGCTTGCCGGCACGACCGCAACCTCGCGCGCAGACTGAACGTGCAACAGATGGACCTCCAGCGGGGCACGACGAGCGAGCTCGAAGGCATAGGCGACGGCCGCTCCCGCCGATTCGGAGAAGTCCGTCGGCACCAGGACCCGGGCGACGGCCTCGCCGTCGGCGACGTGAAGTCTGAAGGCTCGGGTGTCGCCACGCCCCTCCTGAATCGTCAGGACCGGACAGGGCGCACTCTCGATGATCCGTTCCGACAGCGATGTGTGATCGTCGCTCGACCAACCGTGGCTTCCAAGGATCACCAGATCGGCCGAAATCTCCTTGATCAGGTAGAGCAGCACCAGGCCGACGGGACCGCGGCTGATTCGAGCCTCGACACGGACCGATGCAGGTATCCTCTCCATGATGTCCGCCATGTGCTGACGCGCCGCCGGCTCAGTGATCTCCTCGGGACTGTGGTGATCTTTCTCCCATTCCCAGGCCTTGTGAAGACCGGGAGCCGCCGCGGCGAGGTTGTGATGGAGCACCAGGCGGGCGTCGAAGGTCTGGCAGACTTCGACTGCCAGCTTCAACTCGAAGTCGGAGAGTGTTGAGAAGTCGATCGGGCAAAGGACGGTTTCAATCTGCATCGGGTCACCTCCAGCTTCCGGGTGGTCACAATCCTGCTCGTTGTCATGCTCCGACATCCCGCTAGCCGGCGCGACGTTCCGCTGGGTAGTCTTTTGCCCACCCCCGCGGGCTGCACAGGTACCGACTACCCGCTACAGGTCGACGATCTCGACCTCCATGCTGTCCAAACAGACGATCGCGACGGTCGAGCGGCCGGTGAGCCAGCCACCGACCTCGCCCGGGTTGAGCGTCACGGTCTCACCCTGGCGAACGTCGATCTCGTGAGTATGACCGTAAATCACCAGGTCGTAGCGACCGCTGGCAGCGATCGGCTCGGCCAATTCCGGGTAATGCATCGCCGCGATCCTCCGACCGCCGACTTCGGTCTCGGCCAGATTCGGATGTACCTCACCGATCGCCTCGAATTTCTTGGCCAGCACCACTCGCTCACCGACGTTGTTGCCGAATACCGCCACCACGCGGCAGCCCAAGTCGGCCAGGGGCGCCACAGCAAACGGCGCCACGAAATCGCCGGCATGAATCACCAGCTCAACCCTTCGACTCTTGAACAGCTTCACCGCCCGCCGCACCATCGGCACGTTGTCGTGGCTGTCGGCCATGACTCCCAGTTTCATCAGCGCCTCCTCTCCTGTCGGAATCTGACTTGGATCATAACCCGTGGCTTCGAGATATAGATAGGGACAGAAATCGCAATCCTTCATTGTCACGAGAATCCCCAACCTTGGAACGGTGGTCCACGAATTCACCACTTTGCATCCGATCACTGACCGATTGCGAATGTATATTGAATGGTTCAGATTTGCCCTTGCCTGATTAACATCCAAGATTAATTAAATCTGTCGAAACGACAATCCGGACCGGAGCCACTACCGTAGCTTCCGTCAAGAGCCGGAGATCAAGTCTGCGCGGTGAGCTCACTCGACACCCGGACCCCGTTCCACGACTCCGGTTCCATTATTCTCCGCATCACAGCCTCCGAGCCCTTTTGCTCAGCGTTGACTGAAAGGGTGAGGTTTGCCTCGAGAACTCTCGAGACTATTGCTATTCAAGTGCCACACCGACTGGGAGTGCCTGGAGTCGGCGGCGCCAGGGGGACCTATGCAAGGAAAAACGTTACTCGATCGCTATCGGATCGGTGACCCCATCGGACGCGGCGGACGAGGAGTCGTATACCGCGCCCGAGATCTGCTCCTCGACCGAGAAGTAGCGATCAAAATCATCCTTCCAAAAATCATGACGGCGGATTCGCGAGAGCGCTTTCGTCGCGAGGCCCGGACGGCGGCAAGTCTGGACCATCCCGCGATCGCGCCGATCTACGACTTCGGCCAGCACGGCGAAGAACTGTTTATCGTCATGCCGCTGCTTCCGGGACAAACCCTGCGAATTCTGATCGAAAGCCGGAAGCTCGATCCCAGAAAAACGATCGAGATCTCGATTCAAGTCGCGGATGCCCTGGTTTACAGCCACAGCCAAGGGGTGATTCATCGCGATATCAAACCCGAAAACATCATGGTGGAGTGGCACCGGCTTCGTCTGCCGTTGGTCAAGGTCCTGGACTTCGGCCTGGCGACCCACATCGACGATCAACTCCGCCGGGAAGCAGCATCAGCCGCAAGCCAGCGACCAGACTCACCTCACGGAAAGTCTGGGGAAGTGATCTTCGAAGGCACACCGCTATACGTCAGCCCCGAACAGTTGCTCGGGGACGAAAGCGATCCGCGATCGGACCTCTACGCACTCGGCATGGTGCTTTATGAATGCCTGGCCGGAGAGCATCCCTTGAGAGACGGCACAGGCTCGATTCTGAAACGAGTCCTCCTGGAGCTCCCCGGATCTTTGCGTGCCCGCGGAGTCAGGATCAGCGAGAGCCTGGAGCGACTGATCATGAGCTGCCTCGCCAAGGCCAAAGAAGATCGACCGAAGAATGCCCGGGAGGCTCTCCGTAGCCTGGTCGACGCCAGACAGGCGCTCGAGCCGGTGCCGGATCCCACACCCCCCGAAATCTCGACGGCTCCGAGCTCGAGTCGAGCGGAGGATCGATCCCGATCCGAGAGTGCATCACCCCTCAGCGACGAGGAACCTTCACTGGCGGATCGGCTCGGCGATTTGCTGCTGGTCCAAGGCGAATACCTGGAAGCTCAAGAAGCGTATCGCAAGGCGCGAGAAACGCAGCGGTCCGCGGACGGCCTGCTGTCGCCGAGAATTGAGACCCACTATCTGCTCAAGCTGGCCCGGCTGGCCTCACAACTCGGCCGTTATCAAGAAGCTCTCGATCGATGCCGCCATGGCCTGGAGATCGTCGGTACTTCGAATCGCCTTCGCGCCGCCGAGCTGATGGCGCTGGCGGGCTTGGTTTGCTGCATGGGCGGTCGCTACTACGAATCGGAAAACTGGTTGGCCCAGGGTCGCGAGTGCCTCGGCAAGTCGACTCGTAGCGAGGCCGACGTCTTACCGGTGCAGGTCATGCTCCTTCGGACCGAGGGCAATCTGCTGATGGGCCGAAGTCAACCGGCGCGGGCCGTAGACGTCTTTTGGCGAGCCCTGGCGATGACTGAAAGGCTGGACGATCGCTGGGAGCGTTCGATCGGGTTGTTCAACGTTGGCGAGGCACTCCTGGAAGCCGGCGACGAGCCAGCGGCGGTCGACTATCTGCTACGCGCCGTCAACGAGAAGTCCGCGATCGGCGACCGTTGGGGGCTGGCGTATGCACGACACGCCGTGGCGCGACTGCGCCTCAGACAAGGCGACCTCGACAGCGCTCGGGAAGAAGCGCAGAACGGGCTGCGCCTGGCGGACGAAATCGAGAATCCCAAGATCGCTTCACGTCTTCGAGCTCTGCTCGGCAGAGTGCATCTGGAACAAGCCGACGTGCGCCGCGCCCAGGAGTACTTTCAGGCGGCCCTCAAGGACGCCGAACGGATCGCGTCGGAGCCGGATATCGAGCTCGCCCGCAGAGGCCTGGAGGCCACCCGCGACGGATCCGATCGTGACCAACCGAAGTGGGTAGACTTCTCGGATAGCTCAACGTCAACCGGAGGAGATCCGTGATGAGGACCACCCATGCTCCGCACTCGACAGCCCGCGCCGGAATGAGAACAGCCGCCTGGTTCGCGGCGAGCCTGTGGGTCGCGGGATCGGCGATTGCCCAGATTCCAGACCAGTTTCAGAATCTCAAAGTCTTGCCCCAGGACATCGAAAAGCGTGAGTTGGTGGAGGTCATGAAATCGTTCTGTAGCGCCCTCGACGTACGCTGCACGCACTGCCATGTCGGCGAGGAGGGCGCACCGCTGTCGGAGGTGGACTTCGTTTCAGACGACAACAAACACAAGCAGGTGGCGCGAGTCATGATGCAAATGGTCGACGCGATCAACAAGACCCATCTCCCGAAGACCGGTCACGACACCTCGGAGCTGCTCCAAGTGCAGTGCGTCACCTGCCACCGCGGGCAAGCTAAACCCCGAGCCCTCGAAGAGGTTTTGACCGTCGCGGTCACCAACAAAGGCATCGACGCTGCCTTGGGCAAGTACCGCGAGCTGCGTGAGCGCTACTATGGCAGCGCTACTTTCGATTTCTCTTCCAGCACTCTGATCCGGCTGGCGCAACAGCTTGCCGGCGCTGACCAGACGCCAGCAGCGATCGCGTTTCTCGAGCTCAATGCCGAGCATTATCCGGACGAGAAAATGAGCTTCTTCTTTCTCGGCGAGCTCCATGCCAAGGCCGGTGACAAAGCCAAAGCGATCGAGAGTTTCGAAAGCGCGCTTGAACGAGATCCGAAGAACCCGTTCATCCTGCGCAAGCTCGAACAGCTCAGGGATTAACGCCTGATTTCCCACAACCAGGCGAGCAACAGGCCGAGGACAACCGCCGCCACGACGCCCAGGGAATGGGACCCGAAGGCGTGTGCGGGCTGAGAGTAGGGGCAAACCAGACGCCAGACGGCATCCGCCGCGAGCCCCGCACCGATTCCGCCCAGAGCCCCGAGGCGACGGGGCCTCGCGGTCAATCCTCGGCGGCCGAGCCACAGGGCGAAGAGAACGCAAGGGACGGCGAGCACGACCTCAAAAACAAAACAGTAAAGCCCGACCTCCCATTCGCTACCGGCGGCGGGATAGACCCGGCTCCTGGTGAAGGTGCCCAGGATCACCGCGGTGTGGATCACCACGGTCCCGATGGCCACCAGGATCAAGAGCGCCAGGCTCGAGCTCCTCGCTGGCACCGCTTCGCGCAGGGCCCTGGTCAGGAGCACCAACGCCGCGGCCAGCTCGACCGCCGAGAGTCCCCACATCCACGAGCTGCCGAGGACATCATGGTCCGCGCGCCAGCCGAAGACGCGCCACAAGATCAGTGCGGTCAGCGGCGTGAAAAGCGCCAGGAAAGCCACCATCCAGCGGTCCGGAGAGAAGGGCCGTACCGGCTGAAGGTCGCCGGGAAGTTGCCTGCGCAGCTCGGCGAAGGCATCGTTCAGATCGATCCGTTCGCTCATGATTCCTGGTATCCCGTCGTCTCCCCACGCGGGGGTCTCTGGCGGCTTGCCTCTACTTTTCCTTGGCTCGCTTCGCGATCAGGGTTACTCCCTTCGAAACTTTCGGCCAAAAGATCTTGCAGCTGCTTACGCGCTCGATGCGCCCGAACCTTGGCCGCACCTTCCCGAATGCCCAGCATGCCGGCGATCTCCTGGAAGCTGAAACCCCAGACATGGTGCAATAGCAGCGGCTCCCGCCGATCGGTCGGTAGGCCAGCCACCGCCCGGCGCAATACCGCACGATCCTCGCTACCCTCGCTCGCGGACGGCACCGGTAGATCGGGCAGATCCTCGTCGGGCTCGACCTCGAGTCGCCTTCGACGCGCCCAGGCACGACAATCCATCAGATATACGTGGCGCGCGACCCCGAAGGCCCAGGGCTCGACCGGACGCGGCGCGGCGTAGGTATGCCGGGAGCGGTGGATCTGGAGGAATGTCTCCTGCAGCAGATCCTCGGCTCGTGGAACGCTGAGAGTCAGAGAGATCAAGTACTTGCGAATCTTGGGCGCGAGCCGATGGTAGAGTCGCTCGAAGGCCGGCGCCTCACCCGACTGGTAAGCGGTCATCCAGGCACTGAGATCCAAAGCCCCCGGGGCCTTGCCCCGGATGCCCTCAGCCTTGGGCTCGGCGTCACTGCGTGGCCCGCGCCGGGGAGCCATCGTGGAGGTAGTCCAATAGGCGGCGATGGGTTTCGGATTGCAGAATCAGTTCAAAATGATCGTCGGCGACGTAGAAAGGATCGGCAGCCAGAGCGCTCTTCTCTTGCGGTGACAGCCACATCTGGCTGTCGACTGTACCGTGGCCGTCGCCCCGAGCAGTCGCTCGCCGGTGCGCCTCGCCCAGGCGCTTGAGTTTCCTGTCACCGGTGAACAGCGTCTCCCAACCGCCTTCACCTTCGACCAGGACCGCTCGGTCCGGGGTCTCGTGACCGTTGCTCTGGAGCATGTAATAGCGGGTCTCCCCGAAGCCGGGCACGTCCCGACCGAGTATCCGCTGGAAACGCCGGGCGTATTCGAGAACTTCGGCGAGATACTCCATCTGCTGCTCCTCTTCGCCGAACAGCTCATAGCCGCCATTGCGCTCGATCCGTTTGCGGACGCCGGGAGCAAAGACCGACCAACCGTGACGACGCCAGGACTCGGCATCGAAGAGATCGACATCGACGGGCTCACCTTCGGCGTCGAGAAAGAGATCGTCGCGCACTACCGGCAGGTCCTGAAAAAAGGCCGGTATCGAGAACAAGACTTCGGGAAGCATCTTGCGCCCGACGAACGAGATGTAATTACGCCCACGATGAATCTCGCGCAACATGCGCAGACTGCCACCATTGGAGTTGCCCATCAGGATCATCTTGCGGACCGATAGACGCTCCGGGGGTCGAGCGTTGCCCGCTTCGGCTTCATCCAGCGACGCGCCGCCGTACTTGACCAGGTAGCGGCAGATATAGGCGCCGTTCGACTGACAGATCAGGTCGACCGTGAGCCGCTCCTCGCCTCGCGCTCGGCGCAGTGCTTCAAGTCGCTCGAGCAGGCGGGCGGCGCCCAGCCGGTGATCGAGACGCCAGTCGTAGGCAAATAAGAAAGCCGTGTCTCCGGGCCCGGGCGAATCGAGATCACCGAGACGATAGCCGTTGTCCTCGAGCAGCTTGGCGATCGGACCATAGACGTCCTGAGTGAAGATGCCGGCCAGGCGAATCTCACGAATCGCGTCGATCACCTCCAGCCGCGACTCCTCGGAATCCGGCGCGAAATGGATGGGCCGCGCGATGGCATAGCCGCCGTCGCGAGGCAAGACCAATTGGCGACCTCGGCCCCAGACGATTCTCTTGGATTCGCGTTCGCGCAGCTCGGTACCGGTTGAGCCCGGCACATAGACCACCGGAATCTTGGGCTGACTTTGTTTCAAGGACGGCAAGATAGGTGTTGGCGCGCTGCTGCAGCCACCGAGGAACAAGTTCGAAAGAAGCACGAAGCCTATCAGGGACGAACGCGCGGCGCGCGCCCAAAATCTGGGGCACGGATGTTCGCCTGAGCGGACCTCGGCGCTCAACAAGCTCTCAGCCCTCGCCGCTCGAGCAGCGGTTCGATTTCCGGATCGCGGCCGCGAAACTCGCGATAGAGCTCCATACCGTGCCGGGAGCCACCTTGACTCAGCAAGTGCCGCAGCTTGCCGGCGGTCTCCGGGTCGAACAGGCCGGCCTCGCGAAACGCCTCGAAACCGTCGCTGTCCAAAACCGCGGCCCAGATATAGCTGTAGTAACCAGCGGAATAGCCGCCCGCGAAGATATGACGAAAGTAGGCGCTGCGGTAGCGCGGCAGGATCTCGTCGATCAGGCCGATGCGCTCCATCACGCGACGTTCGAAGGCTTCCGGCTCGACATCTGGCGCCTCGGTGAACGTGTGCCAAGCCATATCGAGGTAACACGCGGCCAGATACTCGACGGTGGCGAAACCCTGGCCGAATCCTTCCGCTTCTTTGATCCGGCCGATCAGCTCGTCAGGAATCGCCTCTCCGGTCCTGTAGTGCCGAGCGACCATTCGCAACACTTCCGGCTCGCTCAGCCAATTCTCAATGACTTGCGATGGAAACTCGACGAAGTCGCGGGGCACATTGGTCCCCGACAACGACGCATAGGTCACATTGGAGAGCAAGCCGTGGAGAGCATGACCGAACTCGTGGAAAACGGTCTCAGCGTCGGAAAACGACAGCAGCGCCGGCGAATCGCCGGCTGGACGGGTAAAGTTGAAGACCGTCGTGACGATGGGCGACACGTCCCCATCGACCTTGCTCTGGGAGCGCAGGCCGTTCATCCAGGCTCCGCCGCGTTTGCTCTCCCGAGCGAAGTAATCCATGTAGAGAACGCCGACATGGCGACCGTCAGCGTTCTTGACCTCGAACGCCTGCTGATCGTCATGCCAGGTCGGAACCTCCGGCAGCTCGATGAATTTCAGGCCGAAAAGCCGCTCAGCGAGCAGGAAGGCGCCGTCGCGCACCGCGGTGAGCTCGAAATAAGGGCGGAGGCTCTCCTCGTCGAGCTGACAGCGGGTTTGGCGCAATTTCTCCGCGTAGTAGCGCCAATCCCAGGCTTCGAGGGCGTCGCCAGCTCCGTCCTCGCGCATCATTTCTCGCAGTGTGTCGCGCTCAGCCTCGGCTACGGCGAGAGCGCGGGGCCAAAGCTCATCCAGCAGCTCATAGACGCGATCGGCGTTCTCGGCCATGCTGTCGGAGAGTATGAAATCGGCATGCGACTCGTACCCCAAAAGCCGGGCACGCTCAGAACGCAGGGTCGCGATGCGCGCCAGATCCGCCCGATTGTCGCGATCATTGTCGCCTCCCCCGCGCCGGGTAAAGGCCTCGAACAACCGTTTTCTGAGCTCGCGGTTGGGCGAGAACCTGAGAAACGGCAGCGCGCTTGACCGGGATGGCATAAACGACCAGCCGTCGTCATGACCGGAGCGCCTGGCCTCCTCGGCAGCGGCCGCCGCCAAGCCTTCAGGTAAATCGCCGAGATCCCGACGCCGGGTGACGTGTAGCTCGAAATCCCCGGATTCCGCCAGCAGATTCTGACCGAAGCGCTGCCCGAGCCCGGCCAACTGGCCATTGATCTCGCGCAATCGGGTCTGGGATCCGTCGTCGAGGTTGACGCCGTTGCGCACGAAGTCCTTGTAGGTCTCTTCCAGAAGCTTCGACGACTCGGCGTCCAGCCCCAGGTCCTGGCGACCGTCATGCACCGCCTTCACCCGTTCGAACAATTCTCGGTCGAACAGGATGTCGTCACGATGCGCTGAGAGCCGCGGCGCAAGCTCACGGGCCAGCTCGCGGATGGCCTCATTGGAATGAGCGCCGTTGAGGCCGTAGAACACCTTGCGGATGCGAGTCAGGGTCTTGCCGGTGCGCTCGAGCGCTTCGATGGTGTTGGCGAAGCTCGGAGGCTCTTCCGAGCGGCGAATGGACTCGATCTCCTGTTTCTGCTCGGCCATAGCGATCTCGAAAGCCGGCGCGAAGTGGTCGTCTTCGATCTCAGCAAACGGTGGCACACCGAACGGAGTGCGCCATTCGGACAGCAGAGGATTGGACGGGGACGACGGCGGCATTTCCGGGCGCTGGGCGACGGCTGACTCTGGGGGCTGTGTTCTCATCTCAGGCTCCTGGGGGCCAGGAGTCTATTTCACCACCCGCTGGCTCGGTAGCCTGACATCGACATCGCGACTGCTGGAGTCACCAGCGGCCCGCTACCCACCCCTCTCCCCTTGGGGAGAGGGTTAAGGTGAGGGGCAACTGACCCCGTCAGTCCCCGTATTTATGGAACGTCTTGCCCCCGTGCGCCATGTCCTGGAGCAGCTGGGTCGGTGCTAGACGATCGCCGTAGGCTTCGGCGTAGTCCTCGAGCCGGGCGACGACATAGTCGAGCCCCTGCTTGTCGGCTTCGCGCAGAATGCCGCCACGGAAAGGCGGAAAGCCGAAGCCGAAGATGACGCCGATGTCGATGTCGTTGGGGTTCTCGATGATGCCGTCCTCGATGCAGCGCGCGGTCTCGTTCAGCATCTGCATCCAGCAGCGCTCGATGATCTCCAGGTCGTCGATGCGCGACTCCTGCCAACCGAGCATCTCGTAGACCGAACGATCGACCTTCTTGGGCTTCTTCGAATAATCGTAGAAGCCACGCTTCGACTTACGGCCCAGACGGCCGCCGTCGATCATCCGCTGGAAGTAGGGTGAAGTGTCGGCGCGATCGCCGGCGTACTCGGCC
>JAAUYI010106418.1_pt1 | contig 14550 bp, 12 predicted proteins | sample 7278041 | NCBI WGS metagenome assembly JAAUYI01 (sample SAMN14350216, study PRJNA611818) | marine sediment metagenome | isolation source: surface marine sediment (0.6m) | place: French Polynesia: Moorea | collected 2018-08
TGATGAATATATTTCTCAAGCTATGAATTATGGTGCCAAAGGCTATCTACTTAAAGACAGTCCTCCAGAAGATTTAGCTATGGCTATTCGTGCTGTCAATAAAGGTCATACCCATTTGGGCCCTGGTTTATTAGAAAAGATCTTACAGCGATCGCCTAGTGCTTCAGCTTCAGGAAAATCACCTCAACCAAAATCTTCAATTATAGCTATTCCTCCTGAGATAGCCGAACTTTCTCCTAGAGAGAGAGAAGTCTTAAATTTAATCGCTCAAGGCGCAAATAATCGAGAAATTGCCGCCAAACTATATATTTCTGATAAAACTGTTAAAAATCATGTTACTAGCATCTTAAGCAAGTTAAATTTGCGCGATCGTACTCAAGCTGCCCTGTTGGTCAATCAGGTTCAACTCACTACTTTTAGGGAAATAGATCGGGAAATAAAGGGCTAAAACCAAAATATCAGTCTATAGCTCGCTTAATCGCTTCGGAAACAGTTATTACAAGTTATTACGCTATGACATTAGATCTTAAGTGAGTGCAAGATTTTCACAATGCGAAAAATCTATATCTTGAATTTAAAAACTTCATAATATATTATTGTTTTTTAGCTTTTTTTGTATTGCAGATGACATCCCTAAACCTTTACAAACAGGGATAATATGAAATATTGTCAACTAAAATATAATGCATAGCTTTCAAGCACCATCTCAAAAATATGGAGTCCTAGCAGCCATCACAGTTTTCTTGGCTGGTTCAATGGCGCAAGTGTTTCAAGAAGGTGTAAGTATTTTACAGCAACCTCGCTTTTGGTATGGGCTATACGGTTGGCTAGCAGTAGCGATCGTTGTCGGTTATCTAGTCTATCTCGGTCTATCTATTTCTGGTTTATCCAAGTCTAGCTCTCCAAAAATTAGTAACGAAGAACAAACAGAGCTGACCAACACCACGACAATATCGGCGGGAGAGCTTCCTCCTTGGGAAGTTGGCGAGCTGCCAGCACCACCAACATTTACCTGGCGTAATATTCTGACGACAATCGGGCCTGGTGCAATCTTACTTGGTACATCTATTGGTAGTAGTGAATGGCTCTTAGGCCCTGCGGTAACAGCACGCTATGGGGGGTTTCTCTTGTGGCTCATTCCCGTTTCAATTGTGCTGCAAGCTATTATTAATACAGAATCTATTCGCTATACTATGTATACGGGAGAGCCGATTTATACAGGTTTTATGCGTACTGCTCCTGGCCCTCAATTTTGGTCTTTTTTTTACATCACCCTAGCTTTTTTACAACTGAGTTGGCCTGGTTGGGTATCGGCGGCGGCGACAGCACTTACAGCCGTATTTATTGGTGCTGTACCAGGCCCAGAAAACGCTTATTTAATTAAAATTTTCGGTTTGGGTTGGTTCCTTTCGATCGGCGTGGTGATTATCTTTGGCGATAAAATCGAGCGGACTTTAGAAAAGATTGAATGGTTTTTAGTAGTGACAATTTTGCTGTTTTTAGTATTAATTGTCTCAATTTATACCGATGGGGAAACTTATAGCAGAGCAGCAACTGGACTGACAAATTTTGGCACAATTACCCCTGGTTTGGACTGGTTGCTCATTTGTGCTTTTGTATCTGATGCGGGTGCTGGCGGCGTAATTAACGGTGTAATTAGCAACTGGTATCGCGATAAGGGAATGGGAATGGGTAGTGTTGTCGGCTATATTCCCGCAATCGTAGGTGGACGAAAATTGTCTTTAATGAGAACTGGTCAGGTTTTCCTGCCGACACCCGAAAATAAGCGACACTGGAGGGGTTGGTGGAAATTTGTGGATGTCGACCAGTACTTAGTCTGGGGTATTGGTTGTTTTGTGGGAATGGTTTTGCCTGCCATAATGACTTTGCAGTTTATTCCTTTTGGAACTGAATTTGCTAATCAATTTGGAATAGCTGTATATCAGGCTCAATACATCGTTTTGGCTACGGGTCACCAATTCTTGTGGAATATTACCTTACTGATTGGGTTTTGGATTTTATTTAGTACCCAACTTGGCGTTACCGATGCTTTTGTGCGGATGGTAACCGATATAGTTTGGGCCAACAGTAATACTGAAGATTGGCAAGAAAGCGATATTCGTTTTATTTATTACGGTGTTTTCTTGGTTTTCTCTTTGGCGGGAACTTTAATCTTATTCTTAGATGTGAAGCCTTTATTGCTAATTCTCCTTGGCGCGAACATGGCGGGATTAAATATGACGATAATTAGCTTACATACTTTGTATGTCAATCGCAAATTTTTACCAGCTGAATTGAAACCTCCACTCTGGAGAGAAATTGTTGTTGTCTTGGGAGCAATCTTCTATGGCTTTTTGTTTTATAAAGCAGCACCAGAATTGTTTAATCAATTATTTCCTTTTGTATAACTTGCCCTCTATAAAAATGAAGTAAAAATCATGTTTTTATCCAATGAGAAAACAAAGAATTTTCCAACAATCCAGCAGGCAGATAACACCCTGACTAAAATTTGTTCTAATTGTGGTTTTACCGAAAATTCCCTCGATGCTAATAATTGTTTACAATGCGATCTTCCTCTGAATATTAGCAGGAATAAGACTAAAACTAAGACAGGATCGCCTATGTGGTCGAGATTGCCTTTGCTGCTGTTATTGCTAGTAAGTGGGGGATTGAGTATCTTATGGCGTAAAAATTCGGTTTCTCTACAGCAAGCAACCACAGATGCAGTAACTGAAGATGCATCAAGTGAAGATACATCAAGTGAAGCGACTAAAGAAATCGAAGCTTATGAAAGTGGACTGCAATTAAAAGAATCTTTGGCAGAGGTAACCGATGTTCCTCAAGGAGTATTCTTCTATGGCGGCGCAATGGCCTCAGCAGGAATTCGTTCTCAAAGTACTCTGGCTAAAATTGCTGAAGCACAGCCTCAATTTCAACTAACTTACGAAGATCCGATGGTTGTTGCCCCCGATTCTGGGGCGGGAATTCAAATGGTAATCGATGGGACGATTAGTTTTGCTGAATCTTTTCGTCCTCTCAAACAGTCCGAATACGATTTGGCTAATTCTCGCGGTTTTAAACTGAAGCAAGTTCCCGTAGCTACAAGCGCGATCGCTTTTTACGTCAACCCCAATCTGGACATCCCTGGATTATCCCTCGATCAAGTAGAAAAAATTTATAGTGGTCAAGTAACTAATTGGAAACAGCTAGGAGGGCCAGATTTGCCAATTGTTCCAGTTAGCCAAGATCCCGATGCTAAACCTGCTACTAGTTTTCTGTTACAGGGGCTGCCTGGTTATGAGAAGGAATTTAGTAAAAACATTGAAATCGTCAGGGATACTACTCGTGCCATACGCAAAGTAGCTCAAACCCCAGGTGCGATTGGTTATGGGGCGCAACCTCTAGTAGTTCGTCAAAAGACTATTCGTCCTATTGGTCTTGGCAAAAGAGGCTCTAGAAATTATGTTCAGCCAGTAACTGCTTCTGGGGAAATAAACAAACAAGCAATCGTAGATGCTAGCTATCCTCTGATTCGACGTATCTTCATTATTTTAAGAGAAGACGGAGAAATAGATGAGTTGGCGGGTAGAGCTTATGTTAACTTACTACTATCTAAAGAAAGTCAAACTTTGATCGATCAAGCAGGTTATTTACCTATTCGCTATCAAAGCAAGCATCATATACCTATGGGTTATCAAAACAAGCATCAAGAAGAAAGTAAATAAGTAAATATAAATAAGTAAATAAACATAAAATCTAGCGATTCTCATAGCTATGAAGTACAGTTTATATCTTGGTTTTTGTTGATTGTTAATTGTTGATGGTTGATTGAGCGTACTTCATGACTCTGAGAATTGCTATAAATTCTTTCTTCCCTCAGCTCGACTTTATCCATTTTTACTTAGTTGATAACCTTGGGTCTAGAAGCCTTATAGAAAAGCTGTTTGACTTTTTCGATGTCACTATAATTTATGACCTTTGAAAAAGTTTTTGCCAAAAAGCTATATCTTTGTAAGCGCAAGGAACAAAATTTTTGATTTTTGGATAAAGTCGAGCTCAGAGATCGTCTGAAAAGCAAATTTTGTTACCTAAAAGTTAAATTCAATACGGACATAGTCGAATTGCCACCCTAATAATTTGCTTGAGCTAAATTCACTAAAACTTAGTCATTGACACTTTTCAGATATCCTCTAAAACAGGTTTGAAGTCATGAATAGAACGAATAATCCGTTATTGCTCATTCTGATTGCTTTTATAGCTGGGTTTTTATCAGTTTTAATTTTTCATCAACCTATGCTGATTATCTTAAAAGCGATCGCTGTTGCTCCAGATAAACTGACAGCTTACGCTATGGCTTCTACTAATCCTTTGGGCATTCCTCGTGTTTTTTCATTAGCATTTTGGGGCGGAATTTGGGGCTTAGTACTGGCGATCGCTGTTACTTGGACTAAGGGTTTGGGCTACTGGTTATCGGGACTCATTATCGGTGCATTAGGCCCTAGTTTAGTTAATTGGTTTGTCGTGCTACCTCTCAAAGGCAATCCTGTCGGTGGCGGATGGGCTCCCCCAGGAGTAGCTACAGCTTTAATTATTAACGGTGCTTGGGGATTAGGGACTGTTCTCTTATTCCGCCTTTTGGGGCGTAATTTATTGGGCTATAGCGAGAAAAGTTCGACGGATAATGTAGAACGATAACGTAGAGAAAGGATTAATCGATAATTATAAATGCTCTTATAAATACTCTCCTCCAAAACCAACAGCACGGGAATGATTTAATTCTTGAGCTAATTTTAATACTGCACTACGCCCAACTTCTGTTTCAAACACTGAAGAGAAAACAAAATCCAGACAATTATTTTGGCAAAATTCTGTTAGTTTACGGGGAAAACCCATAATAGCCGCTTTAATCACAAACACTCCGCACCATCCTTGCTGATACGTTATTTGTAGTTGTTTCAGGCTAGCCACAGATTCATCTAATGCCAAAAGAGTAGTATGTTCTTGGCTGAGTTGTAAAATTTCAGCTAAATTATTGGGAGGCAATGGTTGCTCAATAAATTCGATTGCTTTTAAAGTATCTGTCACTGCTAATAACTTTTGCGCCTGTTGTAAATTCAATCCTCCATTAGCATCAAGTCTTAATTTGATCTGTGGAGGAAAAGTTTTGACTAATTGCTGTAAAATTGCCATTTCTGTAGCTAAAGGATAAACCCCAATCTTCCATTTAAAAGTAGTATTTAATTGAGTCTGATAAATTTCTTGCCAGGCAGTTAAAGCTTTCTCTCCCGCAGGAAGTAAGTAGCAAAAGTCTAAATCACAAGCCTGGCTATCTTCTTTAATCTGTGTCAAATTTAACCAAGCAGATTCAAAGGCAAATTGACAAGCAGGAAGGCGATCGGGAATCTCAGCAATATCTTCTGGACTGACTGTTTCTCCTAAATGTTGACAGAATTTTAATGCTTGTGACATGGTTTCTGAACCAAACCAGGGCAGAGGAGCAATTTCTCCTTGGGCTAATTTACCAGCTCGATCTATCAGACTAATAATAATACCCTCACGTATTTGCCAGACACCGTGGCTAGTATGTAAGGGTTGTTTAAAACGACGTTGATAAATATCAAATTTAAATTTAAATTTATCGTCCATTATTTATTTAATTGTCAAAGCAGCACCCTTTCATCAGTTTCCCACGATTAATTTAATTTTGCACGAGTACTTGTATTTGCTTTTAGCTACTTAATGTTTTTTATGAAAACGGATGCCCAAAAATATATCGTATAGAAAACTGAGAAAGTTTTTACCATCCCAAAGACCTAAAGATTGTTCGCAACCTTTGGCATCTAATAAAGTCTTTGTATCATAATAAGCTGCTTGATACTTATACCAGGGAATAGAAGGCCAAAGATGATGTACTAGATGATAGTTTTGTCCTAAGATCAGCAAGTTTAAAATAGGACTAGGATACACTCTAGAGTTTTTCCAGCGATCGCGCTCTTTAAACGGACGATGGGGTAAGTAATCAAAAAATAATCCTAATGCTATCCCTACAACCAAAGCAGGAACAAACCAAAAGTTCATTACATAACCAATAAAGTCGTAATGAATACCTAAAGCAACTATAGTTACTAGAACTAATCTACTGAGAAACCACTCTAATAATTCATACTTACGCCACAAGCGTCTTTGAAAGAAAAAGAACTCATGATAAAAAAAGCGAGCGGCAATCAGCCACAAAGGGCCACCTGTAGAGACAAAGTGATCGGGATCGTTTTCTGGATCATTAACGTGGGCATGATGTTGCAGATGAACCCGCGTAAATACAGGAAAGGCAAAACCTAGCATTAATGCACTGCAGTGCCCCAATATAGAATTAATTATACAATTGCTGTGGGCGCTATTATGAGAAGCGTCGTGAATAACTGTTCCTGACAAGTGTAGTGCCAAAACATTGGCTATAAAACAAGACCAAGCGGGAAATACCCCTAAAAAATAACCAGTGGTCGATATAGTCAGCAACATGATCGCTGCGATCACCATCAACACATTGGGATTAAATCCACCAGGAGCTTTTAAATATTCCCTTGGTACTGTTCGCAGTGTCTGGGCCGACTGCATCTTTTCGTTCGCTCCTCTTACTTTTGATATACGACTTTTCTCAGATAGTTTACACTAATTTCAAGCACGGGTAAAGAATTGTAAAGTAATCTCAGCTAATTTCTCATTAAAAAATTAATCGTTTTATCTATTAATTATTAGGAGACGTTATGGGGCGATCTGGATGATCCACAATAAAAAATTAATAATTTTTACATCCCTGCGAGATATTCTTGATACCCTAATTTATCAAGTTGTTCTTGTTTGTCAAGCACCATTTGTGATAAGTTTTGCCGATATTGTTCTACTTTTTTTTGTAATTGTGGATCATTTGTTCCCAAAATTTGCACTGCGAGCAATGCTGCATTTTGAGCATTACCAATGGCAACGGTGGCAACGGGAATGCCTCTGGGCATTTGGACAATAGAATATAGCGAGTCAACTCCTTTTAACTGACGAGTGGCTACGGGGACACCAATAACGGGCAGAGGAGTTAAAGAAGCTACCATTCCTGGTAAGTGTGCTGCTCCTCCCGCACCTGCAATAATTACTTTGATTCCTCTTTGATGAGCATTACGGGCATAGTTTACCATTCTTTCTGGGGTACGATGGGCAGAGATGATAGCTACTTCGCAGTCAACATCAAAATCTTCGCAAACGGCGATCGCTTTTTCCATAGTGGGCAAATCGGAATCGCTGCCCATGATAATTCCAATTAATGGGGTAGTTTCACTCAAAGTTTTTTTGGTTAGTTCTGAGTTTTGTATTTTAGCCTGTTTGGTAACATTAAATTGATTAAATATTGATTAAATAGTTAGTCTTAAATGCAAAGTATAGCCACTTCACCCATACTTATAGATTGCAGTTACTTAAATTGAATTTTTGTGTTGGTTCTTTAAGAAGTACATAACAAATTTTAACCCCAATAAACATCTAGTTTTTAGTGAATTATTCTATAGTGTTCTATGGAAGAGTAACTATTAAAAATAAACAAATTTCATAGCTCAATCAGTAAGTTTATCTTCACGCTAATTAAATTGAAAAATCTTTATTTGGGAATTTGGCAGAAATACCTAAAACCAAGTCGAGAAAAAATCTGAGTTCAATTTAAGGTCTCCAAAATATAAATAAAGTTCTACCAATTGCTGTCCATTACTACAACATAAAATATAGGAGCAAAATAGTGAAAAGTACTAGTGTTAAATTTGCTAACGTTACTAGCTTAAACGAATTAGAAAGGCAGGCGATTCATACTTCTAGTTTAGTTCAACCTCATGGGGTTATTTTGGTGCTGCAAGAGCCAGAGTTAAAAATAGTCCAGGTGACTAATAATTCTTATTCAGTGTTTGGTATTCGTCCTGAGGAGATGATTGAGCGAACCCTAGAAGAACTCCTCGATCCGTTTCAATTTGAAATTATTCAACGGGGAGTAAAGCAAGATAACCTTGATTTTATCAACCCGACTAAGATGTGGGCCAGAAAGCAAGGGGATGATTATGTGATCTTTGATGGAGTTTTTCACCGTAATACAGAAGGGACTTTAATTTTAGAACTAGAGCCAGCCGCATCTCAAGAAAATATTCCTTTCCTTAGTTTTTACCATCTAGCAAGGGCTTCAATTAATCAATTACAAGAGACAGCCAGTTTAAAAGATTTTTGCCAAATTATTGTTCAAGAAGTACGCAAAGTAACTGGATTCGATCGAGTCATGCTTTATAAGTTTGATGAAGACGATCATGGTGCAGTAATCGCAGAGGAAAAATTAGACCATCTAGAACCATATCTAAATTTACATTTTCCCGCCTCAGATATCCCCAAACCAGCAAGGAAACTATTTAGCTCTAACTGGATTAGATTAATCCCTGATGCCTATGCAGAACCCGTTGAACTGTTCCCCCTAAAAAATCCCCAAAGCGATCGCCCTGTGGACTTAACTCTCTCTATTCTGAGGAGTCCTTATCCATGTCATTTGGAATATCTACACAACATGGGGGTGGGTGCATCTTTAACTATCTCCTTGATTGAAAATGGCAAACTTTGGGGACTAATTGCCTGTCATCATTTAACTCCCAAGTACGTCCCCTATGAATTACGTAAAGCTTGTGAATTTTTAGGGCGAGTTATTTTTTCCGAGATTTCTAATCGGGAAGAAAGTGAAGATTATGACTATCGCATGAAACTAACTCAAATGCGATCGCAGCTAATTAACAACATGACGCAATCAGAAAACTTTGTTGATGGCTTAGTCAAAGATGAATCTTCTTTGCTAGACTTGACCGCTGCAGTTGGGGCAGCCGTTTGTTTTAATGGTAATTGGACGTTAGTGGGAGAAACTCCCACCGAAGAAGAACTCAATTTTTTGGTGCAGTGGCTCTATAAAAATATTGAAGAAGAAGTATTTTGTACCGATTCTTTAGCCGAGATTTATCCAGAAGCCGATGCCTATAAAAATGTTGCTAGCGGTTTAATAGCGATGGCTATCTCTCGTCGCAACTATGTTTTGTGGTTTCGACCAGAAGTAATTCAAACAGTAAACTGGGGTGGCGATCCTAATAATGCCTATGAAATCATTAACTCTGAAGTAGGACAACGTTTATCTCCCCGTAAATCCTTTGAATTATGGAAAGAAGAAGTACGTTTAACATCGTTACCTTGGAAGCAAGTAGAAATTAATGGTGTCAAAGAATTAAGACGAGCCATTGTTAATATTGTGCTACGTCAAGCAGATGAACTGGCATTATTGGCCCAGGATTTAGAACGTTCCAATTCTGAGTTAAAAAGATTTGCTTATGTTGCTTCCCACGATTTACAAGAACCATTAAATCATGTTTCTAACTATGTGCAGCTATTAGAAATGCGCTACGGCGATCGCTTAGATGAAGATGCTAAGGATTTTATCGGCTTTGCCGTGGATGGGGTGAGTTTAATGCAAACCCTAATTGATGATGTGCTAGTTTATTCCAAGGTAGACACTCAGGGTAGTGAATTTACCATGACCGAAGCAGGAGTTGCTCTAGAACAGGCTTTAACTAATTTACAAAAACGAATCCGCGAAAATAATGCCCAGATTATTATTAGCGATCCTCTACCCACACTAAAAGCAGACAATACCCAGTTAATGCAATTGTTCCAAAATTTAATTGTCAATGCAATTAAATTCCGTAGTGCAGCAACACCTGAAATTGAGATCGGAGTTAAACGCCAAGAAGACGAATGGTTATTCTCGGTTCGGGATAATGGCATTGGTATCGATCCTCAGTTTAGCGAGCGCATTTTTGTGATTTTCCAACGTCTCCACACTAGAGATGAATATCCAGGTACAGGAATGGGTTTGGCAATTTGCAAAAAAATTATTGAATGTCACCGAGGTAAAATTTGGGTAGAGTCAGAGTTAGGCAAAGGATCGACTTTTTACTTTACGATCCCAGTAGGAGGACGCGAGCGTGACCTTAGAAATGGACGAAAAGCCAAAAATTATTCTTTTGGTGGAGGACAACAAAGCTGATATTCGGCTAGTCCAAGAAGCGTTAAAAAATAGTTCCATTACCTATCAAATGGAAACCGTTAGAGATGGCGTAGCAGCAATGGCATATTTACATCAAGAAGGTGAGTATGCCGATGTGTTACGCCCTGATTTGATTGTCTTGGATTTAAATCTCCCTAAAAAAGATGGTCGAGAAGTATTGGCAGAGATTAAAAATAATCCGCAATTGAAGCGAATTCCTGTAATTGTGCTAACTACCTCTAAAAATGAAGATGATATTTACCAAAGCTATGAACTCAACGCCAATTGTTTCATTACTAAGTCGCGTAATCTTAATCAATTATTTATGATTGTGAGGCGAATCGAAGAATTTTGGCTAACTACTGTCACTCTACCTCCCCAATAGCAATTTGCAGCTTAGTTCCAGTTCAGTAAAATTATGTCTGAAAGCTCCGTCGAGATATCTTCATTACAGCTTAATACTCAACAAAAGCCGATCAAAATTTTGTTGATTGAAGACGATATTGTCGAAGCTAGACTGATACAAGAAATTCTCAAAAGCTTTAATCTGAATGAGTTTTGCTTGGCTCACGTTAAGCGGCTTCAAACTGGTATACAGCGACTAAGACAAGAGAAATTTGACTTGGTTTTGCTGGATTTAACTTTACCTGATAGTCAGGGTTTGGCATCTGTAGAATTATTAGTTCAAAATTTTTCTCATCTACCAATTGTTGTCTTAACTAATACCAATGACAATCGACTAGCAATTGAGGCTGTTAAACGGGGATCGCAGGATTATTTAGTCAAGCGCAACATTAATATTGATGTTTTAGTACGGTCAATTCAATATGCGATTGAACGTCAAAAAGCTTCAGATTTACTGCGAGAAACTAACGAAAATTTAATGAATCAAATTCAGCAAAAAACTGCTGAGTTAATGAAAGCGAAAGAAATTAATCACTTTCAATCAGAATTAGTTTCCATGTTTTCTCATGACTTTCGTAGTCCTTTAACTACTGTGCTTTCTTGTGCAGAATTACTCCAAAACAAAGACGATCGCCTGAGCGAGGAAAAAAAAGTTTATTTATTTCAAATGCTGCGTAATGCCAGTAAAAATATGGTGCAGCTTTTAGATGAAGTTCTTTTGGTTGGGCGAACTGATGCAGATACTTTTCAGTGCAATCTTACTGACCTAAATTTAGAGTTATTTTGTTTGGAACTAGTAGAAGATTTACAATTTAGTGCTGATAAAAAACAAATTAAAATTATGTTTGAACCCCAAGGAATAATTGAACCAACTGCTTGGGATCAAAGTTTATTACGACATATCTTAGGTAATTTATTGGCAAATGCGGTCAAGTATTCTCCAGAGGGCAAACAAGTAAAATTTGAATTAATTCCTCAAGAACAAGAAATGATTTTTCGCATCCAAGATTGGGGCATTGGCATTCCAGCAGCGGATCATCAAAATCTGTTTCAACCCTTTCATCGTGCTAGCAACGTTGGCAGAATTCCTGGTACTGGCTTGGGATTGGCAATTGCCAAAAGCTGTGTAGAAGCTCACCAAGGTCGAATTAAGATAGATAGTCAAGTTAACCAAGGAACAACTGTAACTGTAGCCTTGCCTTTACTTTATAACTCCTAAATTGTTAGCTAGAAGTAGTAGGGGAAAAATAAAGTTTTTGATGGTAAATGACGGTAATTCAACAAATTATTAATGCTCGCATAGTTGGACATCAAAGTTTACAACAAGTTGCTATAGAAAAAGGCAAAATAGAAGCGATCGCACCAAAATTAAATTTACCGGAAACCACGGAAACTATTGACTTAGGTGGAGACTGGTTATCTTTAGGGGGAGTCGATTTACAAATTAATGGTGGCTTGGGTTTGGCTTTTCCCGACTTGGAATTAAAAGATTTGCCTAAACTCAAGCAGATCTGTAACTTTCTTTGGCAACAGGGGATAGATGGCTTTCTACCTACTATAGTAACCACCGCAGTAGATAAGATACAGCGATCGCTGGCCACCATTGCTCAATTCATGGCTACTCAGGAAGACAAGGAAAATACAGCCAAAGTTTTAGGAGTTCATTTAGAAGGACCATTTTTAAACTACCGAAAGCGAGGCGCGCATCCAGAACAATATTTATTGCCTTTAACTATCGAAAATATTAAACGGGTTTTGGGCGATTATAGCCACATCGTCAAAATTATGACTCTTGCTCCTGAATTAGATAGTAGCGGGGCAACGCTTACTTATTTAAGAGACAAAAATATTATTGTTAGTCTAGGGCATTCTTTGGCTACAGCCACTCAAGCTCAACAAGCATTTAACCAGGGTGCATCAATGGTGACTCATGCTTTTAATGCTATGCCTAGTTTGCATCATCGCCAACCAGGATTATTAGGTGAAGCCATTGTTAACTCGAGTGTTTACTGCGGTTTAATCGCCGATGGCAATCATGTATGCCCTACTATGCTGGAAATTATTTTAAAAGCTAGTAATTACGATCGCGGTGTTTTTTTAGTCAGTGATGCTCTATCTCCTATTGGTTTGCCCGATGGTGTTTATCCTTGGGATGAGCGAAAGATTACAGTTACAGACGGTACAGCCAGATTACCCGACGGTACATTATCTGGAACAACCTTACCTTTATTAATCGGGGTAAAAAATTTAGTGCGCTGGGGATGCGATTTAGAAAAAGCGATCGCCATGGCAACCGAATCTCCCAGAAAGGCAATTAATCTATCGGGTATTGGTGTTGGACAACCTGCCAACTTGCTACGTTGGCATTGGGATGAAAAACAACAGAAATTATTTTGGTCAAGAGTCAATCAAAGTAGAAACAATTATTAAATAAAAATTAAATCGTCAAGTTTATGTAACAAAACTACACAAAGTCTGTTAGGATTGTTTACATAAGTTAATAAAAAAGGAATTAAAAAAATTATGACTACTGTTACTGACGAAAATGGAATCATGAACAACTTTGCATCTGAGCCTCAGATGTATTATGCAGAAGCTCCTTCTTCTCAAGACAAACGCAACTATGTATTCTGGGGCGCGATCGCGATGGCTTTGGTTACCTCTTCAATTTTTACTGCTATTGTTGTTAGCTAACACTATTAATTATTGCTAGCCTTTTCCAGGCAAAGTAACTGAAATCTACTGCGGGGTTGTTTACTTAAACTTCCCCTAAATTTTTTATTGTCATATTAAACTGTCAACACGAGCGTGGAATAAGCCGAGGAAACCTCGGCATTTCCGCTCGTCATAGCAAATAGTCTTTAGAAGTTACGAATAGATTGTTCTCTAGTTCTTTGAGCGTATCAGCTTAAGATTTAATGTTTTATTTACATCCACACAAAATTAAAACTAAGATAACTAGTGCTTCACGAGTACTACAAATTTATCAGTCGGGACAGCGAGATTTTAGTCGAGTTAATTTAGCACAGGCTTCTCTAAATGATGCCAACTTGACTGGTATAAATTTGTGCCAAGCAGAGTTATCAGAAATTAATCTTAGTCAGAGCGTATTACAAGAAGCAGAGTTATCAGAAATTAATCTGACTGGGGCGACTCTATGGAGAACAAACTTCAGCAGTACTAACTTAACCAAAGCTCAGTTGAGCCGCTGTTTATTGATTTGCGCCAATTTAAAGCAAGCTAATTTGAAACAGGCTTTATTATGCAACGCAGATATGCGACTAATATGTTTATCTGGAGCAAATTTACAGGGTGCTAATTTGGAAGGTGCTAATTTGTGTTATGCCAATTTGCAGCAGGCTAACTTTACAGGTGCTAATCTTAATCGAGCCATTTTGACAGGGGCAAAAATTGCAGGGGCAAACTTAAGTAATGCTAATTTAGATGGCGCAATCTTGTCAGGAGTAGACTTAAGCCAAGCTAAATTAAATCAGCCAAGTAACAAAACTGTAAGATTTAACAACCAACAAACCATATTGGGGACTATTAATTAAGCATAGGAATATATAAGTCTCTTTTTATGATTCAAGTAAGAGAAATATTGTCAGCAAATTATAGTGAGGGGCAAGATGAACCTGACTAACTCTCTGCTGCGGGACTTAATGACTGAATACGTTAAGCTTCGTCCTCAGATTTACTTCAATTCAGCTTTAAATGCTTTAGTCCGTGCGATGCAAGATTTAGTTTTGGCGAGCAACGATCGGCATTTAGTCATTGCTAATTTTCAGCAGGAGAGTTTTTTTCGTTCTTCAGCAAATCGTTTTCAGCGCATAGCACAGAAGGAAAACCAAGTGTATGTCTTGGGAGTGCCTGATACTGAATCTAGTTTTGCTGTAGACAATTCTGACTATGAAACTATTCCTCTCAACTCAACCGATACTTTGGCAGGGGAAAGATATTTAGTTATTGTTGGTCAAGGGTATTCAGCTTGCTTAGTGATGCGAGAACGCCTTTCCCTCAGGGAACTAGAAGAAGCAAATGATAAA
>JAAUYI010040527.1_pt1 | contig 14526 bp, 14 predicted proteins | sample 7278041 | NCBI WGS metagenome assembly JAAUYI01 (sample SAMN14350216, study PRJNA611818) | marine sediment metagenome | isolation source: surface marine sediment (0.6m) | place: French Polynesia: Moorea | collected 2018-08
CTGCGCCAGGAAGGGCGGGGCATAGGACTGCTCAACAAGATCAAGGCGTACCATCTCCCGGACCAGGGCGCCGACACGGTCGAGGCGAACGAGCGCCTGGGCTTCGGTGCAGACATGCGCGATTACAGCATCCTGAAGCCGATGTTTGCGCATCTGAACATCGATCGCGTAAAGCTCATGACCAACAATCCACGCAAGGTGTCGGCTCTCGAGGAACTGGGCATTCGGGTCACAGAACGGCTGCCACTGCAGTGCGACGCCAATCCGCACAACGAGCAGTATCTAAAAACCAAAGGTGCGAAGCTCGGGCATATGTTCGAGCACTGAAGGGCGCGGTTCAGCGGTCGCGCCGAACCATCTTCGCGAGTAACTCCCGCAAATCCTCCGCGTTCTCATCCCAGTCCGCGAGCAGCTCGAGCGCCTCGCCGTAGAGTCGCTCCGCCTCGGCTTCGGCCGCCTCCAGACCCAGGTGCGCCACGTAGGTGGACTTGTTGGTCGCCGCATCCTTGCCCGAGGTCTTGCCCAGCGTTGCGCTGTCACCGCGCACGTCCAGCACGTCGTCGATGATCTGAAAGGCGAGGCCGATGCGATCGCCCACGGCCCGCAACGTCTCGCGCTGCGCCGCCGAACTGGCAGCGACTATGGCGCCCATCTCCAGGGCGGCGGTGATCAGGGCGCCGGTTTTGCGGGCGTGGATCGCCTTGAGGTCGGCAAGGCTGAGCGCGCGATCCGTGGCCTGCATATCGAGGCTCTGACCGCCGACCATGCCTTCGAAACCCGCTGCGCTGGCGAGACAGGCCACCAGTTCAACGCGCTGCTGCGCGCTGAGCGCCTCGTCGCCCGCGATCAGTTCGAAGGCGCGGGCCTGCAGCCCGTCGCCCACGAGGATCGCGGTGGCTTCGTCGAAGGCGACATGCAGTGTGGGCTGGCCACGGCGCAGGTCGTCGTCGTCCATGGCGGGCAGGTCATCGTGGACCAGGGAATAGGTGTGGATCAGCTCGATGGCCTCGGCACTCGAAGCGACACCGGGGGCCTCGGCAGGCAATCCGCAGGCCCGCGCCGCGGCGGCGAGCAGGCGCGGGCGCAGACGCTTCCCGGGCGCGGCCGCGAGGTGGCGCAGGGCATCGTCTAGGAGCACGTCTGGATTCCGGGCGCCGGCTTAGGGAAGCTCGTCCGAGCTAGTTTCGTCTTCCGAGGAGTCTTCCGTCAGCACACGCACACGCTGTTCGGCCTCCGCCAGCACCTTGCCCGCAGCGCTGACAAGTTGGGCGCCGCGCTCGTACAGCTCAATGCTCTTTTCGAGGCCCGTCTGCTCATCCTCGAGCTGCGCAATGATCGCTTCGAGTTCGGCCTGTACCTCGGCGAGGCTGGGCGCCGCATCCACGGGAGCGCTCGCCTCATCCGGCGACGCCGCTTTACGCTTGGCGGGGCTCACTCCTGGAGAGCGATCTTGGCCGGGACGACCGCGGGGGAGAGGAGCTTTGTGGCCGCAGCGTGATTGATGGCTGTCTTGCCGGCTTCGATCAGGGCCTCGCGGGACATGCCCTGCTCCCTGCGCAGCGCATCCTGGCCGCCATGATCGATGAACCGATCGGGGATGCCGAAGTGGCGCAGGGTGCGCTCGATACCCTGGTCCACCAGGAACTCGGCGACCGAGGCACCTGCTCCGCCGGCGATGGCGTTTTCTTCGAGGGTGAATAGCACTTCGTGGGACGCCGCGAGGTCGAGAATCAGGGCCTCGTCGAGAGGCTTGACCCAGCGCATGTCGATCACCGTGGCGTCCAGTTCCTCGCCGGCCGCGAGTGCTTCGCCGAGGAGGGCGCCGAAGTTCAGGATGGCCAGATGCCTGCCCTGGCGATGTGTCACGGCGCGGCCCACGGGCAGCTCGGTCATCTCGGCCTCGATCAGCGATCCCGGTCCCGTGCCGCGCGGATAGCGTACGGCGGATGGGCCCGCGTGACGGTAGGCCGTGTAGAGGAGCTGACGACACTCGTTTTCATCCGACGGGGCGGCAATGACCATGTTGGGGATACAGCGCAGATAGCTGAGATCGAAGGCACCGTGGTGGGTGGGGCCGTCCTGCCCAACGAGGCCAGCGCGATCGATCGCGAAGGTAACGTCGAGCTTCTGCAGGGCCACGTCGTGGATGAGCTGGTCGTAGGCGCGCTGCAGGAAGGTGGAGTAGATGGCCACCACGGGCTTCAGCCCTTCACAGGCCATGCCCGCGCCCAGCGTCACGGCGTGCTGCTCGGCGATGGCCACGTCGAAGAATCGCTCCGGGAAGCGCTTCGCGTATTCCACCATGCCCGAGCCTTCGCACATCGCCGGTGTTATGGCCATGAGCTTGTCGTCGCGCTCCGCCATGTCGCAGAGCCACTGGCCGAAGACGTCCTGGTACTTGGGCTTCTTGACCACGGGAATAACCGGCGGGGGAAGCTCCGCGGCGGGCTTCTTCTCGAGCTTGTTGATGGCGTGGAAGCCCACGGGATCGGCTTCGGCCTGCTCGTAGCCGCGGCCTTTCATGGTCAGCACGTGCAGGAACTGCGGTCCCTTGAGATCGCGCATGTTCTCCAGCGTCTGTACGAGCTGCGGCAGGTCATGGCCGTCGATGGGGCCGATGTAGTGCCAGCCCAGCTCTTCGAAGAGCGTCCCGGGGGCGACCATGCCCTTCATGTGCTCTTCCGTGCGCTTGACCAGATCCCAGGCGGGTTTGACCTTCTTGAGTGCCCGCTTGCCGCCCTCGCGCATGGCGATGTAGGTGCGGCTGGCCCAGATCTTGGCGAAGTAGCTCGCCAGGCCGCCGGTGTTATGGCCGATGGACATCTGGTTGTCGTTGAGGACGACCAGCATGTCGGGTCGTACGTCGCCGGCGTGGGCGAGGGCTTCGAAGGCCATGCCGCCGGTGATGGCGCCGTCGCCGATGACTGCTACGACCCGGCGTCTCTCCTCTTCGCGCGCGGCAGCCAGGGCCATGCCCATGGCCGCAGATATGCTCGTGGAAGAGTGGCCGACGCCGAAGGTGTCGTAGTCGCTCTCAGCGCGCTTGGGAAAGCCCGAGAGCCCCCCGGCCTGGCGCATGGTATGCATACGCTGCATCCGGCCCGTCAGGATCTTGTGTGGATAGGCCTGGTGGCCGACATCCCAGACGATGCGGTCGCGCGGGGTGTTGAAGCAGTGGTGCAGGGCGATGGTCAGCTCGACCACACCCAGGCCGGCGCCGAAATGGCCCCCGGTCTGCCCCACGGAAAAGAGCATATAGGCCCGCAGTTCGTCAGCGAGCACCAGCAGGTCTGAGGAACTCAGGCTGGACGGGTTGCGGCCCCGGTCGATCTCGTCGAGGAGCGGGGTCGCGGGGCGCTCTCTTGGTAATTCGGTAAACATATAGAGGAAGTGTAGCGCAAATTACAGTGGGGAGTGTCAAGTTTGATTGACGTCCCGAAAAAATTGTTCAGCTCGTGGTTGGAAGGGCTTCCCTGAGCATTATAGCGAGGCGAGCGTAGCCCTCGTCATTAAGATTGATGCCGTCGATGCGGAAAAATGCAGGGTCCGGCAGGCCGTCCTCGCGGACGAGCCACTCGTTGGGGTCGAGAACCGTCAGATGAGGGAACTCGAGGGTGAGGTCGCGGCAGAGCTGCGTGATCTCGACGATACGCTGGCGATCGCCCGGATGCAGGGGCGTCATGAGGGGCGTGAGCAGAATGCGACGGCGCTCCGGGCTGAACAGGCGGTCTTTCGCAAGGAGGGCGCGGGCAGCGCTCTGAAACACCGCTGGTGTCTTGTTGTCACGGATGTGGAGCTCGGAATAGCCGGGAAACACCACCAGGGTGCTGGCCCGGTAGTAGGCGATCAGGCGGTCGTAGTAGTGGCTGAGATCTTCCAGGGTCGCATCGCCCAGGGGGCGTAGGAGCGTGGTGTGCGGCCTGAGACGCGTCGAGAGGTCGTTCCAGAGGCTGACGCGCTGCCCCCCGACGACAAGAATCGGCGCCTCTGGCAGCGCGCTGCCCATGTCGGCCTCGATAATGTCGTTCATGGCCTCCCGCCAGACTTCGGGCGACGGGTCCAGGTAACGCGCCGCCCCCTCGGCGCCCAGATAGGCGACGTGAATCAGGGGAAGGCAGAGCAGAACGAGGGATATCGTCCGCAGCGTTTTCCAGGACAGCATGGCGCGTAGTTGAGTGTGGCGGCCCGGCAGTTTGCAAACCCTGCGCGGTATCTGCAACGCCTGCGGCAGGGCGCTGTGAACCGCGTCGCAGTGCGCCCGGAGGCGCTGTGAACGGGGTCTCACGCGGGCTTTGCATCCCCCCTGCGCCGGTCCGCGCCATGTAGTATGGTGCGATGGTCTACCTGCGCAATATTCCCGCCGAAGAGCTCTTTTCGGCGCAGCTTGAGCTGCTCATGCAGCACGGCCGCGTTGCGTCGATGATGTCCAATCTTCTCGGCGCGATTCTGACGCTGCTTATACTCTGGCCGTACTTCGACGCCATGACTTTGCTGGTCTGGGGCTTCGGTGTGCTCTCGCTGCTGCTCTTTCGTTCGCTGCACATGAGCAGCGCGCTCGCGAACCGTCGCTTTGTGAACAACCCCCGGACCCTGTTCTGGCGGCTCATCGCCGGGTCGCTGGCTACCGGCCTCGTGTGGTCCGCGACTTTCATCTACGTGAGCGACTACATCCCGGCAACGCTCCAGTACCTGATGCTGCTGGTGATCGTGATCATCGCGGCGATCTCGCTCGCCGTCATGGTCATCGTCCGCGAGTACTTCCTCGTCTTCGCCTTCTCGGCGCTGTGGCCCATCGCCTGGTGGCTCATGGCGCATCTCTGGGACGCGCCGCAGAACCTGATTCTCGGCCTGCTGATTCTCGCCGTCACGGCGGTGCTCGTCGCCGCGAGCAACGGTATCCACGAAACCTTCAAGCGCATGCTTGCCCTGACCTGGCAACAGGAAGCCATGTCGCGGGAGGTGAGCAAAATCACCACGTCGCTGCGCGATCGCAATCGTCAGCTGCAGGAAGCGCGGCGCCAGCTCACCGATCTCGCCAACGTGGACGAGCTCACGGGGCTTGGGAACCGGCGCCTCGTCAACCAGGTGCTGCGCGAGGAGACGCGCCGCGCGCAGCGCTCCGACGCATCGCTGGCCGTGATCCTCATCGACGTGGACTATTTCAAACGCTTCAACGATACCTACGGCCATCCCGCCGGCGACGCCGTGCTGCGCCGCATCGGCGATGTGATGCGCCGCGTGTCTTCCCGTGCCGGCGAGTGCGTCGGTCGCTACGGCGGCGAGGAGTTCATCGTGGTACTGCCGGGAGCCACGAGCGCCGATGCCATGCGCACGGCGAAGCGCCTGCAGCGCATGGTTTTCGAGGAGAACATCCCGCATCGGGGCTCGGAGGTATCAGACCGCATTACGCTGAGTCAGGGCATCGTGGCCCTGAAGCCCGACGGCGAGATGGCTCCGGACGAGCTGATCGATGCGGCCGACGCCGCGCTCTACCGGGCCAAGAACAACGGCCGCAACCGCATCGCCGTGGTCTAGCCGCCCGGGAATCCGGCTCAGCTTCCTTCCCAGTCGCGGAAACGATGGATTTGTCTGCGTGCTCGCTTGTCCGGTCGACGGGCGGGACGCTCCACCATGCCACCGGCCAGCTTGCGCGCCTGCGCCGACTGCTCACGGCGCTCCACGCTTTCGCGGGTTTCCTCGTAGAGACGCTGCGCTTCCGGCGCGCCGCGGCGCTGATCCGACAGGGCCTGCACGATGACATCGCGTTCGTCCCAGCCCTGGCGAATCCGCAGCTGCTCACCAACGCCGATTTCCCGCGACACCTTGATGCGCTGCCCGCCGATCTGCACCTTGCCGCCTTCGATTGCCGCCTTGGCGAGGCTGCGCGTCTTGAAGAAGCGCGCGGCCCAGAGCCACTTGTCGACGCGCAGCTTCTGCCCGTCGCTCATGGCAGCTCGCTCTCCATGATTTCATCGAAGTGGTGAATGCCGGGGAAGCGCGTATCGGTCCGCAGTTGTCGTGAGCTGTCCGGCTGTAACAGGGTCAGCAGGTGGCCGACGCCGTAGCGCTGGGCGGCGTCGAGGACGGATTCCGTATCGTCGATGAGCAGCGTGCTCGGCGGGTCGAATGGGTGGAGCGCCTGCAGTCGTTCCCAGAAGCGCGGGTCTTCCTTCGGCGCGTCGAGGTCGTGGGACACGACCACGCGGTCGAACCACTCGGTGATATCGACCTCCCCCATTTTTATGCGCAGCGTTTCCGGGTGCGCGTTGGTCACCATCAGAACGTCGAGATTGCTGCGGCGCAGCCAGCGCAGGAAGCTGAGCGCGTGCGGGCGCATGCGGATCATGTGGCGAAGCTCGCGCTTCAGCGCCGGGATATCCATCTCCAGGGTACGGGACCAGTAGTCGAGGCAGTACCAGGGCAGGGTGCCGCCGACTTTCTCGAAATGACTCAGGAGCCGCTGCCGGGCGTCGGGCTCCGGGATGTCTTTTTCCGCCGCGTAGGCGCGCGGCAGGTACTCCATCCAGAAATGGTTGTCGTAGTGAAGATCGAGGAGCGTGCCGTCCATGTCGAGGAGCACGGTCCGTATGGAAGACCAGTCGAGCATGGCCGAATGCTATAGTAGCGGCCATGCCATTTCGAGGTTCTCCTTCCCCGGCGCAGGACCCAGCGCGGGATCCGGCGCAGGACCCGGCGCAGGACCCGGTGCAGGAATTAGTGCCGCCGCTCCTCTCCCTCTGTGAACAGGCGTCTGCGGCCATCGTTGCCGCCTACGCCGATGCCGATCCCGGTGACGCGCCCGCTTCGGCGAACGGCGGAACACCGCGCGGACTGCTGCGCAGGAAGGCCGACAAGTCTCCGCTGACGGCGGCAGACCTCGCTTCTCACGACATACTCACGGCGGGCCTCGAAGATCTCACGCCCGGCGTGCCCGTGCTGTCCGAAGAGTCTCCCCCCGAGGCGGTTGCCGATCGCCTCGATTGGTCGGAGCTGTGGATGGTAGACCCGCTCGACGGCACCCGCGAGTTCCTGGAACGCACGGGCGAGTTCACGATCAACATCGCGCTGCTGCGCGAGGGCCGCCCGGAGCTGGGAATAATCTTCGAACCCCTCGCCGGGCGCGCCTCTGTCGGCGTTGTGGGCGCGGGCGCCTGGACCATGCACCGCGCCGGTGGCGACTGGGATCAGAAGCCGCTCACGACCCGGGCGCTCCCGCAGCGCGACCTTGTCGTGCTGTCCAGTCAACGCCACCGCAACGAGCGGCTGGCGAAGAGTCTTGCCTTTCTCGAGGCCCGGTTCTCGGTAGAGCGCCTCAACAGCGGGAGCGCACTCAAGTTCTGCGATCTGGCCGCGGGTGTGGGCGATGTGTATCCGCGCTACTCCATCTGCTGCGAATGGGACGTTGCGGCGGGTGATGCCCTGGTGACGGCCGCGGGCGGCGCGGTCTGGGGCATGGATCAGCAACCGCTGCTCTACAATCGCAGGGATACGCTGATCAGCCCGCACTTTCTCGCCGTTGGCGATCCCGATGCGGCGCTCTGGCCGGCGCTGCTGCGGGAGCTGAACTAGCCCCTTGTGCCGCGTGGGAGCAACGCTTATCTTCGTCTTTCACCCCTTGCGGGGCCGCACGCGGAAACGTAGATAAAGTGAACTGGCCGCCGGGACAGGAACCGGGCAGCGAGGCGGAAGCCGCCAACGAGGTGCTGACTCCCGCCATGCGACTGCTGCAGCTGCAGGCTCGTCACCGGGCTCTGGATACACGAATCACGGAAATGCAGAGCTTCCCGTACCAGAATCAGATCCTCCTTCAGCGCCTGAAGAAAGAAAAGCTGCGTCTGAAGGATGCCATCGAACGCCTCAAGGACGAGATGATCCCCGATCTCGACGCCTGAGCGCGCCGGAAACATGACACCCGGGGACATTTGAGACAGCACCGTGGATCTCGTCGCCTACGCCGTTCCCTTCTTCATCCTCGCCATGATCCTGGAGTTAATCTGGGGGCTGCGCAGCGGCAACAACACCTACCGCACCAATGACGCCGTCGGAAGCCTGTTCCTCGGCACGCTCAGCCAGGCCCGACGCTTCGTCACACTCGGCGTAGGCGGCACGGTGTACTACTACGTGGCCGAAACGCTCGAAACACCGCAGCTAGATGCGACCAACCCCTGGACCTGGGTGTGGGCGATGGTGCTCTACGATTTCTGCTACTACTGGCTGCACCGCCTTGGCCACGAGCGCACGCTGCTCTGGGCGGCCCACGTTGCGCACCACCAGAGCGAGGACTACAACCTCTCGACCGCGCTGCGGCAGACGAGCAGCGGTTTCCTGTTCAGCTGGATTTTTTATCTGCCGATGTACCTGAGCGGTGTACCGGCGTTTGTCGTTGTGACGGTGGGATCGATCAACCTGATCTACCAGTTCTGGGTGCACACGCAGCACGTCGGCAAGCTCGGCTGGTTCGAGTGGATATTTGTGACTCCATCGAACCACCGCGTGCACCATGCGCAGAACGACATCTACGTGGATCGAAACTACGGCGGGCTGTTCATTATCTGGGATCGCCTGTTCGGGACCTTTCAGGAAGAACTCGATGAAGAGCCGCCGGTGTACGGCATCCGCGGTCCGCTGCGCAGCTTCAATCCGCTGCGGGCGCTCACGCACATCTACGTGGATATGTTTCGCGACGCCTGGCAGGCGAAGCGCTGGCGGGACAAGCTCTACGTCTGGATCGCGCGCACGGGCTGGCGTCCGGCAGACGTAGAGGCGCGTCATCCGCGTCCCAAGGCCGATCTGTCCACCTTCGAGGTGTTTGATCCCGAGGTGTCAGCAGCGGTCCGTGCCTACGCCCTGTTCCAGCTCGTGGCGATGGTACTGCTTCTGGGCTTTCTGCAGTTCGGCGTCAGTGCGTCCTACGGCCAAGGGGCAGCGCTCGTCGTTGCGATGCTTGCGAGCATGGTGACCACGTCCTTGTGGCTCGACGGGCGGCCTGCCATGCAGTGTCTGGTCACGGACGTTGTTCGCGTCGCCTGCCTCGGTGCCGCACTGCTGCTTCTGCCCGTACCGTTTGCGATCGCCGTCTTCTCTATGGTCGCCGCGCTATACCTCGCGCTTAATCTGCTGATGCTTGCATGGCTGGCGCTGGCGGAGACGCGTGGCGGGGCCCGGATCGTCGCGTGAGGCGTGTGTTCGTGCGAGACCGGAGTTGAGTGCGCCGCGATAGGGGCGGCGCAGCGCGCGACTACCGGGCTCTGGCCTGACTCACGCCGTTTTCGCCCTGATCCACACGACGCTCGCGCAGTCCCTCAGCCGCGTGGGCGGCGAAACCCTCGCCCGCCTGGGCGTAGAGGTTGAAGGCAAGAATCCCCTTGCTCTCCAGGGCCTGCGCCTCCTCCTGGAAACGAACTACCGCGGCGACGCGTCCGCGATAGCCCATGCGCTCCAGTAGACCCGCGACCAGCATATTCTCCTGGTGATTGGTCAGGGCCAGCATGATCAGCTCGACTTCGTCGAGGGCAACGCGATGCCAGAAGTCGGGATCACTGGCGTCCGCCGCAGCGACCCGGCGATGCGACGCCCGGTGTACCGCGAGTTTCCGGTCGTTGTCGTCGATGCCCAGCACCTGCTCGCCGTAGCTCCGGGCGATGGCCTCGTAGGCGCCGGTGCCGATGTTACCCATCCCCAGAACCAGCACTCGCACGTTGCGGGTATCGGGGGCGCTGGCGCGCACCGTTGGTGATTCGTAGCGCAGGAAGCGCGTCCGGTACTTGCGGTAGAGCATATGCGAAGCGCGATTCAGCGGCGACGCCACCACGAAGCTCACCGCGATGGCGATGGAGATCGTGCCGCTCCACTCGGCGCCGACCCAGCCCTGCGTCGCGGATATGGCAACCACGATCAGACCGAACTCGCTGTGGTTGGCGAGGCTGTTGGATGCCAGCAGCGCCGTGCGCGGCGCCACGTGCAGCCGCGTGAAGAGCGGGAAATAGAGCAGCGGCTTGAGCGCGGCGAGGACGCCCAGCATCAGGGCTATGAGCATGAGGCTTGGGGACGGCCAGCCGCCCAGGCCGATCGACAGGAAGAAGCCCACCAGGAAAAGATCCTTGAAGTAGAGCAGATTCCTGGCGAGCTCCTTGGCCTTCTGCTCGCCGGACAGCAGCACGCCGATGAGCAGAGCGCCAAGGTCTCCCTTGATGCCGACGCTGTCGAAGAGCTGGGCCCCGAGCAGAGCGAGGGCAAAACCGGCCAGGGTGAAGAGTTCGCCGTGTCCCGCGATGCGCAGCAGGTGAATGATCGGGCGCCGGGCCGGTAAAAGGAGCAGCAGCCACAGCGCGCTCCATTCGGGGACCTTGCCGGCCGAAATAGCGAGGAACAGCACGGCGGCCAGGTCCTGGATGATCAGGACTCCCACCGCCAGGGCGGCGTGGCGGGATGCCGATTCACCGCGTTCCTGCATTACCTGGATCACGAACACCGTGCTCGAGAAGGTAAACGCGAAGGCTATGATCAGGCTAGCCCGGGGCGTGAGGCCTAGCTCGGGGAACATGCTTCCGATAACAGTCAGGAGGCCAAGCATGGCGATCTGGGTCACGAGCATGTGCAGCAGCGTTGTGCCCCAGATGTAGGGTTTGAGCAGCTCGCGGACCTGCAGCTTCAGGCCGATGCTGAACAGCAGCAGCGTGATCCCCATCTCGGCAAGCACATCCAGCATGTCTCCGCCGCTGACCTCAAGCTCGTGCAGCACAAAGCCCGCCGCGAGGTAGCCGATGAGCGCCGGCATGCCGATGGCACGACTTGCCATGCCGCAGAAGAGGGCGACAAGAATCAGGAGGGGATCAGGCACTCTCGCTCTGCTCTCGGTACTCGTCAGCGGCGCGATCGCCGGGCTCGACTTCGCGATAGCGGTGATCAAGGCCAGCCCAGAGCACGGGCAGGCAAAGCAGCGCCGTGGCTACGTCCCCGGCGATGCGCAGGAATTCCCAGGCCGGGATGTCCAGGGGAGTCAGGCCGAACCAGCTGCGCAGGGGCAGGGCGACGACGGCGAGGAACGGCGACAGGCGTCCGATCCCGAACAGGCCGAGGCCGAGAAGCAGGTAGAGCGAGCCCAGCAATGCCGTTGCCAAGAGCTCCGGTGTGGTGGGGAGCAGCCATAGCGAGAAACACTGCCCGGCGCCCGACAGCGTCACGATGATAGCGGCGAGGTTGCGCAGCTTTGTCGGATCGGTATCGGGGGTGGAGGCCATGGCAAAACGGTATCACAGGGTGGCCGCAGGGTCGTGAAACGAATGGGCCTGCTAGGACGCTGCGACGCTCGTGTGGCGCCGGTCCTCCGTCCGGCTATCCCGCCCTCTCGCGCCCGAGGCGGGCGCGGGCCACGCGCGACTGATTGGCGCGACCCAGGGCGTCGCAGCAGCGCTGACCGGCCGCGATAAGAGCGTCCAGATCCACGCCCGTGTCCACGCCCATCCCATCCAGGCAGTACACGACGTCCTCCGTCGCCACGTTGCCGCTGGCTCCGGCTGCGTAGGGGCAGCCGCCGAGTCCGGCTACCGCGCTGTCTATCCGCGCGATGCCGTGCTGCAGGCCGACAAGGATATTGGCCAGGGCCTGGCCGTAGGTATCGTGGCAGTGCAGGGCGAGCTGCTCGGCGCCGAGTTCCGCCAGCAGGGTCTCCAGCAGCGTGGTCGTGGAGCCCGGCGTCCCGACGCCGATGGTGTCCCCGAGGGAGACCTCGTAGCAGCCTAGCGCCAGCAGGCGTTCGCTGACCCGCAGTACGGCCGATGGCGAAATCTCACCCTCGTAGGGACATCCAAGCACGCAGGAGAGATAGCCGCGAACCCGCAGACCTTCCTGCTGCGCTCGCTCCATCACCGGTCCGAAGCGCTTGATGCTTTCATCTATCGAGCAGTTGATGTTGCGCTGCGAGAAGCTCTCGGACGCCGCGGCGAAGACCGCCACTTCGTCGGCACCGGCAGCCAGGGCGCGCTCCAGGCCCTTTAGATTCGGGGTGAGCGCGGCGTAGGTAACGCCCGGGGCGCGCTCTATGGCGTTGAACACTTCCTCACTGTCCGCCATCTGCGGCACCCAGCGCGGGCTGACAAAACTGCCGGCCTCGATGGTCCGCAGTCCGGCCGCCGCCAGACCCTCTACCAGCGCGACCTTATCCGCAAGCGGCAGCGGCGCCGGCTCGTTCTGCAATCCGTCGCGGGGTCCGACCTCGACGATGGAGACGCTGGCGGGAATACCGTTCGTTGTCATCGCGCGGCCTCGGCGCTGAAGGCAACGAGGGCCTCGCCACGGTCAACGAGGTCACCGGGCGCGACATTGTAGCCCTCGACCAGCCCGGCGACCGGCGCGCGCAGGGTCTGCTCCATCTTCATGGCTTCGATCACGATCACGGGATCGCCGGCGGCGACGCTGGTCCCCGCTTCCACGAGGAGAGCGACGACGGTTCCGTGCATGGGCGCAGCGAAATCCGCGCTGCCGGCGGCGGCACCGTCGTCGACCACTTCGTAACGCTGCTCCCGGAAGCTGAAGGCGCCATCCATCCAGAAAATCGTGTAGCCGTCGTCGTGTTCCGAGAAGGTAGCGGCATAGCGATGACCTTCGATCTCGATGTAGAGCTCGTCGCCCCGTACTTCACCGCGCAGCGCCTGCTCTCGATCTGCGATGCAGAGCACCGTTCCGTTCTCGGTCTCCCGAAGCTCAAGCGACTTTACTTCCCCATGGCAGTCCAGCTCGAAACGCTGCGAGGCGCCGGCGTTCAGGCGCCAGCCGTCCGCGCTGGCCCAGGGCGAGTAGGGTTCCCGAGCTGCCATCGGTGCGCTCTTGCCGCGGCGCGATCGCAGAAGCAGCGCCGCCGCGCCGAGATCCCGGGCCCGGACGCTGGACGCCTCGCGGAACAGCTGCGCCGCGTTGCGTTCGATGAATCCCGTATCCAGCGTGGCGTGACGAAACTCTTCGCTGCACACGAGGTTGTAGAGGAACTCCAGGTTGTTCGCGATACCCGCAACGCGATACTCACGCAGCGCGGCCGCCATCCTGCGCCGGGCATCTTCACGCGTCTCGCCGCTGCAGATCAGCTTCGCAATCATGGGGTCGTAGTGCGGACTGATCTCGGACCCCTCGCGCACGCCGCTGTCGATGCGCAGCTCGGGTGATTCCGCCGGCGTGCGCAGGTACTGCAGTCGGCCGCTGGCGGGGAGGAAATCCTGGTCCGGATCTTCGGCGTAGATGCGTGCCTCGATGGCGTGGCCGTCCACTCGAATCTCGTCCTGCGCAAGCGGTAGCGCCTCGCCGGCGGCGACGCGCAGCTGCCATTCCACGAGGTCCTGGCCCGTGACCATCTCCGTTACCGGGTGCTCCACCTGCAACCGCGTGTTCATCTCCATGAAATAGAAGGCGCCGTCCCGGTCCAGGAGGAACTCCACCGTACCCGCGCCGCGGTAGTCGATGGCCCGGGCGGCGTCGACCGCGGCTTCACCCATCTTCTGGCGCAGCGCTGCGGAGAGTCCCGGAGCCGGCGCCTCTTCGAGGACCTTCTGGTGACGGCGTTGCACGGAGCAGTCGCGGTCCGCCAGGTACACGGCGTTGCCCTGGCTGTCGCAGAACACCTGCACCTCGACGTGGCGAGGTCCCTGCAGAAGCTTCTCGATGAGCATGCGCTCGTCGCCAAAGCTCGCCTTCGCCTCGCGGGCCGCCGATGCGAGCGCCTCATCGAACTCCGTGGCGTCGTTGACCGCACGCATGCCCTTGCCCCCGCCGCCGGCGGTAGCCTTGAGCAGCACGGGATAGCCCATGGCCTCGGCCGCGCCGCGCAGTGTCTCCACGCTCTGGTCTTCATCGTGGTAGCCGGGAATCAGCGGTACGCCCGCGTCCGCCATGATGGCTTTCGCCTGCGCCTTTGAGCCCATGGCTTCGATCGCCGAGGCCGGCGGCCCGATAAACACGATGCCCGCGGCCTCACAGGCCCCCGCAAAGGCGGCGTTCTCGGAAAGGAAACCGTAGCCCGGGTGGATTGCCTGCGCGCCCGTTGCGCGCGCGGCGTCGAGGATTCGCTCACCGAGCAGATAGGAGCGGCTGGCCGGCGCCTCGCCGATGTGCACGGCGCTGTCGGCGAGGGCCACGTGCAGGGCGTCGCGATCGGCATCGGAGTATACGGCGACCGTGGCGATACCCATGCGCCGCGCCGTATCGATGATGCGACAGGCAATCTCGCCCCGGTTTGCTATGAGGATGCGGTCAAACACTAGAAGTTTCCTCCGCTCGTCCAGGCCGGTGAACGCTTGGCCAGGAACGCCTGCAGGCCTTCCTGACCTTCGTCTCCAACACGCTGACGCGCGATGCGAGCGCTTGTGTCCTCGATTACCGCGGCGTCCAGGGGCTGGTAGAGAAGATCCGCGCAGAGCTGCTTGGCGTTGCGCATGGCCTGGGGTCCATTGGCCATGAGCTGCTCGATCAGCCGTTCCACTCGCTCATCCAGCGCATCTGCCGGGCAGCATTCGTGCAGGAGGCCGATGCGTGTGGCTA